>OAUJ01000193.1_pt1 | contig 10016 bp, 7 predicted proteins | sample 1501261 | NCBI WGS metagenome assembly OAUJ01 (sample SAMEA2580042, study PRJEB22360) | human gut metagenome | biome: human gut; feature: human-associated habitat; material: faeces | place: Denmark | collected 2008/2010 | reverse complement strand
ATCGTTTCTAGTGAATTTTTGTTTTTTCACTGTCCACTATAAGGGGAGTATATCAAAAGTCCTAGCCTCTTCTTGTTTTTGGATTGTCGAGCAAGACGCAGTGGTTGAGTGCTCAAAGCACTGCTTTGAGGTGGCGGATAGAACTTGCGAAGCAAGTATCCTAAGTCTTTGTTCGCTTTTTAAGCTTCAAAGATGCCCTATGTTGACGGAAACTATGTTTCCTTTATCTGCAACCTTCAACAGTCTCCCAGACTGTTGAAGCTGTCCCACTCTCTCTTTTCCTTACAATTCAGCAATTTGGTTCAAGTTCACTTCTGCAACCGTATCGTTACCGAACATAGAAATAACCATTTTGACCTTGTTGTTATCAATTTCTGTGATCTTACCAGTATAGTCTGTGAAGGCACCGTCGATGATGCGAACCGTATCGCCCACTTTGACATCCAAGTCAAACTCTTGAACAGTTTGACCCATAGAGAGCAAGATGCTGCGGATTTCTTCTTCCAACAATGGCGTTGGTTTTGAACGGTTCCCGTGTGATCCCACGAATCCAGTAACGTTCGGGGTATTCCGGACAACAAACCAAGCTTCATCTGTCATGACCATTTCGACCAAGACATAACCTGGGAAGCGGTTTTCTTCGATTTCTTTAGTCTTCCCATTTTTCTCTACTTGCACCGTTTGCGTTGGAATCTCTACGCGCAAGATGTTTTCTAACATATTGTAAGTTTGCGCACGTTGCAATAGATTTTCTTTTACCTTATTTTCATATCCTGAATAGGTTTGTAGTACAAACCAGCCTTTATCAAAACTGTCCATTTGGGCATCCTTTCTTTCTTTTTAGCCTGCTCGAAAGATCTCTGAACATACTAAAAAAAGCCACTTGGCTTTCGTTTTCCTAGCTTCATTATACCACATTTTGCCGGAATGCAAAGGGGTTTGCTGATTTATTTTTAAGAAAAGACCATAAAAAGTGGGAGTGGGAAAGAACTCTGACTTGTTAAAAAGAGTTCGTTTTCCCACCCCCGCACAGTTGATTAGGCCATCTTTGAAGCTTAAAAAGCGAACAAAGATGCCAATCAACCACTGCGTCTTGCAGTTATTCCTATCAAAAATCAAAGGCTGGACAGTTTTTGCCCAGCCACTTGGCTTTTCTTCTTAAAAGAAATTGATCATGTGCAATAGGCCTTTTGCAATGACTTTATCAAACAGATAAATCAAAGCAACAAAGAAAGCGGTGTACTCAATCACTGAGATAAAGTTTTTCCATCTTTCCTTGCGATTTGGCCAAGTTGTATCTTTTAGTAAGACGAAAATATCTTTAATGAATTTCACAACTCTCTCCTATCGTGTTTCTTTATGGATGGTATATTTGCTGCAATGTTTGCAGTATTTGTTGACTTCTAGACGTGTTGGCTTGGGCATTCCACTCAATTTGATGGAGTAGTTGCGTGATCCACAAACCGTACACGCTAGACTTGCTTTTTTTAATGCCATAACGCCTCCGTTCACCCCATTATAGCAAGTTTTCTGCATTTTGACAAGATCAGAAATCCCCACCTCCAGAAAAAAGGAAATATAAAGCGTTATCACTCTGGTTTTCGCCTCATTTTTGGTACAATAAAACAAAAGGAGATGCATATGAAAAGTGATGACCTAAAAGAAAGTAGAAATATTGAGGACCGTCGAGGGCAAGGCTATACGCAGTCGAGTGGCAACAACCTTGGTGGGGGGATCTTGCAGGTCCTTCTATCCCCGGGCAGCTTCAAGAGCAAGATCGTCATTATCCTCTTGATGGTTCTGCTTGGAGGGGGAGCAGGTTTAGGTGGCCTCTTTAACTCAGGAACTTCGCAGCCTTACCAATCCAGCCACATCACGCGCACCAATCAGACTCATATCGACGATGCGGAAGTCCAGTTCGTCAGCAAAGTCCTTGGGACAACAGAAGATCATTGGCACAAGGTCTTTCAAGCAGAAGGGCGCACCTACCATGAGCCCAAACTAGTCTTCTATACTGGACGGACAAAGACAGGCTGTGGAGTTGGGCAAGCTTCGGCGGGTCCCTTCTACTGTCCGACAGACAAAAAGATCTATTTGGATATTAGCTTTTACAAGGAATTAACGAGTAAATACAAGGCTAGTGGGGACTTCGCCATGGCCTACGTCATCGCCCATGAGGTTGGTCACCACGTGCAAAATGAGCTGGGAATCCTTGGCAAATACCACCGCATGCAGCAAGGACTTTCTGAAAAAGAACGCAATGCCATCAGTGTCCGCATCGAGTTGCAGGCCGATTATCTAGCAGGTGTCTGGGCACGATCAATTCAAGACCGAAATCTCCTGGATGTTGGGGATATCAAGGAAGCTATGAACGCGGCCCAAGCTGTCGGAGATGACACTCTACAGAAGCAGGCTTATGACTACTCGGTGCCAGATAGCTTCACCCACGGGACTTCGGAACAACGGATGCGTTGGTTCAAGCGTGGCTATGAGTATGGGGACCTCCAGCACGGGGACACCTTTAGCTTGTCAGATAGTGAATTATAAATAGAAAGGCTGGGACAAAAGTCCTAGCCTCTTAATTATTTTGGGATTGTCGAGCAATACGCAGTGGTTGAGTGCTCAAAGCACTGCTTTGAGGCGGCGGATAGAACTTGCGAAGCAAGTATCCTAAGTCTTTGTTCGCTTTTTAAGCTTCAAAGATGCCCTATGTTGACGGAAACTATGTTTCCTTTATCTGCAACCTTCAACAGTCTCCCAGACTGTTGAAGCTGTGCGGAGGTGGGACGACGAAATCGAATTCTAACGATTTCTGTCCCACTCTCTTTTTGATTAGAAACCAAGCCAGCCTTTGAAGGTATCCCAAGCGTTTTTCGCTTTTCCTGGAATATCGGCCTTGTCGATCGCTTTTTTAGCATCATCGACCATATTGGATGCCTTTTCTTTGACATCTTCAAAGAATCCTTTGTCTTCTTTGGTTTCTGTTTGCGCCTGCTCTTCTCCAGCTGGAGCAATTCCGTTTTCTGCATAGGAGTTTTTAACAGAATCAAATCGGGTCCCATCGGTATAGGGGAGCACACTATTTGCGACATTGCGGAAGATCTCCGAAGCCGTCCCTGCACTACTATCGGTCAAATAGTGAGTTTCATCCGTTTTTGGGAAACCAAGCCACTGACTAATGACCACATCTGGTGTGTAACCGATCACCCATTGGTCTCCAGAGAGGTCCTTGTTAAAGCTGGTCTCTGTCGTACCCGTTTTTCCTGCCATGGTATAACCGTAAGGTGCTGCATTGACCCCTGTACCATTACTAAAGGTTCCGAGCATCATATTGGTCATCTTGTCGTTGGTCGACCCACTAAGAACCCGTGTGGATTTCTGACTGTGGCTCTTGACCACTTGACCACTAGCATTTTCAATCTTGGTAATGAGGTGGGCATCATTCATGACACCGCCATTGGCAAAAGTCCCATAAGCCTGAGCCATCTGCATCGGATTGGTCGTCACACCAGATCCCAAGGCGACAGCAAGGTTCTTATCCACTTTGTCCATGTTGAGTCCAAATTTTTTCCCGTACTCAAAAACTTTGTTCAGGCCTAAATCATTAGCCGTCGCAACAGCTGGGAGATTGAGGGATTCTGCCAAGGCTTGGTACATCGGTACGGTCGGGCTGGACTGGATTCCTGCATAGTTGTTGACATGATAGCTTCCGTATTGGGTGGTGCTATTGTCCAACTCTTTGTTGGTAGACCAACCTTCAGCAATAGCTGGGCTATAGACCACCAAGGGTTTGATGGTTGAGCCAGGGCTTCGGGCAGCCTGGGTCGCATAGTTATAGCTACGGAATCCCGGGTTTTGATCGCTTCCGACACGCCCTACGAGAGCTCGCACCCCACCCGTCTTAGGATCGAGGGCGACACTACCGGACTCTGCGCGCGTGCCATCTTCTGCGACTGGGAAGAGGGCAGTATTGTCATAGATTACCTGCATGCTTGCTTGGTAATTCTGATCCAGCTCGGTATAGATTCGGTAGCCATTTTTGACAATGTCTTCTTCGGTCAGGCCGTATTCATTGACCGCTTCATTGATGACCGCATCAAAGTAAGAAGGGTAGCGATAATCCTCTGATTTGCCTTGATAGGCATCGACTAGCTGGCCATGGATATCAACAGCTGCAGACTGATCAGCTGTTTTCTGATCAATATAGCCAGCTGCCACCATGTTTTGGAGGACCGTATTGCGACGATTGGTCGCATTTTCTACTGAGTAGAGCGGATTGTAGATTTCAGGACCTTTAAGCATACCCGCAAGAACCGCAGACTGATCCAGACTCAATTGGCTGGCTGACACCCCGAAATACTTCTTGGAGGCATCCTCTACCCCCCAGACCCCATTTCCAAAGTAGGCATTGTTGAGGTACATGGTGAGGATTTCTTTTTTACTATATTTCTTATTGATTTCAAGGGCTAAGAAGAACTCCTTGGCCTTGCGCTCCACCGTCTGATCCTGAGACAGATAAGCATTTTTAGCCAACTGCTGGGTGATGGTGGATCCCCCACCTGAGCGGCCCAGGGTCAAAATCGCTAAGAAGAAGCGACCATAGTTGATCCCGCTATTCTTGTAAAAGCTCCGGTCCTCTGTTGCGACAACTGCATGTTGCAGATTCTCACTAATGGCATTGAGTTCGACATAGGTTCCTTTTTGCCCGGTCAAACTTCCAGCCTGGTCGCCGTTTTTATCGTAGATAATAGTGGTTGCCTTCAGAGCATTTTGCAAATCTTTGACGTTGGTTGTCTTCGCAATATAGAAGAGGTAGGCCCCCGTCAAGAGACTAAATCCTAGACCAATGATCAGGAGAATCTTGGTTAAGTGGAAACGACGCCAAAAGCGACGGAAGGGATGCTGAGAGAGGGGCTTACTTCTGTGCTTGCCCGAGCGACTATAGGTCGGCTCTACTGTCTCTTCCGGCAGTTCCGATTCGGGTACTACTTCTGCTACCGGCTTACGTGGCTGATCCTTTCTAAAAAAAGTGATCACATTTTCAAATAATTCTTTTATTCTTTTCATATCTGCTATTGTAACACCTTCTCCCTGTCCTAGCAAGAAAAGATCGCTTTTCCTCCCCTTCGCTTTAGTTTTCTTTAAGCTTAGATTTTGCTACAATAGGGGCATGAACTATCAATTTACTATTCCACAATCCTTTCCGCAATTAACCGTGAAAGAGCTGCTCGAGGACTACTTTCTCATCCCCCGAAAAATTCGACATTTCCTACGGATCAAAAAACACGTCCTGGTGAATGGAGAGACTATCAACTGGCAGAGCTTGGTGCAAAAAGGAGACCTGATCCAGCTGATCTTTGACGCGGATGATTATCCTGAAAAAGAGCTTCCAGCTGGGGACCCGAATCTGGTCGAAGAACTCTATCAGGATGAACACGTCATCATCGTCAATAAACCTGAAGGTATGAAGACCCATGCCAATGAGCCGACGGAAATTGCTCTGCTCAACCATGTTTCCAGCTACATCGGAGCCACCTGCTACGTCGTGCACCGACTAGATAAAGAAACCAGTGGGGCCATTTTATTTGCCAAAAATCCTTTTATCCTGCCGATTCTCAACCGCATTTTGGAAGAGAAACAAATCCAACGTGAGTACTGGGCCTTGATCCAAGGAAGCCTATCTCAAAAGTCCATCATCTACAAGGATAAAATTGGACGTGATCGTCACGATCGACGCAAGCGTCTGGTTGATCCACGAAAGGGTCAGTACGCAGAAACTCAAGTGACGCAACTGAAAAAAATCGGACGAAACAGCCTGGTCAAATGCCAACTCAAGACGGGCCGTACCCATCAGATTCGCGTCCATCTCTCCCATCATGGACACCCAATTGTCGGGGATCCTCTCTATAACCCTGAACGCGGAGAGCGACTCATGCTCCATGCTCACCGATTGACTTTCACCAATCCATTAACCCTTGAAACCATCCAAGTCGAAGCCCCTTCCCAGAGTTTTGAAAAAGGGTTGAAAGCGTGAAAAAAGAAGCAAAAATAGGCTGGACAAAAACTGTTCAGCCTATTATATTTGATAGAAATAACTATCTGACGCAGTGGTTGATTGGCATCTTTGTACGCTTTTTTAGCTTCAAAGATGACCTAATCAACTGTGCGGGGGTGGGAAAACGAACTCTTTCTGACTAGTCAGAGTTCTTTCCCACTCCCTTTTTGTTATTGGTATCGAGGGCTTGCAAATCCACGGATATTGCCATGACCGATTCGATAAGTCTTGCGACGGACTTGGTCGTTAGAGTTTCCTTCAATGGTATGAATGAACCCATTTGAGACGCTCTCAACAATTCCGATGTGATCCGCAAAACCATTATTTTGCTGGCTATTTTGATCCCAGTTAAAGGTGATGATGTCCCCTGCTTTTGGTGTAGAGGTACCATCTTCATTCCAAATGCCCAAACGTTTGAAAATCTGAATGTGACGTTCGACTCCGCATTCACGGCCAATCAAACCACTCAAGCCCTCACGCTGGAAGACTGTTGTGACAAAGATATCACACCAATCATCAGAATTTTTCACAGCGTATCCAACTGGTAGGGGACGTACGCTATTGTAATCATTGACCAATTGATGATGAGCCGCACTTCCGCCACGAACACCGACAAGACTTGCTGCAGCTCGTAAAATACGATCTCGTTGCCCATTAGAAACACGAGGATTGTACGCTGTTTGGTCAGCCGTCACACGAGGTGAAAGAGCTGTTTGACCAAGGTTAAAGCCTTCCACTCCACCATCCACATAGTCCACATAAACGTGGGTTGTGTAGTTTCCTTTCTGGTATTGGTGATTCGCTGCAGAGACCTGCACTTCTGTATGCATACCAGAAGGTGCTGTTGAATACCAGTAGAGATTTTCTTGATGAGCTTGAGACCAAGCAGCAACACGAATATTCTTAATCTGACGGCCTTGAGGTGCCTGATCAACAACTACTGTATAAGTACCGTTGTTCGAATTCACATCCTTGATGTAGGCCTGTGTTTTTGTCTTAGCATTACGGAATTCAACGTCTGTAGTTGTCCCACCAACACCGATTCGTGTGCCATCATTCTGAATGTAGTATAGGTGAACAAAGTACTTACCAGTGGAATTTTTATGGTCACTAGCCTTCACAGAAACCTTGTAGTCTCCGTTTGCTTGACGAGTCGCTTCGTACCAACGGATATCATCCTGTCCGTCCTTATCCGACCAAGTTGGAACTTGCACAGTCCGCACCCCTTTAGGGCTGTAGACATCACTAATAATAACGTCAAAGGTACCTGTGTCCTTGTTGTTGTTCACTATTGAAATCGTACCAATTGGTTTGTTATGCTTAACATCTACCACCGTTTCAGTGATATAATGGCGTTGATTTGTGTTATCTACGATATAAAGGTCAGCACGATAATTGCCAAGTGAATTCTTGTGTTCATCGGACTTGATAGTAACACGATAACTACCATCTGATTGTCGAGTTGCTTTGTGCCAAATAAGGTCATCCTGTCCATTCACAAGACTCCACGATGGAACTAATACTTCTTTAATCCCATTTGGAGCGGAAATATTACGAACAACTGCATCAAAAGTTCCCAATTCAGCATTATTATTTTCAATAATGAGGCTTGCAGTCGGACGAGTTTGGGTAACTTCTACCACTTTTTCCGTTAGGTAAAAAGGAGTATTAGAATTATCTACAAGATAAGCATCAGCACGATATTTCCCTGTAGAGTTCTTATGATCTGTTGCCTTAATCGTCACGCGGTAAGAACCATCGGCTTGACGAGTAGCCTTATGCCAGATGAGGTCGTCCTGACCACCAGCAAGACTCCATGATGGAACCAAGATGTCTTTAACGCCATTTGGCGCAACAATGTCACGAACAACTGCATCAAATGTCCCTGCTACAGTATCGTTGTTTTCAATTGAAAGGACACCTCTTGGCCGTGTGTAATCAACAGCTACTACTTTTTCAGCAATGTAGTGACGATTATTTGAGTTATCTACAACATAAGCATCTGCTCGGTAGTTCCCTTTATTCCCTTTATGTTTGGTTGCCTTAATGGTGACACGATAGCTACCATCACTTTGCTTAGTCGCTTTATGCCAGATGAGGTCATCTTGACCATTCTCTAAACTCCATGACGGAACCAATACCTCTTTCACACCATTTGGAGCGACAATGTTTCGAATAACCGCATCAAATGTCCCTGCTACAGTATTGTTATTCTCAATTGAAAAGGCACCACTTGGTCGTGCATAATCAACAGCTACTACTTTTTCAGCAATGTAGTGACGATTATTTGAGTTATCTACAACATAAGCATCTGCTCGGTAGTTTCCTTTATTGCCTTTATGCTCACTCGCCTTGATAGTGGCGCGATAGCTACCATCAGTTTGCTTAGTTGCCTTATGCCAGATGAGGTCATCTTGACCATTTTCAAGACTCCATGACGGAACCAAAACTTCCTTCAAGCCATTTGGTACTTCAACATTACGAACAACTGCGTCAAACGTTCCTGCCACCGGATTATTATTCTCGATTAAAAGTGTCCCACTAGCTTTTGCTTCTGTAGTGGGAATCGTTCCACTTGTTGTAGCACTTGTATGTTCTTCTTTTCTATTGGAAGAGAGACTTGTAAACACAGCGGAAGATGGAGATTCTGTTTCGATCTTTTCTTCAGCAACATATTCCGCAAATTCAGCGTTATTTTTAGCAGTTTCGTTCCGATATGCTTCTGTATCAGCCTTTTTCTCTATTGCTACTGATCTTTCAGCATGTATTCCTGTATTCTCTGTATTTGACGAGGTATCTGCCTTTAAAACGATTGTGGCAGTTTTTTCAGATGTTTGGTCAGATGAAGTTTGTTCATCAGCCTTGACCTGTTGCGTTGAAAAGGCCAATAGTACCGTTGCACTCGCATAAAAAATCAAATCTTTCTTTTTCATTTAACTTCCCTTTATACAAATTTTATACGGTTATCATTTTACCACACAGCTTCAACGATTAAAAGCTTTATGGTACAAATTTTTAAAATTAGTGATAATTTTTGGATTCAAAAAAAGAAGTCCTTTTGAACTTCTTTTACCTTATTTCAAATGTCTTAATGCCGTCTTTAAGTAGTGACCATCTCGGATTTCCTGACCGACACGCTTAGCATTGTTCACCAAGTCTTGGTAATCGGCATCTGAAAGATTATCGATTGCCTCCTTCAAGTCATGAAGAGACTCTACTGCAATCCCGCAACCCTTCTCAAGCACAAAATGTGACAAGGCTGACTGTTTCCACACCACAAGCGGGAAGCCTGATGCTAGATAAAGCGACGCCTTGTGGGAGTTGTTGTAACGGAGGTATTCTCCAAAAAAGCCACTACAGGTCTCAACGCTATCTCCATCCCAGACCAGACCAAAACCACCCTCAAGGGCTGCAGGAAGCTCATCTGGTAGGAAGGAACCAAAGTAGGTTTCATTTGCAAGTGCTCTACTCTCATCAAAACCAACACCATAGAGGTTATAAGCCGGTGCTTCTGGAAGATTATAAAGATAACCAGCTTTTTCCTGGGCCAAATTACCTGCCACAATGATTGGCTGGTCTTTTGTCAGTCCACTTTTTTCTTGGAAATTTGGAATCAAATAATCAAAAATTCCAAGACTGACAATCTTATCTTCCGCCACTCCTTTATCCACCAAAACTGACTTCATAATAGGATTGTGGGCGATGAGGCCAGTTACACTATAAAATGTATCACCTTCCGTTAATTTCATCCGTAACTTCATTCTAAATGGTAGAGTCTTGTCATTTACAAAACGCAAGGTTTCTAGATCGTGAATCAGAAGATAGGTGTTAACACCTCTATTTTTAAGAGATTTTAGTAGACTGTTAATAAATAAAGAATGATGTAACAAGGGAAATTGTATCACAATATCATCATTTTTCTTTAAACGTTTGAAGGCTCTCAAAAGTGCTCTATATTTGT
>OAUJ01000191.1_pt1 | contig 10243 bp, 8 predicted proteins | sample 1501261 | NCBI WGS metagenome assembly OAUJ01 (sample SAMEA2580042, study PRJEB22360) | human gut metagenome | biome: human gut; feature: human-associated habitat; material: faeces | place: Denmark | collected 2008/2010 | reverse complement strand
TCCTTTCCTCTGTGTTCAGAGTTTCTCGGTCTCACCGCCTGCGTCTGGGGCAGGCGGAGCATTGTTGTGCGCAGCAGGGTCGTTGGTGGGATGCCCTAACAGTGCGGACAGACGGTGCACGCCCCAGGTGGAGGTGGGATGCGGTGGGATCAGAAACCGTAGTGATGTCTTATCTCGTCCTTGTTATTTAACACTGTTGCGTTTCTTTTCTCTACTCGAAATAGAGCATACTTTCCTTGTTAAATAAAGAGTTAGGTCATCCTGACCTGAAGGTGCCTTTTCTTGTCTTTCGGTATATGCAACCTCATCTCTTCCGTGCTGAGAATTCGGAGCACGCCACCCAAAGGCATTTGAACGCTCCTCAAACGCAGATGGACAATGTGCGAATATGCAGGAAATAGACTCATACGTTCCTTTTTTCACCGTTTAAGGGACATTATTTTTCATAAACCCAACAATTTGGTGTGCATTTTTACCTGCTATCCCTAATGCCCGCCCCAATACAAAGATGCACACTCCCGGGTCGGGTTAGAAGACCAGGTGTCAGAACCTGGAATTAACTGTCACCACCGCAACATGGCGGCAAATTCACAGAAAAATTTCGAATTTACCGCATCCGAAGGCCTACAGCGGAGCTGAGCGTTTTGGTGAAACAGCAACACGTCAGGTATGGTTCTATACATGCGATGAATGGTCTGACCACATCACCGCGAGGGAACAAAGATCCGTTCGCTCACGCACCATGAAATGGTCAGACCATATACAAGACACACCCTGAACCAAAGGAGTTCCAGTGGAAACTTACACCGCTGTAACCAATGCAGTTGGAGGTAGCCTCGGGCTGAGCGCGCTCGTCGCCACGATCCCCCTCCTCACCTTCTTCATCATGCTCCTGGGCATCAAGGCACGCGCCCACTGGTCCGCAATCGTGGCCCTGGTAGCATCCATCCTCGTGGCAGTCCTCGGCTTCCACATGCCCGCGGACCTCGGCGGTCTGAGCGCCGTCCGCGGCGCCATCTACGGCCTGGTCATCTGCTGGGTGATCCTGGGCGCTATCTGGTTCTACCAGATCACCGTTCTCTCCGGCCGCTTTGAGGACCTGCGCCGCGTCTTCGACCGCCTCGGTGGCGGCGACCTGCGCATCCAGGCAATCCTCATCGCATTCTGCTTCGGTGGCCTGCTTGAGGCGCTAGCCGGCTTCGGCGCTCCCGTCGCAATTACCGCAACTATGATCCTGGCCCTGGGCGTCAAGCCCCTCAAGGCAGCTATCACCGTGCTGCTGGCTAACACCGCTCCTGTGGCCTTCGGCGCCGTCGCTGTTCCGATTACCACCGCGGGTGACGTTGGCGGCAAGGACGCCCACATGATTGCGACCATCGTTGGTCACCAGGCTCCGTTCCTGGCAATGCTCGTTCCGCTCATCCTGCTGGTCATCCTGGACGGCATGAAGGGCCTGAAGGACGCTTGGCTGCCTGCACTGGTCATCGGTGTCTCCTTCGCTATCGCACAGTGGATTACCGCCGCAACCCCCGCGTACAACCTGACCGACGTGGTCGCCTGCATCGTTTCCATGGGTGTTGCTGTGCTCTTCCTGCAGTTCTGGAAGCCCCGCGGTGTCGAGGGTGTTCGCGAACGCTACGGCCTGCCCGCACAGAGCGAAGAGAAGGAAGCTCTGCCCGCCGTTCGCGTGTGGATGGCACTGCTGCCCTACCTGATTGTGGTCGTCATCTTCGGTATTGCTAACCTGCACGTCGGCCTGAAGGCATGGCTGAAGAGCTTCGTGCTCAAGGTCGATATTCACGCCCTGAGCTCCCGCCTGGTCACCGCCAACGGCAAGCCCGTCAAGGACGCTGTCTACAACTTCGCATGGATGGCTAACCCCGGCACCCTGCTCGTCATCTCCGGCCTGATTGTTGCCGTTGTCTACTTCATCTTCAACGAGAAGGGCCGCTACGCCTTCAAGTTCCCGGCAATCTTCACCGAGTTCGGTTCCGTTGTCTACCGCATGCGCTGGTCCATCCTGACCATTGCTTCGGTTCTGGCGCTGGCATACGTCATGAACTTCTCCGGTCAGACCATTGCTATGGGTACCTTCCTGGCAGGCCTGGGCACCGTCTACGCGTTCCTCGCACCGGCTCTGGGCTGGATCGGTACCGCTGTGACCGGTTCGGACACCAGCGCAAACGCGCTGTTCTCCAAGCTGCAGGTGTCTGCTGCTGAGAACCTGCAGCACGCAGGTATCCACGGCGCAACCCCCGAGCTCATGCTGGCTGCTAACACCACCGGTGGTGTGGTCGGTAAGATGATCTCCCCGCAGTCGCTGGCTATTGCTGCCACCTCTGTGGACATGGAAGGTAAGGAATCCGACATCCTCAAGGCTGTTGTTCCCTGGTCCTTCGCAATGCTCGTGGTCGTCTGCATCCTGGTCTTCCTGCAGACCAACGTTCTGTCCTTCCTGATTCCCTAATCTTGGTTTTTGACTGAGACCAGGTCAGGACGAGGTGCGGAGTTTCCGCCTCGCACCACTGGATAGGTCACCATATTATTCGCCCCGGTTTGACCGGAGGCCACAGCGGGGCGGCGTACCTTTCCGGTATCGCCGCCTCGCTTTCTTTGTCTCTCAGCCACTCTTTACCTCGCTTCAGCCGCTACCCGGAGCTTTCCGCTCTTCCACGCTCCCCATCATTGTTAGGAGATTCCATGCCGCAGACTTCTCATGATGACCTTCAGCCCGGTACCTCCCCATCTGACACGGCCGCATCCGGGCCTGCTCAGCCTGCACGCCTCCAAGCTCACGAACCCATTCTGAAGGATCGTAGCTACAGCATCATCTTGGAGACCTTTGAGCGGCGTCTGCGCCTGGGTGAGTTACGTGTGGGCGATAAGCTCCCCTCCGAGCGTGAGCTGGCGGCACGGCACGGCATTTCCCGCCCCTCGGTGCGTGAGGGCCTTCGGGTTTTGAACGCGCTGGGTCTGATTCGTTCCAGCACCGGCTCGGGCCCGAAGTCGGGTGCGATTATCATTTCTGAGCCTTCGGATGCGCTCAGCTGGGCGTTGCGCATGCACATTGCGCCCCGTAGCCTGCCGGTGAAGGACGTTGTCTCGACCCGCTTGCTGTTGGAGGGCCCTGCGGCGCGTGCGGCGGCTGCGGCACCGGACACCCCGGAGCGTGAGGCGGCGCTGGAGCGGGCGCGCGTGCATCTGGCGGAGATGGATGAGCAAATCAGTAATGAGCGCTTCCACTTCTGTGATACGCGTTTTCACTATGAGCTGTCGAAGCTTGGCGGCAATATTGTGCTTGATACGGTGATTGACTCTCTGCACATGGCGACGATGAGTTATGTGCAGGAGGCGGTTCCTTTCCTAAAGGATTGGGAAGCGGTCAAGCGCACGTTGCAGCAGCAGCATTACGGCGTTATTGAGGCGATTGCTTCTCACGATGAGCAGGCAGCCTATGAGCGGGTGTGTGAGCACATTACGTGGTTTTATTCGCTGTCTGACCGGGCTGCGGAGGAGCGGGCGCGGCAGCATCCGGCGCGGGATCTTCTGCACGAGGATTTGTGCCACCCGAACATACACGACGAAGACGCTCACGCCGGCTAGGCTTTACCCCTCAACCTCATAAACCCACATAGCTAAAGGGCGGTGCCCCGGAAGAATGACCTTCCGGGGCACCGCCCTTATGCGCCGAGCAATTATTTCAGCGGGGCAGTTATTGCAGGAGTTCAAGCGGCTGAACCTTCGTTGCCGCGTAGGCGGGCAATGCACCCGCCACGATGCCCACAACCAAGCCGAGGAAAGGAATCCCTAGGATAAGAGGCGGCAGAGATAGTGCCCAACCGTTGAGAAGGCACACAACCCAGGAACCGAGAATACCGAGGATGAAGCCTCCAAGAGCGCCCAGGACCCCGAGGAAAGCCGCCTCCGCCAGGAAGCTGACCGCCACATCTCGCCGCCCCAACCCTAATGCACGGTTAATGCCGATTTCCCGGCGGCGTTCCCAGACCGAAATCTGCATGGTCATCACAATGCCGAAGCTTGTCGAGACGATAAGAACCACCAGAATGATGGTCGTAAGAGCTCGGCTATCCTTCGTCAAGGAAGCACGAAGAGTCACCGGTGAAGGCGGAATCTCAATGTTTGTATCAACGGGGGCGCGCTGCGGATCGAGTACCTGCTTGAGCTGTTCCGCGACCGTATCTGCACTTCCTGGATTCACGATGACGTCCATACCGCGTTGCAGGGTGTGGGCTTGCGGCAAGAAAGTGGAGGTGGTCGGCAGAATAAGAGCGCTACTGAGAGCAGCGTTTTTGCCGCCGTCCCGGATAATGCCGAGCACATAGGCTCGCATTCCGTTGACCTCAATCATGTTCCGCCCGGGCTCAGTACTGACCCCTAGCTCCTTCGCGAGGGCAACGCCCAGATAGACGGTAGGCTCACCGGGGCGATCACGGGCAGGTTCCGAAAAGTGCCCTTCGACAATGTGCGCGCCTCGTGCTTTCAAACCTGCTTCTGAAACGATTGCGAGGGGTGTTTGTTGGCCCTCATGCCCCGGCCTGTTGACCTGCGGACGCGTTGTCTGCGTATCGACGGTGACTGTACCGGCAGCTTTGACCTCTGGAACTTGGTTAACGCGCCAGAGCAGTTCATCCTCCGGTATATCCCAGGTCTGCGGCTGGAGGCGCACACCGAGCCGGGTGGAATCGTAGCTGGCCAGCTGCGAGCTCGTATTGAGCGCCGATGACTCGCTGACGCCCACAAGCATGATGATGGTGGTTGTTCCCGCGAGCATCGCCAGTACCGTGAGCAGGTTGCGGCGCCAACGGCGAACAACTGCAAGGAGAGCGTAGTGAAGGTTGTTCCTTAGCATCTATCCTCCCCTGACAACGGGTTCTTTGAGCGATTGATGGGCAGGCTCTTCGGGACGAGTGAGTTCGGGGCTAACGAGCATCCCATCGACCATATGTAGCTGCCGGTCGCAGCGAGCCGCGATATCGGGCTCATGGGTGATGATGACCAGGCTTTGCTTCTCCGCGCGGCCGGCGAGGAGCAGATCCAACACCTTGTGAGAGTTTTCAGTGTCGAGGTTTCCTGTAGGCTCATCGCACAGCAGGATACGCGGGGCGCAGGCTAACGCGCGCGCAACCGCGACTCGTTGCTGTTCACCACCGGACATGTTGCGTGGAAGAACCTCCAGACGGTGCCCCAAACCCACCTGTTCGAGTGCCTGCAACGCACGCTGATGTGCCTGACGGCCCGGTACGCCGCGCATCCGGAGGGTATGGGTAATGTTCTCGGTGGCGTTCAGATGAGCAATGAGGTGGTACGCCTGAAAGACGAAGGCAATATGCTCACGGCGTGCCACGGTTCGCTCGGCGTCGCTGGCGGTGCCCATGTTTTGGCCCAATATTTTCAGCTCACCTTCGGAGGGCTGATCGAGTAGCCCGATGATAGAGAGAAGCGTAGATTTTCCGCTTCCGGAGGCGCCAGTAATGGCCACCGACTCGCCTTCATGAATGCTGAGAGTCGCGTTTTTAAGCGCCCAGGTGGAGGGCGGGAAGAAACGCGCAATATTGTGGCACTCGATATTAGGTTTTGTGGCGGTAGCGCTCGCTGGGAGGGCACGTTCTGTCTCGTGATGAGGCATTTTAGCGCTCCTTCAGCTTCACGACGGTACCTGCCTTGAGTTCTGCAGCGGGGTTGACGAGCTCGCAGATTCCGGCGGAGCACACACCGAGGGTGACGGGAACGCTCTGACCGTTATCCAGGGTGATGGAGTGCGTTCCGTTTTCTTCGGTTTTGACGGCTGCTTCGAGCACTGCGAGGGCGTTTTCAGCACCTCGGTTGAGAGTGACGGTTGCTTGAAAACGTGTTGATGCCGTCGTGTTTTCCGGCAAGTCGATTGTGATGGGGTAGCGTTTCCGTGCGGTAGCTCCCTGCGCGGAGGTATCGCTGTTAGGTCGCGCGCTATTCTGCGCACCGTTGGAGGCACCTGCGTTAGCGCCGCCGTCAGCGTTAGTTGAGCCTTCGGGTGTGAGGGCCGCGCCCAGAGTGCCTTCGAGCGGACTTCCGTTATCGGTAAGAATCTGGACTTTCTGTCCCTCAGCGAGTTCATTGCTGAGAGCGCTACCGTCCGCGGAGAGTACCAGACGGTATCCACCCGCGGATAGGGTGCACAGCGCCGGAGTTGAGGTTTGGCCTTTGGCGCCGCAGCTGTTGTCTACGGTGTATTCATTGCCGTCAGCGAAGAGGTATTCAGAGAGCGGCAGTGCGGTGCTGTAGCGTCCTTCTTCGGTTCGGTCAGTATCCCCGGGAGGGTAGTAGCCACGATCCAGGTAGAAACGGTAGACAGCGTTGGCGGTCGCTTCCCCGTAGTTTCCTTCCTCATCCCAGATACTGTAGCCGAGCGATTCTAGAGCTTCTTGGAGCTGTTTAACGTCATCGCCGCGTGCGCCTACGGCAAGGTCGCGGTAGGCGGGAATACTACCCTTGAACGCAATGATGGGACGCTCGTTGATAGTGGTGATAATTGAGCCGTTACTCAGCTGGGTACCTGCTTTAGCACCGTCCCTGGTCACCACTCCTTGAGGGGTTCCTACGGTGTAGCTTCGGGCGGGTGACACGCTGACTTCTCCCGAGTATGTGCGGGTAACAGTCTGCGTGCTGATGCGGGTTGTTAGTTGCGCGGCGCGGGACGGCTGCGCATTGGATTCAACATTGGTGCGTAGCCCCGTGTTGAGCGCGTAGATGGAGAACCCGCCGGTGATGACGAGCAGAATGACGAGCACCGGAACCAGGTAGGCGCGTATGGTTGCCGTCGTGGCGGCGCGGCGGGGGTTTTCTGAACTCTGCTGCGTGTTCATGGGTTCACCTTTCTGCGGTGAAATATGGGGCGGGACTAGAGGTAATTGCTGAGGGAAACAACGTGGCGGGGACTGAATAAAGGGCTGTATCCTCTGCTCTCATCCGCGGGTGAAAGCGGGTGAGAGCAGAGGACCGGTAGAAAATTCTCGCTAGAAAATGTCCAACAAGGAATCAGCGTTTACTATTTGCCGTTGACTAGAGTTGCGGCGCGCTCCTGTGCCTGACGCTCGATATCGCGTACTTCAAGGATGAGCGGCTCATGCTTATTGAGCCAGGTCGCCGCCTTTTCGTAGTAAATATTCTGCGCTTTAGTCAGGATTCCAGTGGACTTTTGGCAGTTGTAGTCAGCATGAGCTAGGGACTGCTCTTCCGCATTGGCGGCGGCATTGGCGGCCTTGTACTTACCCCAGGTTTTCTCTGCGTAGCTGGGAGCATCTCCGAAGTGCTGAATATCGGTGTATCCGCTTTCTTTCATGCAGGCACCGTAGGTGGTGTCATCGCGGTAGTATTTCCCCATTTCTTCTACCGCGTTGTTCTTCGAGCCGCCCGTGATGAGCTCGTTAATGAAGTTAGTGTACTTGAGGTAGTTTTCTGCTGAGCCAAAGACAGCCTCTGCCGCACGTCCGATGCAAGAATCTGTTGCCATACCGACCTGGGCACCGTTACTCATCGTGATGGTGACGGTCTTGCTGTCTGCGGCTTGGGGGTCACCTTGGAACGCTTTCCGGTATGCCGGGTTTTCCATCGCAGGTGCATTGCTGGAGCTAGCGTTGTCCTGCCGGGTGGACAAGTACCCTTGGGTGGCCGCTTCTTCGTTGGGGAGGTGGGCGCCACTCATCGCAAGTTCATGGATGGAGGTACCGTAAATAATGTTCTGGCTACCGGAGTAGGTGAAGGACTTCTCGCTCATGCACTTTTTGACTTCGTTGACGAGGGCCACGTTAATGTCCGGGGAGGGATTCTCGTAGCTTGCCAGGACATTACGAATGTCCTGCTTAACTTCAACAGTGGTGGAGCAACTCGATACGCCCAGACAACAGGCAATACCGATAAGGGCGAGGGATGCGAAGGGCTTCTTTGCCATGGACTTCACCTTTCTCAACAGTAAGGAACAGGGAGGGTAGGAGCCTATGAGTAGGCTCCCACCCTCTGACAGATGTAGTGCCCTATTACCAGGAAACTACAAAATCAGTAGTGTCATTGACGTTATCACCAACATAGTAAAGCACCTGTCCTGCGCCAAGACGGAAGGTATCATTGTTGCCCCACCAATTAGTGTTAACACCCTTCAGACGGCCACCGGTCCAGTTAGCTGCTGATGAAAGCATATTGTCGGGGACATCGATGAAATTGCTGAAACCAGAACGAGCCAGTTCACCCTTGAGACCAACATGGTCGTATGCGTGAAAATCAGCGTGAGCAGCGGGCAGAGCTGCCCCAACCGACAAAGCGGCAGCAACGCCGATTGCGGACACCGCACGGACAAAAGTAGAACGCGACATAGCGAATCTCCTTATTGCTTAGGTAGGAGTCTGAAATTACTGACCCCCATGAGTGGATATACCATCTTGTCGACATATAACTATTTACATCGATTCACCGCATAAAGGGGATCATGCAACTTGCATATGTGACTTATTGCGTTTTATATAAAAAACGCAACTTGTTAGACGGTAAAAGAATCATAGCAAGGCTCTATATTTAGATGCAATGAAAATCTGCATCGCCTAGCAGTGATTTAAATCACATGTATATATGGTTGTTCGTACCGTATTAAGATAAATCCAGGAAAATTTAGTCTTCTAAAGGCACTCCCGATGAATACACACAACAAAGACAAGCGCAACGGCTAAGCTTCGCCCCTCAACCCCATAACCCCACATAGCTAAGGGCGGTGCCCCGGAAGAATGACCTTCCGGGGCACCGCCCTTTAGCTATCGCAAAGACTTATTCGGCCTGAAATATTGAGTTTAGAACTTCGTGCCGGTCAGACGCTCATACGCCTCAACGTAACGAGCACGAGTCTTCTCCACAACCTCCTCAGGCAGGTGCGGCACGTTATCCGAACCGTCCCAACCCGACTCCGGCGAACGCAGCCAGTCACGCACATACTGCTTATCGAAGCTCGGCTGCGCATGACCAGGCTCGTACTGCTGAGCATCCCAGAAACGCGAAGAGTCCGGAGTCAAAACCTCATCACCCAGGGTAATCTCACCGCGGTACGAATCAGTACCGAACTCCATCTTGGTATCCGCCAGAATAATGCCCTGCTCGCGAGCAATCTTCTCCGCAGTCGAGTACAGGCTCAGGCTCAGCTCCTCCAGACGCTCACCCACCGGCTGACCAACCTCAGCGTACAGCTCCTCGCGGGTCACCAGCTCATCATGCTCACCCACCTCAGCCTTACCGGTCGGAGTGAAAATCGGGGTGTCCAGGCGGGAACCATCCACCAGGCCCGCAGGCAGCTTCACACCAGCAATCTCACCGGTCTCGTTATACGCCGCCAGACCCGAACCAGTCAGGTAACCGCGCACAATGCACTCCACCGGGAACATGTTCAGGGAGCGGCAAATCATTGCTCGACCAGCCACAACATCCGGAACATCAGTGGAGAGCACGTGGTTCGGAACCTCCTTGAGCTGCTCAAACCACCACAAGGACATCTGAGTCAGAATCTTGCCCTTGTCCGGAATAACAGTAGGCAGAATACGGTCGAACGCACTAATGCGGTCCGAAGCGACAACCATGACGGAGCCGGCGCGCAGCTCTGCGTCATCGCTCACAGTGAGGCCGGTGGCATCGAAGCGCTCCTCATTCGGAACGTACAGGTCGCGCACCTTGCCGGAATAGATGTGGGTCCAGCCCGGGATTTCCAGGGGGTTAGAACGAGAGGTCATGGGATTATCTCCTGACAAATGAATATGGTGTGATGTGGTGGCAAGAGTCTGTGTAATTACAATACCCGACAAGCCCGGTTACCCGCCTGTGATAGCAGGTCGGAGACGTCTCGGGTACGAAGCGACCGGCTCCCCCACCTCAAGCGGGGAAGCCGGTCAACGTCTTAGTCTCGCGGAGCGGGAATGTGGATGCGGTTCTCCACAGCCTTCAACGCAATATCGTTACGGTACTGCGCGCCAGCCCACGAGATAGCGCGAACCCCCTCGTAGGCGGCGTTACGGGCAGCAGCCAGGTTATCGCCAAGAGCAACAACAGCCAGCACGCGGCCGCCGGCGGTGTGGATTTCCTCGCCGGAAACAACGGTGCCCGCGTGAATCACGTGCACGCCCTCCAGCGCATTCGCCTCGTCCAGACCGGTGATGACGTCGCCCTTACGGGGAGTGTCCGGGTAGTTCTCGGCAGCCATGACTACGTCTACCGC
>OAUJ01000173.1_pt1 | contig 12363 bp, 10 predicted proteins | sample 1501261 | NCBI WGS metagenome assembly OAUJ01 (sample SAMEA2580042, study PRJEB22360) | human gut metagenome | biome: human gut; feature: human-associated habitat; material: faeces | place: Denmark | collected 2008/2010 | reverse complement strand
ACCTGTGTTTTGGCGGAAGTGGTGTCTGACTCCACGGTTAACACGCCGCCATTTGTCAGCAGGATATTGTTCGCCGCACCCTGCTCGATGCTGAACGCGACGCCATCAGCGCGTGTCCCTGTGACCCGCGTCGCCCTGGTGGTTGCAACCAACGCGCCCTGACTACTCTGCTGTATCCCCGTTGCGCTGCCTTTCTCCCGCACATCGAGTATGCCGCCATTGTTAAGTCTGGTGGTATATGCTACGGCCTCCTCGTGGACAATCAGCTTACCGCCAGCATCAACGATGGTATCTACCGCCGAGGTTTGAGCTACGACCGTCAGTTGGCCGGTATTTTCCAGCACAACATGCTCAGCCCTGCCTCCGGTAATAGTGAAGTGAGATGACCTCTGGTATCCATCAATATCAGTCCCCGCGCCCGTATTGGCAACTAAAGCGCTCCCCGTGTCCAGGTAAACCCCATGTGCGATACCGCCGGTATCGACAATCAGCGTGCCTCCGGCGCGAATATTGCTGCCAGTTGCCGTACCTCCTTTCTCAACAACCTGCTTGCTCCCGGAAGAGATATTTGTTGTGTCAGCTTTCCCGCCGCTCTTGATATTTTGCGTGCCACTGTTGATATTGGTTCCCGTAGCAATACCATGATTATAAATATTCTGTGTACCGCCATTAATTATGGTATTAGTCGCGTTCCCGGCAACATCCATGGCCCCGCCGTTATCTATTCGGGTCGCATCAGCTTTAGCATTCGTTAAAACTGACATTGTTCCTTTATCGTTAATTATCGTCCCTGTAGAAATTCCTCCCTCACTAATTGTCTGGCTGCCACCGTTAATGACTGTATTATTAGCCTGCCCCTGATAAGAGCCATGACCAGATACCTCTTGATGTCCACCAGTATCAATAACACTTCCATTAGAAATCCCGCCATATACCTCCTGATTGCCGTGATTGATGATATGAGCATTATTTGTTGTACCTCGTTCATCTACTCTTTGGCTGCCGTCTACAGTCTCATCATTTACAACGCCAATAACATTAGAAGTGAAGGCCGTCATCCCAGGCGGGGCATATATCATGGCAGCTATCAATAAGGAAAGTACTGAGCGGTGAAAATAATAGCGACTGATTCTGTTCATAAATTTCATCCTCTGAAAAATGAATACTGAGTAGCGTCTAAGTAACCTAAGCTCGGCTGCAACATCAGCCCGCAGGCACCAGACCAGGGGATTCATCCTGAAGAGACAGCGCAGGTGTATTGTGTTCACCGCTCACCAAAGACATCATGATGAAATGATGATATCCCGCATAAGAAAGAGGCATTTTTTAAACGCAGTGCGCTGAAGTGTAGTTGGATAAAAAATCACTCTTTTCAGATAATACTGTCGTACGCTTATCTTTCGACAATGAGGCCGTCGGCAAAATAAAATGACTAATGTAATCGTTGCTGATGAATATCTTCTGCTCACATAAAAATCACACAATAATATTGATAAATCAGATTATCTTACCTTTACAACATTGCGTTAACAGTCAATGACACTTCTTGAATAAAAATATTGTCAATCAATGAGTTATTCCTCATTTAAGATTATTCTCATTCACGTAAAAAACATAATTCCTATCATCACAGCCACGCTCATTTTGAATTATCTGAATAATAGCGAGCGTTCTTTAGTTAAGCAGATCTTAATTGAAGACGAAATTATTGTGTGTGCAACTTACTTAATACCGGACATCTAAGTTGAAGAAAAAAATACTTGCCTTCGGGCTTATCTCAGCATTGTTCTGCTCCACGCCAGCGATGGCGGATATGAACCGCACCACGAAAGGTGCATTGCTAGGCGCAGGCGTTGGTTTACTTACTGGCAATGGTGTTAATGGCGTACTGAAAGGTGCAGCTGTTGGCGCTGGTGTTGGTGCAGTAACAGAAAAAGGCCGCGACGGTAAAAATGCGCGTAAAGGTGCAAAAGTGGGTGCCGCCGTTGGTGCTGTCACTGGCGTTCTGACCGGCAATGGCCTCGAAGGGGCGATTAAAGGTGCCGTGATTGGCGGTACGGGTGGTGCAATTCTGGGTAAAATGAAATAAGGAATGATGATGAAAAAATTTGCTTTACTGGCAGGTCTGTTTGTTTTCGCACCAATGACCTGGGCGCAGGACTACAATATTAAAAACGGTTTGCCGTCAGAAACCTATATTACTTGCGCAGAAGCCAACGAAATGGCAAAAACTGACAGCGCACAGGTTGCAGAAATTGTTGCGGTAATGGGTAATGCCAGCGTTGCCAGCCGTGATTTAAAAATTGAGCAATCTCCGGAACTGAGCGCCAAAGTGGTAGAAAAACTGAATCAGGTTTGCGCTAAAGACCCGCAAATGCTGTTGATCACGGCAATTGATGACACCATGCGTGCTATCGGCAAAAAATAATATTTAATATGTTACCGCGTCGATGAATTCGACGCGGTATTTTAGCTAACGGGGATCAGAACTTATATTTCAGGCCCACCATCACTGCGGTGTCATTGTAGCCATTATCACCCAGCTGCACGCCCACATTACCCCAGACGCTGGCCGCCGGATTCAGATTGCCATTTACGCCAAGTTTAATTTCCCCCAGATTACGCGCCCCGTCTTGTTCGACTTTCACACCGTTCATTGAGACAGCAAAATCTTTACTGTTATGGATCCAGTTCATTTCAACAAAAGGTTCAAAGTCGTCACCGTGCGGACCGCTGTTTTTCTCCTGAGTACGAATAAAGGAGCGGAAACCAAGTCGGGTCTGGATGTTGTTATTTGCGTCATTCTCAATACGTGAGCCATTGGCTTCCGTGTGCGCATTATGATCGACGCCCATCCAGATAGCCTGTGCCTGTGGCTGGAAGATCCACGTATATTTCGCCGCTTCCAGACCAAAGGATTTATTCAGGGCAAAACCGTAACCCGCTTCCAGCGAGACGGTTGCACCTTTCGCGCTATAGGATTCATAGGCTAATTCATCTCCTTTTACCGAGTTTTTAAACCAGCTATATTGCGCCCAGGCGTCAATGTATGCGCCTTTTTTACTGATGTCATCGGCAAACCAGGTGGCATACAGCCCTGCGCTATAGCCTCTGACACTCCCTTTCGAACGATAATCCGACACGCTGGAATGAGTTGAGTTGTAGTCGCGGGCATAACCAGCCATCACTCCCAAACGCCAACTGTCACTGTCGGTAAAACCACCGGTTAACAGATCCGCCCCTAACTGCGAGACGTAGCGATGCGAGGTCGTTCTCAACTGTCCGTTGCTGTCACGCCAGGCATTATGCCCGCCAATTTGACGTAGCCAAAGTCGGCTTGAACGCTCCTGTTCAGTTACAGGATCGATGTAGCGCGTTTCACCTGCACGATCGTTCAGACGCATAACAAAAAGAGTGTTAGCGGCTGCCAGGTTGGCGACGTAACTTCCAGCTTCGGGGCGCAGGACGGGGGTAGGCGCAACAGTAGGCGCTGAACTTCCTCCGGAGTTTGTTTCACCGCCGCTCGTTGCCTGGAAGTTAGTCAGATACCAGTTTTTATTGGTCGCATCAGTATTACCTCGGGTTAATGAATATTCGTAGGCACCGGTGAAAATCCTCGAATCCTTAATAAATTCTCCATTTGATTCCCCCTCAACGCTGATAATCTCTATCCCATTTAACGTGTAAGCCCCGCTGCCGCCAGCATTGGTAACTTTAACTCGGGTTGTTCCAGAGGTATTTCCATTAATAACGACTTTATCCGTAACTGAATTATCACCACCCAATTCAGTTCTGAGATGCAATACGCCATTATTACCAACGTAATTTTCAGTTATTGTTAATCTTGTTGGTTCGAAATCCTTTCCATCTGCCCGGGAAATATAGACCGTACTATTGTCAACCGTGAGCTTGCTCACCGTTGAGTCAGTTTTAATATCCCAGGTACTATTATCTGAAAGCGACAGATAGGTATGAGTGCTATCATCTGTTGAAAGATTGGCTGAACCCGTTATTTTTGAATTAGATGCATCGATGGCCAAATGACCTTTAATATTATTAATAAAAACATCTGCAGCCGATGATACCTCACTATCCGTAATGGTCACGTTACTCGTCTCATTTTTATTGTAGAGGATTTCATTTGCTGACCGTAGTGAGCTACCAGATAAAATATCTACCGTTGCTTCCTGACCATTTATGGAAGACTCCAGCACAATTCCAGCCCCCTGATGCGCGACTGCAGATGTATTTTTCAGCGTCACCTTGCCGCCATTATAAATTTTAGCAATCGCGGCGTCAGGACCCGTTGTATGAATTTCTCCCTGGTTAAATGAAACAGTCCCCTGGCGAGCAGCGATGGCATGAGCATTGTCCCCATACGTGGTAATATCAACATCGGTTAATGTAACGCTGGCATTGGTATAATCAAGCTTGCTACCCGCCTTGACGACAGTGCCATTAGCGTAAGCGGCATAACTTTCTGTTCCGAGGGTTGTTATCTCCCCTTTTGCCATATCCAGTTTTGCTTTGGCGTTATTTTCATTACTTCCTGTATCGGCAGTACTTTCTTCATCAAGAGAAGATACACACGCACGCGCGCTTCCGGGAGATGCACAAGCAAGAACGCCGACTGCGTGATTACCCGCAGTAACAATAAAAGTATTACCTTCGTCAGATAAATGGGGGTTAACCGAACCGTCAGTGTTGACTCTTATTATGGTATCAGTATTCAGGTTTCCATTCGTTTGACTTAGCAAACCAATTGAGTAATCCCCCGTTGTGACAATCGTATTATTACCCTGCAAAATAACTGCACCGCCATATTCACTTACGACTGCGCTAGCTGTATATACTGTGCTTAGAGGATTATTGCCAGAAGGATATAAACCACCCGTTGTTACAATGACGCCTTTGTTAATGGTTAAATTGCTACCCTCTCCTGCAACAGATACCCCGTAACTTCCATTACCCGTTGTTATAACTAGCGCATTATCAATATCTTTTACTTCTCCATCTTTTATTGCCACAGCATGTTTATATTCATCGTACTGAATAAACTGTTCAGCATATGCATTACCCACCGCCAGAGCAATAAGTCCTAAACTAAACCCGGGGAGTTTTTTCAGTTTCATAGATTAACCATCCATTCATTGGATTAACAAACATTCCTGGTCAAATAACCTATGAGTTCAGATTACCAAAACGGAGGGTAAAGACAAAAACAAAAGCACAAGAAATTTAAATAGATAAACAGCGACAATACATAAATGATAAATAAGTCAGCATTATCATTTTTCACCTTATTTTCATGACATTGATCACTTTGGAGTGACGATTTTGTTTAACAAATAACTCTTCGACATCAAAATTATTAATAGTTGCCATGGGAATTATTTCGATGATATATAAAAACAACTGTGATAACACCAGGGTTGGCAACTATTTGCGCAATAATACCTTTCCTTCAATGATCCAGGCGTTCACTGCCAGCAACCCATTCAGCCGCATACTGACAGTGAGAAACTGAAAGATTAGTGCTGATCCCTGTGGCTGACGAGTCTTTCCCTTAATCGATTAACCAGATTGATCGCCAGCCAAACAAGGGCATTAAGCAAATTTATCGTCACAAGCACTTCTCCCAGCCCGGTACTGGGTTTTGCAATAAGGATGACCAGGAGAGTGATCAGCATAAATGCAATGGAAAAGATGATATAGAGAGTGAAATAATCCAGATTATTACTATTGTTCATGCTACTAATGGCAATCCTGTCAAAACTTTCAAACAATTATAGCAAACAAAATAATGAACAATAGTAACAAGAGGCAACGAGCTAATTAGCTGTCTATAATTACACCGCACTATGGCCTTACTGATCGATTTTTACTCAACCACAACCTTCACCTTCGGTTTAGAAAGGATAATTTTGACCAGGTCGATGTATGTTACCGGTTTATAGAAATAATAACCCTGCTGAAATGTGATATTATTTTGATTCAGATAGTCAAGTTGTTCTTTCGTTTCGACACCTTCAGCGACGATACTGATCGAAAGTTTACGCGCCAGATCCAATACACAATCCAGAATCCGAGTTGATTCTGGGTCTGCGTTTACGCGGCCAACGAAACTGTGATCAATTTTGATATAATCAATATGCAGGTCATGCAGATAAGAAAGCCCTGAGTAGCCAGTACCGAAATCATCCAGCGCAATGACAAAACCATTTTCATGCAGAATGTTCAACCGCTGAACCAGACTTTCATCAACATTTAATGGCTCACGCTCGGTAACTTCCAGAACGAGGTTTAAATCGCGACGGGTAAAACTGTCACGGTAATTTAAGCACTCGTCGACAAATGTCGGCGAAATAATATGCGAGGCGCTAAAATTAATCCCAATATGAAAACCTTCCGGCAGTTTACTCGCGATAGCGTTCATCTGTCTGGCAACCTGATTCATCAGGCTTCGCGTAAGCGGAACGATTAATCTGGATTTTTCAGCAAGTGGAATAAATGCCGCGGGTGATATATATCCACCGTGAGGTTGTTTCCAGCGGGCTAACACCTCAACTCCCCGCAATGTCCCTTCCCGACCATTTACCACAGGTTGGTAAAATGGGACGATCTCCCCATTATTTATAGCCCGTCGCAGGATCTCTTCAGGCGTTGCGCTTTTATTGAAATACCTATCAAGCAGGAAGGCAGCGGCGCAGGCGATTAACAGAATAAATATCAAAATCCCAAAGCCTTTATCGATAAGTCTGTAGAAGCTAAAGAGTGGCGGCGGGTTAAAGATAATAGTGAAATGATATTTTGTGGAGTGAACCTTCTCGGTATAGGGATAGTGTCCATTAAGCGTCATCACATCACCCGTAGGTCCAATAATGTCATCTGCCACGCGTAATACATACCTTACCCCTTTCAAGGGTACATTAAGCGCCCCGCGAATATGCTGATCACTTATCGTAACCAAAATGCGCGTATCTGCAAATTGGCTCTGATAGAGCAGGATAGGTAATCTATTAACGGTGTCGATTGCCGGAGCCAGCAGTAAATTACTGTCCGGGAAAACAGGAATACGAGACAGTAGGACCCGATTCCCCGGTAAGGATGTACACCAGACCGTTCCCTGTTTGAGAATGATGATTGTGCGCAGGTGAGGTTTCAGAGCTGCTTCAGTGCCAAGCTGATATTGCTCCTCGAGGTCGCATTCCTTCCCGGCAATGTTAACCGCCGTTTGAGTCGCCTGTGACGCTTCTTCAAGTATATGATTGATATTGTTGGCGGCATATCTTGCTCCCGCCAGGTACTCTGCTTTTGCGGAATACCAGAGCTGGATGTTCAAAATAGTGACACCGGTTATAAACAAGCATATCGCAATGAAGATGGGTATGAGTGTATTGCGCATTTGCTTGTCCCGGCCAAAGGGTTTAATACATGAAAATGCCATTCATTCGCTCGCACTGGCATCTACAGAGAGCATGGTAGAGAGCATAAGAAATATCCACGCTGAAGATAAAATTTTCTCCATCTTCATCTAACCTATTAATTATTGAGCACAATGTAGTCAGAATTAAACAAATTAGGTGGGATATCAGGCGTCAAGAATGGAAAACGAGCGCTCTCCATTCCTGTTTGCCCCCTGATATTGCGGATATATTAAGAAAGCATAACGCCTGAAATGCTCACTTTGCACCAGCATGATGATACAGCTGATGTTTATTCTATAACCTTACTCAAGTTCTAAGAGAGCACTGATTCCCTGTCATTAATAATGATATCCGTTAGTGTAGTCTTATGCATTTCAATGTACTGCAAGATTTGCAGATAGAGATCAGAAAGAATCACACTAGTTTCATCTTTTAAACGCAAGCGTAAAGCCTTATCAATAATATGACTATCAACATACCCGTGCGTCATGAGCACCTCCCTCTCGAGATTTTTAAACAAAGCACATTGAAAAATAAATCTCTCGGGGATTGAATTATTCATGTCAGCCTCGTAGGAATATTGACCCAATAAAATTATGCTGTGTATAGTCTAAAGCGACAGACAAAAATAAGATGACTGAGTTTTCTATAAACTTATACTTAATAATTAAAAGTTACATATCATCAGCTGTGTATCGCAACACGATTTCCAGTGTTTTTCTAATCACATCAGCTTTGAGAATATCACTTGTTGTTTCCAGAGAGTGTATCAGACTTAAGATAATATTTTTATTATTAACATTATCGCCTGAAAGCATTAAATTGGTCACAGCCTGCCCTAACACAGCTGACTCTTCTTCTAACAAATTACCTGAACTACGAAAGTAGCTTGATAACGCTTTATCAGTTATTGCATTATGAATTGTAGTATCTTCAAGCATGGTAACCTCTCATCTTACTTATGAAATTTTAATGTATTCTGTTTATTTTCTTACCATTGAACATACTTTTATTGTCAGCTATCGCTGTTCTTCTGTTTGGCTCTCCTGTATCACTGTTGCTAAAATCACGAATTATGCTGTCAATTAAATCTCGTCGGAAAGCATTTTCCTCAACCGATTTCATTACGAGTAATTGCTTAATAAGAGTCTGTAACGAAAAATTTATCTTCATGCGCAGTATATGGAGCACCGCCTGGCCAGTAATTTCATATTTTGTACTTTCATTATCAGATGTCTTCATAACGACTTCATAGCTAACCTGTTAAATAATCAGGCTGTTGCATTATTCAAAAAGCAACCCAATTAGTGCATTATAATGTTTCTGTTCCTCTTCCCCTGTCGCTTGTTCCAGTCGGCATAGAAGTTTGGCACAAAGCGACTTTCGACTCAGATTACGTCCATCTTTCAAAATCTCAGTCACAATTTCCCCGAGAGTTTCCTGCTGAGTAGGCAAGTTAGCTTTTGCAAAGTAACGAGTGATTGCTCCCGCAGAATCTAAAGTCACTGAATTTTGATGCATGCTACGCCTCTGTTAAAAATGTTAATCAATGTTAAGTGAGGTAACAATAGCAAACTTGTACGAAATATGTGTACAGAATGATAAATTAATTTTTTGCATTTAGTGCTAATACATATAAAACAACAGGTTATGATAAAAAATATTGCATCATTTAAATGACAACCTATACAAAAATTTTCGCCAACTCATCTTCAACTTTTTCCATTTTTTATCAATGTAAAGAAACAGTTATGTTTTGGTATTAAAAGAAAGACACCGGAAGATATGTCTGTTACCGTCTTACTCTCGCCTCTCCCATTACCCTGGACAGTTAATGCTTACCACCCTTATTTATCGTAGCCATATACGTGACGACGAACCTGTCAAAAAAATCGAAGAAATGGTTTCGATAGCAAATCGCAGGAACATGCAGTCTGACGTAACAGGGATCTTACTGTTTAATGGTTCTCATTTTTTCCAGCTTCTGGAAGGTCCGGAAGAACAGGTTAAAATGATATATCGGGCTATATGCCAGGATCCACGGCACTATAATATTGTTGAGCTGCTGTGCGATTACGCGCCTGCTCGCCGTTTTGGCAAAGCGGGAATGGAATTATTTGATTTGCGCCTGCACGAGCGAGATGACGTTTTACAGGCCGTATTCGACAAAGGCACATCAAAATTTCAGCTAACTTATGATGACAGAGCGCTACAATTTTTTCGTACTTTTGTCCTTGCAACCGAACAAGCAACCTATTTCGAGATCCCTGCCGAAGACTCCTGGCTTTTTATCGCTGACGGATCTGATAAAGAACTTGATTCTTGTACCCTTTCACCAACTATAAATGACCACTTTGCCTTTCATCCTATTGTCGATCCCTTATCGCGGCGGATAATCGCTTTTGAAGCCATTGTGCAAAAAAATGAAGATAGCCCATCAGCTATAGCGGTTGGGCAGCGTAAAGACGGGGAAATCTACAAAGCGGATCTCAAAAGTAAGGCGCTTGCATTCGCGATGGCACACGCACTTGAGCTCGGTGATAAAATGATTTCAATCAATCTATTACCTATGACCCTGGTTAACGAACCTGACGCAGTCTCTTTTTTACTTGATGAAATAAAGGCCAATGCTCTGGTGCCTGAACAAATCATCGTTGAATTTACTGAAAGTGAAGTCATATCTCGGTTTGATGAGTTTGCAGAAGCGATTAAATCGCTTAAGGCTGCCGGTATCAGTGTAGCAATTGATCATTTTGGCGCAGGTTTTGCCGGTTTGTTACTCCTGTCACGCTTCCAGCCTGACAGAATTAAAATCAGTCAGGAATTGATTACCAATGTTCATAAAAGCGGGCCACGGCAGGCAATTATTCAAGCGATCATAAAATGCTGTACATCACTTGAAATTCAAGTCAGTGCTATGGGCGTGGCAACACCAGAAGAGTGGATGTGGCTTGAATCCGCAGGAATTGAGATGTTTCAGGGAGATCTGTTTGCGAAAGCTAAATTGAATGGTATCCCTTCCATAGCGTGGCCAGAGAAAAAATAATTTTCAGCACATTCTTTCACATGATTTCAGTAAATCATCGTGAAAATGAATACGTTATGTTTAAATTTAATCCACATTAAAAATAATGTTTCATCCAATTTAGCTGAAATCTTATTTATACTTTGTACAATTTTAGCGTATATTGTACAAAGTATTATTGGGTCGTGTACAGGCGACGGAGATTTGTGACCGCAAGGAGGAATTGTGGCTTATTACAGCATTGGTGATGTTGCTGAACGTTGCGGGATTAATCCTGTCACTCTCCGGGCCTGGCAACGCCGCTACGGTTTGTTAAAACCACAGCGCAGTGAAGGCGGACACCGACTCTTTGATGAAGAAGACATACAACGCATCGAAGAGATCAAGCGTTGGATAAGTAATGGCGTCCCTGTAGGCAAAGTTAAAGCATTACTGGAAACCACCAGCCAGGATACGGAAGATGACTGGAGCCGCCTGCAAGAAGAGATGATGTCAATTCTTCGTATGGCTAATCCTGCCAAACTACGCGCGAGAATTATTTCACTGGGTCGAGAGTACCCAGTAGATCAATTGATTAATCATGTTTACCTTCCTGTTCGCCAGCGTCTCGTGCTTGATCACAACACCTCCCGCATTATGAGCAGTATGTTTGACGGCGCATTAATTGAATACGCAGCAGCCTCGCTTTTCGAAATGCGCCGTAAGCCCGGTAAAGAAGCCATTCTGATGGCGTGGAATGTTGAAGAGAGAGCACGATTGTGGCTGGAAGCATGGCGTTTATCATTGTCAGGATGGCACATTTCTGTTCTTGCTGATCCCATTGAATCGCCGCGCCCGGAACTGTTCCCGACGCAAACATTGATTGTCTGGACAGGCATGGCACCAACGAGAAGGCAAAACGAACTTTTACAACACTGGGGTGAGCAAGGTTATAAAGTCATCTTTCATGCCCCCTAATTTCACCTTTATCCCGCCCCTTAGACAGAATCTTATAATCTGAACCCACAACAGCGTTTGCACCGGAGCTGGTCCGTTGCAAAATGCTCACCGGGAGAATTCAGGTAATCCCCCTTTCACACTTTGTACATATCACAGCCAAAGGACAGACCAGATTGAAGTGGTAAAACCGATCGTGCACACTACGCAGTCTCACAACTAACAAGAGGTTATTATCCTGATGGATCAGGTTGTTGTTTTTCAAAAGATGTTTGAGCAAGTGAGAAAAGAGCAAAACTTCTCCTGGTTTTATTCAGAATTAAAACATCACCGTATTGCACATTACATTTATTATCTGGCTACGGATAACATCAGAATTATTACTCACGATGACACGGTTTTGTTATTAAGAGGAACCAGGAACCTGTTAAAAGTTAGTACGACCAAGAACCCTGCTAAAATAAAAGAGGCCGCATTGCTTCATATTTGCGGAAAATCAACATTTCGGGAATACTGTTCAACACTGGCAGGCGCGGGCGTTTTCCGGTGGGTTACTGATGTTAATCATAACAAACGCAGTTACTACGCCATTGATAATACGCTTTTATATATTGAAGATGTAGAAAACAATAAACCATTAATCTAGCTAAAGTTGGAAGCTTAAGAAATGCTTCATAATTCAGTAAGGCATTAGCATAATGGAAATAAAAGTGCAGAGACTATCCCTATGGATGATATATACTATCTTTTTATTGCCACCCATAAATAATCACCAGACCAATACTATCAAATTGATATTTGAAATGTGATTACTTGACTTTCTATAAGTTATTTTATAACGGTTAACAAATTTATAAAACCAACGGGCGTGCCATACGCCCGTTTCAATACTTAACGCACATGTGTTTTGGTTTAGTCATCATCCGGTTATATGTATTTTAGCCAGGAATGGGTTAAACCATTCCTATATAACTA
>OAUJ01000168.1_pt1 | contig 12885 bp, 9 predicted proteins | sample 1501261 | NCBI WGS metagenome assembly OAUJ01 (sample SAMEA2580042, study PRJEB22360) | human gut metagenome | biome: human gut; feature: human-associated habitat; material: faeces | place: Denmark | collected 2008/2010 | reverse complement strand
GCTCTCTGATCCCCCCTTTGGGCCAGGGCCCGGATCCCCGCCATTATTGCCGTGGCTTGCGCCTGCGGCAGTGCCTCGCCCTGTTCACTGACAGCCACCGGGCTGTCGCCAGGGATTACTTCAGGCTCATCGGCCTGCGCATTGAACAGTGGAGCGAATGTTACGGCCAGGCACAAACTGATTGCCGACAGCCGACGACCACACATCATATTAAGCAACATCCCTTGCCCCCTGTTTTTATCATACTCTGAATAGCCAGGCTGTTATTTTACGACTTGCCTGTACAACGCCAATACTCACGAAAGTATGACGAGCAAGCCTGTTACTCATCAGGCTTATCTTCAGTATATAAACGCCGATACGTTTTTACATAACCTAATGTAAAGAAGTTTAAAGAAAAGCGCGCCGTAATGTGCCACTTTTTTAGTGCAGAAACGGAGTTTTCGGAAAAAGAAAAGGCGGCATTGCTGCCGCCTTCATTTTAACTCGCCTGGGAAGGCGCTTCGTCACTTCCTGGAAGCGTTTCAGGGAGTTGCGGCGCAAATCCTCGCAGGCCGACGACGTGAACGTGTTCGGTATTCTGGAAGACTTTACGCACCAGTTTATAGGTGGTGCCTTTTTCCGGACTGATATTTTCCGGCGCTGCGATGATGAGCTGCATTTGCAAACGTTCACACAATTCAAACAGCGTGGCGATAGAACGAGCATCCAGTCGCGCTGCTTCATCGAGGAACAGCAGGCGGCAAGGAGAGATATCTTTACCGCGCAGGCGGCGAGATTCATCTTCCCAGCTTTGTACCACCATCACCAGAATCGACATACCGGTACCAATCGCCTCACCGGTCGACAATGCGCCAGACTCTGCGCGCAACCAGCCATCGGAACCACGGTTAACCTCAACTTCCATTTCCAGATAGTTGCGGTAATCCAACAGTTCTTCACCGATGGTCTGCGGCGTGCGCTGCCCCATATCAATCTGCGGATTAAGACGCTGATACAATTTCGCCAGCGCTTCCGAGAAGGTCAGACGGTTGCTGTTAAACAGATCCTGATGCTGCTCGTGCTGTTCAGAGAGCACATCCAGCAGCATGGCGTGCGTTTCACGCACGTTCACGTTGAGGCGCACGCTGTTCACCTGACCAAACGATACGTTCTGCAACCCCTGGTTGAGCATACGGATACGGTTCTGCTCGCGCTGAATGGTTTTGCGAATGATGTTCGCCACGCTGCGGGAACTGATCGCCAGTTTCTGTTCACGGGAGGTTAACTCTTCGGTCAGACGGCTAAGTTCGATCTCCATCTGTTCGATAGCTTCCACCGGATCATCGGTACGAATAATATCCTGACGAATACGTTCACGCAGATGCTGATAAACCGCCACGAAGAACTGAATTTTACGCTCCGGACGTTTCGGATCTTCCGACATGCGCAGCACGTCGCGCAGATGTTCGTTATCCGCCACCGCCAGACGCAGCGCACCTAACGCCTTATCCGACATAGAGCGCAAATCATCAGCGGAGAGATAAGCCAGCTCACGACGGTGTAAGCGACGCTCAACGCCGTTATCTTTCACCATGCGCATGACTGCACACCAGCCCGCTTTCGCGGTCACTACCTGCTCGCGCATCTCAAAGTAATCACGCTCCAGCTTTCGCAGTTTGCGGGTCAGGTTGTCCATCTCCGCTTCGCAGAAGGTGAGCGCTTTTTCCAGTTGATTGCGGCGTGAACGGTTATTGCTCAGTTGCGCATGCAGCTCGTCACGGCGAATACGTGCCCGCTCTTCTGCCCCGCTATCAGCACGCACGCCGATATCCTGCAATTCACGTTGCAGATCGTTAAGTAGCTCTTTTTTGGTGTCATACGAACTTTTCAGCGAAGCCAGCACCTGGTTGTACTGACTCAACTGCGCTGCGTGTCCGCGCAACGCTTCACGCGCGCGGGTACGCTCCGCTTCCGCCTGTTCCAGACGTTCACGCAGTTTTTCGTTGAGATCGCTGTTACCGCTCAGCATTTCTGCCGAGTCAGAGTAGCTAAAGTGCGCACGACGCTGCACCACTTCCGTCAGGGCAAACGCCTGCTGACGGGCATCGCGCTGCATCTGCTGAGAGTACGCGTAATCTTCTTTTAACTGTTCGAACTGTTCCGGGTCGCTCTGCAATACCGAAACGATCGGTTCCAGTTTCGCCAGTTGATTGCCAAACTGCTGAACAAAACGCGCGGCTTCCTGGGCTTCATCCAGACGTTCGCGGATTTCATCGACGCGATCCGCCAGGCTGTCATCAGCCAACAGGTTTAGACGCGGCAGAATGCGGTTCAGCGCCGTAACACCCTCTTTCGCCTGCTCAAACTGAATACGCTGCTGCTGGTTATCATTTTCATGATTACTCAACGCCCGCTCCAGTTCGACGCGACGGCTGTTCAGTTGACGGATTTCGGCTTCCGGATCAGACTCAAACGCCACCGCCAGATGACTACCTATAAAGCGGCTGAATGCCTGATGCAGACGCTGGGTTTTCTGTACATCAAAGGAGAGCGTGGCGAAGCGTTCGGAAAGTACTTCACGCTCGGCATGGAGGCTTTCAATACGGCTTTCACGCGCAGCACGACCAAACAGCGGCACTTCCGGGAAACGTGAATAACGCCACTGACGATCGGCGATTTTCACCACTACCGCTTTTTCCAGCTCATCAACGCTGAACACGCTGTCATCGAATGACTGCGGATCCCCTTCGATCAAATAGAGATCTTCCGGGCAATCGGTCAAGCCTTCCAGGTGTTCGGTTACCTGTGACAGATCTGGCACCACGATGGCGTGGCGTGACGGGCCATACAGCGCCGAGAAGTACGGCGCATCTTCCAGACTCACGTCGTCATAAATTTCGGACAGCAGCACACCACCAAAACGCTCCGCCAGCGCATTCAAACGCTGGTCTTCAGAACCACCTGGCTGGCTTAAACGTTCGATCTCTTCATCGACGGTGTTTTTGCGCGCGCCTACTTCATCGCGTTCAACAATGGCTTCGCGCTCACGCTCCAGCAACTGTTGCAGATATTCGGTGACATCCTGGCTGGAAGAGAACTCTTCGCCGCACTGTTCGCTCAACTGGTTGAGGCTGTTTTGCGCTGCCAGCCAAACCGGTGCACGCTGCATCAAACTCTGAATGCGAGACTGCAGCTGTTCCTGTTCCTGGCGCAGTGCCATGCGCTCTTCACGGGCGTTAGACACGCTATCGGAAAGAGAGGCAATGCGTGCTTCCAGCTCCTGATGCAGAGCTTCCAGTTCATCAATATCAAAATTCTTGCCCTGACGTTTGCAGAAATCTGCCAGCAGGCGTTCGGCTTCTTGCTGCTCGCGCAGACGCTGTTCCAGTTCGCTTAAGCGCATCCGCAACGGTTGAACCTGCTCTGCCAGGTGACGCTGATCGACCCCTTCGCGCAATAGTTCGCGAGCGACATCCCACGCCTCGTTACGCGCCAGCGGGCCATTAATTGCCACCACCAGCTGATAAGCCTGCTCAAACTGGCTGTGTGCGGTTTGCGCCATGCTCATTTTCTGCTCAAGAGAGAGCATTTTTTCAGTCGCTTCCAGTTCTTTCGCCTGGAAGGTTTCCAGCCATTCGGCGGCGCTGTCGGCGGTTAAGTCCGGCAGATGGCACAGTTCTTTGGCACGATTAAGCGCAGCAATCGCCTGGTTATACTGGATCGCGCGCGTTTGCTGGACGTCCAGCGCCTGCTGATAGTCAGCAAGCTGGCTTTTCAGCTCGTCCACTTCCAGTTCGGCAGCTTCCGCACGAGCCTCGTTCTCTTCCTGGCGTTCGATGGCTTCTGCCACCACTTCGTTTTGCTCTTCCAGACGGATCTGCAGCTCATCGAGATCCGCTTCGTAACGTTCGATCTTCTCCTGCTGACGCAGTGCGGTTTGCACCAGGTTCAGGTGATCGCTGGCCGCCTGATAATCCGCTTCCAGATCGCCTTCGGCACCGTTGTGCTCTGCCAGCTCACGCGCCATATCGACGTGTTTGTACTGCTCAGCCGCCAGTTGCTGACGCGAAGTGTGTAACTCGCGACGAAACTCCAGGGCTTTGTCGAGATGGACACGGCGCTCGTTGGCGTGACGCATGTAGTCCGCCGCCACGTAGTTGGTGGCTTCGCTGATCAGATGCTTAAACAGGTCACGGTCCGACTGGGTGACACGAATCGCTTCCAGCGTCATGCGGTTTTCGCGCAGCGCCGCTTCCATGTCCTGGAACGCTTTCCGCACGCCGCTGTTTTCCGGCAACAGGTAGTCGCGCAGAGAGCGCGTAATGGCGCTGGAGATCCCGCCGTACAGCGAAGCTTCGATCAGACGATAGAATTTGCTACGGTCAGACGCTGAGCGCAGACGACGCGCGATGATGCCCAGATCGAACATCAGCGAGTGGTAATCGGTAATGGAGTTGAACTGCTTAAACTGCACGCCTTCCATCGCCTCGAGCTTGTCTTTCAGCTCGTTCAGCGGCAGTACACGCGCCTGGCGTTCGTTGAGGGTTTCGGTCACCAGCTGCGTCGGCAGCACCGACATCGGCAGGCCCTGAATGGCAAACGGTTTGATATCGACTTTACGATCGCGTCCGGCAACCTGTTGCAGACGCACACCGACCACCACACGCTGGTGGCGCGAGTTAATGGTGTCGAGCATCGAATAACAGACACCCGCTTTCAGCTTACCGTGCAGACCTTTATCGCGCGAACCGCTGGTGGCCCCGGCTTCCGTGGTGTTACGGAAATGCAGCAGGGTCAGGTCGGGGATCAGCGCCGTAACGAACGCCGCCATGGTGGTGGATTTACCCGCCCCGTTACCGCCGGAGAGCGTCGTAACCAGCTCATCGAGGTCAAAAGTTCGGGCAAAAAAGCCGTTCCAGTTAATCAGCGTCAGTGAGCGAAATTTACCGCGTTCAATCATTATTCTTCCTCTCCGCTATCTGGCTGACTCTCTTCGGTTTCATCGTTGAGTTGCAGATGATTTTCAATCGGCATTGCTTCGCCATCACGAATCAGGCGACGCTGTGCTTCACGGGGATCGTCGCCAGCACGCACATCGGCTCCGAAGCGGAACACCGATTCGGTAATGCGGAACTTGCTGCTGTCGTGGCCCATAAACCACACCATACCCAAACGACGCAGACGGTTGAGCGAAGAACGTACTTTTTCCTGCAACTTCTGGCGGTCAACGTCTGAACCGGTTGAACGGTTGTTCACCAGTTTCAGCAGTTTCGCTTCATCGGCCAGGGTGAGCAGTTCGTCGTACAGTTCCTGCTGGGTGAAAATCCCCTCGTTCGCCAGCCGTTCCGGGCTGAGATAGAGATAACAGAGGATTTTCCCGACCATCATATCCAGTTCCGACAAGACGGAACGCGGGATAAGAGTGGTGGAACGTGGGCGTAAATAGAAGAACCCTTCCGGTGCACGAATAAGCTCAACGTTATAACGCGCGTAAAACTCTTCCAGATATTCCTGAAAATCCATCAGGAATGCATGATTATCCAGTTCGTCGAGGCCAATATGGCGGCCTGAACGTAAGGCGCTGTCCAGCGCCGGAAATAACGGATTCGCCAGCGCCTGCGCCAGCTTAACCGGCATCACTTGTTCAATATTTGTCGATGACATGCGCCTGTACCTTGGCTCCGTAATCATTAATCGGCTGCCATTTCGCTGGCAGTCCGGTGAAATCTGCTTGCGCTACGCCAAGACGTACCGCCTGATCAATAACAATGCGCGCAACGTCAAAGTGACGTGCACGCGGATACTGTGACAGATATTCGCGTACCACCAGACCAAGATCCAGCGGCACTTGTCTGGTTTTGTACACGGCAAGTTGTTCTTCGATGATAGCCGCCAGCTGTTCGCGGATCTCGTTAAACTCTTCGTACTCCAGATCCTCAGGAAGTTCCCCAGTCACTTCTTCATCGCGCAGTGCCATCTCTTCGTCACGCATATCCAGCAGACGATCAGCATTGGCATAAGTTAGCGCCCACGGCTCATCAAAATAGGTTTGTACCGACTGACGTAACCGCTGAGCAAAGACGCGGTTTTTATCCATATCGATCGCAGTACGAATAAATTTGTGTACGTGGCGGTCGTAGCCAATCCACAAGTCGATGGATTGCTGGCCCCAGCTGATAATACGGTCGAGTTTGCTCTGCAGATCGAACACCAAACGATCGACAAAGTGCAGATCGTCATGGGTCATCGTCGCATCCTGAATGCGCAACAGATTAGCCTGCAATTTGTCGCCTGCCGCTTCCAGCGTATCCTGCAATTCACGCAGCGTGCCGGAAGTTTCTGAAAGCAACAATTCACAGCTGGAAATCGCTGCCCGCCAGTCTTTGTTCAGCAACTGGGCGATATCGTCCTTCACCTGCTGCTGCTGTTCGTCCATCAGACGTTGCGTCAGGTCGATACTGTCGAAAATTTCTGCTACCGAATATTTCAGTGGCGCATAGACATTACGGTGCCAGTGAAATTCATCTCCGCCCTCTTCGGCGGCATCAGCTGCGCGTTTGAGTTCACCCGCCACAATCGACAACTGCATAGAAAGGCGCAGCGTAGAAAACTCGCGCTGACGGATGTAATAGTCAGTAATGCCGATGCCGAGCGGCGTCAGACGGTAAATTGCGTTCCCTTCCGCCTGCTCGCTGGTAAAGCGGTTCAGCAGACGTTGACGCACCATGTCGTTGATCGCGTTGTTGGCGCGCACGCCGATGGTTTCGCTGGTTTGCTCAAACGCATCACTCACATGGCGGAATGCATCCACCAGCTCGCCTTCACTCATCTCACCATCCAGACGCTCGCCGTTCAGCGTGGCAACCGCCAGCAGAAAAGAGAGTCGGTCTACCGGCAGCGAGATGGAGAAGTCATTTTTTCTGGCCCAGGCAACCAGTTCGGGGACTGTCTGGGAAAATTCACTCATACTTTATCCTTGCTCTGCGGTTTGCGCGCGGTGACATGAATATAACGCCCCAGGGTAATATACGGTTCCTGACGGCAATAACGCGTTTCTAATTCAAGTAATGCTTCATAGCAGTCGCGCTGCTGGTGCTTCTCGCGCAGATAATCATGAAACACGCGAACGCCTGTCTTACCCATAATTTGCCAACCAGCTTCTTCCAGCCACAGATAAACCTGCGCCGGGTCGCGTGGATAATCTGGCGAAAGCGTCCGTTTTTTCTTTTTCGGCATTCCCGCCTGCACGTAATCAAAATTCCCGGCGACCATGTTATGCATCAGCAAGCCGTGCGCATTGTAGAACATTAACGACAACACACCGCCTGGACGCAACACTGACCACAGGGTCTGTAATACGCTGCGGGGATCGGCCACCCACTCGAGCACCGCATGGAACAATATCAGATCAACGGGCGTTTCCAAATGCGAAGCAACATCCTGAGCGGCGCAATGTATAAATTGCATGTTGTCGCTCACACCTTTTGCTTCTGCCGCCTGTTTTGCGCGGTCGATCATCTGCGCAGAAAGATCGCATAAAATGACCTGATGCCCACGCTCGGCCATTTTGATTGCGGTCTGCCCTTCTCCACCGCCAGCATCCAGCACACGCAGTTTTTGCGGGCCCATTTCCGCCAGCACGCGATCGAGATCCTGCCACAGAATAGCCTGTCGAAGCTGCCCTTTGGTGGTGCCGTAAATGTTACGGGAAAACTTTTCCGCAATATCATCAAAATTGCGATCCTGCATTGCTTTCTCCACCGGTTGGCTAAGACGTTTTCTGATAAAGACGCTATTTTGTCACAGCCACGGCGAGAATGAACCCGTCTGGTGTAATATCGCTGGCGATCCCTTGCTATATGGTTAAAAAAGGAACCAGAAAGGATGCTTTTTACACTGAAAAAAGTGATTGGCAATATGTTGCTGCCACTTCCGCTGATGTTGTTGATTATTGGCGCTGGCCTGGCGCTGCTGTGGTTTAGCCGTTTTCAAAAAACCGGGAAGATTTTTATTAGCATTGGGTGGCTGGCGCTCTTGTTATTGAGTTTGCAACCGGTAGCCGACCGCCTGCTGCGTCCCATCGAAAGCACCTATCCGACATGGAATAATTCGCAAAAAGTGGACTATATCGTGGTGCTCGGAGGTGGTTATACCTGGAACCCGCAGTGGGCACCAAGCTCGAATTTAATCAATAACAGTCTGCCCCGCCTGAATGAAGGTATTCGCTTATGGCGCGAAAATCCGGGATCAAAACTGATCTTCACGGGAGGCGTAGCAAAAACCAATACGGTGAGTACAGCCGAAGTAGGTGCCCGAGTTGCGCAATCGCTGGGCGTGCCGCGCGAGCAAATTATCACTCTGGATTTGCCAAAAGATACCGAAGAAGAAGCTGCGGCAGTGAAACAGGCGATTGGTGACGCCCCTTTCCTGCTGGTGACATCCGCGTCTCATTTGCCGCGGGCGATGATCTTTTTTCAGCAGGAAGGGTTAAATCCGCTGCCAGCCCCGGCGAATCAGTTGGCCATCGACTCGCCGCTTAATCCGTGGGAACGGGCAATCCCTTCTCCGGTCTGGCTGATGCATAGCGATCGTGTTGGCTATGAAACGCTTGGCCGCATCTGGCAGTGGCTGAAAGGTCCGTCAGGCAAGCCACGGCAAGAGTGATTTTGATGCCAGATCGAAGTTGCGCCGACTAAATCGTCCGGTATTAACCAGTTGCGCAACTTCATCCCATAACACATACAACCAACGCCGCCAGATGAACGACTCCGCCACTGGCGCGCGTTGCAGGTAGCTCCAGAGCAAATCTTCCGCCAGAGAATTATCCATTAGTCGGAACAGTTCGTATTCTCGCGGTGCCCAAAGCATTAGTCCCGGCCCGACCATCGCCAGTAACTGATCGCTGCGCGAATCTTTCAGCATGCTGCGTAAACAGAAGTTACCGTGAATCAGCACACAATTGTCGTTAAAGCCTTCAAATAATGCCGGAAGACATTCGCGAGTACGAAACAGGATCCGCTTATCCTGCATCGTTAGACCGGTGTTATTGAACTGATTGAGCGTGGTCCATAGCACTTCAACATGTTGCCGGTACCATGAGGGCCAGAAATTTTCCTGAGTATTGTCGACCGCGCCGACGCAACCGCGACTGTCCTGACGGTGCCAGGCCAGTAAGGCTTCAACGATTTGATCTTTGAGCTGTTCCCAGCGTTCTGGTGTTCGGGCTGGTGCCTCCACCGAAACACCACGCATCCGCTCCAGTAGCAGGACATCGGGGCCGGGGTGTTCTTCATGCGTCATCACACCATAAATAGTCGGCATACGGACAGTTCCACTTCTTGCCAGCATGGTGGTTTTCCATGCCAGTTGTCGGGCTTTTCCGGGCGTACTAAAGCTTCTTGCCATTAACGGCATTGGGTTTCCCTGGCTGTCATACAAAGCCCACAACGCCGTATCCGCTTTTTCATTGACGCACTCAATACGACTGAGTTTTTCGCCCAGTAAATGGCTTAATTCGGCACGCAGCTGTTCCATTCAGATTACCCTCATAAAAGCTACTGCTTTCATAATGAGCGCCAATATAAAAGATGTCACCTGAATGAGATCAATTGTTGAAAAGAAAAATTGAGGAAAATCGTAACGGTACGACACTCCTCCCAAAATTGGCTGGAGTGTCGTGAAGTGAAATTAGCGCATTTCAGCGCGAACGCGCTCGAGATCTTCAGGGGTATCCACACCTGTGCCAGGAACTTCCTGGGCGACAGCAACATGGATTTTTTCGCCGTACCACAGAACACGAAGCTGCTCTAACATTTCGATGTGTTCTAACGGACTTGGCTGCCAGTTGACGTAACGACGGATAAAGCCTGCACGGTAGCCATAAATACCAAGATGACGCAGGAAGTTATCGCCAACGGTTTCAAGGCCTTTTGCAAAACGATCACGATCCCAAGGAATGGTAGCGCGAGAGAAGTACAGTGCATACCCTTCAGCGTCGAGGACCACTTTCACCGCATTCGGGTTAAACGCTTCCTCCGCATTGTGGATTGGCACCGCCAGAGTCGCCATACCCACCTGACGCTGGGCGAGATTATCAGCAACCTGACGAATGATTGTCGCAGGGATCATCGGTTCATCCCCCTGCACATTAACGATCACCGTGTCGTCGCTGAATGCGCATTTTTCGACAACTTCCGCCAGACGTTCTGTTCCTGACTGATGATCGGCGCGCGTCATACATACTTCACCGCCAGCGGCTTCAACAGCGCGAGCAACATCCTCATGATCGGTTGCCACGATGATGCGCTCGGCACCTGATTCGCGCGCGCGTTCAAGAACATGAACAATCATGGGTTTGCCGTTAATATCAACCAATGGTTTACCGGGCAGACGCGTGGACGCGTAGCGCGCGGGAATAATGACCACAAAACTCATGATTTACTCTCATCAGCAGTCAGCACGCGGGCTTCCGTTTCCAGCAACACTGGAATGCCATCGCGCAGCGGGAAAGCCAGGTTGTCCAGTTTGCAAATAAGTTCTTGTTTTTCCTGGTTATACCAAAGTTTTCCGTTGCAAACCGGGCAGGCAATGATTTCAAGCAGACGATGATCCATAGTTCCTCCAGATGGATCGGGTTATGAATGCATAAATCTTATCATAATCATTTATGCGACGGGGTCTATTTCCCAGCCGGTGCGGCAATCAGTAAAGAGGCCTTGCGGGCAGCGTTCTAATGTCACCCGCGTTGCCTGCTGCCAGTTAGCGAAATCAGTAATCGCATGACGTAACCCTTTTTGCAGCGTTGTCGTTGGTTTAATGCCTTCTTGTAACCACAGAGAGATAACTTCAAGGATGCCTGTCTGGCGATGCATTTTGGCATCCATTCGCCCAACTAATTGCCCACGATGTAATAACGGCAGAACAAAATAGCCATACTGGCGTTTCGGCGCTGGGGTATAGCACTCCAGCCGGTAGCTAAAATCAAAAAGCTGCTCTGCGCGTTTGCGATCCCAGACAACAGGATCAAAAGGCGAAAGTACCGCGCTGTGCGTTGCAGTGAGCTTTCCGGCCAGCGCACGCTCGAGTAGCGGCAGCAAATCAGCATGCAGCCAAAGATTGCCCAATTTTTCAACATGCACAGCAATGATTTGCTGCTGTTCAGCCCTCGCTTCGCGCCACGCCGCCAGTGCCGGACGTTTCAGCCGATAGTAATCTGCCAGCCACTGTTCGCGGAATATTCCCAGGCTACGCGCACTGTTATCCAGCATGATGATTTCTGCTTCTGTTTGCGAAACGAGATCGCGCTCATCATCCCAGTCAGGCATGACTCGGTGGGTTAAATCATAAACGCGCTGGAAGTTGCGCCGTTCAATCACCATCACCTTTCCGGCAGTAAATAAACCTTCCAGATGCCGTTTATGCGGCTTCCATTCCCACCAGCCGCTTGCACCTTTACGAGAATGCTCGAAATCGGCTGAACGTACCGGCCCCTTATCATGAATATGCTGAATTAACTGTGCAATTTCCGCCTCATGTTCCTGCATCCAGGCGTTTTTGTATTTCCAGCCCATTTTTTCAGGTGCCAGCATGCGGTGGCGAATAAGACGAAAGTCGCTACGCGGCATAAAGCAGGCTTCATGCGCCCAGTATTCCATTAATTCGCCACGCGCCAGAGACTCATCCAGCCACTGGGCAGGATAATTTCCCAGACGACTGAAAAGCACCAGATATGGACTACGGGCAACAATATTAATGGTATCGATTTGCAGCAAGGACATGCGGGAGATCGTTGCCGGAATATCCTCCAACGATGCTCGACGGCGGGGTTTGTTTAACAGGCCTTGCGCGGCGAGGTGAAGATTACGCGCATCAGCAAGAGAGAGGTGCGGCAGCGACATTCATGACTCCATCAATCGAACGCTGCCGCGGCGTAACTAGTTGCCAGAAGCCAGCGAGGTTAGTTGCGCAAGCAGTTTCGCTGGTTCATCACCTGAAAGCTGTGCGTCAACAGGCAAATACCACCAATTTCCTTCGGCAAAGGGCAGGCATTTCACCGCATCTTTTTCAGTCATTACCAGCGTTTGCCCGGCGCTTACCAACGCACTAACATCCGCATGGTTCAAAGACTGATGATCGGCCAGTGGTACACATTTTTCCGGTTGTACGCCGCACATCTTCAGCGTGGCAAAAAAGCGCGGCGGATGCCCAATCCCTGCCATCGCCACCACATGTTCAAGCTGAGCAACGTCACAACGCATACCGGTACGTAAATTCACCGCCTGACCCGGCAGCAGATGCATGGGGATTTCACCGCTGCGTGGGACACCGCCGTTGACGATTACCGCATCAACCGACTTTAAGCGCCCCGCTCGCTCACGCATTGGCCCCGCCGGCAACCACCAGCCATTGCCAAAGCGACGCACACCATCAATAACGACGATTTCCATATCACGCGCCAGACGATAATGCTGTAAACCGTCGTCGGTTACGATGATCTGCACATCAGGGTGTTGCGCCAGAATGGCTTTTACCGCATCAGAACGCACGGGAGAAACCGCAACAGGCGCATCAGTGCGTTGATAAATCAACACAGGTTCATCACCCGCCTGTGCTGTTGTGGTATCTGCCGACAATAACAGCGGATAAGATTCAGCCTTACCACCATATCCCCGCGATACGACCCCCACGCGAATACCGCGCTGTTGCAACTGTTCCACCAGCCAGACAACGACCGGGGTTTTTCCGTTGCCGCCTGCGGTGAGATTACCAACCACGACAACCGGTACGGGGGCACGCCAGGCGCGCTTCAGTTTTAGTTTATAGCAAAGACGGATCGCGCCACTTACCAGGCCATACAACCAGGAGAGTGGCAGGGATAGGCCGCCCAAAAGGGGTACCTCGGCT
>OAUJ01000162.1_pt1 | contig 13606 bp, 10 predicted proteins | sample 1501261 | NCBI WGS metagenome assembly OAUJ01 (sample SAMEA2580042, study PRJEB22360) | human gut metagenome | biome: human gut; feature: human-associated habitat; material: faeces | place: Denmark | collected 2008/2010 | reverse complement strand
GTGCCAAGCCGTTGGCCTCCACCGGCACGGCCGTGCTCGGCCTTGCCGGCGGCGCTCTGGCGGTGCTGCTCGCGGGCGGCTCCCTGCTCGTGTTCCGCAAGCGCCACTACGCACAGGGTTCCGGCCGCCACACGGCCGTGAACGCGGGCAAGTGACCCCGTGGCGTTCCGGCCTCGTCGTCCGATGACGGCCGGGACGCCCTCCATTGACTTCACATGCCGGAAAGGGGCATAAAGCTTTCCGAATCCCGTGCCCCGGACGGCGTGTGAACCCCCAGGCCCTTCGCCAGCCTCTCCCCCGGCGAAGGGCCTTTTCCATGCCCGGAACCCGTGAACCCGTGGAACCGTGGAGCCGCAGACCCGTGGAACCGTGCTCCCGATGGGGCCTGTAGACGGTGCGCCCCGCAGCGGCCCGCGACCCGGCGCATCATCGACTCTGACATTGTTCGCACCATCATCATTCTTCTGGAGGTTGCACATGGCTGACAGGCAAACCGCATTGGCCGTATTCGATTTTCTCGACTCGCTGCGCGCCGGACAATACCGCATCGGCGCGGACGCGGAAAAGGACCATGCCACGGCGGGACTGCTGGCATCGCTGTCCGGCGACACGGGGCTGCGCGACGCCGTGTGCGCCAAGCTGATATCGCCGGGCCTGGAACGCGCCCGTTTCCTCATGGTCGCCGAGCATGATCCGCGCGCCTTGCCCCTGTTCGCCTCGGGCCAGGTCAAACCGTGGTACCAGGCCGACTACAACGTGCGCGAGATCGCCAACAGCGAGTTCCACCAGGACATACCCGCACTGCTGTGGCGGCTGTCCAACACCATCCCGGATTCCGCGCGAAGGGAGGGCGCGCTTGAGGCCGCCGCGTACATGAGCTTCATGCAGGGCGATCCCGAGGCCGCGTTCACCGGCCATCTGGGCCGGCTCGCGGCGGTCTCGCCCGAGGGCGAGGTCACGCGCTGCCTCATGGACGCGCACGAACACGGCCAGCATCCCGCATGGGTCATGGAACAGCGGCAGCTGCGCGAACGGCAGGCCGACGCCGCCGACGGCATGACCGCCACCGCACCGGACCGCCCGAGCCTCCGCCAGCGCCTCTTCCCGAACCGATGAACACCTCCGGCACGGACCCATGGGAGATGGGCCCCATAATCGCCGCCGGCACCGCCGTCGCCATCGACACGGCACGAGAACCGGAACCGGAACGCCGGCCACCGGCCGAACCCGAACCCGAGCCCGGGCCCGGGCTGGAGCCGGATGCGCGATGCGTGGACGACGCCGGAAGCGAAGACCGGGCGAACCCGGCCGTCGATCCGTGGGAGATCGGCCCGCTGCCATCGGCCTCGAATCCGGTGGGGAATGATATCCCGGCCGATGCCCCGGCATCGGAACCGCAGCACGTTGGCGGTGCCGTGGAGCCGGCCGATCTCGCCGACACGATCGACCTCACGCCGGTCGGCGACCGGGATGCCGCCATGCCCGTGCGCGAATGGAGGCGCATAGCCACGACCGCGGGCGGCATCCTGCTCGCGGCCTGCGTCACGGTCGCCGGCATGTCCGCGTGGAGATCGCATGAATCCGCCACGGCCGCACGCGAGCTGGAACAGGCGACGGCGGACTGCGCCACCGCCCACGCTGCGGCGAAGAAAGCCGAACGGAAGCTGGCTGAATATCTCGACGGCGACCGGCTCGCACAGGCGAAAGCGGTCACGGCCGACAAGCTCGCCGACCCGGAAACCCTGGAAACCCTCAACGACCTGTCCGAACGATACGCCGCAGGCGAACGGATCCCCACATGCGCAGGCGGCACGGAAACGGCGCAGGCCACCGCGAGCACGCTGCGATCCACGGAGAAGCGGAACGCCAAACGGCTCGCACGGGTGAGGAAAGCGGTGGAGGCGGTGTTCGCCTCACGGCTGGCCCATACGGTCGAACAGGGCGAACGATTGTATTCCTCCTCCGAAGGCAAGGTGCAGGACGAATATTCTCGCGCCCTGCTGCGCGCCTCCATCGACAAGCGCGACGAGAAGGCCATCACCGACGCCATGGACAAGGTGAACGCCTCCATCGACGCGAAGACCAAGGCCGACGAGGAAAGGAAAGCGCAGGAGGAGGCCGCAGCGGCTGCGGCGGCGCAGGCGCAGAGCACGCCGGCACCGCAACAGTACTCGTACACGCCCTCCGGCTCCGCTTCGGGCCCGGGTTCCGGCCCGTCCGGCGGCGGATACCATTCCTCCGGCGGTTCCGCCGGCTCGACCGGTGGTTCCGCGTCTCCGGGCTGGTCGGTGCCCGCGAACCCGGACCCCTCGCAACTGCCCGGCACCGACCCGAGCCTATGAAAGGACCAACACCATGCCACAACTGACCACGTTGATCCCGTCGTTCGCGGCACCCGTCACCGACCGCGTGTGGCTGGTGGGCGCGCACGGCGGTGCCGGATGCACCACGATCCGCCATTCGGACCCCGACCGGTTCGCCGACGCCGGCCGCGCGCTGCCGGTGAGCCAGGATCCCTCCATGCCCTCGCGCATCATCCTGTGCGCCATGGGCACGGGGCGCGGCCTCGAATCGTTGCGCGCGCTGCTCGCCGACCAGTCGGCCGGACTGTTCGGCGCATCGATCCTGTTGGGCGCGGCCATCACCGACCCCGTGCCCCGTATGCCCCGGCCTTTGGTGGCGGCGCGCATCCAACTGTCATCCGCCGTCCGCGTGTGGCGGCTGCCCCATATCAAAGGGCTTGAACTCGACGGGTTTCCCCGGCGTTATCCGGCCGCGTACTCACGGCTCGTGAAGGACGTAGACGCCATGCCCCGCGCCACGGCCCATGTCGGCTGACGATGGTGCATGAACCTAACACGAAAGGAACAACCCAATGCTGCATGAAACATACGCGATCCTCGCCGAGACCCTTTCCGACCCGACCCCGTGCCTGCCTCCGGGATTCTCGGGACCGGTATCCACCGCCCTGGGCTGGGTGAAGGCGCTGAGCCTGGTGATCGGCGTGGTCGCGCTGGTGCGCATCGGCGTGCACATCCTGCGCCAGCAGGGCGACGGCGTGCCAGACCGCGACGACACCTTCGACAAGCTCGTCAACTGGGTGATCGGCATCTTCCTCGGTGCGGGCGCTGTCGCCATCCTCGCCGCACTCGGCCTATCCGTCACCGCAAGCTGCTGAGAAAAGCCATGAAAGGGATTCGACGCATACGGCAGCGCCTGTGCGCGCTGCCGCTCGCCCTCGCCTGCCTCATGGGCCTCGCCGCCTGCGGCGGACCCGACTTCGGCTCGTTCAGCAAGGAGCTCACGTTCGGCGACAAGCAGATCAGCGACACCCAGACCACCTACGTGATGAAGATACCCGAAGGCAAGCTCGGCGACCTGATCGGCCCCAGCCAGATCCAATGGGTCATCGACCAGTACGGCGACCCGCCCGCCCATACCGGCGCGGTCGCGGTCGGCACCAAGCAGGCGGCGAAGGATCTGCTGAGGAAGTCTCCGGAACTGCAATGCAGGGCATTGGAGAACACGTATCAGGAGGAGTCGTCCGACGAGGGCAAATGGGAGTACAAGGACTCCTCGTGCCGGAAGCAGCGCAAGCTCTCCTGGCTGGAGAAGACCCTGTGGAACATGTACCAGGTCCAATCGGATTCCACGATCGAATGGCTGTCCACCAGCCGCAACACGCTGGTCGCCGCGAACGACACGGTATCAACGTTGCAGGCGAACGCCACCCCGGACTACGATTCATGGTTCGCACCGGTGAACCGGTACCTGCGCATCGCGCAGGGCGTGCTCGTCGCAGCCGCCGCGATCAGCCTGATCGTGCTGAGCGCGCGCATCGTGTGGAACATCGGCCAGGGCGGCGAGGGCCGTCTGCTCGACCGCATCGGCTGGATACTGCTCGGCGTGCTGCTCGGCTCCTCGTGCGCGAGCATCGCGCTCACGTTCTTCTCCCGCTCGTCCGGCGGCAATCCGGACCTGCCGTCATGGACGCCGGGCGGCGGCACCACGTTCTTCCTGTCGGACTACATCCGTATGCAGGTTGACCCGTTCCTTATCATCGCGGCCGTGTGCGGCGTGATCGCGGCCGGCTGGAAGCTCGTCACCCAACAGGAGGGACGTGACCTGATCCCCTTGGGCAAGGCCTTCATGTGGGCGATCCTGAGCGCCGTGTGCCTTGCCGGACTGGTCAACACGTTCCAGGCCACATTCGACACGTGGACCGCCGACGTGCTCAGGTCCGCCTCGGGCATGATGAACGACGCCTGGGAATCGAAAAGCCTGGCCGCGAGCTCGTTCTTCAATCTCGGCGCGCCCGTCGCCATCGTGCTCACCATCGTGATGTGGATCTGCGGGCTGATCAGCAAGATATTCGCCTACTTCCGCGCCGGGATGCTGCCGATCCTGGTGGGCGTGGCACCCATGTGGGCCGCCATGAGCTGGATGGAGACCGGCAAGCAGGCTTTCGCCAAGACCATCGGCTGGCTGGCCGCGTTCCTGGCCTACAAGCCCGTCGCCGCACTGGTCATGGCTACCGGCAGCGCGATCATGGCCACGGCCGGGCCCGGCGACGACAGCCAGGCCATCACGCTGATGCTCACCCTGAGCGTCATCATCCTCCTTCCCGCCATGATCCGCGTGATCGTGCCCGCCGTGCAATCCTCGGTCGGCGGTGGCGGCGGCGGAATCCTGCCCTCCATACTCGGCATGGGAGTCGCCCTGGCCGGCGGCGGCCTGCGCAAGGCCATGGGCGGCAAGGGCGGCAGGAAAGGCGGCGGCGACGGACGCGGCGAAGCGTCACCGGACGGTGCCAAACCCGGTGCCGGCCGCGGCCTGGCCGGACTGCTTTCCGGACTCGGCCGAAACGGCGGAAAGCCGCAGGGAGCGAACGGCGGCGGCAAGCACGCCAAACCGCTGGACGGCAATCCCACGGGCGGCGAACCACAGAACACCGGCGACCAGCCACAGGGAGCGAACCGCAAGGGCAGCGACGGCAAACCACAGGGAACGAACGGCAATGGCACGGGAAGCCCGGTTCCACCGGCACCCGATGGCGCATCCCCTGACCCGTCAGGCGGCAACAGGCCGCAGGGAACGAACGATGCCGGCGGGTTCGCCCGCGAGGGTGCCCCGGACGGTGCCGACCGCTCGACCACTCGCAAGGGCAAGACATTCTGACGCATACGTTTTGTTAAGGAGATTCGGATAATCATGGCGTCGAACACGACATACGGCGATTGGATGCGGCCGATGCCGGGAGGCATCCGCAACATCGGCATCCCGCTGACGATAGCGGGCATGGGTGTGCTGACCTGCACGCTGCTGGTCAGCATGGCGAGCGTGGTCGCGGCCATCGCGATCCTCGTGGTCGGCATGGGCGTCATCCTCGTGTTGGCCATCCGCGACCGCGAGCACCGCAACATGGTGGACCGCACCGTGGAGAAACGCACGTGGATGGCCGCGCAGCGTACCGGCGCAAACCTGTACCGTTCCGGCCTGCTCGCGCCGATCGACGGCGGCAAGGCCATGCTGCCGGGCATCCTCTCACGGGTGGGCCTGACCTCCGCCCTGGACGGGCTGGGCGGCGAGTTCTGCCTGGTGCGGCATTCGCACACCGGCGAATACTCGCTGCTCCTGTCATGCCAGCCGCAGGGCGCGAGCCTCGCCGACGACGACGTGGAGGACTCGTACGTGGCCTCGTGGGCCGGGCTCATGGAATCGCTCGCCTCCGAGACCGGCGTCACCCAACTGGCCGTGACCGTGGACACGGCACCCGATTCCGGCGTGCGTTTCCGCCGCACGCTGAGCAAACGCATCGTCAAGGACGCTCCCGAGCTGGCCGCGCGCGCCATGGCGCAGATCATGGACCAGTACGCAGCCGGCGGCGCTTCCAACGACGTGACGCTCACCTTGACTTTCCGCTACACCGACCGTGACGGCAAATACCTGGAGGCCGGGGAGGCCGCGCGTCGCATAAGCCTGCTGCTGCCCTCGATCCGCGAGCAGATAGCGCAGGCGGGAGGCGGTGCCGCGAGGGCCCTGGGCATGGAGGAGATCACTCGCATGGTCCGCGTCGCCTACGATCCGGCCGCGCAGGAGACCATCGAGGAATCCGACGAGCCCCCGTACATCGCATGGGAGGATTGCGGGCCGCTCATGCACGAGGCCGGCTGGAGCCAGTATTCGCACGATTCCGGGCTGAGCCGCACATGGGAGATGGTGGACCCGCCGCAAAGCAACGTGACCGCCGACACGCTCACCCGACTGCTCAGCCCATTGGCGGACTGCGACCGCAAGCGCGTCACCGTGCTCTACCGGATGCTGCCGCCCGACAAGACCATGTTCATGGCCGAACAGAACCGGCAGAAGGCAGCCAACCAGGTCAGCCAGGAGAAACGCGCCACGGTGAGGTCCATGAGCCAGATAGGCAAGGCCAACCGACAGGCCGTCGAAACGAACCAGGGCGCGGTCATGGTGTTCTTCGGGATGCTCGTCACCGTCACCGTGTCCAGGGGCGAACAGGAAAGCCAACGACTCGAAGCCGCGTCACGCGCCGTGGAACAGGCCGCAGGCGGCGCGAAGATCGACCTGCGCCCCTGCTACGGGGCACAGGACACGGGATTCGCCGCAAGCCTGCCCCTTGGATTGAACGTCAGATCATACACTCCAGCCGGCCCCCTCGGCCGGCTCCTGTCCTGAACGGAGGACACATGATGCCGATGCCATGGAAGCCGTCGAAACGAAAAGGAACCATGCCAAGCGCCACGGCCACGGACCCCGTGGCACGCATGGAATCCATGCTGCTCACACCGTTGAAGGCCAAACCGGACGAGCCCGTGCCCCCGATGCCGTGGCGTGGAAGAAGATCGCGCGGCGGCGGCTATGCGGCCCTGATGCCCACGATAGACGAGTTCTTCGGCACGTCGAACCAGGTGTGCGGCGGGTTCTGGCCGTTCGGCACCGACATGGCCCTGCCGGCCGAGGGGGTGCCGGTCGGGCGAAGCCTGATGACGGGTGCCGGCGTGTGCTGCGACCCGATCAGCTGGTTCAAGGCCGGCATCATCAAACAGCCCTCTATGTTCCTGCTCGGCCTGCCGGCCATCGGCAAGAGCACGTTCGTGCGCCGCGAGGTGCTGGGACTGAGCGCCCTGGGCATGAACGCGATCATCCCCGGCGATCTGAAGCCCGACTACGCCTCACTGGTCAACATGCTCGGCGGCCAGGTCATCCGGCTGGGAGCGGGCATCGGCGTGGTCAACCCCCTGGACCCCGGCGACCTCCACCACGCACTGCAACAACTGGAGGGCGAGGCGCGCAAGGACCTCACGGACTACTACAACGACACGCGCGCCGCGCTCATGGAGGTGCTGCTGACGATCATGCGCACCGGCCGCGAGAACGACACCGATGCCGGTGCCAGGGGCGTGACCGCACGCGAATCCGATATCCTTTCCGTCGCCGTGCGCGTGCTCCACGACCGGCACGGCGACGACCCGCAGCCTCCCGTCATCGCGGACCTGCGAGACCTGCTGCGCGAAGGACCCGACGAGGTGCGCACGGCGGCGGTCTGGGACGACCCGGAAAACGACGAGCTCTACAGGGCGCAGGTTCGCGGCCTTCTGGCCGACCTGCACGGATTCTCGAACCGCATGACGAAGTTCGGCCGTCTGTTCGGCGACCAGACCACCGCGCGCATCGACCTGTCCAGGCCCGTGGACTTCGACATCAGCGCCCTGGCCCAGTCGGGCGACGACGTGGTCGCCGCCGTGCTGGCGACCACATGGACGAGCGCGTTCGCCGCGAAGAACGCCGCCGACGTGCTCGCCGAGGAGGGATTGCAGCCCCGGCGCAACCACGTGATCATCATGGACGAGATGCACCGCGCTTTGCGCGCCAGCCCCCTCATGGTCGAAAAACTCGACCTGCTCACCCGTCTGAACAGGCAGTGGGGCGTAGGCCAGATCATGATCACACACACGTTCAAGGACCTCATGTGCATGGAGACCCCGGCGCAGAACACCAAGGCTCGCGGCTTCGTGGAACGCAGCGAGATCAAGGTGCTGGGCGCTTTGAGCCGCATCGAGGTGGACCGCTACCTGCGCGGCGAATGCGGACTGCCCGTATCCCGGCGCGAGGAGGACATGCTGGAGGATTGGGCCACCCCGGTCAACTTCGGCTCCGACGCCTCGCACAAGGGTCTGGGCCGTTTCCTGATCAAACTGGGAGGACTGCCCGGAATCCCCATCAACGTGGAGATGTGCCCGCTCGAAAAAAGCGGGTTCAACGATACGAACCTCAAATGGCACGCCTAGAAGGGAACCCTGCGATGACAGACCACCTCGCCACCGGCATGAAACGCATGATCCGCGCCGTGGCACGCTCCGCATCCCTCTCCGACCGGCTCGGCGAGCAATCCCGGCTGCTGCGGCTGACGGGCAACCGCAGCACTCTCGACTTCCGCCCCGCCGAGCACGGCGCATCCTCATGGGACTTCGAAATGTCGATAACCCCCACCGATCCCAAGCCGTACGGCAATGCGGAAACCCGTGAACCCGTATGGCGTGAGACGGTCGATTCCGCCACCTATGGCGAATCGAGGGCGCGGGTCGCGCACGCCGTCGAAACGTTCAGAATATACGACAACACCGGCATCCTGCCGGAAACGGAAAACCGGTGAAAGGACCACGATGAACGACGCCGCACTGCTCGACTCGCTGCACGCCGCGCTGCGCAATCCCGACCTCGCATGGTACACGGAATTCCATGCCGGCGAATCCATCGTCGCCGGCTACCTCGATTCCCTGACGGACCCGTATGACGACGATGCCATACAGGTTCCCGAGGGCTGGTTCCGCTACTCGGTCGTCACCCGTGAAGGCGACCACGCCCTTCCATGGATGGAGCACTGGAACGAATACGAGTATTCGATCACCCATCACATCGATTGGAACGGCAAAGGGTTCACGCCATACAACCTGTACTGCACACAGGACCTCACCGGCATGATCGCCGACGGCTCGCTGGCCTCGATCCGGGAGGACGCGCGAACCATATTCAAGGACCGGTCCCTGACGGACGACTGCCTTTTCGCCAACTCCATCTGGCCCGAACCGGAACTCCTCGGCCTCGTGGACGACCTGACCGGCCGCACGGGACGAAACCTGTAAGAACCCTGTAGACGCCATGCCCCACCCCGCCATGGCCTTGGACTGATGATCGGGGTCATGGCGGGAACAGCGGGTTGCCGCCGAGGATTGTCAAGGAGCCGAACATGCCTTTGGAGAACACCGATGCCGAAGAGCGGATCACACGGGAGACGATGATCGGATGGATCGAGCATTGGGGCGAATCGTATGACGACGTGCGACCCGATGACGGTGCCATGCGGCTGGCGAACCGCATCATCGAATACAACGCGGCGACTGAAACCATCGAGGCGTTGCGGAACCCCGATGCCGTGTACGACGAACTGGCATCCATCCTCCAGCCGGTGCTCTCCTCGATGGACGGCACCTATTTCGCGGGCTCCGAATGGTTCGCCGGCGAAGTGGACCGCATGGAAGCGGACCGCATCAACGGGGAGCGGCCGGAGGAAACGGACGGCCTGGCCTCCGAAGAACCCCGCATCCCGTTCATCGTGGAGAGCGAGGCCACAGCCGCCGATACGGACGAACCGCCGTTGGACGAACTGATCACCGCAGCCACACACGAATATCTGGACTCAGGCATGACCTACGACGGATTCTCGGAACATGTGCGCACCACCTGGCGCAACGCCGCCGCCTACGACTGGTCGAAGCTCATGGCCGAACCACGCTCCACGGGCGAATGGTCGTCCGACGCGAACCGGCTCGCCGTATTGGGCGTGACGATGCAGTTCGCGCCCGAATCAACATGCATGATGATCGCCAGCGACATACTGGCCGAGAACGCTCCCCTATCCCTTCCGGCATTGCGCGAACGCATCAATACGCCGGACGGCATGGTGAACACCGACCTGCTGTTTTCCCGGCTGATCGACAACGGCACCACGCCCGATCCGGCGCGCATCGACATGGCGATGGGGATCCTCGGCCCGTTGGAGGCCAACGCGCCGACGGACGCCTGCTACCGGATCATCGGCCTGAAGGCCATGCTCAGCCTCGCCATGGGCGACGGCGAGAAGGCGCGGGAACTCGCCGAACAGGCCATCGGCTACGACGCCTCGGACCGGTTCGCGTCAAGCGTGCTCGACCGTCTGCCGGAAACCGATCCCGCCATGGAGGCGACGAACGTGTGGGAGAACGGCGGGCATTTGGGGCGCTGACGTAGACGCCGTACCCCGCGATGCCACCGGTCCGGCCGGATGATGGGAGTCGCCGCCGCCATTGAAGGCGCTGGTATTCCCCGAATGAAAGGACCATCATCATGCCACAGTCAATGCAAGTGGTTCGCGGTCTCCTCGCCGCGAACCCCGATTACTGGCCGGCGAAAACCAACGCGGACGGCACCACGAGCTCGGCGTACCTGCGCGCCACCGTGTATGAGGACCGCCCGCGAGTCCGTCAGAAGGACGGCAGCTATACGGACAATCCGCTCGGCCCGGTGAGAACCACCGTGAAATTCTGGGGCCAGGCTGCCGAGCTCCTGCACGGCATGGATTTCCGCCAGGGTGACGCCGTGGTGGCGACCGGCCGCATGGGCGATCCCGACGCCTTCATCAGCCAGAAGGACGGCAAGGCATACGCACGCCCGGTCGTGATCGGCGATTCCATGCAGATCGATTCCATCGTGTCCCAGCGCATCCAGCTCGCCCGCGAACGCAAACGCCAGAACAAGGAACAGGCCGGTGCCGTGGCCGATGCCGGGCGAACGGATCCATGGACGGACCAGGTTGACGCCTCGCGCGGCGAATACGTTGGCGACGGCGTTCCCCGCACTTTCAACGGCGAGCCCTTCGAACCGCTGTCGGGCTATCCGACACCGGGCGCGGCTCCCGCTCCGGCGGACCCCGCGGCACCGGATTTCCTTTCCACCCCATCCGATTTCACGACGGGCAACGCCCGCTAGCCATGACGCAAGCCCTGGCGCATCGACGGCGGGACCGCTTCCATCGGTTCCGCCGTCATGCTTGAAAGGAGAAATGAATCTTGGCCGACGTCGATCCGAAACTGCAATCGAACCGAGTGAAGGATCTGGGCGGCACGGTCCGTCCCAGCCGCAAGATCGAACTGGCGATCATCGTCGCGGTGTCCCTGATCCTCACGGTGTTCGCCCTCGTGTGCTCCCATGCGGGGCATCCCTTCCAGATCTTCGCGCTCATGTACCTGGTCTCCGGCCAATGGTCGCTGACCGCAGGCCAGTGGGCGCTGGCCGTGGCCGTGCTCGTCGTACTGGCCGTGGCGTGCGGCGTGGGCGCGTGGCTGATCGCCAGCAAGGCCGTGCCGTGGGCAACCGGCGCCAAGGCACGCACCCGCGTGGACGTGTACGCGCCTGCCATGGGCCATGGCGAGGCCGTGGAGAAGGTGACGCGCCAGCGCGCCGAGGCCATGGCGTCAAGGCTCATAGAAGCGGACCACTGGCGAAAGGGCATGTCGCCGGGCTATCCGCTGGGGCTCAACATCGTGGACAACACGTCGATGTACACCAGCTGGGAGGACATGGCGATCGTTCTGGCGGGCCCGCGTTCCGGCAAGTCCCTGTGCTACGCGATCCCGGCCGTGCTCTCGGCACCGGGCCCGTGCCTGGCGACCTCGAACAAGGGCGACATCCTCGACGTGACCGCCCCGATCCGCAGGCTCGACCATCCGAACGGCGAAATATGGACGTTCGACCCCGAACGCATCGCGGACCCGAACCGGAAGAGCGCGCCGTGGGTGTGGGACCTGATCGCCTCGGTGCAGTCCATCGCCGACGCGAAACGCATCGCCGACTGCTGGCGTTACGCCTCGGGCCAGCCGCAGACCGGCGGCGACGACTTCTTCCCCGGCACCGCCGCCCAGCAGCTCGCCGACTACCTGTTCGCCGCGCATCTGGGAGGCCGTTCCGTGTCCGACGTGTTTCGATGGTGTTCCAACGAGCGCGACACGTCGCCGGCCGACATCCTGAGCGAATACCCGCGCTATGCGGGCATCGCCTCGCGCGTGTCCAGCGTGATCGCGCTGACGCCGGAAACCCGAAGCGGCGTGTTCGGCAGCCTTCAGACCATGGTCGCGTTCCTCGCGGACCCCGAGATCATCGACTGGATCGACCCGCACCGGGACGCGGAAGGAAACATCGACGAGCGGCGCGGCCTGTTCGACCCCTACGAGTTCGCCACGAGCGAGGACACCCTGTACCTGCTTTCCGCACAGGGCCGGCCTTCCACCGCGTTGACCGCCAGTCTGACGGCGGTGGTGGCGTTCACCGCGTTCCAACGCGCCCAATCCGAGTTCACCGGCAACAACCGTCGTCTTCCGGTCCCGTTGTGCTGCGTGCTGGACGAGGCCGCGAACATCTGCCGATGGCCCGAACTGGCCGACGTGTACTCGTATTTCGGCTCGGCGGGCATACCGATCATGACGATCTGGCAGAACCCGGACCAGGGCAGGGCCGCGTTCGGCGAGACCAACTTCGGCTCGCTGTTCAACAACGCGAACATCACCGTCTACCTTGGCGGCATCAAGGACGCGAAATTCCTCGGCGAGATCAGCCAACTGGTGGGCCAGAGGGAGATCGTGCGAGGCAGCGTCAACATCGACGGCAACGGCCGGCGCAGCGTGAACAACTCGATCCAGAAGGAGAACATCCTCGACGTTTCCGACCTGACCGAATGGCCCGTCGGCCGCGCGCTGCTGCTCGCCTCCCAATCCCGGGCGCAGATCGTCAAGACCCTGCCATGGACGGGCAACAGGCAATGGGCCGACGCCCTGACGCAAGCCAAGGCGAAAGCCCGAGAAGAGCAGAGAAAGGCCGCATAATGAGCGAACACACCTCGAACACCACGTCCGGCCCTGATGGGGAGGAATGGGAGCGCGCGGTCGGTGCAGCCAGAACCCTGCTGTCATCGGACTGCGGATGGCTGGAACTGTTCACCCGCGCCATCCTGGAGGAGAAGGGCGTGCCCTACGGCAAGGGACTGCCCAACCCCGAAGCGCCGCACATCCCCGAGGACAAGGAGATCGAAGAGGAAACCATGCCGGGCCAAGGCGAGCCGACGCCGACCGCACCCGAGGTGCCGGCAGGCCGGCACGCGGCGGGACCCATCCGATCCGGGATTCCGGCCGATGCCGGGGAAACCGGCAACGGCTACGAGAACCCGCCGGAAGACGCAACGGACCGTGACGACACCCCTCCAAAGGCCGGTGCGGAGGAATCCGACACCCGTATACTGCCCGCGCCGGAGGGGAAGACGGATCTCGGCCGAGACGAATCCGGCGACCTCGATCCCGCGCGGGCAAGGGACGTGTCCGGCCAGTTCGGCGCGCGAATGCGGCGCAGCGAGACCTACTATCCGAACCTCGCCGCGTTCGTGGAAAGGTTCGTAGCCAACGTGTTCTGCTACCACCAGAGCGCGAGCGTGAACATGCAATGGGTGAGCGACTGGTGGCGCTATCCGGCGCTCGTGTTCCCGCTCGACGCCATGTGG
>OAUJ01000160.1_pt1 | contig 13732 bp, 10 predicted proteins | sample 1501261 | NCBI WGS metagenome assembly OAUJ01 (sample SAMEA2580042, study PRJEB22360) | human gut metagenome | biome: human gut; feature: human-associated habitat; material: faeces | place: Denmark | collected 2008/2010 | reverse complement strand
CGTTTCTAGTGAATTTTTGTTTTTTCACTGTCCACTATAAGGGGAGTATATCATTGTGTCCCAACCTCAATGTTTTTTAATCAGTTTCATTTTTCGAAGTATTAAAAAACCTAGCTGATAAACAGCTAGGATTTAGAATGTAGATAAAATTTTTTACTTAAAACAACTTAAGTGATATAGAATAATTAAAACTGATACATACTAATAGGCTCATTCAAACATACACTGAAACTTTCCGCCGTGAGAAAAGTGTCTGAAACACAATTGTTTCAGACACTCGGAAGTTTTGAGACCTTAGGCTCAAAACTAAGTCATGGAACTTCTTCGAAGTTCGCTGACGTCCGTACTCACCTAAGGAAAGTTTCTAAGATAACTTTTTCTTTAATCTGAATCTAGCGGATAAACAGCTAGGATTCGATTATCCTTTAAACGTAACAATGGTTGCGCCACTTCCGCCTGCATTTTGTGGGGCATATTCAAAACTCTTGACATGTTTGTTGCGGCGGAGGTATTTGGTCACCCCTTCACGGATAACCCCTGTCCCAATTCCGTGAATAATATCGACTTGGGCCATGTTGTTCAGAAGGGCCTGATCAATAAAGCCATCTAGCTCTTGCATGGCCTCTTCATAGCGTTTCCCACGAAGGTCCAGACGCGCTCTGGGTCCACTCGTGTTGGAGCGTTTGACGACATTGACCTGGCGTTTCTTCGGTTGAGCCGCTTCCTTTTCAACCTTGATAAGGTTGAATTCTTTTTCTTCCAAGGTCATCTTAATCAAGCCGACTTGCGCCTCCCAGCGGCCATCTTTGAGCTGCTTGACCAGGCTTCCGCGTTGGCCATAGCTGATAACCAGAATCTCATCTCCTACCTTAGGAGCACGCGCCTTCTTGGCTTTTTTCAAGACCTTATTTTTAGACAGGTCTACAGTCTCAGGAGCTAGTTTTTTCAACTGGGCCTTGGCCTCAATGATCTCATGTGGTTTCAACTGAGATTTAGTGTGAAGACCTTGAAGGATGCGGTCACTCTCTGAAAGGGCCATGTCCACAATTTCCTTGGCCTCTTCCCGGGCCTTATTGAGCTCCGTTTCCCTCTCACGGGTCAATTCGTTATAGAGCTTGCGAAGAGCGCGATTGAATTTGAGATTTTCTTGTTCCACTTCTTGAATGGTATCCAAGCGCTTGCGACTCTCTAAAGTCTGTGCCTCCAGTTTTTCAATAATCTGATTGACATCATTATCGGTATTGGTCATGTTCATGGCATCCTGGATAATGGTCTCAGACAAGCCCAATCGGCGGGCGATCTCAAAGGCATTGGAACGACCAGGGACTCCTTGCATGAAGCGATAGGTTGGACGCAGACTCGCAGTATCAAACTCCATGCTGGCATTTTGCACTCCGGCAGTCTCAATTCCGTAGGCCTTGAGCTCTGGATAGTGGGTCGTCGCCATGGTCTTAATTCCGCGTAAGCGCAGGTCTTCTAAGATGGCGATGGCAAGACCCGCCCCCTCTTGGGGATCCGTTCCAGCGCCCAACTCATCCAGAAGGATCAAGGAGGCTGTGTCCACTTGATTTAAAATAGACACAATATTGGTCATATGACTGGAGAAGGTCGACAAGCTCTGCTCAATGGATTGTTCGTCGCCAATATCCGCAAAAACCTGTGAGAAGATACCCACGCGACTGCCTGGATCCGCTAGGATGGGAAGACCGGACTGGGCCATAATTTGCGCCAATCCCAGCGTTTTTAGCATGATGGTTTTTCCCCCTGTATTGGGACCGGTAATCACGATTTCTGTCAAATCCTCGGTGAAATGCAGGTCATTTGCGACGGCATTCTCAATCAAGGGATGACGCAGTTGCAAGAGCTGAATAGAGCGATTACTGCTAACCTCTGGTACCACTGCCTGGAAATCACGCATAAACCGATACTTGGCCTTGATCAAGTCCAAGTGACCGATAATCCAGGCGTTGTTAGCAATCTCTGCCGCATGGGGGCGCAGGGTATTGGATAATTCTTCCAAAATCTGAATGATTTCATAGCGCTCATCTGCGCGATGATTGGCAATTTCTTCGTTCAGATTGACCACTGCACGTGGCTCTATATAAACGGTATTCCCACTGGCAGAGATATCATGAACCACCCCTGCAATGCGGTTGCGATAGGTATTTTTGACCGGTAGGACATTGCGTCCATTTCGGCTAGCAACTACCGTATCTACCAGCATGTCGGACTTGCTTTTCAGTAGCTCCTGGAGAATCTCTCTGACCTGGTGCTCATTTTCCTGGATGCGGCGACGGATTTTAGCCAATTTTTCACTGGCAAAAGACTCGACAAAGCCTCCTTCGTTGATGGCTTGAAGTCCGCCTTGTAAGCGTGGCAGATCCACCAAGTTGTCAAAGAGCCGATTGAGCCTTTCCAGACGGACATTTTCCAAGTTATCGTAGAAATCCTTAAGTTCATGTGTTACCCGAAGGACAGCTTTTAGCGAAAGCAATTCATCGATATTGAGAGCTGCTTCCATCTCTAAGCGCTTGGTCACAGCGCGAACATCTTGGATGGTCGAGACGGCAAAGCGAGGCTCTTCCATAAGGATTTGCTCCATATCTTCTAGCTCCTTAAAAGCCGTTTCGATGGTTTCTTTTTTATCAGTTGGAGTAAGGACTGCTAGCTCCATCTCCCCTTGTTCTGTCTGTAGATAGGGTTCAAAGAGTTGCTTGACCTTGTCAAACTCCAGAATATCTAAGATTTTTTTATTCATGTTTCTCCTACAAAAAAAGTGAGCGTCCTTCCTAGAATCGGACTTGTCTCACTCCTTTCTTCATTTTTGCTCCTTAAGCTCCGATAATCGCAGTCACCCACAAATTGTGGAAAATGCTTGAACTGATCGGGGTATGAAGGATAATCAAGCGGACCAATCCACTTGCATTTAGTCTGTTTTGGATAGTCGGCATCGGAATAGTTGAGAGCACCGTCAAGCCCATCTGGATGACCAAGAGAGTGATCACAACTGCAATCACACCCGCACCAATTTGATACTTGCGATCCTCCAATTTTTCTGGCTGGGGAACCAAGTGCATAAAGATTCCAATCACGCGGCCGATCAAATAAACCAGCGCAAAAATCAACACATAAGCCAAACCCGCATAAAAGATGTCATCTAATTGAAACAGGTAGCGGTTGGCATAAAAATAATTGACCGATTGCTGGGTGGGACTCGAAAAAGGAACCCACAACGACAAAACCTTGGCCAGTCCCTTGTAGCTACCTGCTGCAATCAGCATGGCTACCAAGGTCACTAGAAAGTAATAGGACTGAAGGATGATGCCTCTTGCATACCCAATATAAAAGCTCCATGCCAAAATCAATAAGATTAAGAAAGTTAACATGTATCTCCTCTTATTTGGATGATTTGTCTTTTAAATCGTCTAAAGCTTTGCGACGAAAATCATCTAATTCTTTTTCTTTGTCGTCAAACTCAATCTCGCGATTCAGCTGCATGGACAAACTATTTACTGCCAATAAGATGGCGATGGTTTCATCATCGGCCTCTGGCATTTGTTCTTTAATTGCTTGGTATTTTTCTCTTGCTACACGTTCGACTTCTTCCATAAACAAATTATCATGGTTGGTTGTTAAAGTGAGCACTTTGTTTCCAAATGTAAATTTATATCTATTTAAGCTCGCCATAAAAATCACCTCACGGTATTATATCAAAAAAGGGGCGCTTTGTCAGTAGCAAAGGCCCTCTTCACAAGGATTTTCCTTACGATTTCTTCTTTATTTTGCTCCCTCTCTCTTTGAATTTGTGGTACAATAGAAGTTATGGAAAGTATGACACTCACTCCAACACAGGAGCAAATCCTTGATTTTGTCCAAACCTATCGTACCTCTCTTGCTCAAAGCAAGAACCCTCATATAGACTACTTCTTTCGACTAGAGGGTGCGACCGTTTCGATCTACAAGTCTGGGAAGGTCTTGCTTCAAGGCAATGATCTGACTCCTTACTTGGCCTTTTTCGGGCAAAGCGCTGGCAAAGCAGCAAGTACCAGCTCTGTAGCTGGTCGAGCAGATCTTGCGATGATCGGAACTGACGAGGTCGGAAACGGCTCTTATTTTGGTGGACTCACCGTTGTCGCATCTTTTGTCACTCCAGACCAGCAGGACTGGCTTCAAAAGCTGGGGGTTGGGGACTCAAAAACCTTGGACGATCGAAAAATTCAGCAATTGGCTCCTCTCCTTGAGGAAAATATCCAGCACCAAGCACTCTTATTGTCTCCAAAGAAGTACAATGAAGTGATCGCTTCTGGCTACAATGCTGTTTCGGTCAAAGTAGCCCTGCACAATCAGGCTATCTACCTTCTGTTAAATAAAGGAGTCCAAGCAGAGCGAATTGTGATTGATGCCTTTACAACTGCTAAAAACTACCAAAAATACGTAAAAGCTGAAAAAAATCAGGTCACACAAGACATTGATCTTGAGGAAAAAGCAGAAGGCAAGTATTTGGCTGTTGCGGTTAGCTCCATCATCGCTCGCAATCTCTTTCTTCAAAACCTGGAAGATCTGGGCAAGGAACTGGGCTTTAATCTCCCTAGCGGGGCAGGAGCTAAGTCTGATCAAGTAGCTGCTCGATTGATCCAGACCTATGGGATGAAAGCACTGGATTATTGTGCCAAACTCCATTTTAAAAATACTGAAAAAGCAAAGAAATTACTAGAAAGATAAGTTATGTCAAAAAGAAGTTCAAAACACAAATCAAGCTCACCCGTGGTGAGATTCCTGAAAGAATGGGGCTTGTTTAGCATCATTGTTGGCCTCATCGTTGCCTCCCGTATTTTTCTGTGGGCTCCTGTTAAGGTAGACGGCCATTCGATGGATCCGACTCTAGCTGATAGCGAATACCTCCTTGTGGTTAACCATCTCTCGATTGATCGATTCGATATTGTCGTTGCCAATGAAAAAGATGACAATGGGAAGTCCAAAGACATTGTCAAACGGGTCATCGGTCTTCCTGGAGATACCATCCAATACGACAATGATACGCTCTACATCAACGGGAAAAAGACCGACGAGCCTTATTTGAAAAACTACATTGCCCGCTTCAAAAAAGATAAATTGCAATCCACCTACACTGGAAAAGGCTTTGAAGAAAATGGCGAACTCTTCCGTCAATTGGCCAATACAGCCCAAGCCTTCACGGTAGACAAGGATGGCAATACAACATTCACCTTGAAATTGCTCGACAATGAATACCTCTTGCTTGGAGATGACCGGATCGTTTCAAAAGATAGCCGTCAGGTTGGAGCCTTTAAAAAAGAACAAATCAAAGGGCAAGCCGTCTTTAGACTATGGCCTATCTACCCTTTCAAAACTTATTAGTATAGATAACAAAACTAAGGCTGAGGCAAACTGTCCCAGCCTTGCTTTATAAAAAGGAAAGAAATGATGGAATATTATTTTTCTGGTACTATTGAGCGCATTATTTTTGAAAACCCCAGTAGTTTTTTTCGAATCCTCTTGCTCGACATCAGCGATACAGATGACGAAGATTTTGCTGATTTTGAGATCATTGTGACAGGAACCATGGCCGATATTATGGAAGGTGAAGACTATACCTTCTGGGGCGAGCTGGTCCAACATCCTAAATATGGTGAGCAGCTCAAGATCAGTCGTTATGAACGGGCTAAACCCTCTAGCAAGGGCTTGGTGAAATATTTTTCCAGCGATCACTTCAAAGGAATCGGTCTCAAAACAGCCCAGAAGATCGTGGACCTCTATGGGGACGATACCATTGACAAAATCTTAGAGGCCCCTGAAAAATTAGAAGAAATCACAGGTCTCTCCAAGAAAAATCGCCTAGCTTTTATAGAGAAACTCCGGCAAAATTACGGAACAGAGCGCATCCTCGCTCAGCTCGCTAATTATGGGATTCCCAATAAGTTGGCCTTTCAGATCCAAGATTACTACAAAGAAGAAACCCTCCAGATCGTGGAGCATCATCCTTACCAATTGGTCGAAGATATCCAAGGGTTGGGCTTTAAAATCGCAGACCAACTGGCTGAAGGGTTGGGGATTGCAAGTGACGCCCCCGAACGTTTCCGTGCAGGTCTGATTCACAGTCTCTTTAGCTACTCTATCGAGACGGGAAACACCTATATCGAAGCCAAGGATCTCTTGCGCTATGCCATTGACCTTTTGGAATCCGCAAGGCCTGTAGAGTTAGATCCAGCAACTGTTGCCCAAGAATTGGGAAACCTCATCGAGGAAGACAAGGTCCAAAACGTAGACACCAAGATCTTTGACAACAGTCTCTTCTTTGCGGAAGAAGGCATTCGCAGTCATATTGGTCGATTGCTGGAGAAAGGTAAAAAAACTTCGTTTGACCCTGAGAAAATCAACCAGGCAATTGAGCAGGTTGAAAATGATCTGGGGATCCACTACGATGCCATCCAAAAAGAAGCGATTCACCAAGCCATTCAAAACAAGGTCTTTATCCTCACTGGGGGACCTGGAACTGGAAAAACCACTGTTATCAATGGAATGATCAGTGTCTATGCCCAACTCCACCAACTGGATCTTCGGAAGAAAAAAGACTTGCCGATCCTGCTGGCTGCGCCAACTGGTCGGGCAGCAAGGCGCATGAATGAGCTGACAGGGCTTCCAAGCGCCACTATCCACCGTCATTTGGGCATGACAGGGGACGATGACACTAGCCACTTAGAGGACTATCTAGATGCAGATTTTATCATTGTAGACGAGTTTTCTATGGTCGATACCTGGCTGGCCAATCAATTGCTCAGCAATATCGCAACCGATACCAAACTCTTAATTGTGGGAGATGCCGACCAATTACCGTCCGTTAGTCCTGGTCAGGTCTTAGCTGATCTCTTGCAGATCCCCAGCATCCCTCAGACCAAACTCGAACATATTTTCCGCCAGAGTGAGGACTCGACCATTGTCTCACTGGCAGGTGAAATCCGTCAAGGGAAGCTTCCTCAAGACTTTACAGAACGAAAAGCTGACCGCTCTTATTTCGAAGCTGCAAGCGAACATATTCCTAAAATGATTGAGCAGATCACTTCAGCCGCTCTTCGCAGCCAGATCCCTGCTCGGGATATCCAAGTCTTGGCACCCATGTACAAGGGGCAGGCTGGCATTGACAATATCAATACGCTCATGCAAGACCTTCTCAATCCAGCTGTTAAAGATCAGGTTGTCTTTGACACGCCGGACTGCCAATACCGAGATGGGGATAAAGTCATCCACCTGGTCAATGATGCGGAAAGTAATGTTTTTAATGGAGACATCGGCTACATTACTGACCTTCTTACAGGTAAATATACAGAATCCAAGCAAGATGAATTGACCATCCAATTTGACGGCAATGAAGTCGTCTACCCGCGCAATGAATGGTACAAGATTCGCCTAGCCTATGCGATGAGTATTCATAAATCACAAGGAAGCGAGTTTCCGGTGGTGATTTTACCCATTACCAATCAAAGCCACCGCATGTTGCAGCGCAATTTGATCTATACCGCCATCACGCGCTCTAAGAGCAAGCTCATTCTTTTAGGGGAATACAGCGCCTTTGATTACGCCACTAAAAATACTGGCACTGCGCGCATGACCTATTTAGTCGAGCGCTTTAAGGATATGGACGGACATACAGTCAGCAAGGACTCCTCTTCATCCATTGCAACAGCTTCCCCTACAGTTGAATCCACAAAAAGCAAGGAAGGGACTGTAGAAAGGAAGACTGAGCCTAATAAACCTACTGTCTATCGACTGACTGAAGACAATCTCCACGCCATCTCGCCTATGATTGGACTAACAGAAGAAGAGATTGCAACCTTCTTTGATATCAAAAAAGACGACTAGTGAATAGACTAGTTGTCTTTTTCTTCCTCTACCAGAGGCAGTTCAGTATGATCGACGAAATTGGTCATGGTGACACCCAAGAGGCGGATTCCTGTATTTATCGATTCGATTTCTTGAAAAATGTGACGCGCTGAACGATTGATTCGCTCAGCATCTCGCGTTGGCTCTGTCAAGGTGAGGCGTTTGGTCAAGGTAGTAAAATCTCCATAACGCACTTTTAAGACCAAGGTCTTTCCTTGCTTACCATGTTTGTCCAGCGATTGGGCTACCTTGCTGGAAAGATTAGCAATTTCTTCTAGAGCATCATCTTCTCCATAGAGGAGCTTGCGGTAGGTCCGCTCTTTTCCAATTGACTTCCGGATCCGATGACTCTTAACTGGGCTATTGTGAATCCCTCGCGCCTTACGAAAGAGATCATAGCCAAAGCGCCCAAACCGATCAATCAAAGTCATCTCCGGGATGGCTAAAAGATCCGCACCAGTATAGACCCCCATCTCATGCAGTCTCTCTACTGTCTTTTTCCCCACCCCATGAAATTTGGCAATGTCCATTTGGCTCAGGAAATCCTCAGCGTCCTCCGGTAAGACCACCGTTAGGCCACGGGGTTTTTGGTAGTCACTTGCCATCTTGGCCAAAAACTTATTATAAGAAACACCCGCTGAAGCTGTGAGATGCAACTCTTCCCAGATAGCGTGCTGAATCAAGCGGGCAATTTTGACAGCTGATTTGCTCTGGATTTTATTTTCCGTCACATCCAGATAAGCTTCATCAATACTCATCGGCTCGATCAGATCCGTATAGCGTCTAAAAATCTCACGGACCTGCTCACCCACCTCCCGGTATTTCTCATAATTCCCAGAGATAAAGACAGCTTGGGGACAAAGGTCCAGCGCTTCTTTGGAACTCATGGCCGAGTGAATTCCATATTTCCTAGCTTCATAGTTACAGGTTGAGACCACCCCTCTCCCTCCTGACTGACGAGGATCCTGTCCGATCACGACAGGTTTCCCCTTTAAACTAGGGTTGTCTCTTTCTTCGACCGCAGCAAAAAATGCATCCATATCAATATGAATAATCTTGCGACTGGTGTCATTCATTAATGGAAATATCAACATTTTTCACCCTCCTAATTCTATTATAAGAAGAAATTTTCGGAAATGCAAAAATCGGATCTTCACAGAAAAATAGGTCATTTTTTGAAAGTCCTTAGCTGTTTTTCAAAAATATAGTACAGATTTAGTATATTTTAAAAACTGTTTTATAAAAGAATCTCTTTTATTTCGCAACTTCTCTTTGTGAAACCGGTTACTGTGTGGTATACTACTAGTGTAAATGCAACAGATACAGTTGCTAGAAAGACAATAGAGGAAAAACAAATGGTTGTTAAAACAGTCGTTGAAGCACAAGATATTTTTGACAAAGCCTGGGAAGGCTTCAAAGGAGAAGATTGGAAAGAGAAAGCAAGCGTTTCTCGCTTCGTTCAAGCTAACTACACACCATATGATGGTGATGAAAGTTTCCTTGCTGGACCAACTGAACGTTCTCTTCATATTAAAAAAATCGTAGAAGAAACAAAAGCTCACTATGAAGCTACTCGTTTCCCATACGACAACCGTCCAACATCTATCGCTGATATTGATGCTGGTTACATCGACAAAGAAAACGAAGTGATCTTTGGTATTCAAAACGATGAACTCTTCAAGTTGAACTTCATGCCAAAAGGTGGTATCCGTATGGCTGAAACTACATTGAAAGAAAATGGATACGAACCAGATCCAGCTGTTCATGAAATCTTCACTAAATATGTGACTACTGTAAACGATGGTATCTTCCGTGCTTACACTACAAATATTCGTCGTGCCCGCCACGCTCACACTGTAACTGGTCTTCCAGATGCATACTCTCGTGGACGTATCATTGGGGTTTACGCTCGTTTGGCTCTTTACGGTGCTGACTACTTGATGGCTGAAAAAGCAAGCGACTGGAACTCTATCACTGAAATCGATGAAGAATCAATCCGCCTTCGTGAAGAAGTAAACCTTCAATATCAAGCTTTGAAAGAAGTTGTTCGCTTGGGTGACCTTTATGGTGTAGACGTTCGTCGTCCTGCCTTCGATACAAAAGAAGCAATCCAATGGACAAACATTGCCTTCATGGCTGTCTGCCGTGTCATCAACGGTGCTGCTACTTCTCTTGGACGTGTTCCAATCGTTTTGGATATCTACGCAGAACGTGACTTGGCTCGTGGTACTTACACTGAATCAGAAATCCAAGAATTCGTTGACGATTTCGTTATGAAATTGCGTACTGTTAAATTTGCTCGTACAAAAGCTTACGATGAATTGTACTCAGGTGACCCAACCTTCATCACAACTTCTATGGCTGGTATGGGTAGCGACGGTCGTCACCGTGTTACTAAAATGGACTACCGTTTCTTGAACACATTGGACAACATCGGTAACTCTCCAGAACCAAACTTGACCGTTCTTTGGACTGACAAATTGCCATATAGCTTCCGTCGCTACTGTATGCACATGAGCCACAAACACTCTTCTATCCAATACGAAGGTGTGACAACAATGGCTAAAGATGGATACGGTGAAATGAGCTGTATCTCATGTTGTGTATCCCCACTTGACCCAGAAAATGAAGAACAACGTCACAACATCCAATACTTCGGTGCTCGTGTAAACGTACTTAAAGCTCTTCTTACTGGTTTGAACGGTGGTTATGACGATGTTCATAAAGACTACAAAGTATTTGACATCGAGCCTATCCGTGATGAAGTTCTTGAATTCGAATCTGTTAAAGCGAACTTCGAAAAATCACTTGACTGGTTGACTGATACTTACGTAGATGCTTTGAACATCATCCACTACATGACGGATAAGTACAACTACGAAGCAGTTCAAATGGCCTTCTTGCCAACTCATCAACGTGCTAACATGGGATTCGGTATCTGTGGATTTGCTAACACTGTTGATACATTGTCAGCCATTAAATACGCTACTGTTAAACCAATCCGTGACGAAGATGGCTACATCTACGACTACGAAACAATCGGTGAATACCCACGTTGGGGTGAAGATGATCCTCGTTCTAACGAATTGGCAGAATGGTTGATCGAAGCTTATACTACTCGTCTTCGCAGCCACAAACTTTACAAAGATGCTGAAGCTACTGTATCACTTCTTACCATCACTTCAAACGTCGCATACTCTAAACAAACTGGTAACTCACCAGTCCACAAAGGGGTATACCTCAACGAAGATGGTTCTGTGAACACTAGCAAATTGGAATTCTTCTCTCCAGGTGCTAACCCATCTAACAAAGCTCGTGGTGGATGGTTGCAAAACTTGAACTCACTTGCTAGCCTTGACTTTGGTTACGCAGCTGATGGTATCTCACTTACTACTCAAGTATCTCCTCGTGCACTTGGTAAAACTCGTGACGAACAAGTTGACAACTTGGTAACAATCCTTGATGGTTACTTTGAAAATGGTGGTCAACACTGTAACTTGAACGTTATGGACCTTAAAGATGTCTATGACAAGATCATGAATGGTGAAGATGTTATCGTTCGTATCTCTGGATACTGTGTAAACACCAAATACCTTACTCCAGAACAAAAAACTGAATTGACACAACGTGTCTTCCACGAAGTTCTTTCAATGGATGATTCATTGAGCTAAGATTCAACTAGATTCTAAAAACCAGTCGGGAACGGCTGGTTTTTTGGTGTAGCTCGAACAGTCTTTCTCAAGACAATTCAGAATATTGAAAGAGTTTTTTCTCCTATACATAAGTCTTTGACAGCGTTTTCTTTAAGTGTTATAGTGATCTTGTAAAGAATCTAGAAGGGGTGATCTTATGTTTTTAACCTTTATATTTCTCACTATCTGGCTCTTTAGCATGATTGCTTTGCTCTTTTTAGCAATCCTTCTCGTCCAGGATATTACCGTCCAACACCATCACATCAGTTAAAGCATTTTCTTATGAAACATTCAAAAAAATCAAGGACAAGAAACACACTAGAATTGCAAAATTTTAGTTCTGTCTCTCGTTCTTTTTTGCTATAATAGAAGCAGATTATTTAGTAAGAAGGAAATTATGGAAGAGTCAAAAGAGATCAACCAAGTGATCGATGTCCTGATGATAGCAGGAACCCTTCTGTTGGAAAGTGGCTCTGAGATCCACCGGGTTGAGGATACTATGATCCGTATTGCTCACTCTCAAGGGATCACTGATTGCAATGCCTTAGCAATGCCAGTTGCTATTTTCTTTTCAATTGAAAATGCCAATATCACGCGGATGAAACGGATTTTGCGGACCAATTACAATATCGAAAAGGTCTGTGATGTCAATCAAATTTCTCGTCAATTAGTGTCTGGTCAAATCAATCTTGAAGAGGCTTACCAAGCCCTACTCCACTTAAAGAGCAAACCGGTTCCATATACCAATCTGCAATTGACCCTTGCAGCAACCTTGAGTGCTCCATTTTTTTCCATCATGTTTGGTGGAAATTTCTATGATGCGATTGGGGCAGCAATCGCCACAATTTTTGCCTTTGCTTTCTCTCTTGTAGTGGAGAAATACGTTCGCATTCCCTTTGTAACTGCCTTTGCTGCTGCCTTTATCTTTGGTTTTTTAGCCCATATTTGGGCGCGCTATAGTGGGCTTCCCTCTAATACGGACCTAATTATTGCAGGTTGCGTCATGCCGTTCGTTCCTGGAATTGCAATGACCAATGCTGTCCGAGATCTCATGAACAATCACCTCAACTCTGGAATGAGTAAGCTTTTTGAAACATTGCTCATTACCCTTGCTCTCGGTGCCGGTACCACTGTCGCCCTCGTCCTTATGAAATAACATGATGAACCTAACAGAATTCTTTATCCAAGCGGTGGCTAGTTTGATTGCCATCATCACCTTTTTAATTGTCTTAAATGTCCAACGTTCCATGCTCATCCCTGGTGGTGTATTGGGCATGAGTATTTGGTTGCTCTACTATGTCCTAAAGGGGCCTACCAATGTCATCGTTGCTACCTTTATCGCAGCCATTGCGGGTTCCTGTATCAGTCAGATTTTAAGTATCGTTTATAAGACCCCTGTTGTCGTCTTTATGCTGGCCATTCTCGCTCCCCTGGTCCCGGGATATATTTCCTATCGGACCACCTCTTTCTTTGTCAGTGGTCAATATCGCCAAGCCGTTACGAGCGTGACACTGGTTGTCATACTGGCCTTGGTCATCTCCATCGGGATGGCTAGCGGATCTGTCGTCTTGAAACTCTACCATTCCTACCAACAAGCCCAAAGCAGAAAACTAACTAATGCCAAATAGCATTGGTTTTTAATTTCTATAGGTGTAATCGCTTGTATTTTTACTTAAAAAGACTACAATGAAAGTGAAGAAACATATCTTTTAAAGGAAGTGGGGTGTTGTAGGATGGTACATAAGTATGTCAAGTATCTTCCTTGGGTGATTCTAGGAGCGATGAACTCTTATCAGTCGGCTTGTCATTATGCACGCAATTCATTTGACGTGTTCTATCTAACCTTGAACTTTATAATTGTGTACATCGCTTTACTCGTCTTCTACGAAAAAGTTCTAAAAGATAAATGTAAAGACTTCTTCACACGGGTTATGAGCAACCCTAAGAAAGATAATCAAGACTAGTTAAATTGGACACTGAAAGAGGCTGGGACAAAAGTCCTAGCCTCTTCTTGTCTTTGAATTGTCGAGCAAGACGCAGTGGTTGAGTGGGCTCTACTACGCTGATTTCATCAGCTTTTACAGTCCTACTCAACTGTGCGGAGGTGGGACGACGAAATCGAATTCTAACGAATGACCGATTTC
>OAUJ01000159.1_pt1 | contig 13772 bp, 5 predicted proteins | sample 1501261 | NCBI WGS metagenome assembly OAUJ01 (sample SAMEA2580042, study PRJEB22360) | human gut metagenome | biome: human gut; feature: human-associated habitat; material: faeces | place: Denmark | collected 2008/2010 | reverse complement strand
AAAAAGAATAAAACTCAGTCTTGGGGGACTCAGCCCGGTAGAATACCGGACTGAGTATCAAAAAGCCGGTTAACTGAAACTGTCCAGGTTTTGGGGTTCAGTTCAGTAAGCGTCGTATCTGGCGCTAGTACCCGATCACAACTCGATTTCAATATCGCCTTTTGCCCGGCAACAACAGGGCAAAATTTCCCCCGGCTGAATAAAGGCTAACGGTTCGGCAATCCAGTCCACCTGGCCTGCAACAAGGCGCGTGCGACAGGAACCGCAGTAACCTTCGCGGCACTGGTACTCAACCGCCACATTGTGGGATTCCAGCGCCGCCAGAAGGGAAGGGTGTTCATCCTGGCACAGCAGTTGTGTGCCAGTGATGCGCAGGGTAACGCGAGCCATCAGAGCTGGAAGTTACTCAAATCGTCGGTGTCCACTTCCGAGTCAATCTGCCCGACCAGATAAGAACTGACTTCCACTTCCTGCGGAGCAACCTGCACGTTATCAGACACCAGCCAGGTATTGATCCACGGGATCGGGTTGGAGCGAGTCTGGAACGGCAGATCCAAACCGACTGCCTGCATGCGGATATTGGTGATGTATTCAACGTACTGGCAGAGAATGTCTTTATTCAGACCAATCATCGAACCGTCACGGAACAGATAATCCGCCCAGTCTTTCTCTTGCTGTGCCGCCTGGACAAACAGGTCATAGCATTCCTGCTTACATTCTTCGGCAATTTCCGCCATCTCCGGATCATCCGCGCCGCTGCGCAGCAGATTCAGCATATGCTGAGTACCGGTCAGGTGCAGGGCTTCGTCGCGGGCAATCAGGCGAATAATTTTGGCGTTACCTTCCATCAGCTCACGTTCTGCAAAGGCAAAGGAACAAGCAAAGCTGACGTAGAAGCGGATCGCTTCCAGCGCGTTAACGCTCATCAGGCAGAGATACAGTTTTTTCTTCAGCTCGCGCAGGCTAACGGTTACGGTTTTACCGTTAACGGTGTGGGTACCTTCGCCCAGCAGATGCCAGTAGCTGGTCATTTCGATCAGCTCATCGTAATAGCTGGAGATCCCTTCCGCACGTTTCTGGATCTGCTCGTTGGTGACGATATCATCAAACACAACGGACGGATCGTTAACGATATTACGAATGATATGGGTATAAGAACGAGAGTGAATGGTTTCTGAGAACGCCCAGGTTTCGACCCAGGTTTCCAGTTCAGGGATCGAGATCAGCGGCAGCAGTGCCACGTTCGGGCTGCGACCCTGAATGGAGTCCAGCAACGTCTGATATTTCAGGTTGCTGATAAAGATGTGTTTTTCGTGTTCAGGCAGTGCCTGGTAATCGATACGGTCACGAGAAACGTCAACTTCTTCCGGACGCCAGAAGAAAGAGAGCTGCTTTTCGATCAGCTTTTCGAAGATGTCATATTTTTGCTGATCGTAGCGAGCCACGTTGACCGGCTGACCAAAGAACATCGGTTCTTTGAGCTGATCATTTTTCGTCTGTGAAAAGGTGGTATATGCCATGAATGTGTCCTGTTGGGAGTTTAATGCCGGATAAGGCATTTTACGCCGCATCCTGTGCCTGATGCGACGCTGGCGCGTCTTATCAGGCCTACAAACCGAGCCGTATGCCGGATAAGGCGTTCACGCCGCATCCGGCATCTCAATATCAGATCTTACATGCGCCGCTTTCGCAGCCATCGTCCTGGATTGACGGTACCAGATCGTCCTGCGCGTCTTCAGCGCCGTCACGGGTGTTCTGATAATACAGCGTTTTGACCCCGAATTTGTAGGCGGTGAGCAGGTCTTTCAGCAGTTGCTGCATCGGCACTTTTCCTGACGGGAAGCGTGACGGATCGTAGTTGGTGTTAGCAGAGATCGACTGATCGATAAATTTCTGCATGATACCCACCAGTTGCAGGTAGCCATCGTTACCCGGCATTTCCCACAGCAGCTCATAGGCGTCGTGCAGATGCTCGTAGTCCGGCACCACCTGGCGCAGAATACCGTCTTTCGACGCTTTGATGCTGACGTAACCACGCGGCGGTTCAATACCGTTAGTGGCGTTAGAGATCTGCGAAGAGGTCTCGGACGGCATCAGAGCAGAAAGCGTGGAGTTACGCAGGCCGTGCGTTTTGATTGACTCACGCAGTGCTTCCCAGTCGTAATGCAGCGGCTCATTAGCGATGGCATCCAGATCTTTCTTATAGGTATCGATCGGCAGGATCCCTTTCGCGTAAGTGGTTTCGTTAAACCACGGGCACGCGCCTTGCTCTTTCGCCAGCTCATTAGAGGCTTTCAGCAGGTAATACTGAATAGCTTCGAAGGTTTTATGCGTCAGGTTGTTGGCGCTGCCGTCGGAGTAGCGTTTACCGTGCTTCGCCAGGTAGTAAGCGAAGTTGATCACACCAATACCCAGCGTACGACGACCCATCGCTCCACGTTTGGCGGCCGGGATCGGGTAATCCTGATAGTCCAGCAGCGCGTCGAGTGCGCGTACCGCCAGAATCGCCAGCTCTTCCAGTTCATCCAGGCTATTAATTGCGCCCAGGTTGAAAGCAGACAGCGTACACAGCGCGATTTCACCGTTCTCGTCGTTGACATCATTCAGCGGTTTGGTCGGCAGGGCGATTTCCAGGCACAGGTTAGACTGGCGCACTGGCGCGATGGCCGGATCAAACGGGCTATGGGTATTGCAGTGGTCAACGTTCTGAATATAGATACGACCGGTAGACGCACGTTCCTGCATCATCAGCGAGAACAGCTCAACGGCTTTCACACGCTGCTTGCGGATGCTGTCGTCTTTCTCATATTTGGTGTACAGGCGTTCAAACTCTTCCTGATCGGCGAAGAACGCGTCGTACAGCCCCGGCACGTCGGACGGGCTGAACAGAGTGATATCTTCACCTTTCAGCAGACGGGTATACATCAGTTTGTTGATTTGTACCCCGTAGTCCATATGACGCACGCGGTTGCCTTCAACCCCACGGTTGTTTTTCAACACCAGCAGGCTTTCCACTTCCAGATGCCACATCGGGTAGAACAGCGTAGCCGCACCGCCACGCACACCGCCCTGAGAGCAGGATTTCACCGCTGTCTGGAAATGCTTATAGAACGGAATACAACCGGTATGGAACGCTTCGCCACCGCGAATCGGGCTACCCAGCGCACGAATACGCCCGGCATTGATGCCGATCCCGGCACGCTGGGAAACGTATTTAACAATCGCGCTGGAGGTGGCGTTAATGGAATCCAGGCTGTCACCGCACTCGATCAGTACGCAGGAGCTGAACTGACGAGTCGGGGTACGCACGCCGGACATGATTGGCGTCGGCAGCGAAATTTTAAATGTGGAAACCGCGTCGTAAAAACGCTTCACGTATTGCAGGCGCGTTTCACGCGGGTAGTTCGAGAACAGGCACGCGGCAACCAGAATATAAAGGAACTGGGCGCTTTCGTAGATTTCGCCGGTCACGCGGTTCTGTACCAGATATTTGCCTTCCAGCTGCTTAACGGCAGCATAAGAGAAGGTCATATCACGGTCGTGATCGATAAACGTGTCCATCTGCTTGAACTCTTCTTCCGTGTAGTCTTCCAGCAGATGATTATCGTATTTGCCCATCTCGACCATTTTCACCACGTGGTCGTACAGCGCAGGCGGCTCAAACTGGCCGTAGGCTTTTTTACGCAGGTGGAAGATCGCCAGGCGCGCGGCGAGATACTGATAATCCGGCGCATCACGGGAGATCAGGTCTGCGGCAGCCTTGATAATGGTTTCGTGGATGTCAGAGGTCTTGATACCGTCATAAAACTGAATGTGGGAGCGCAGTTCGACCTGGGAAATCGAAACGTTATGCAGTCCTTCTGCCGCCCAATCCAGAACGCGATGGATTTTGTCGAGATTGATGCGCTCTGTGCTACCGTCGCGCTTTGTCACCAGCAGATTCTGATTCATGTATGTCGTACCTGTTTTTGGAATTCTTTCCGCAATAGTTTCGTGCAGACTACCTGTAGTACGGGAAGCTGCTTAGAACACTATATATAGGGGGTATGTTTGGGATTCACTGCAAGATAGTGTGAAAATGGCCCTCTTGCAAGTGCATAACTTTGTGGATAACTCAGGAAGGAAAAAGTGGCTTTCGCGCACCTTAGGTCAGACAAGGTGTCCGGGAAAGTCAATGGGAAGAGAAAAATTTGTTAAAAATAACTGTTCGGCGATTTCTTGAACGGCAGAATAGGTTGGATAAATTGATATAGATGGTTTATTAATCTTTTTGCTAATGATTGCAAAAATTGATCTAAGTACGAGTCATCACATAATCTGATGTATCAGTTGTGGTCAATATATAAGCGAATGTAAGCGATTGTTGATGTCGAAATGGTTGTTTTCTCTTCGGTTGTTGTTAAATGCGAAGCCATTTTGTTAATTTACCTTATATTATAAGAAAATTATTCATTACTTTAATTCAGTTTAAACATAACTGATATCCCTTAAGGTGATTAACTTGAATTATGACGCACTGATATTATTCATGAAATAATAACAAAATAGCCATTGCACCGGGTTGAACAATTTACAAAAGAAAAATAACCCATATCGTATAATGCGATTAAATATGCCGTCTTATAGAAAATGATGGTCAGATTAATATGCGGATTATTTTTCTACGCAAGGAGTATTTATCTTTACTCCCGTCAATGATTGCATCTCTTTTCTCTGCTAACGGTGTCGCGGCGGCCATTGATTCATGTCAGGGATATGATATCAAAGCGAGTTGTCACGCCAGCAGGCAAAGCCTTTCAGGCATTACGCAGGACTGGAGCATCGCCGATGGGCAATGGCTGGTTTTTTCGGATATGACCAATAACGCCAGCGGTGGGGCCGTATTTTTGCAACAAGGAGCGGAGTTTTCTCTATCGCCAGAAAATGAAACTGGAATGACTCTGTTTGCCAATAATACTGTCTCAGGAGAATATAATAACGGCGGGGCAATATTTGCTAAAGAAAACTCAACGCTGAATCTTACTAATGTTATTTTTTCCGATAACGTTGCAGGTGGCTATGGTGGCGCAATCTATTCTTCTGGTACTAACGATACCGGTGTCGTCGATTTAAGTGTCACTAACGCCGTGTTTCGCAATAACATCGCTAATGACGGCAAAGGTGGTGCAATTTATACCATCAACAATGACGTCTATTTAAGTGAAGTTATTTTTGACAATAACCAGGCATATACATCAACAAGTTACAGCGATGGCGATGGGGGCGCAATCGATGTCACCGATAATAATAGCGATATCACGCATCCGTCAGGTTTCACAATAATAAATAACACCGCATTTACAAATAACACTGCCGAAGGTTATGGCGGGGCAATTTATACCAATAGCGTGACGGCTCCCTATCTTATTGATATTTCGATTGATGACAGCTACAGCCAGAACGGCGGCGTGTTACTCGATGAGAACAATAGCGCGGCAGGTTATGGGGATGGTCCTTCCACTGCGGCGGGCGGCTTTATGTATCTCGGCTTAAGTGAAGTTACCTTTGATATTGCCGACGGAAAAACGCTGGTTATCGGCAATACAGAGAATGACGGAGCTGTTGACTCTATTGCTGGTACCGGGGTAATCACCAAAACAGGTTCCGGCGATCTGGTACTTAATGCAGATAACAATGACTTTACTGGCGAGATGCAGATAGAAAACGGTGAAGTTACCCTGGGCCGCAGCAACTCCCTGATGAATGTCGGCGATACGCATTGCCAGGACGATCCGCAAGACTGCTACGGTCTGACGATAGGGAGTATTGATCAGTATCAGAATCAGGCTGAGCTAAACGTTGGCTCGACCCAACAAACTTTTGTGCACGCATTGACGGGCTTTCAGAATGGCACTTTAAATATCGATGCTGGTGGCAACGTTACTGTTAATCAGGGCAGTTTTGCTGGCACCATCGAAGGTGCTGGTCAGCTCACCATTGCGCAAAACGGCAGCTACGTGCTGGCAGGGGCTCAGTCGATGGCGCTAACTGGCGATATAGTCGTTGATGATGGTGCGGTGCTTTCACTGGAAGGCGACGCGACAGATCTCGCCGCTCTCCAGGACGATCCGCAGTCGATTGTGGTAAACGGCGGTGTGCTCGATCTCTCTGATTTCTCCACCTGGCAGAGCGGTACATCATACAACGATGGCCTTGAAGTCAGCGGCAGCGGCGGTACGGTTATCGGCAGTCAGGATGTGGTGGATCTCGCAGGTGGCGACAATTTGCATATCGGCGGCGACGGTAAAGATGGCGTCTACGTGGTGATCGATGCGGGCGACGGGCTGGTTAGCCTGGCAAACAATAATAGTTACCTGGGCACCACGCAAATCGCTTCCGGTACGCTGGTGGTGAGTGACAACTCGCAGCTTGGCAATACCGACGAAAACCGTCAGCTCATCTTTACTGATAGCCAACAACAAAGTGAGATGGAAATTACCGCTGACGTTGATACTCGTTCAGAGGCAGCAGGTCACGGGCGTGATATTGAAATGCGCGCCGACGGTGAAGTGGCGGTTGATGCGGGGGTAGACACGCAGTGGGGCGCACTGATGGCTGACAGCAGCGGGCAGCATCTGGATGAGGGTAGCACATTGACTAAAACGGGAGCGGGTACGCTGGAAATGACCGCCAGTGGTACGACGCAGTCGGCGATACGTGTCGAAGAAGGCACGCTGCAAGGCGATGTTGCGGATATCTTCCCTTATGCTTCGTCGCTGTGGGTCGGTGACGGGGCAACGTTCAAGACTGGCGCGGATCAGGATATTCAGTCAATTGATGTTACTTCCAGCGGCACTATCGACATCAGCGATGGTACGGTTTTGCGCCTGACCGGGCAGGATACTTCCGTCGCCCTTAATGCCTCACTGTTTAACGGCGATGGGACGCTGGTGAATGCCACCGATGGCGTGACGTTGACAGGCGAGCTTAATACCAACCTTGAAACTGACAGCCTGACTTATCTTTCCGACGTAACAGTTAATGGCAATCTGACCAATACGTCCGGTGCGGTCAGCCTGCAAAATGGCGTCGCCGGCGACACGCTGACGGTAAACGGTGATTATACCGGCGGCGGTACGCTACTGCTCGATAGCGAATTAAACGGCGATGACTCGGTAAGCGATCAATTGGTGATGAACGGTAATACTGCTGGCAACACAACTGTGGTGGTTAACTCCATTACAGGGATTGGTGAGCCGACATCGACAGGCATTAAAGTGGTTGATTTCGCAGCTGATCCCACGCAGTTTCAAAACAATGCGCAGTTCAGTCTGGCAGGCAGCGGCTACGTCAATATGGGAGCGTATGACTACACGCTGGTGGAAGATAACAACGACTGGTATCTGCGATCGCAAGAAGTAACGCCACCATCGCCACCTGATCCAGACCCGACTCCTGATCCAACACCCGACCCGGAACCTACGCCTGCCTACAAGCCGGTGTTGAATGCCAAAGTTGGTGGATATTTTAATAACCTGCGGGCGGCAAATCAGGCGTTTGTGATGGAGCGACACGATCACGCTGGTGGCGATGGTCAGACGCTGAATTTACGTGTTATCGGCGGAAATTATCATTACACAGCAGCGGGGCAACTGGCTCAGCATGAAGACACTTCTACGGTGCAGCTTAGCGGCGACTTGTTTAGCGGGCGCTGGGGCGCGGATGGCGAGTGGATGCTTGGGGCGGTTGGTGGCTACAGTGATAACCAGGGCGACAGCCGCTCGAATATGACCGGAACTCGCGCCGATAACCAGAACCACGGTTATGCGGTTGGGCTGACCTCAAGCTGGTTTCAGCACGGTAAGCAGAAGCAGGGGGCCTGGCTGGATAACTGGTTGCAGTACGCGTGGTTTAGCAATGATGTTTCTGAACATGAAGATGACGTGGATCATTACCATTCGTCGGGGATTATCGCCTCGCTGGAAGCGGGGTATCAGTGGTTACCGGGGCGTGGTGTGGTGATTGAACCGCAGGCGCAGGTGATTTATCAGGGCGTGCAGCAGGATGATTTTACCGCCGCTAACCGTGCGCGCGTGTCACAATCGCAGGGCGATGATATTCAGACGCGGCTGGGTTTACACAGCGAATGGCATACCGCTGATGGTGTCACGCCAACTTTAGATGTGAATTATTATCACGATCCCCATGCGACGGAAATTGAAGAAGATGGCAGCACTATCAGTGACGATGCGGTGAAGCAACGGGGTGAAATAAAAGTGGGAGTCACGGGCAATATCAGTCAGCGAGTTTCGCTGCGCGGCAGCGTGGCGTGGCAGAAAGGGAATGATGATTTTGCCCAGACGGCAGGGTTTTTGTCGATGACGGTGAAATGGTAGCTGCTTTGCGCCCGGCATTGTAGCCGGATGTGGTGCGAGCACCTTATCCGGCTAACAATTTTATTTATTCTGCGTGTGCAGCATATAGTTCACATCAACGCCGGGGCCGAGCTTAAAGGTGTTAGTGATAGGGTTGTAATGCAGCCCGGTTATATGTCGCTCTTTAAGGCTTGTCTGATCTACCCAGCCAAGCAGTTCTGCCGGTTTAATAAACTTCTTCACATCATGCGTACCTTTGGGCACCATGCGCAAAATATATTCCGCGCCAACCACCGCCATCAGCCACGACTTGCCGTTACGGTTAAGCGTCGAGAAAAAGACATCGCCGCCCGGTTTCACCAGTTGCGCACAGGCTCTGACCACTGACTGCGGATCGGGAACGTGCTCCAGCATCTCCATGCAGGTCACCACGTCATACTGTTCGGCATGTTTTGCCGCGTGCTCTTCCACGGTTTCCTGCACGTACTCTACCTGAATGCCACTTTCCAGCGCGTGCAACTTTGCCACCTGCAATGGCTCAAAGCCCATATCCAGACCGGTCACCGTCGCGCCTTCCCGCGCCATGCTCTCGGCCAGAATGCCGCCGCCACAACCGACATCGAGCACCTTTTTGCCAAATAAACCGCCAGCACGCTCGGCAATATAGCCCAGACGCAGCGGGTTAATGCGGTGCAGCGGTTTGAACTCACCTTCAAGATCCCACCAGCGGGAGGCGACAGCTTCAAATTTAGCGATCTCTTCGTGGTCTACATTATGGTTTACCGGCGATTTTTCGGCATTCATTGGCACTTCTACTCCGTAATTGGCAAGACAAACGAGTATATCAGGCATTGGATGTGAATAAAGCGTATAGGTTTACCTCAAACTGCGCGGCTGTGTTATAATTTGCGACCTTTGAATCCGGGATACAGTAGAGGGATAGCGGTTAGATGAGCGACCTTGCGAGAGAAATTACACCGGTCAACATTGAGGAAGAGCTGAAGAGCTCCTATCTGGATTATGCGATGTCGGTCATTGTTGGCCGTGCGCTGCCGGATGTCCGAGATGGCCTGAAGCCGGTACACCGTCGCGTACTTTACGCCATGAACGTACTAGGCAATGACTGGAACAAAGCCTATAAAAAATCTGCCCGTGTCGTTGGTGACGTAATCGGTAAATACCATCCCCATGGTGACTCGGCGGTTTATGACACGATCGTCCGTATGGCGCAGCCATTCTCGCTGCGTTACATGCTGGTAGACGGTCAGGGTAACTTCGGTTCCATCGACGGCGACTCTGCAGCGGCAATGCGTTATACGGAAATCCGTCTGGCGAAAATTGCCCATGAACTGATGGCCGATCTCGAAAAAGAGACGGTCGATTTCGTTGATAACTATGACGGCACGGAAAAAATTCCGGACGTCATGCCAACCAAAATTCCTAACCTGCTGGTGAACGGTTCTTCCGGTATCGCCGTAGGTATGGCAACCAACATCCCGCCGCACAACCTGACGGAAGTTATCAACGGTTGTCTGGCGTATATCGATGATGAAGACATCAGCATTGAAGGGCTGATGGAACACATCCCGGGGCCGGACTTCCCGACAGCGGCAATCATCAACGGTCGTCGCGGTATTGAAGAAGCTTACCGTACCGGTCGAGGCAAGGTGTATATCCGCGCCCGTGCAGAAGTGGAAGTTGATGCCAAAACCGGACGTGAAACCATTATCGTCCACGAAATTCCGTATCAGGTGAACAAAGCGCGCCTGATCGAGAAGATTGCGGAACTGGTAAAAGAAAAACGCGTGGAAGGCATCAGCGCGCTGCGTGACGAGTCTGACAAAGACGGTATGCGCATCGTGATTGAAGTGAAACGCGATGCGGTCGGTGAAGTTGTGCTTAACAACCTTTACTCCCAGACCCAGTTGCAGGTTTCTTTCGGTATCAACATGGTGGCATTGCACCATGGTCAGCCGAAGATCATGAACCTGAAAGACATCATCGCGGCGTTTGTTCGTCACCGCCGCGAAGTGGTGACTCGTCGTACTATTTTCGAACTGCGTAAAGCTCGCGATCGTGCTCATATCCTTGAAGCATTAGCCGTGGCGCTGGCGAACATCGACCCGATCATCGAACTGATCCGTCATGCGCCGACGCCTGCAGAAGCGAAAACTGCGCTGGTTGCTAATCCGTGGCAGCTGGGCAACGTTGCCGCGATGCTGGAACGTGCTGGCGACGATGCTGCGCGTCCGGAATGGCTGGAGCCAGAGTTCGGCGTGCGCGATGGTCTGTACTATCTGACCGAACAGCAAGCCCAGGCAATTCTGGATCTGCGTCTGCAGAAACTGACCGGTCTTGAGCACGAAAAACTGCTCGACGAATACAAAGAGCTGCTGGATCAGATCGCAGAACTGCTGCGTATTCTTGGCAGTGCCGATCGTCTGATGGAAGTGATCCGCGAAGAGCTGGAACTGGTTCGTGAACAGTTCGGTGACAAACGTCGCACTGAAATCACCGCCAACAGCGCAGACATCAACCTGGAAGATCTGATCACCCAGGAAGATGTGGTCGTGACGCTCTCTCACCAGGGCTACGTGAAGTATCAGCCGCTTTCTGAATACGAAGCGCAGCGTCGTGGCGGGAAAGGCAAATCTGCCGCACGTATTAAAGAAGAAGACTTTATTGACCGACTGCTGGTGGCGAACACCCACGACCATATTCTGTGCTTCTCCAGCCGTGGTCGCGTCTATTCGATGAAAGTCTATCAGTTGCCGGAAGCCACTCGTGGCGCGCGCGGTCGTCCGATTGTCAACCTGCTGCCGCTGGAGCAGGACGAACGTATCACCGCGATCCTGCCGGTGACCGAGTTTGAAGAAGGCGTGAAAGTCTTCATGGCGACCGCTAACGGTACTGTGAAGAAAACCGTCCTCACCGAATTCAACCGTCTGCGTACCGCCGGTAAAGTGGCGATCAAACTGGTTGAAGGCGATGAGCTGATCGGCGTTGACCTGACCAGCGGCGAAGACGAAGTAATGCTGTTCTCCGCCGAAGGTAAAGTGGTGCGCTTTAAAGAGTCTTCTGTCCGTGCGATGGGCTGCAACACCACCGGTGTTCGCGGTATTCGTTTAGGCGAAGGCGATAAAGTCGTCTCTCTGATCGTGCCTCGTGGCGATGGCGCAATCCTCACCGCAACGCAGAACGGTTATGGTAAACGTACCGCAGTGGCGGAATACCCGACTAAGTCGCGTGCGACGAAAGGGGTTATCTCCATCAAGGTTACCGAACGTAACGGTTTAGTGGTTGGCGCGGTGCAGGTAGATGACTGCGACCAGATCATGATGATCACCGATGCCGGTACGCTGGTACGTACTCGCGTTTCGGAAATCAGCATCGTGGGCCGTAACACCCAGGGCGTGATCCTCATCCGTACTGCGGAAGATGAAAACGTAGTGGGTCTGCAACGTGTTGCTGAACCGGTTGACGAGGAAGATCTGGATACCATCGACGGCAGTGCCGCGGAAGGGGACGATGAAATCGCTCCGGAAGTGGACGTTGACGACGAGCCAGAAGAAGAATAATTTTACTTCTTCATGCCAAAAGGGAGCTATCTCCCTTGTTTGAATTGAAAAGTCCAGGCTGCAAAGTCTGGGCTTTTGTCGTATTAGGGCGCGGTAAAGTTTTGCTGTGCTCGTAAAAAATGGCTGGCTATACACAAGGAATGTGGCAATGAGTGGTGAAAAAAAGGCGAAAGGCTGGCGGTTCTATGGTCTTGTAGGTTTTGGCGCAATAGCACTGCTTTCCGCTGGCGTCTGGGCGTTGCAATATGCTGGCAGTGGGCCAGAAAAAACGTTGTCGCCGCTGGTGGTGCACAACAATCTGCAAATCGATCTCAATGAGCCGGACCTCTTTCTCGACAGCGACTCTCTGAGCCAGCTTCCCAAAGATCTCCTTACCATTCCGTTTCTCCACGATGTTCTGAGTGAAGATTTCGTTTTCTATTATCAGAATCATGCCGATCGTCTGGGCATTGAAGGCAGCATTCGCCGCATTGTCTATGAACACGATCTCACGCTGAAAGATAAGCTCTTTTCTTCACTCTTAGATCAGCCCGCGCAGGCGGCGCTATGGCACGATAAACAAGGCCATCTTTCACATTACATGGTGCTGATCCAGCGCAGTGGTTTAAGCAAACTGCTGGAGCCATTGTTGTTTGCCGCTACCAGCGACAGCCAGTTAAGCAAAACGGCAATCAGTAGTATTAAGCTAAATAGTGAAACCATCCCGGTTTATCAGTTGCGCTATAACGGCAATAACGCCCTGATGTTCGCGACTTATCAGGACAAGATGTTGGTATTTTCCAGCACGGATATGCTGTTTAAAGATGACCAGCAGGATACCGAAGCCACGGCGATCGCAAGTGATTTGTTGAGCGGTAAAAAACGCTGGCAAGCCAGCTTTGGCCTGGAAGAGCGTGCTGCTGAAAAAACGCCAGTACGCCAGCGCATCGTGGTCAGCGCCAGGTTGCTGGGGTTTGGCTACCAGCGATTAATGCCTTCTTTTGCTGGCGTACGCTTCGAAATGAGCAACGACGGCTGGCATAGCTTTGTGGCGTTAAATGATGAATCCGCCAGCGTAGATGCCAGTTTCGATTTTACGCCGGTATGGAACAGTATGCCTGCCGGGGCCAGCTTCTGTGTGGCGGTGCCGTATTCGCATGGTATTGCCGAAGAGATGCTTTCGCACATCAGCCAGGAAAACGACAAGCTGAACGGGGCGTTAGATGGTGCAGCCGGGCTGTGCTGGTATGAAGACTCAAAATTACAAACCCCGTTATTTGTTGGTCAATTTGATGGCTCAGCCGAACAGGCACAACTGCCTGGGAAACTGTTTACGCAAAATATTGGTGCGCACGAAAGCAAAGCGCCAGAAGGTGTTTTGCCGGTAAACCAGACTCAGCAGGGCGAAGCGCAAATCTGGCGTCGCGAAGTGAGTTCCCGATACGGTCAGTATCCGAAAACACAGGCGGCGCAACCCGATCAATTAATGTCGGATTATTTTTTCCGCGTGTCGCTGGCGATGCAAAACAAAACGCTGCTTTTCTCCCTCGATGACACGCTGGTTAATAACGCCCTGCAAACACTGAATAAAACCCGTCCGGCAATGGTGGATGTAATACCCACTGATGGCATCGTTCCGCTCTATATCAATCCACAAGGCGTGGCGAAACTGCTGCGTAACGAAACGTTGACCAGTCTGCCGAAGAATCTCGAACCGGTTTTTTATAACGCCGCACAAACTTTATTAATGCCGAAGCTGGACGCTTTATCTCAACAACCGCGTTATGTCATGAAGCTGGCCCAGATGGAACCCGGTGCCGCCTGGCAGTGGCTACCCATAACCTGGCAGCCTGCTATGCCG
>OAUJ01000153.1_pt1 | contig 14478 bp, 18 predicted proteins | sample 1501261 | NCBI WGS metagenome assembly OAUJ01 (sample SAMEA2580042, study PRJEB22360) | human gut metagenome | biome: human gut; feature: human-associated habitat; material: faeces | place: Denmark | collected 2008/2010 | reverse complement strand
TTACAAAATAATTAAGCTGGGGTATTATTTTTGCTATTGTACCTGTAATTAACTTTTACATATTATATAAAAATAAAAAATAATTAATTACAGGGGAAATAATGAAAAACAACGATTCCTTTTACCAGATCATGAGAATGAATGGGGTAACCCGACGTAGTTTTCTTAAGTTTTGTAGTCTGACGGCAACCTCTCTGGGATTAAGTAGTTCATTAGTTCCGGACATTGCAATGGCGAGTGTTGATGATCTTGAGCATTCTTATGACGAAATAAATGAAACACTAAAGTGGATCAATAGTTATGAATAAAGATAAATGTGCTATGGAATGTAAAGTCTGTTGGTGGGTTTACGATCCTGATGCCGGAGATTCCTTATCACAAATTCCTGCTGGCACCGCATTTACCGATCTACCTGAATACTGGTGTTGCCCGGTTTGCCAGACAACAAAAGAGGGGGTTCTTAAACTGGACTCAAAGGAGTGAATATTGAATAAAATAAGTATAGACAGCGATAATCGTCGTATCATCTACAGGGAGATGAATGTTTCAAGGTTATTGACAGGCCTTAAACATATTGATGTAAACAATACCATCAGACGGATTTATAATATGTGTCCAGAAGCACATGTTACTGCGTCTAATATTATATTTAACAATCATTCTTACCCTGATTTTTACCCGCTTAAACAGACAATATATAAGGACATTATAAGAAATACTCTGCTTTCATGGTTCCCAATATTCAGCAACAAAAAATGCTCATCTGATATGGTGCTTATGTTTAGAGATGGAGAATATGCAACCCTTTCTTCATTACTATTTTTCAATGAACAAGCAGAAGAATGGCTGAATAAAGGTCCTGAATACTGGGAGTACTCTTTACTGGTAAAGAATGAAATAACCAGTTTATGGTGCAAGGAACTCCATAAACTACCTGAACTTGAAGTAAGAACCATCTCCAGTCCGGGATTATTTTTACTGAAAAATATGGATATTGATGTTTCGTCGTATGCTATATACTCTAACTATCTGGAGAAAATGAAAACAAGGCATGAAGCTGTTTTACGTTTCTTTTCAAGAATTATATTACTGGCCCGAACCCTGGAGAGAAACAGTCAACTACACTGGAACAGATTCAATTATATAGACTGGAAAGTTGGTGTAGTTGAAACAGCAAGAGGATGGCTTGTACATATGGCTAAAATATCTGATGAAGGAATCGTGATTGACTATAAAATCATATCGCCTACAACGTATTTCACTTCGGAAGATGGTCTTTTATCTAATACATTAAAAAAATGCCCAGGAGACCTCCTGAATAAATATATAGTATTACTTGACCCTTGTGCTGAAGTTCAATTTATTTAAAAGGTGTTTGTATACACGAGTTATCTATTGCACAAAGTATGATAGAGCAATTAGAAAATAACTCACTAATTTATGGATATAATAAAGTCAGTTTTGTTTTGATTGAGGTTGGAAATATTGCATGTATAGAAACTGAATCATTAATGTTCTGTCTTGATATTGTTTCAAGAGGAACCCTTGCAGAAAATGCAACATTTGCTGTTCAGAAAAAAGAGCGAATGCCTGGTGTTTTATTTGTGAAAAAAATGTTGAAATTAACGATGACCATAATACATGTCCTACATGTGATACAACAAAAATTCATATCGACAATTCAGCAACTATTTTGATAAAGAAGATTGAAGTCGAATAATTTAAAATAAAGTCATAATAAATGAATACTAAAGAAAAATATTTATCCTTTGCTGAGTATGCAGCAAGCCTTGAAAAATCAGGTTATTACGCCGAAGCTATTGATGAATGGGAAAAAGCTTATTCGTATGCCCGTGGTGAGAATGTTTCCTGGTGCCAGGCAAGAATAAACCGTTGTAAAAAAGCAGGAAGATTATTTACCAGATAATACGAAAAAAACAATATTATTATGTTATCCTTAAAGTAAGTGAGGTCATGAAATGGACAGCATCAAATTTCTTGATGAAATAATAGCATATCAACAACATAAAGATGATAAATATCCTGTAAAAGAGCATACCCTTACTCAACTCTCTATTCGAGTAAATAAAAATATGCAGGATAATATAAATAGTCTGATGGCTGAACATGGAATCAATGATGCCATGTTTATGCTAATGTCTCTACTTTCCACTTCGGATAATTTCTGTATGTCTCCATCAGACATCAGTAATGTGCTGCAATTCAGCAAAACAAATGTTACCAGAATTAGCGATTCTTTAGTTACCAAAGGATTTATAAGACGAGTTGATAGCAGGAATGATCGTCGTAGTAAATATATTCATTTAACTCCGGAAGGTGATTTGTTTTTACAACGGGTAACCAGAATAAAAAGTCTATATCTGGAGAAAATCTGGTCAGTTTTATCCGATGATGAAATTAAGACATTCGAAATAGTTAGCAGAAAATTACTGTCTCATATAGATAATATATAAGACTAGCTCATTGAAATATTTTCCTTTCAATGATTTTTATAATGACCGATAAGGAATAATCATCATTCGGCTGATGAATTCTGTATTGTATTCATCAGCCATATAATAAAATAATATTTGGTTGCCGTTTACAAATGAGTAAAAAGATGTTTCCATAATGATTCGCATTAATCCACAAATAGTTATTACTGGTTGGATCACTTTGTAAAAGACTCTAATTAGTATTATGCTTGCAAGATAAATAGTAAGGATAGGAGACATTTTCTTGTTTTAACCTTTAACCTTCAATCATCAACCTTAAATATTTAGCATAAACATACTGGCATCTAATATTTATCTCAATGAAAAACTACTGTAGCAAATCGGTTTAGCAGCTATTATCAAAAGGACTTACGACTAAAATACTCAGACAAAGAATAAAAGACTTGAATACGTGACTTAACCATGAACTAATAAATTTTGAAGATCATTGCATCTAAAAAAGCCTCTTATGAGGCTTTTAAATTAAATCTAAAGTATTTTGTTTTTGCGGGTATTTAAGTCCTAACAATTTCTTACGAGACTCATTCATTATAGAAATAACGTTCTCATAATCTCGCTTAGTTTTTAACGGACGAGCCATGTTATTTCTTACTAAGTCTAATGTTCCCTCGCAATTTAAATTCAAAGGATTATCAGGTAAATGTGGTATAACAGCAAAAACAGGGCGATTTGCTTTATTTGCAAATTCTGCCTGAGTCATAGTGCCGCTATTCAATGCAGCTTCAATCAGAATTGATCCCACTGATAATCCTACCTGTATTCTATTCCTTTGAACAAAAGACTGCTTTTGAGCCGGGCGTCCAATAGGATATTCAGAAACCCACGCTCCACCTTTCTCCAGTATTTCTTGAGCAAGGCGGCTATTTTGCTTTGGCTTTGCTTTTTCAAGCCCATGAGCCAGAACAGCGATAGTTTTCCCTTTTGCCTGTAATGCCGCCTTATGAGCATTCGCATCAGTACCTATAGCTAATCCACTCACAATAATAAATCCAGCAGCCACAATTTGGTTAGTTATTCGCCTTGTTATTTCTTCACCGGCAGGGGATGTATCACGAGAGCCGACAATTGCTACACCGGGCAACTCAGATAATATATGCTTCCCCCCCTTCACATACAAAATTGCAGGAGGATTTGGTGTAAAGACTAAACTTAAGGGATAATATTCTGAACCATATGGAACTGGTTCCACCCCTTGAGAATAATGACTCTCAAGCTCTGCGCTAGCAATCAAAAAATCAGTTTCAGATATATTTCCTTTCAACACTCCATACTGATTAACCACTTGTGTTAAATCTCGCAAATCACGAACTTTTTCAAAATCAATAAGCTCAAAGAATTTCAATACACTTTGATCAGATGCTAACTTACCAATCTGAATAGCTAAACCAAGTGTATTTTTCAATTCTTCAGAGTGCACAGCATTACTCCTCATAGTTTGCCGTTTTTAATAACGACAGTGGAATTATAACTCCTGCACCCGCAGATTCCAGTAGATAGAAGCAAGCAGACAGGCTTCCTCCTGTCGTCTTAACATCATCCAGTAATAACACATTTCGCCCATGCAGGTTACCACCTATGACTCTAATAGTAGACATATGTCCAGTAATTGAGCGATCTCCACCTTCTCGATGGGCACTCGGGACACTGCGAAACCGTTCCAGACAACAATTCACATCTCCACATCGATAAACTCGTACTATACGCTCAGCCACCTCAATCAATGCTGGTGACACTCGCCCAGCAGTATGGGAAGGTACAACAGCAATAGAAAAGGGATGCTCGACAAAATACTCGTGTGGTCGTCCTGGAATTCTCAATCCTCTAACTGTTTCGATAGCTAATTGAGAAAAACGATTAATAGCTCTTTGATAATTACGGTGTCCTTCATTCTTAAAATCCATCATGAGCCTAGAGATGTCGTCACAACGAGGATTTCGTTCCCCTAAGTACTTGTAAGGATGATATACACCGCATGAAGTCACGCTTACGGGTAGAAGCATTCTTTAATCTCATTTTGCCTTGTTATTCGTTATGTTAAGCGAAACGACATTTCAAAAACAAACTGAAAATCAAGAATAATCTTACAAGTCACATTTTTAACATAGCACTGCCAGCGCGCCTCTTATCCCTGACACGCCTGCGCGCTTTATGTAGTGGTTTTCATGCGACTGCATATCATAAGCAAAAGCCTGCCATTCCTGATGGGCCTCAGCTAAAAGGCTCCTCAAACGATCATGTGGATTCATGCGGTATGACATGTACAATCGCCAAAGAGGGCATCGAGACTTTTTGGAAACATACGTAACCACAGTTAATATGTGCATCCAGTCTCGAATTGCATCACATGTCTCATCAAAAAGCTTGGTGATGGTTGTACGGTTCAACTCCGCCTCTTTCCAATAATTTTAGCTGTCAAATTCTGGATCGCCATGCTGAAACGATTTTGACTCTGAAAGGTATTCCTTCCGGAAACGGTCCAAGGTTATATAAATCTCTGGTGAGATGAACGTTTTGTTCGACTCACCACTTGTAACAAAAGTATTAAATGCACCTGAAAAACTTTCGCCTTCAAATGGTTCGTTGAGGTCAAAATGATCCAGCGCAGTCCTCAGCTTAAGCACGCTTTCTCTGGTTTCAAACATCGAATTCCAAATGAGACTATATGCTGATAACTCCTTATCAAAATGCGCTTTCGTAACATAAACAGAATTGTCTAACTTAGCCTTTACTCTTTCATTAGTTGCACTCACTTGTGAGTGAAATTCAGCAATATTTTTGTTTAGCCGCGACTGATATCTCTCTAAATAAACTTTCCCGCCCCAAATAACTATGCCAGATGCAATAAAAGACCGCCCCCCAACGAAGCCAGAACTTTAAAGACCAAATCCATTGTGCCCACCTGCAAAAATAGTATTCCGTTATAAGCTAATAGATTTTAATCAAACAGGGAATAATTCGCGTCAACCTCATCCCTGCTCTGCTCTATCTTGGCGTGAAGGGGAAGATAAACAGAAGGATCCCTATCAGTAAAGAGCTTTATGAAGAGAGAATAGCGCTCGATGGGTTCAGTTTCTTCACAGACTGCTATTTTCAATCTTTATCCGTGATGGAAAAAACGTCTATCGTGTTCCCTCGAGGTTAACTGACACACGTTCTACGCCATACGTTTGCGGCGTACTTAATGATGTTGAGTGGAAACAACCAGGCCTTACAAAAATTCTCGGAGACCACGATATAAAAATGACTATGCGTTATGAGCATCTAGTACCGAATCATCTGGAAACATAGCTCCGTTTCAATCCACTGGCAACGTTACCAAATGGCGACAATGTGGCATTACCCCGTAATAACCACCACTAACCACCACATTAAGTTATCGTTTTTAAAAAACTTATTGTTTTTATTAAACCTTTTAGATAACACATCATCCATTCTTACTTGACTCAGGTTTCAAACCCAAAAATCAAGTAAAAATTAACCATCCATAATCAGCGAAATGAATAATGAAAATCAATTAATTAAGTATCATTTGCGCTTAGGTTTTGACCTAAACACATTCTTCATAAGCATACTGATTTTTAAAACTTTCAAATAAATCCAGCGTTGAATTCTTGGGAAATACAAAAAAACAAGGTTCCGCGTGAATGCAACTAATATAGACACGCCAAAGAAAAATATAAAAAAAACGCCCAAAACCAGCCCGATAAGAACTAAAAAAATTTCCGCGCAATCTCTGACAAACTGAATAAAAGAGAAAGAACGCTCATAAGTCTGATGTTTTAATAAAGCATCTGAAATAACATTGGTACCAATTGCACCTGATATGAAAGGAAGAATATAGGTAAATATTAAGTGGTAACGCTCAAGGCGCGATAGTACATCACGCGATACATTACCAGATGTAGCCAATTCTTTGCAATGTTCTAGAATTTCTATAAAAGTAATGTGACCTAGAACACCAACACCAATAAAGACGACCCCACACATAAACACGATCGGGCGTGTCAACTTAAAGTCGATCAGAAAAGAAAATAGACAGAATAAAAGCATAATTATGCCACCAGCAAGAGTAAGCAAGATAGTCGGAGAGAACATAAAATCGAAATTCATGGGTATATATCTAACTGTGATCGTATTCTTTTCTTGATTAAAACATTGTGTGTCCTAAAGATGTTAATGTCAATGGAGTATAATCAATGGCCTATATTCTTGTTGTTGACAAAAATTCATCTGATGAATGATCGCCTCAAAAAATACAGAGCCTGTTTAAGATTCTGTGTAGATGTCTTTTCTCAGAAGTGACCGTCCGGGCAGTCACCGAACTCGGTGATAACGCCAGTCCTTCAACGACATCGTCCATTTCTGGAGCGAACTTCAGTTTGAAAAAGTGGGCACCTACGTTACCAATACTGGCTTAATAGTTACATACGGCTGTCAGTTTACTCTTATGTATGTTTGTTGCCTGGACTAAAACAACAAAATTTGAACGACTTTCAATAACAGAAAAGTCCTGTACATTTTTCCCAACCATTTACGACGTATAAACCGTACACTGAGTTTTAGTAAGCAATTCAGTGCCTTTCCCGGAGGCTACAGTATCGCCTTTAGGCCCCTGTTGACCTGCATCCCTTTTTGCCTCTTGCGGCCCCGTAACACCTTTCGGTCCCTCTGGGCTTTCCAGAACTTAAATACCCTTCACCAAATTTTCAGCCTTGGCCGCTGTGGATTCTGCAGCGTTACATCTTTTTTAGTCTCCGTCGCCTGCCACATCTCCTCATATTTTGAGGCTTCAGGAGATGATGCTAATGACACCACCTGACAGGCTGGCTGTAGCCTTTGCGTTTATTTCGCTGTTCCTGACGAATGTGTCACTCGTTTTTACGTTGCTTTCTGATTTTTAACTGCTGCTGCGGCATTTTCTGAGTCTGTCAGTGAGGCAGCCGCCACTTTGGCGCTGTTTGTTGACTTTGCATCTGTCGTTGACAGCATTTTCGGATGTCTTTGCCTATGCTGCGCTCTGAAAGGCTCCGTCAGCGACACCGACACCTGATCCACCATCATATCAAATCGGAGCTGCGCTTCCGGAGTAACATCATCTTCAGTCATCGTCCCTACAGGGTCCCCGCCTCTAAAACCTTGAGCAAATAGAACAACACACTACTGGTCATACTCCACATCCATGCTGTAACGTCCAGATTTATCAGAATTTTCTGAGCCACCGAGTTTACCACCACCTCAGTGGTGTGGTACGTTTTACTTTCAGTTCTATCTGGCTTTTTGTACCCCCCATGCCATCTTTATGCACACCAGAAATTTTAACTGTAATACCTTTCCACCAATAAAAAAGCCCGCAGCAATAATGCCACGGACTCAGGGACAGTAGAACTTTACGCTTCCTCAAACGCAGTTCACCGCATCAGGCGAATGAACATGTGTATTATAGCAATATTTAAAGGAGATAAAGTGCCATCTTACGTCAGAAACGGTATTCGTGCAGGTCGACAACACATTAAATGTCAGGGAGATATGACAGTGTCCCGCCGGCATCGCAATCAGCGATGAGCCCTCCTACTGACATCCATTGCCGTTTTCTGAAAAATCCCCACGTTTTCAGCACCTGAAGATTACAGGTTTAATACCAGTACCACTGCTGATTCGAGTTATTGAAATTCTGCTGTTTCGTGGGACGAAACAACACAAGGGGAATGATAATCTGCCGGCCTCCCCCTGAACATCATAAACAGTAACAGTTACCGTGCCACTGGCATAACTGCTATTCCGCGGAAAAACTTTCCATTATGTGCAACTTCATTAGGTCATCTTCAATCTGATTTGCAGACTGGTTTCCTTTTATAACACAGTTCTCGTTAATGGTAACATTACTGAGTAAGCCAGTATTCGCAGTGACTACCCTACTGATATCCGCGTTCCTGGCTGTCAGCTTTACTTCCGGCGTCAGATAAAATACGGGGTATTACCGGAAGGGTAATACTCACCGCAAACAGCTTTTCAGGAACACATCATTCATGAACAACTGATTCCCCTACGCCATATATAACGTCGCGAGTTGTCGTTCTACGGGTTAATAATCGCAATACGTTCAACCTGCAGCAGAATATTCCCCAAGATCTGCCGATAAACATAATCAATAGACATGTTCAGGTAACACTAATTCACATCAATCAGCTCGGTGTGCGATTACCAGAGCGTTTTGTTCTGCAATTGCTTCATGCTGCTGTCCGCCGTCTGCCTGGCCATCCTGAATGCGATGCTCAGAAAGAACGAAGGATGGGATGATTCGTACCATCATATAGCTCCATAATTTTATCGTTCAAGACAGTTGCTTATAATGGGGTGTTAGCCAGTCCCAGCATGATTACTTCCCCCAGTCGTCCATGATCCGGGGGTGATGTCACCGGGTCTGGTGGGGTGCTGGTAACCGCTGATAGGGGGCAGGTCAGACATCATGTCGGGAACGTCTGTAACGTGGATACCGGTACCTGCTCCCCAAGGTTATCTGGTTAACCCGTATAAACAGGGAGACACAATGACCGAATCCAGCAATTACGAATCAATCCAGGTCTTTATTGGCGTTGATATAGGTAAAGACACCCATCACGCCGTTGCCGTTAATCGTTCAGGTAAACGTTTGTTCGACAGAGCATTACCCAACGACGAAAACAAACTCAGAGCGCTGATATCTGACCTGAAACAGCATGGACAGATACTGCTGGTCGTTGACCAGCCTGCCACCATCGGGGCGTTACCCGTCGCCGTTGCCCGCTCTGAAGGCGTCCTTATCTTGTCGGATACCTTCCTGGACTGGCAATGCGACGCATCGCCGACTTGCACTCCGGTGAAGCCAAAACCGATGCCCGTGATGCGACCATCATTGCCGAAGCTACACGTACTCTGCCTCATGCTCTTCGCTCTCTAAAACTGGCCGACGAACAAATCGCCGAACTCTCCATGCTTTGCGGCTTCGATGATGATCTTGCCGCACAAACAACACAGGCCAGCAACCGCATCCGCGGCTTGTTGACCCAGATACATCCGGCTCTGGAGCGCGTTCTCGGCCCGCGACTGGCTCATCCAGCAGTACTTGATCTTCTCCAGCGATATCCCTCACCCAAAAAACTCGCTTTACTGGGTGAGAAAAAACTGGCAACCCAGCTCTGCAAACTCGTGCCCCGTTTGGGAAAACGCCTTGCTGCAGATATCACCCAGGCACTGACACAGCAAACCGTCATCGTCCCCGGTACGAATGCTGCTGTCGTTGTTCTCCCACGCCTGGCCCTCCAGCTCATCACGCTGCGTAAGCAAAGAGACGAGGTGACTCTTGAAGTAGAGCAACGGGTTCTTGATCACCCTCTTTACCCGGTCCTGACCAGCATGCCCGTAGTCGAAGTCAGGACCGCAGCCAGACTCTTCACAGAGGTTGCCTGTCGGGCCTTCGCCTCTGCCACACGTTTTGCTGCTTATGCAGGCCTTGCGCCGGTAACCCGACGCTCCGGCTCATCCATACGTGGGGAACATCCCTCGTGACGGGGCGATAAACGCCTCAAACGGGCGCTGTTCCTGTCCGCCTTCGCCGCGCTCAGAGATCCGATATCCAGGTCTTACTACACACGCAAAATGAGCGAGGAGAAACGACACAACCAGGCGCTTATCGCCCTGGCAAGACGGAGCTGCGACGTTCTGTTCGCCATGATGCGTGACGGTACTTTTTATACCCCGCAGGTGTAATAAACATGCTTGACAACTTAATAAGGCCCCCCGTGCGCGCCAGACCACAGTCACACCTTATATCACGGAATTACCATCCGTGTACGTCAGCAAGAAGGTACCGGAAAACTCTGCAGCTCTTCACTAATTCATTAATCATCTGCGCAAATTTGAGATTATCCTTTGCCTCAAACGATAAGCGTTCCTTGCAGCCACCTTTACTCATGGCATCCCCCTATCCGTTCGCTGCCGGACTCTGTTGATGCGCAAAAACAACAAGCACCCTGGAGAATTCCTGCATCATGCCTAAATAAAAAGATGGAATGACTCACGTTTCAACCACAAGAGCGTGGCAACGAAAACACCAGAAAGTTAAGGTTGTTCCAACAACCAATATTGAAAAAATCCTAAATCTTACTCTTAGGATATATATCCGCAGCTCCGCAACTCTGCGGGATTTTTTATCCACGAAGCCTGATGCAGTATTTTCTGTCTTCAGCCACAAATACCCGGTAAGCCCCTGCATCCATCCAGCAAAATTTTCTGAATTTCCTCACATTTCTGCACATTGCATATGGCGATCATAATTACATAACGTTATTGTTTTTCCGCCCGACAAAATAAAAACAACTCCTTAACGTTAATCTTCATTTGTCTGACTCCCCGCAGCCTTGTGAACACTGCGGGATTTTTTTCCTTTTAGCCCTGCCACCCGATAACCATGACCGTTCTCCACCCTCTTTATTACGGGGGCTGATATCCTGAGATATTCGATGATAGCCAACCAGGATTTCACCGTAAGGCACCGACATCGGGTTCCCATGGGCAATTATGTTATCCAGCGATAAAAAGTACGTGTTCTGTCCGCTGTCCGCCATTATCCGTGACCCGCATAAAGATGAAAAGATGGCAGCAATCCATAAAGCACTGGACGAATGTAGTACAGTGCATAATCGCATCTGAATCGATCACCGATTCGCACCCTGCCGATCACTCCGGGAATTAACACTTTTTTGCATGGTCTCCACTGCTGAGTCTCGTTGTCTATGGAGGCCTTAATGGCTAAATTGAAGAAATCCAGGAGCACTATGGAAACATGTTTTAAAGTCCTGCAGCTCAAATTCGACCGAAAGCTGTCCAACAGGACTATCGGGCTGACACTAAATATCAGCCCTTCCACCGTCTTTGAGGTGCTGGCTCGCTTCAAAGTTGTCAACGCCATGGCCCCTGCCAGAAACGCTGACGCCGGAGGCCATTGAATCGCTTATATTCCCGGAGAAAAAAGCGTCTGTGCTGACACCGCTCACCGCCTATGAATATACCGAGTTCAGGGCAGTGAAAGTGGCTCCGGATTACCATGTTGAATATGCACGCCACTGGTACTCCGTTCCCCATGAACTGGTCGGTCAGCGGTTGTCCCTGAAAGCTGGTCAAACGGTGATCCAGGTCTGGTACAGGGGAGAGTGCGTGGCACAGCATCCTCGCAGCCATCTTGAGTATAAAACACGACAAATCCGCTACACATGCCGGAAGCCCATCGCGGGCACGCGCGGTGGACACCGGAAAGTCTTCTGGATATCGGGAGGAAGATCGGCCCTTACGCCGGACGGACGGTTGAAGCCCTGCTGAACCGGAAAGCTCACCCCGAACAGGCATACCGTGCCGTCCTGGGACTGATAGCGCTGCAGAAGCGCTATGGCCGGGAACGGCTGGAAAAGGCATGTCATATTGCATGGCACTACAGAACATCGGTCAGACGGTTCATCGAAAACCTCCTGCGCCATCACCGTGAAAACCAGCAGATAACAGAAAACCCCCCCCGTATCGGTTGAACATGAAAACCTGCGCGTACCGGACTACTATCACTGATAACAAAAAAGGAAAAACAAATGACTGATACGTTAACCCAGAAACTACGTCAGTTAAAACTGCCATCCATGGCAGATGCGTTGTTACGCCAGCGCGAAACCCCGCAGACCTATGACGAACTGTCGTTCGCTGAACGTCTGGAACTGCTGCTCGATGATGAACTGCTGAGCCGGGAAAACCGCCGGGTGGCGCGGCTGAGAAAAAACGCGAATCTGAAATACCAGGCAGCCCCGGAGGGGCTGCATTACCCAATATCAAGAGGGCTGAAAGCCGAGCAGATGCGGGAACTGCTGAATGGTCACTACATCAGCCACCGTAAAAACATCCTCATCACCGGCCTGACAGGAAGCGATAAAACCTGGATCGCCAATGTTCTTGGCGAACAGGCTTGTCGCCAGAAACACAATGTTCAGTACTGTCGTGCCGGTCGCCTGTTCGAAACGCTGGCTCAGGGACGGGTGGATGGTAGCTGGCTTAAGCAACTCAGGTTGCTGCAGAAAACAGCGGTGTTAATCCTGGATGATCTGGGGCAGGAGCCTCTGACAAACCAGCAGTGCAATGACCTGCTGGAGATCGTGGAAGACAGATACAAACAAAGCAGTACCATCGTGATAAGCCAATTCCCCGTAGATAAATGGTACGGACTGATGGAAAACCCGACGACAGCCGACGCAATCCTGGACAGGCTGGTACATAACGCACACAGACTGGTACTGCAGGGTGAATCAATGAGGAAAAAGAAACCGGTAATGGAAGAGGTGGAAAAAACAGGGTAAAAGAAAGATGAGAAGTTAACGCCTGGAGTGATCGAACGGGATGCTAATCACTGATCGATGTTCCATGCGAATAAGTGATCGATCATGTCGGAATATGCAACAGAGCATCCGGTCTTTTATGAAGATGACGTGGATATCCATCTTAATCCCAAAATCGGTGCAGACTAGCAACTTCCCGGACAGCAAAAACGGGCGGTCACGCCGGGACAGAATAAAAAATATTATCTGGCCGGAGCGCTGCACAGCAGGACAGGTAAAGTCAGCTATGTGAGCGGCAACAGCAAAAGTTCGGCACTGTTCATCAGCCTGCGGAATCGGCTTAAAGCCACATACCGTCGGGGGAAAACCATCACACTGATCGTGGACAACTACATTATCCACAAAAGCCGGGAAACACAGCGCTGGCTGAAGGAGAACCCGAAGTTCAGGGTCATTACTCGCCATGGATGAATCATGTTGAACGGCTATGGCAGGCACTTAACGACACAATAACGCGTAATCATCAGTGCCGCTCAATGTGGCAACTGTAAAAAAAGTTCGCCATTTTATGGAAGCCGTCAGCCCATTCCCCGGAGGCATACATGGGCTGGCAAAAGTGTAGCGGTATTAGGCGAAGCTATTTAGGAGATTATTCAGTGGTGTAATTATTATTCATCAGCTGTTTGTTATTTTCTTTGCCACCCGCATTCAAATTTGCTTTTTGCATAAAAAAGAGTTCCTGCAATGAGGGGGCTTCCGGGGTGCTTACTTTTATCTGTCACATGGTGCCGGGTGCCTCCCGGTGAGTTCAGCCTGGTGCAACTGAACCCGCGAATTCTCGTTTCTGGATCATCAGAGACTACAGCACACCAGCCGCCCCTCCGCTTAGGGGGATTCACCATGTAGTACATTTTTATCAAATCCACCAAAACAAAAAAATGGCGAAGTTATTGAAGTGTGAACAATTTAACATTTTAACGTCTGCTGACGACCTTCCGAAACCTCAGTTATAGAGCACAAACTGTACAATAAACACTCTATTGAAAATACTGATAACATCAGGGTAATATTTCCATGCAAATAATCAAAAATGTACTCTCATACGTTTGCCCGCTGCCATAGACGTTTTTTTTGCAAAAAAAAGCCCCTGTAAAAATCCACAGGGGCTGTGAGGATATAGCCTAATTACCGTCTGTTGCATGGTGCCGGGTGCCTCCCGGTGAGTCCAGTATCAGTACCTGAACCCGCATAGAAAGGATAAGGGTAGTAAAGAACAAACACCTATTACTGATATGCCCCTCCGCTTAGGGGGATTCACCATACCCTTTGATTTTTAACAAAAAAAAACGCAAAATTACAATAATAAACAATCTAAAACGTGATCAATCTAACATTTTATTTCAGTGACTAATTCTTGCAAAACTATTGCTTACATGCCAACCGCTATGCAGCAAAAACTTAGTTGCAACAGTTTGTAACATTCGGTTATTATTGACGTGCTGAATAATAACTTTACGTTCTGTTTTGCCCGTTTCCATATACGGGCTTTTTTTACTCAAAATAAATATCCTCCGGCATAGCCGGAGGTTTTTCAAATGCGCCTATAAGGCTCT
>OAUJ01000138.1_pt1 | contig 16355 bp, 13 predicted proteins | sample 1501261 | NCBI WGS metagenome assembly OAUJ01 (sample SAMEA2580042, study PRJEB22360) | human gut metagenome | biome: human gut; feature: human-associated habitat; material: faeces | place: Denmark | collected 2008/2010 | reverse complement strand
CTGTAAAGATCATTACACCTGATTCAGAAGACGAATGACTTACTGAAAAAACACCGTACTCTTGTTAAACATCGTCGGATTGGACTGATTACGTTGCACTTTCATCACATATTCCAGTTTATCAATTTGGCTTATCATCTACTCCAGACGCTGGTCATCATTGACCAATAGTCTGATATGGCTTTTGTCGCTGTCCTGAATCGGCAGGCAGAAAATGCCTTCAACGTTAAAAGCACGACGGGAAAAAGCCCACAAAGGTTAGTCATTACGCCCGGATAATAAACAGGCTCCTCCCTGTTATGGAAGCCGTTGTATTGTCCATAATGTCTGGGTTTTTAATGCACACTGGATAACAACCGGACGAATCTTCAAATATTACTGGCGCTGACAGCCGGTTTGAATTCATCTCACAACCCTGCATAGAGCGAATCTCCTGCCTGCACGTCACTCCACTCCATGGTATCAACTTCACACTCTTTATCTGCGGCTAGTTTCAGTCACCAGATAAGCATCGACTATGAAAGGTGAGCCATGACAACATAACGTTGGTAACGCTCTGACGCCTTAACGGAAGATGCCTGCCACCACAGGGAATGTAAACGACTGAAGTGTGGCCTTTAATGCCGTGAACGGCTCATGGTCTCCTGGCACGGTTGCCGCCCCAACCTGTAACAACATTCCACAGTACAATGTCTGTCAGAGCCGGAGCCTCCCATGCCTGTTGAATAAAACCCCGGATGCTTCCCCCGATTCTGCAAGTAATACTTCGGTTATTTACACTATTTTATCCCTGTTGAATTTGGTTAAGCCGGTGCAGACGCGCCGGGAAACGCACGCCTGAACCGGCACAATAAAATACACCCCCTGTTACTGGAGATACGAATGGAATGACGAGGCAGCCTGTCAGTCACAGGGGGGCTGTTGGCATAAAATCAACGGAAAGGCCACCAACACCGGAATTAAGCTCCACAGTCCCCGCACTGGCAATCCATTCCCGGGAACGGCATCACCGCAAACTGCGCCAGAGGCAACCATTACAACCTCTGTAACGGATTATCAGCCCTGGCATCTTCCGACGGCACCTCCTGCCGCCCCCACGCCCTGCTGTATACCCCGGTACCACAACGCGGGCAGCACTTTTCTCCTTCATAATCTTCGTCACACATCACACAAAACCACTTTCTCACCTTCACCGTATAATCCAGAACCGTCATACCCTGCAGATGCAAACGACGGGCCTCTTTCTCTGCCGGGTCAAGCCAGGTGCATCGCAGCAGGATTTTCTCAGCGACAGTCATCTGGTCATGTTCAAACCACGGTTGTTGTCCGTCATTGCCCCGCTGAAGTGTTAACGGGCATCCACAGGACACACAGCACAAAACGTCCCGGCGGTTGTGCTTCGCTGCTTCTTTCGCCGTAACAAAATGCCCCTTGCTGTCATTCGCCATATAACAGTTCAGAATTCGCATATTTCCTCCTGAGTTGTCCGGGGAATACTGAATCCTCCGGTCTGGCAGTTTGTGCAGTACTGCTCCCCATAATAATCGTGGTGACATTGTCTGCAGTGCCAGCTGGCTTTACGCACCACGGGTAAGGCATCCGGTACGAATTGCTGCAGACGCTTAATCAAGCGTACCTCCCTGCGTTCCGGTCTGACATAAGGGCACTCATGACCGTGCTTAGTCAGCCCGTCGTCAGTGTGTTCAAACCAGGGACGTTCAGTGTCGTATTGCGGGTGGTATCTGAGTGCACTGCCGCAAAGGTGGCAAGTGTAGCGATCGTAAGGTGCAGTCTGTGCGGTACGGGCACCAGTCAGACGCCCGTTGCCATCAAGTGCGAGAAAGGATTTTGCGTACATCGTCATATTCCTCAGCCGCCAGACGACACGCAGGCAACAGCCGTCCCGGTACGGGCAGCGTGGTCAGGTGTGAATAGCGGTTTTCAGTTCAGTCTCAGAAGGGAAAATCAGTGTGGTCGCTGTGAACGCGTCATCACACTAAGGTCAGATAAGTCGTCTGTCGGGCTCAGCCACGACTGCAGCCAAAGTTGCGCTCACCGGTGCCGCGAGCTTTGGTATGCTCCTTCGCCAGATAGCCAGCACGTTCCAGCACCTGCTGAAAGCCAGTGTCATCATCGCGTTCCAGCCACACCGCCGGCCAGGCCGGAAAATGCACCAGCGTGGCATGGCACCCGACATCCACTCCCAGGGCACTGCACCACGCCTGTTTAATCATTCCGGCCAGTGACCCCGGAGCGCGGTAATCGCCGGCACGACACCAGGTATCCCGGTTGACCAGCAGCAGCAGGTGATAGTGTTTTTTGCCTTTAAGCTCCCCGAACTCCCGGGCCCAGACGTAATGCAGGGTCGAGGAATGCACGCGTTTACCTTCCCGATGCTTACGTTTCTGGTAAGCGTCGATTCGGGCTTTCAGGGCATTGATGAAGCGGGATATCACAGCCGCGTCCGTTGCTGCCGGTACATCCGGGAGACGCAGATCAACCCGCAATGCCGTCAGACGGGGATGAACATCCAGTGCGTGCCGCACCGTCTCACGAATACGTTGCTGCCAGAAGGGGTTGTATTTGTAGGTCATGGTTAAATCTCCGTATGGTTTCGTTCATACGGATTAACCACGCCGTAAAAAATGCGCAGAGTCCCTGAAGTGATCTCCAACCAGGCAATATCTCAGGCACTCTGAGATAACCCGAACGGTCGTCTCCGGACTGACGGTTGAATTTTCAGCGTTGTTTTTTTAATGTAAAAAACCGGTTACGGGTAAGGCTGTGAGGAGGGAGTTATGGTGATACGCAAAAAGAAGTGCTGGGACTGTGGAAACGCGATTACTCATAATACTGTGTATTGCCCGTATTGTGGTTCTGTCGACCCCTTCGGCTATTACCGGAATACAGACCGTATCGTTACCATACTGCTGGCACTGATTATTGTGGTCCTGCTGACTACTGTCAGCGTCAGTGTGTATATACTGTGTAGCTGGTGAGATAACGGTTCATGTATCCCCTGAGCTGACAGTGTACCGGTTATATTAAGCGTAACCGACAGGTTCTCCTTCATACCATATTAAATTTTTCCATGTATTGCCGCTGCCTTATTTCGTCCCATACAGGAAAACTCGTCTGGGTTTCTGACAAATACGTGAAACTCACAGCCCCTCAATATCAACCACACGCTGTAAGCCGGTAATACCTGAAAATCAGCCCATTACCACCCACGCCTCCGGCACCATTCCCTTTTGATTTCGAATTCTTTGTTGTCGCTATACCGCTTAACGTTCCCGGTATTATCCTGGTTCCCGACAACAGGAACATATTCAGCTTTTAATAACCTGAGAAGAGCCAATAAGAATCACAAAGCGGATAACACCTGGCGCGATGCAGTTGTGATTACCGAACGCTCAGATGACATATTTCCAGACTGAAGCGGGAACACGATCGTAAAGCTTGTTCATTGTCAGTTCTGCCAGCCAGTGATCAACCACAGAGTTGAAGGCTTCCAGTTCCGCAGAGGTAAGTTTATAACGCGTGTGGGAAATCACTTTTTCCAGCGTCTCCCGGGATGAACAACGACGGAACTGCTTTGGTTTTAACTTCCATTAGCCTCTCATCACTTTATGCTGCAATTAACGTGATACTGTCAGCATACCGCCAGACTGGCATTCTGGTACCCACCCCAAACTCATTACTCCCGAGCCACCACTTAACCGGTCTCTCAGACTGTCACTCACCAGGTCGGATATGTTTACCGCTCAGACGGATGCTTAATGCACTCTGTTCACGTACATTGCAGATACGTTTTATATACGCGGGTTATACGCCAGCTATCAGGGATAGCGCAGTCTGTTGCTACTGCGTTCTCATCATGCCCACTGATCACACTCACCGTGTTTATTTCACATATATGAACTCATGTATTTGATCTCATGTGTTTGATCTCTCTTATATATTTATAATACCAATCAGACAGTCTTATCCCATCGGTGATACCTGTCGCCTGCCCACCGGACACGGTCTGCCCCATCGTAACCGCCCCGTAAATAACTCTGCAATTATCAGAACGCCAGTTTTCCCCTCTTCCTCACGAAAATCATCCCTTCTTTATCGCGCACGCGTGCGGAAGCATCGTTTCGTAACAACCACCCGGCATACCGGTACGGCTCAGCCACCGTAACCTCCCCGTTTATCTCCTGGCGGTCACATTCCCGATTATTTTTTACGTTTCTCCCCGGTTGTTATGCCGGTGAAGGTGGTGCGTTGTTTTCATGACCACACCGGCTGGTTTAACAACATCCGGAGGAACATTCTCATGATCACCCCAGTTTCACTGATGGATGACCAGATGGTCGACATGGCATTTATCACTCAACTGACCGGCCTGACCGATAAGTGGTTTTACAAACTCATCAAGGATGGTGACTTTCCTGCGCCCATCAAAATGGGCCGCAGCTCCCGATGGCTGAAAAGCGAAGTGGAAGCCTGGCTGCAGGCGCGTATTGCACAGTCCCGTCCGTAATTCTTAACCGTTCATCTGCAGCAGACGCAGTCTCCGGCCTGCCGGCGGCGTTCTGCTGCCTGTTATCCCCCGTGAGGAATATGAAAATGAAACCACAGTATCAGACCCGTTACGGGCTGCTCCACGAAAGCTACCAGAAATGGCTGACCGGCTTCACCCGGCACGCCGTATCCTGGGGCGTGTGTCATCCGAATATCTACTACTTCCATAATCTGACGCCCGGGTGGGTGTCATTCAATGGTGAAAAACCGGAGATTGCCATCGTACCCCAGAGTCTGCACCGGCTGATTTATGGTCCGGACAAACGGACCACGCCGCCCCTGGATGATGATCTGATAGTGAATTTATGCACCAGTGAACATCTGCTGGTTCATCATCCGATGCTGGAAGGCATTCTCCTGTCTGAATGTGAACGTCTGAGGCAGCGTTCGCTGGCAAATAAACTGATCAGCCTCTTCCGTCAGTTTGGTGGCACGGAGTTGCGCCTCAAACTGGTCTGGCTTTGCTGGCTTGATTTAATGACCGGAAACTGCCTTGACGACTGGACGGAGAATCTGAAACGGAAATCAGAAAAAGAGCTGGAGGAATGGATCATCAACCGTCAGAAGCAGAGCGCAGCACTGACGGATCTGATGGATCAGTACGTGCTCCTGGCATACCGCACAACGGTTGACGATAAGCGCACCTGATGCCAGTTGTTTCAGGGAAGCTGGTATCCGGGCAGGGTGCCAGGGCTGACTGAACGGCCTGTCTGCCTGCCGTTTCGCTCTCCGTGCGTTCTGTCACACGCTGCACCTGAACGCCGGACTGCGGGCACGCAGACAGGAAAGTCGCAGGCTGGAACTTCTGACCGGCGGGTATCAGTTATATGCCTGTTGATTCATCACCACCACGCAGCTCCTGAGCTTTAGTTCATCACCGATATTCATACATCTGAATATCGGTGATGAAATCCCCATAATAATCAATCATCTAAGTCTGAAGCATAATGGAGAAAAACTGCTCACCGGTTACTTCGCTCTCAGCTTATTGTAGTGATAACCCGAGGTAAAAATACCAGAGACATCAGACAACTTTAAACTGGCTATCTGGGGAAGCAGAACATACATGGTTTTTCCTTCCGGCACGACAGAAAGCCTGAACTGAGATTCAAGAATGTTCAGCAATGCGTTCAGTTTTTTCCTGTTTCTGAACCGGCCCGGGCCACACTGGAGAATATAATTTTTCCTGACACGGGGCGGGCATTCTCCGCGGCACTCCTCAATGAGCCAGTCGAACAGCTCCTCGGCGTCCTTCTGCTGCAGTTCAGATTCATCAGGTAACGCAAATAATTTTTTATATTCATCTGTGTACCACGAACTTATTACGACAGCAGACGTCATGATATCGGCAGAGATTTTCCCTTCACCATAGCTGAAATACTGAAATAACGCTGCAATTCTTGCAATGTTTTCTGTTTTTTTTGAAACATGTCCCCGAAACGGGCTTAAGGGTCCGGAAGGGGATAAATCCTGCTCCAGAACATTATAGTGCTCAATAAATATTTTTTGCGCTTCAGGCGAAAAATGCAGACAATACCGTTCATCCTCACTGGATTTTTCAATACTGCCTCTGGCCAGTTCCATTAATCGTTCATGAAATGCCGTTAATGATCCTCCCGGAATCACAGCTCCGTTAATAAAGCGTTTCCCCTGCGTGGTTGCAGGTTTACTGATAAGACAACGGGCAAGAAAACCACTGTCCCTGGCAACAGAACCTTTTCGCTCCATATATCGGTCAAAAAGACCGGGTTGCACCATGAGGGATAACGTCATTCTGGCATTTTCAATCATCTGTTCGGGTTCATTCTTTCTGTCCACAGACAATACAGAGCCATCCCACATTTTGTTAATAAAAGGCAACTCAGACAGGGTATATCCATCAAATATAATACCGGCTTCATCTGACATAATACCAACTGAACGCCATTTACCACAAAGCTGATTCTTAATTGCCGCAGTCGTGGCATCATTAAAAATGAATTTATACCTCACAGGTTCTTCCGCACTGTTTTTCTGAAGTACTTCCAGTTGTCTGAGGGTTTCTGACTCATCCGCGCCTTTGCGGAGTTCTTTATTCAGTTTTGACAACAATGCTTTTTTCTGAGCCTTTAAAAGCTCTTCCTTGTTTTTCCAGACAGCCAGTTCACTTTTGTATCTGGAATATAACTGCATCTCCTGCTGGTACAGGGGCTTCATTAATAATTTGTCCACTGCGGTTTTTCGTTCTCCGGACTCGGCAAGCGTCAGGAAAAAAAGAGAGACCGGCCCCCGCAGTGTATTCAGTCTGCAGACATCAATCAGATTCTGGCAGACAAGTGAAACAGCGCCCAGGGCAGACGCTGCCACAAGCCCAAGGGGAGCCTGCGTAATTTGCTGAGCTTCAATAACGGCATCACGAATGAGTGGAGGCAGCGAACTCAGGGGAAACTCATCACAAGGCTGACCGAATGACATAGTAACCTCACTACACACAGATATAAAAGTACTGCAATTCTGGCTATTAATAGCAAAAATAGCAGTCAAATCAATATGAGGTAAAAATTTTTGTTGATTTAATGGTTAAATAATAACCACAGTGTGTTTTGCTGCTGAAGAAAGACAAAATGAATCTGTGTGTCCCCTCCTTCCCTTCAGAGCACATCCACTATTCAAATTTTACACAACCACGTACGAACAAAAAGCATCATCCCGGGTATTGCAGATACCGGTTTCCTGCCGGGAAGAATCATAAACAGAACACCGGGAATAACGCCTTCAGGAATCCCCCCCTCCTGAAGAAGAATAAAATAAAGAAGACTACAGTTCCTGCACTGAATGCTGAGTACAATATTCTATGGACAGGATGACATATTTATAAATAACAAAAACCATTTAATACTGATACATCAATAAAATACTTCCTCCCTGCTGACGCAGATAAAATGCACCATTTTTTCTTCAAATACTTCTGTATAATCGCCAGCCAATGATGAGAATGGATTAAAATAACACTTCTTCGACAAACACAAAAACAGCCTTCATTTTACATCATCATCCAGTTTCAGTTAACCCCGGACGAGCGACAGCGTTTCAGTACAGGAATTAAAAGCCAGCTTTTGCTCAGTAAAAACACACTCAACTAATAATATCTCAGCAGATATTATCCTGACCAGGACACCTCACATTACTGAATTCTCTTCCGACAGTATCACTGCACAAATAAAAAAGAACGGGATAAATATTCAGACCGGAAGAATGGTGTCACAAAAGCATTTAATCATTACGCATGACCAGGAAGGGAAACACTTAACCACATGGTATCAACAGATATCATTACGTGTGCACTCTTATAAAAAACACACAGAAGAAGTAAGATAATTATAAACGTAAATTTAATATCTCCCACTGACATCTCCCCCACAATACACTGAAAAATACTCACAGCAGTAAACACAGACACACCTGATAATCATGCAGCCGATAAATATTTTCCCCTTTACGGAGAAATCAGCCTGCTGTTTAACAATAACGGCGTATTTTCATGGAAGGAGATCACCCAGTAACGAATAAGTCCTGATCTCCTTCATGTTAATACGCAACAATCCCATCGATTCAAAACAATTTCAGACAGATATTATCTCCGTGAATCCCCCGCCACCTTTCCGGTGCGCGGGGTTTTGTCTTTTTTCACCGGGAATACATGTATGAATCCGTCTGATGCCATTGAGGCAATTGAAAAACCGCTCTCCTCCCTGCCTTACTCACTTTCCCGTCACATCCTGGAACATCTGCGCAAACTCACCAGTCACGAACCCGTGATTGGCATTATGGGTAAAAGCGGGGCCGGTAAATCCTCACTCTGTAATGCACTGTTTCAGGGGGAGGTCACCCCGGTCAGTGATGTTCACGCCGGCACCCGGGAAGTGCAGCGCTTCCGTCTGAATGGCCATGGTCACAGCATGGTTATCACTGACCTGCCCGGGGTGGGCGAGAGCCGGGACAGGGATGCAGAGTATGAAGCCCTGTACCGTGACATTCTGCCTGAACTTGACCTGGTACTGTGGCTGATTAAAGCCGATGACCGTGCCCTGTCTGTGGATGAGTATTTCTGGCGACACATCCTGCACCGGGGACATCAGCAGGTGCTGTTTGTGGTGACGCAGGCCGACAAAACGGAGCCCTGCCATGAATGGGATATGGCCGGTATTCAGCCTTCTCCCGCACAGGCACAGAATATTCGCGAAAAAACGGAGGCGGTATTCCGTCTGTTCCGGCCCGTACATCCGGTTGTGGCCGTATCGGCCCGCACCGGCTGGGAACTGGATACGCTGGTCAGTGCGCTCATGACAGCGCTTCCCGACCATGCCGCCAGTCCCCTGATGACCCGCCTGCAGGACGAGCTGCGCACGGAATCTGTCCGGTCTCAGGCCCGTGAACAGTTTACCGGTGCGGTGGACCGGATATTTGACACGGCGGAGAGCGTCTGTATTGCCTCTGTTGCACGCACGGTTCTGCGTGCCGTCCGTGACTCGGTGGTCTCTGTTGCCCGCGCTGTATGGAACTGGATTTTCTTCTGAACACTCTGCCAGGGGAAATGCCTGATTACATTGCGTTAACCAACTGAAAACATGCCCCCCCCCCCTCATACCCACCTCTTTCTCTTGCGTGACTTCCCTGCCGTTAATAGAATAAAACGATCGATAAAACAGGTATCGATCGTTACTATCGATCGTTTATAGTGGTTAATGGTCTGCGAAAAGGCAGCTGAATCTCTTCATCATGCAGAACGGAATTGCACACAACGGACTGATGCTTCTCTGGCGGATGAGAGAGGGGAAACATTTATGTCCGGGAAAAACCACTTTATCTGACCATGCTGTTTTGTACCTGCCGGTACCCACATCTGTGGGTACCGGCTTTTTTATTCACCCTCTGTAAGGAAAAGCTGATGAAACGACATCTGAACACCAGCTACAGGCTGGTATGGAATCACATTACGGGCACCCTGGTGGTGGCCTCCGAACTGGCCCGCTCACGGGGAAAACGCGCCGGTGTGGCGGTTGCGCTGTCTCTTGCTGCTGTCACATCAGTCCCGGCACTGGCTGCTGACACGGTTGTACAGGCGGGAGAAACCGTGAACGACGGAACACTGACAAATCATGACAACCAGATTGTCTTCGGTACGGCCAACGGAATGACCATCAGTACCGGGCTGGAGTATGGGCCGGATAACGAGGCCAATACCGGCGGCCAATGGATACAAAATGGCGGTACCGCCAACAACACTACTGTCACCGGTGGTGGTCTTCAGAGAGTGAATGCCGGAGGAAGCGTTTCAGACACGGTTATCAGTGCCGGAGGCGGACAGAGCCTTCAGGGGCAGGCAGTGAACACCACTCTGAACGGCGGTGAGCAGTGGGTACATGAAGACGGGATTGCAACGGGTACCGTCATTAATGAGAAGGGCTGGCAGGCCATCAAATCCGGCGCAGTGGCAACCGACACGGTTGTGAATACCGGCGCGGAAGGGGGACCGGATGCGGAAAATGGTGATACCGGGCAGACCGTCTACGGAGATGCCGTACGCACCACCATCAATAAAAATGGTCGTCAGATTGTGGCTGCTGAAGGAACGGCAAATACCACTGTGGTTTATGCCGGCGGCGACCAGACTGTACATGGTCACGCACTGGATACCACGCTGAATGGGGGGTACCAGTATGTGCACAACGGCGGTACGGCGTCTGGCACTGTTGTAAACAGTGACGGCTGGCAGATTGTCAAAAACGGGGGTGTGGTCGGGAATACCACCGTTAATCAGAAGGGCAGACTGCAGGTGGACGCCGGTGGTACAGCCACGAATGTCACCCTGAAGCAGGGCGGCGCACTGGTTACCAGTACGGCTGCAACCGTTACCGGCATAAACCGCCTGGGAGCATTCTCTGTTGTGGAGGGTAAAGCTGATAATGTCGTACTGGAAAATGGCGGACGCCTGGATGTGCTGACCGGACACACAGCCACTAATACCCGCGTGGATGATGGCGGAACGCTGGATGTCCGCAACGGTGGCACCGCCACCACCGTATCCATGGGAAATGGCGGTGTACTGCTGGCCGATTCCGGTGCCGCTGTCAGTGGTACCCGGAGCGACGGAAAGGCATTCAGTATCGGAGGCGGTCAGGCGGATGCCCTGATGCTGGAAAAAGGCAGTTCATTCACGCTGAACGCCGGTGATACGGCCACGGATACCACGGTAAATGGCGGACTGTTCACCGCCAGGGGCGGCACACTGGCGGGCACCACCACGCTGAATAACGGCGCCATACTTACCCTTTCCGGGAAGACGGTGAACAACGATACCCTGACCATCCGTGAAGGCGATGCACTCCTGCAGGGAGGCTCTCTCACCGGTAACGGCAGCGTGGAAAAATCAGGAAGTGGCACACTCACTGTCAGCAACACCACACTCACCCAGAAAGCCGTCAACCTGAATGAAGGCACGCTGACGCTGAACGACAGTACCGTCACCACGGATGTCATTGCTCAGCGCGGTACAGCCCTGAAGCTGACCGGCAGCACTGTGCTGAACGGTGCCATTGACCCCACGAATGTCACTCTCGCCTCTGGTGCCACCTGGAATATTCCCGATAACGCCACGGTGCAGTCGGTGGTGGATGACCTCAGCCATGCCGGACAGATTCATTTCACCTCCACCCGCACAGGGAAGTTCGTACCGGCAACCCTGAAAGTGAAAAACCTGAACGGACAGAATGGCACCATCAGCCTGCGTGTACGCCCGGATATGGCACAGAACAATGCTGACAGACTGGTCATTGACGGTGGCAGGGCAACCGGAAAAACCATCCTGAACCTGGTGAACGCCGGCAACAGTGCGTCGGGGCTGGCGACCAGCGGTAAGGGTATTCAGGTGGTGGAAGCCATTAACGGTGCCACCACGGAGGAAGGGGCCTTTGTCCAGGGGAATAAGCTGCAGGCCGGTGCCTTTAACTACTCCCTCAACCGGGACAGTGATGAGAGCTGGTATCTGCGCAGTGAAAATGCTTATCGTGCAGAAGTCCCCCTGTATGCCTCCATGCTGACACAGGCAATGGACTATGACCGGATTCTGGCAGGCTCCCGCAGCCATCAGACCGGTGTAAGCGGTGAAAATAACAGCGTCCGTCTCAGCATTCAGGGCGGTCATCTCGGTCACGATAACAACGGCGGTATTGCCCGTGGAGCCACGCCGGAAAGCAGCGGCAGCTATGGCTTCGTCCGTCTGGAGGGTGACCTGCTCAGAACAGAGGTTGCCGGTATGTCTGTGACCGCGGGGGTATATGGTGCTGCTGGCCATTCTTCCGTTGATGTTAAGGATGATGACGGCTCCCGTGCCGGCACGGTCCGGGATGATGCCGGCAGCCTGGGCGGATACCTGAATCTGATACACAACGCCTCCGGCCTGTGGGCTGACATTGTGGCCCAGGGAACCCGCCACAGCATGAAAGCCTCATCGGACAATAACGACTTCCGCGCCCGGGGCTGGGGCTGGCTGGGTTCGCTGGAAACCGGTCTGCCCTTCAGTATCACTGACAATCTGATGCTGGAGCCGCAACTGCAGTACACCTGGCAGGGACTCTCCCTGGATGACGGCCAGGATAACGCCGGTTATGTGAAGTTCGGGCATGGCAGTGCACAACATGTGCGTGCCGGCTTCCGTCTGGGCAGCCACAACGATATGACCTTTGGTAAAGGTACCTCATCCCGTGACACCCTGCGCGGCAGTGCCAAACACAGTGTGCGTGAACTGCCGGTGAACTGGTGGGTACAGCCTTCTGTTATCCGCACCTTCAGCTCCCGGGGGGACATGAGCATGGGTACAGCCGCAGCCGGCAGTAACATGACGTTCTCACCGTCACAGAATGGTACGTCACTGGACCTGCAGGCCGGACTGGAAGCCCGTGTCCGGGAAAATATCACCCTGGGCGTTCAGGCAGGTTATGTCCACAGCGTCAGCGGCAGCAGCGCTGAAGGCTATAACGGTCAGGCCACGCTGAATGTGACCTTCTGACAGAACCATCGCCTCTCTGTGGTCCCGGTCATCATGATCGGGACCCGGACCGGCGCAACGGATATTCAACGCCACATTCGCTGGCATTAACAATAACATGATATTCATCACGGAGTGACTATGTTACAGATAGTCGGCGCGCTGATCCTGCTGATCGCAGGATTTGCCATTCTTCGCCTTTTGTTCAGAGCATTAATCAGCACGGCTTCTGCGCTGGCAGGGCTCATATTGCTGTGTCTGTTCGGCCCGGCCTTACTGGCTGGCTATATCACCGAACGCATAACCCGGTTGTTCCATATTCGCTGGCTGGCAGGCGTATTTCTGACGATTGCCGGAATGATCATCAGCTTCATGTGGGGACTTGATGGTAAACATATCGCGCTGGAGGCTCACACCTTTGACTCTGTGAAATTTATTCTGACCACCGCTCTCGCCGGTGGTCTGCTGGCTGTTCCCCTGCAGATCAAAAACATTCAGCAGAACGGGAGCACACCAGAAGATATCAGCAAGGAAATTAACGGGTATTACTGCTGTTTTTATACTGCCTTTTTCCTTATGGCGTGTTCTGCATGCGCACCATTGATCGCGTTACAGTACGATATTTCACCGTCACTGATGTGGTGGGGCGGGTTGTTGTACTGGCTGGCTGCATTAGTGACGCTGCTATGGGCGGCCAGCCAAATCCAGGCGCTGAAAAAACTGACCTGTGCCATCAGCCAGACACTGGAAGAACAACCGGTGCTCAACAGTAAATCGTGGCTGACCAGTTTGCAAAACGATTACAGCCTTCCTGACTCACTGACGGAGCGCATCTGGCTGACGCTCATTTCTCAACGGATTTCCCGGGGAGAGCTGAGGGAATTTGAACTGGCAGACGGAAACTGGTTACTGAACAATGCCTGGTATGAAAGAAACATGGCAGGGTTTAACGAACAGTTGAAAGAGAACCTGTCATTCACACCTGATGAACTGAAAACGCTCTTCCGGAACCGCCTGAATTTATCACCGGAAGCGAATGACGATTTTCTCGATCGTTGCCTGGACGGCGGTGACTGGTATCCCTTTTCAGAAGGTCGCCGTTTTGTATCATTCCATCACGTGGATGAGCTTCGTATCTGTGCCTCCTGCGGGCTGACAGAAGTACATCATGCCCCGGAAAATCATAAGCCGGATCCGGAATGGTACTGCTCCTCTCTTTGTCGCGAAACAGAAACACTGTGTCAGGAAATTTATGAACGCCCTTACAACAGCTTTATTTCCGATGCAACGGCGAATGGTTTGATTCTCATGAAACTGCCGGAAACCTGGAGTACAAATGAGAAAATGTTTGCTTCCGGAGGGCAGGGACATGGGTTTGCCGCTGAACGGGGAAACCATATTGTCGACAGAGTCCGTCTGAAAAACGCACGGATCCTCGGTGATAATAATGCCAGAAATGGAGCAGACAGACTGGTCAGCGGAACAGAAATCCAGACGAAATATTGTTCAACTGCAGCCCGTAGCGTCGGTGCGGCATTCGACGGACAAAACGGACAGTATCGTTACATGGGAAATAATGGCCCCATGCAACTGGAAGTCCCCCGTGATCAGTATGCCGGCGCTGTTGAAACCATGAGGAATAAGATCCGCGAAGGTAAAGTACCCGGTGTAACCGATCCCGCAGAAGCATCCCGGCTGATTCGTCGGGGACATCTGACTTATACTCAGGCCCGTAATATCACCCGGTTCGGGACCATCGAATCGGTCACTTATGATATTGCCGAGGGTTCGGTTGTCAGTCTGGCGGCCGGAGGGATCAGTTTTGCCCTGACGGCATCGGTCTTCTGGCTCAGCACCGGCGATCGCGATGCTGCCCTGCAGACAGCTGCTGTCCAGGCAGGAAAAACCTTCACCCGCACACTGGCTGTCTACGTCACAACCCAGCAACTCCACCGGCTCAGTGTTGTTCAGGGTATGCTGAAGCACATTGATTTTTCGACTGCCAGCCCGACTGTCCGACTGGCTCTTCAGAAGGGGACCGGTGCAGGAAATATCAGTGCCCTGAACAAAGTGATGAAGGGTACGCTGGTGACATCTCTGGCACTGGTAGCTGTCACAACCGGCCCTGACATGATCAAAATGTTGCGGGGACGGATCTCCGGTGCGCAGTTCATCAGGAATCTTGCCGTGGCATCTTCCGGTGTGGCAGGTGGAGCTGTCGGGTCAGTGGCGGGCGGGATACTGTTCAGTCCACTGGGACCATTTGGTGCACTGACAGGGCGTGTGGTTGGCGGTGTTCTGGGGGGAATGATTGCCTCCGCTGTATCAGGAAAAATTGCCGGAGCGCTGGTTGAAGAAGATCGCGTCAAAATTCTGGCAATGATTCAGGAGCAGGTGACATGGCTTGCCGGCAGTTTCCTGCTGACCGGACATGAGATTGAAAATCTGAACGAGAATCTGGCCCGTGTTATCGATCAGAATGCTCTGGAGATCATTTTCGCCGCCGGTATACAACAACGGGCCGCGACCAATATGTTAATCAAACCACTGGTGGTCAGTATCATCAGGCAACGCCCCGTCATGGAATATGATGCATCCCATCTCGGCAATATGGTTAACCGACTGGAAGAAGCATTACCCCCGGAGTTACCGGCATAACGGCTATTCTGCGCCTTTTACGCTTTATCACCTGATTTGTCAGTGTCATCGTCATGACTCAGAGAGGTAAATACCATGATTCACCTGTTCAAAACCTGCATGATTACCGCCTTCATTCTGGGGTTAACGTGGTCTGCCCCACTCCGGGCACAGGATCAACGTTACATCAGTATACGCAATACAGATACGATATGGCTCCCGGGAAATATTTGTGCTTACCAGTTCCGGCTGGATAATGGCGGAAACGATGAAGGATTTGGCCCCCTCACCATCACTCTGCAACTCAAAGACAAATATGGTCAGACGCTGGTGACCAGAAAAATGGAAACGGAAGCTTTTGGTGACAGTAATGCCACGCGAACCACAGACGCATTTCTGGAAACGGAGTGCGTGGAAAATGTCGCCACAACCGAAATCATTAAAGCAACTGAAGAAAGTAACGGCCATCGTGTCAGTCTGCCGTTATCGGTTTTCAATCCCCAGGACTACCATCCACTGCTGATTACCGTTTCCGGAAAAAACGTTAACTGATCCCTGAAGTCAGTTTCATGCTTCAGCCTCTGTCACAACGCGTGGCAGAGGCTTTTTATTTATCAGGAGAAAACAGATATGCCGGGTTACACAGAGTATGTCCTGGCTGAAGGATCTTTCTCATACGGGCAGGCGGTTGCTGTCATAACAGCTTACCGCAATGTGTTTATCCAGGATGACCCGGGAATGCATTTCCGTCGGGTTATCCGCAACGCGGAAGGTCAGCGACGCTGGCGCTGCCGGAATTCTGAACCCGATGCCGGAAAGGTGCTTAATACGCGGCTCGCCAGTGACGGTCTTCTCAGACAATAAACGTCATTCATTTCACCCATCAGGCCGCGTCTTCTCCGGGAGACGTGGCTTTTTCATTTATTACACCAGTAAATCTTAACCACCGATAAGGAGCAAATTATGCGACTAGCCAGTCGTTTTGGTTATGCGAACCAGATACGCCGTGACCGTCCGCTGACACACGAAGAACTGATGCACTATGTGCCGGGGATTTTCGGGGAAGATAAACACACGTCCCGAAGCCAGAACTATACGTACATCCCCACCATCACCGTACTGG
>OAUJ01000136.1_pt1 | contig 16661 bp, 17 predicted proteins | sample 1501261 | NCBI WGS metagenome assembly OAUJ01 (sample SAMEA2580042, study PRJEB22360) | human gut metagenome | biome: human gut; feature: human-associated habitat; material: faeces | place: Denmark | collected 2008/2010 | reverse complement strand
CCGCCGTGAGAAAAGTGCTAGAAACACTATTGTTTCTAGCACTCGGGAGTTTTGGGAGTAAAACAGTTTGGGAAACTGTTTTAGCCTGAGCCTAAAAATTAAAAAGCAAAGGGGTCCAGAACTAATTGAACACGGGCTGCGGATTGTGTCAAAATGATAAGTTTTCCTAGAATCAAAAGATTCTGCGTCAAACTTCCTATTTTGACTTTATCCGCGAACACCCTTTGTATCTTTGATAAGTCATGGAACTTCTTCGAAGTTCGCTGACATCCGTACTCACTTAAGGAAAGTTTCTAAGAGGAGTTTATCTTAAATCAAAAAGGAACCCGAAGGTCCTTTTTTGGTTTATTTCCGGTACATCTTCACTTGTAGGTAAAGATCGTTATAGACGCCGAGCCATTTTTTTCCAAGTTGTTGGTAGACTTCCAAATGTTTTAGCGTTTCATCGCTTGGATAAAAGGCTTGATCATTTCGGACATCTTCAGGCAACATGGCTTTGGCTTCTTTATTTGGTGTTGAATAACCGACATAGAGAGCATTTTTCAAGGCATTTTTTGGTCGAAGCATAAAGTTAATAAAGGCATAAGCGGCTTCTTTATTCTTCACCGTTTTGGGAATGACAATGTTATCAAACCAGAGGTTGCTGGCTTCAGTTGGGACGACATAGCGAAGATCCTTATTGGCATCCAACATTTGGCTAGCTTCTCCTGAGAAGGTCACACCAATAGCTGCATTGTTTTGGATCATATAGCCCTTCATCTCATCAGCCACCAAGGCTTTGATATTTGGCGTCAAGGTGTAGAGTTTATCCACTGCTTCTTGCAATTTCTTTGGATCCTTTTCATTGAGGCTATAACCTAAGGTATTGAGCCCAATTCCCATCATCTCACGCGCACCATCATACATCATGATGTCGTTTCGATATTCTTCACGCCAAAGATCTGACCAGTGTTCTGGAGCTTCTTTGACCATCTTGGTATTGTAGATAATTCCCAAAGTCCCCCAGAAATAAGGAACGGAATATTGATTTCCTGGGTCAAACGATTGATTCAAGAGCCTTGGATCAATGTGTTCCATTCCCTTGATCTTTGATTGATCCAATTTTTCAACCAAATGCTCATCCATCATTTTAGCGATCATGTATTCACTCGGAATGGCAATATCGTAGGTGGTTCCTCCTTGCTTGATCTTGGTATACATGGCTTCGTTGGAATCAAAGGTATCATACTGTACCTGAATTCCCGTTTCTTTGGTAAATTCCTTAAGCAACTCTGGATCGATATAATCTCCCCAGTTGTAGATGACCAGCTTGTCACTATTCTTGGTATTCATGCTGGCTTCAATCTGATGGCTAATTCCCCAGAGGATCAGGATCACCATGACAATTCCTGTTAGGAATGAATAGAGTTTTTTCATGCTGCTTCCTCCTTTTCACGGGTGATAAAGTAATAACCAATAACCAAGAGCACACTAAAGAGAAAGACAAGGGCTGACAAGGCATTGATGCTAAGGGAGATCCCTTGACGGGCACGAGAGTAGATCTCTACAGACAAGGTGCTAAAGCCATTACCAGTTACAAAGAAGGTCACGGCGAAATCATCTAGAGAATAGGTAAAGGCCATAAAGTAACCGGCAATAATGGCTGGTGTTAAATATGGCATCATGATCTCTTTGAGCATCTGAATCTGAGTAGCCCCTAAATCATAAGCAGCATGGACCATATCCCGGTTCATTTCCTTAAGCCGTGGCAAGACCATCAAGACCACAATCGGAATCGAGAAGGCCACGTGGCTCGCAAGAACAGATAAAAAGCCTAGCTGGTACTTAACCGTGGTAAAGAGAATCAAGAAGCTGGCTCCAATCATAACGTCTGGCGCTACCATGAGGATGTTGTTGATGGAAAGCAACGGTCCTTCTAATTTTTTCTTGGATTGATAAATATAAATCGCTCCAAAGGTCCCGATCACTGTCGCAATTAAGGCCGATAAGAAAGCTAAAAAGAAGGTCTCTGTCAGAATCAGCATCAAGCGAGTATCTGCGAATAACTCTTTGAAATGCTCCATGGTAAAGCCAGTGAAGGCATTCATATCTCCCCCTTTATTAAAGGCATAAAAGATCAAATAGAAGATCGGGAGATACAGGATGAGAAAGACGAATCCTAGATAGAAATGAGATACTTTTTTCATCGTTCTCTCCTTTCTCTCGTAGCCCACATGATAAGGAGCATGGCAAGGATCAGGACAACCCCGATGGTCGATCCCATTCCCCAGTTTTGCGTTGTCAAGAAGTGCTGTTCAATCGCAGTTCCCAAGGTAATAACACGGTTCCCACCGATCAAACGTGTCAACATGAAGAGGCTCAGACTAGGAATAAAGACCGACTGTACGCCTGAGCGGACCCCATTCATGGACAAGGGAAAGACCACTCGACGGAAGGTATCCCAACGATTGGCTCCCAAATCATAGCTGGCATTGATCAAGTTTGGATCCAAATCATCTAAGACATTGAAAATCGGGAGAATCATAAATGGCAACTCGATGTAGCTGGCTACAAAAATGAAAGAGAAATCCGTAAAGAGGATCTGCTGAGGACCGATTCCGATAAAGCTCAAAAAGCTATTGATCGAGCCGTCTTGACCAAAGATCCCAATGAAGGCATAGGCCTTGAGCAAAAGATTGACCCAGGTTGGAAGGACAATCAACATCAGCCATAGCTGGCGATGCTTGAGTTGGGTCAAGAAGTAAGCAGTTGGATAAGAAATCAAAAGTGTCACCAAGGTGACAATCCCCGCATAAAGGACCGAGTTAAAGCTCATCTTTAAATAGGTCAGGTTTTGAGCGGTGAAGAATTCCTTATAATTGTCTAGTGAAAATTGCCCTTCAACGTTGAAAAAAGATTGCAAGACAATCAAGGCCACAGGAGCCAACACAAAAAGGAAAATCCACAAGAAATACGGGAGGGTAAACAGATTAGAGGTTGTTTTCTTCATCTCTTTCCTCCTCAATGGCATTAATCAAACCAGCTTCTTGCTCTTCGATTTCTACATATTCCTCAATCCGAGCATCGAATTCTTCTTCCGTTTCATTGAGACGCATGATATGGATATCTTCTGGTTCAAAGTCGAGTCCAATCACTTCTCCTACGATGGCCTTACGAGTCGAGTGAATCATCCACTCATTGCCCAAATCATCATAAGCGATAATTTCGTAATGCACCCCACGGAAGAGCTGGGTATCGACCTTAACTTGAAGTTTGCCCTCTTCAGGAAGAGTGATTTGCAAGTCTTCTGGTCGAATGACCACTTCGACTGGTTCATTAGGACGCATCCCACCGTCCACGGCTTCAAAGCGTTTGCCATTGAACTCAACCAAGTAGTCCTCGATCATGCGTCCATCTAGAATGTTGGACTCCCCGATAAAGGTGGCTACAAAGTGGTTGATCGGCTCGTCATAGATATCAACCGGTGTACCAGATTGGACGATCTCTCCTTCATTCATGACAAAGATCCAGTCACTCATGGCAAGAGCTTCTTCTTGGTCATGGGTCACAAAGACAAAGGTAATGCCCAAGCGTTGTTGCAATTCCCGCAGCTCATACTGCATGTCAGTCCGAAGTTTCAAGTCAAGGGCTGACAAGGGTTCATCCAAAAGGACCACGCGCGGTTCATTGATGATAGCCCGGGCAATGGCTACCCGCTGGCGTTGACCACCAGATAGTTTTTGGATTGAACGTTTCTCAAATCCTTCCAACTGCACCATTTTCAAGACTTCTGAGACACGACGTTCAATCTCCGCCTTGTCCACCTTCTTCAAACGAAGGGGAAACGCCACATTTTCAAAGACCGTCATGTGTGGAAATAGGGCATAGGATTGAAAGACGGTGTGGACATCCCGTTTGTTGGTTGGGACATCATTAATCCGTTCCCCATCAAGATAGACATCCCCACTGGTCGCATCTAAGAGACCAGCGATGATATTCAGAATCGTAGACTTTCCTGATCCAGATGCTCCAAGAAGGGTATAGAACTTCCCTTCTTCCAACTCAAAGTTGATATTCTTTAGGACAACGGTACCGCTATCTTCAAAGACCTTTGAAACATTTTTAAACTCAATAATCGGTTTTTTCAATTCACATAAATTCCTTCTTTACTATACATACCAAACTGCTTCCCTTACAGAAAGCAGTGGCTGACAGAAGATCTGTCAGACCACCAATACCTCTCGGGGACTTACAAGACTGCCCCACCTATTTACGGTATCGATAGGCACTCACCCCCTTTCCATTCTGAGGTAAATCGGATACCTTAGTACTAACCTATCATGTAGGCTCTTTATTTTTGACCGATAATGCGAACTTCTGGCTCTAGACGGACACCTGAGTGTGCTTCGACTGACTCAATCACATGGGCGATCAAGTCTTCATAATCTTTCGCTGTTCCATTCTCCACATTGATCATAAAGCCAGCGTGTTTTTCAGACACTTCCACACCACCAATACGGCAGCCCTTAAGCCCTGCTTCACTGATCAATTGCCCTGCAAAATGACCTACTGGACGCTTAAAGACCGATCCACAAGAAGGATACTCGAGGGGTTGTTTCAGTTGACGCAGGTGGGTCAAACGATCCATCTCTTGCTTAATTTGCTCGTGATTACCAGGTGACAAGGCAAATTTTGCTGAGATGACCACAGCACCTGTCTCTTGAATTTTGGAATGACGATAACCAAAGGCCAATTCCTTGCTCGACAAGGTTTCAATCTCTCCATCCTTGGTCAGTATCTTACAGGATACAAGGACATGAGAAATCTCTCCACCATAAGCTCCTGCATTCATATAAACAGCGCCACCGACACTACCCGGAATACCGCTCGCAAACTCAAAGCCTTTCAGACTATGATGCAAGGCGACGTGTGTCGTATCCACCAGTTTAGCCCCTGCTTCGGCTTCGATCACATAACCATCCACACTGATGTCTCGCAAGCGATCAAACATAATCACAAAGCCAGGAATCCCCCCATCTCGGACAATGATATTGGAGGCATTGCCAAGGACCATCCAAGGAATTTTCTCTTGGTTGGCAAAGTTTACAATGCGTTTTAATTCGTATTGATTGCGAGGAAAGGCCAGAAATTCAGCATTCCCCCCAACCTTTGTAAAGGTATAATGCTTTAAGGGTTCTTGAAAACGGATATCAATCCCTTCAAGAATTTGTTTGATTTTTTCAATCATCTTCAGTAAATTCTCTCTCTATAAAATCTAGTCCATTATACCAAATTTTTCACCATTTTACGACCCCCAAAAAAGAAAAGAGGCTGGGACAAAAGTCCTAGCCTCTCAATTGTTTTTGGATTGTCGAGCAAGACGCAGTGGTTGAGTGCTCAAAGCACTGCTTTGAGGTGGCGGATAGAACTTGCGAAGCAAGTATCCTAAGTCTTTGTTCGCTTTTTAAGCTTCAAAGATGCCCTATGTTGACGGAAACTATGTTTCCTTTATCTGCAACCTTCAACAGTCTCCCAGACTGTTGAAGCTGTGCGGAGGTGGGACGACGAAATCGAATTCTAACGAATGACCGATTTCTGTCCCACTCTCTCTACTCCTTTATTATACAATTCTACGTGCGATTGCACGGTTCTTTTGTACTTCAAGCGCAGATTGGACTGAAATCCATGCGCCACCAAGTGTAAAGACCACTAACATTCCTAGATTGAGGAAATAATTCTCAGGAAAATCTGAGTGGAAAACCGCATCATTGATCGAGTTCCATGCATCTCCAAATCCAGCGTCATACTGTTTCATAACCTCCAATGCGTAGTCAAGTTGATGCACCAGCAAGACTGTCAAGATCATCCAGATGGCAGAGACTACGAATCCTTTTGTGGTTAATTTCTTACCAAGGAGTTCATACCCTTTGATCGTACAGTAGCCAAGGGCTAAGCCTGCAAATACAGACACATACCCGAAACGAGCAATGACTAAAGCAACAGCGCCACCTAAAATTGCACCCACCAAGGATCCCACGATCCCCAATAGAAAGTTTTCTTCCTTTGCCTCATATGCTTTGACAGTATCTTGAACTTGCGCTTGGTATTCTTGGAAAGTCGCATCATCAATTAAAAAGACGGAGTCTCCGATTTGATACAAGCCGATTGGACCTTCCTCACCTGTAGCGGCATTGACTTGAACAAATTGATGGTTGTGCAAGAAATCGACAAGCTCTTGGATCCCATTCCATAGGCTTTCGACGGTCCTCTTTTTGGACATGCCACCTTTGACACCGACCTTGACCAAGTGCTCGTCAAATGAAACAGCATTGATCACTTTAGATTGGGATTTTAAGTCCTGCCAAATTGCATCATTCTCTTCGATGAGGTCCCCTTGGGCACCTGGTTTCACACTGACAGAAATGGCAAATACATTCTTGGTTTGAGTCCCTTCAATGACCAATAAAAAGCCTTCGCGATCCCCATACATGACACGGGATTCACCATCAAATTGAAGACCTAAGTCCGTTGCAATACTATATAAATATTCTGGTTTCATATATCCCCCTACTTTTTCAGGAAACTTGAACATTTCCTCATACAGTTCCCTATTCTACCATAGGATAAGCCAAAAGGACATATACATTCGTATACATCCTTATTTCAATTTTGTTACATTCTATATTATTTCTCAACACGAACGCCAAATGTGTCAATTTTAAGTTGGAAAATATCCCCATCCAGACCCATTTTTTCGAGATCCGCGACAAAGGCTGCTGTGTGCTCTGGAGCTAGAAGGTTCATGATCGTTGGGCCTGCTCCTGACAGATAAGTCGCGTAAGCCCCATGCGCATGGGCTACTTCTTTGACCTGAGGAAACTCTTTGACCAAGGATTGACGGTAGCGCTCGTGGAAGTGGTCCGACTCGATGGAGCGACCAGCCGTCAGCAAATCTCCCTTGAGGAGAGCTGCGATAGCCACGTTGGCAACACTACTAGCAGCAACGGCCTCTTTGTAGGACCATTCTTTCGGTAGGACATTGCGACTATCACTGGTCTTCAATTGGTAGCTCGGTACAAAAGCAACCAGGTCACAACTTGGGAAATCGGCTGTCACATATTGAACATCCTCACCGATATAGCTCGCAATAACCATATTCCCAAAAATAGCTGGTGCTACGTTATCCGGATGCCCTTCAATCTTGGTCGCGATGCGTAATTTTTCAGCGTCTGACAGCTGGAGGTTGGCTAATTGGTTGGCCAATTCAATTCCTGCGACAATGACAGAACTAGAAGAACCAAGACCACGCGCCAAAGGCACTTGACTTAGCATCTTGATGTGATGCGGTTGAATAGCTGGAGCAATCGACAGTGCTGTTTGAAGCAAGAGATTCTTCTCATCTGTCGGAATCCCTGCTCCTAGATCGTGCTCAATGACCCAAGCATCTGCTGGTTCAAGCACTTCAATGGTCAAATAGCGAGTCACGGCAATCCCAACAGAATCAAAACCTGGCCCGACATTGGCACTGGTTGCTGGAACAATAATCTTCATGCTTATTCTCCCAAAACTTTAAAGGTATTCAAGAGTTCGAAATTCGCCTCTGAATCCAACTTTTCAACCAAGTTCTTGAATTGGGTTTGGTTAACTTGGTGGGTAATGATGACCACACTTGCAAATTGACCATCTGAGTCTTGCTGAAGGATTTGCTTGAAGGAAGCTCCTTCTGCATTAAAGATCTCTGCAAGACGCAAGATTTGACCGGTCGCGTCTGGTGCCTTGATGGAGAAGTAATAATTGTTCTTCACATCTTCTGGTTTGGCCAATTGAAGAGGACGGCTGTATTCATTGAAGGCTTTGCCGATCGTTCCTTCTTTTAAACGACGGACAATGCGAACGAGGTCGGCTACTACGCTTGTAGCAGTTGGTTTTTGACCCGCACCAGGTCCATAGTACATAGACTCACCAATCCCGATCGATTCCACATAGACCGCGTTCATCACCCCGTTTACGCCTGCCAGTGGGTGTTGTTTTGGTAGGAAGGTTGGCGTCACTTCTGCTGCGATCCCTGACTCTGTTTCAACGATGGAGCCAACCAACTTGATCACATAGCCAAGGCTTTGAGCTACTGAGACATCCTGAGGAGTGATTTGGCTGATTCCCTTATGACCCACTTGGTCAAATTGGATGTTCATCCCAAAGGCGAATTGGCTCAAGATTACCATCTTGTATGCAGCATCGATTCCTTCAACGTCATTGGTGGGGTCACTTTCAGCGTAACCAAGCCGTTGCGCTTCTGCTAATGCATCTTCATAAGTCCAACCTTCTTCGACCATTTTGGTCATCATGAAGTTAGAGGTCCCATTGACCACACCGAGAACTTTGGTCACCTTGTCAGAAGCCAAAGAATTCACCAAGGTACGAAGAATTGGAATCCCACCTGCTACGGCAGCTTCATAATAGAGGGCGACATGGTGTTCCTTCGCAATCGCAAGCAATTCACTTCCATGAACAGCAAGAAGGTCTTTGTTAGCAGAAACGACATGCTTGCCTGCTTCAAGGGCACGGGTGATAAAAGTCTTAGCCGGTTCGATCCGGCCCATCAATTCCACCACGATGGCAATCTCTTTATCTTCGATGATCTCATCGACATTGGTCACAAAGTTGTAGTCATGACCTGCAGCTTGCAAGCTTTCCTTCTCCGCATCATCACGAACCAAGACCTTGGCAATCTCAATGTCATCATGAGCAGCCTGGGTGATTTTTTCGCTATTTTCTTTTAATAAAAATGGTACACCACTCGCAACGGTACCAAATCCTAGTAAGGCAATCTTTACAGACATCCTATGGTCTCCTTGAAATTTCTATAATAGCTCCATTATAACAAAAACTTGGCCATTTGACAGCCCATTGTCTTAAAAATTCTGAATCTTCATGCCACTCTTTCTCTCCTAGCTACCGTGAATCACTTAAGAGCATAGCCTTCTTTTCCGATCCCTTCAAATTTATGGTACAATAGAGAAAATAGTGAGAACGGTGGCAATATGAGCAAACGAAGAGTCCCTAAAAAAATCAAAATCCTATTAAAAATCAATGCTGTCCTGCTGGTTTGTATCTGTATCTGCAGTATTCTCTTAGTGAAACGGATCAGCCAGCTCAATGCGGCTAATGGAACGAGCAGTCTGACAACCTCTCTCGATGACAATAGTTCATCTATCGAGTGGGTTAAAACCAAGAAAGATCCAAAAGTTCCCATCCTCATGTACCACTCCGTGCACAATATGGCAGAGTCTGAAGCCGCCAATGCCAATCTGATTGTCGATCCTAAGACGTTTGAAAGCCATCTTAAGGCTTTGAAAAAGGCTGGCTACTACACTCTGACTCCTAAGGAAGCCTATCGGGTCCTCGTACAGCACGAAATCCCCAAAGGTAAGAAAATTGTCTGGTTGACCTTTGATGATGGAGTGGAAGACTTCTATACGATCGTCTACCCTCTTCTCAAAAAATACAAGATGACCGCTACCAACAATATCATCACGGACTTTACCAAAAATGAAAAGGAAAACGTCCTGACCTTTGATCAAATCAAAGAAATGAAAAAAGCTGGGGTAACCTTTGAAAGCCATACGGTGAATCATCCAGACCTAGCTAATTCCAGCCTTGAGACCCAAAAGAATGAGCTCGTTGCTTCTAAACGCCTGCTGGATAAGGTGCTGGATCAAGATACCAGCGTCATCGTCTACCCATCTGGTCGCTATAGTCAAGTCACGATCGACCAAGCCAAGAAAGCTGGCTACAAACTGGGCCTGACCACCAATAATGGCCTTGCAAGCTCCAAAGATGGCCTCTATACCCTCAATCGAGTCCGGATCCTCCCCACCACTACAGCAGAAGATCTCCTAGCCATGATCCAAGAATAAAGAAAGACCCCTGTCTGAGATCATTTCAGACAGGGGGTTTTTGTTAGAGTTCCTTTTCTAGTTCATTTAGAAAGGTGATTAAAAATTGATGGCGACTTTCTGCCATTTGTTTGGCAGTCTCCGTATTCATTTCATCTTTTAAGAGGAGCAACTTGTCATGGAAATGTTGGACGGTATCAGTAAGGGGTCTCCCTTTGTGGCCACCATAGGAAAACGTTCGCGCAATTCCTACAGCTCCTATCGCGTCCAGGCGGTCTGCATCCTGGACAATCTTGCCTTCTAGCGTTTCTGGATGTTTACCGCGATTTTTGCTGAAAGAAACAGCATTGATCACCCGACAAATCTGGTCGATTTGGTTTTTAGGAGTACCGATCTCTTCTAGAAACTTACGAGCATTCGCATTATTCTCTGTTTGAAACAATTTATCATCATCAGCATCGTGAAGAAGAGCAGACAAGCCCACTATCTCCAGATCACATGGCCCTTCTGCTTGAGCGATTCTCATAGCATTGGTATAAACGCGGAGGGTATGCGCCACATCATGGCCATCCGCTCGATCAGCAAATAAGGTTTTCACATACTGCTTAGCAGCAAGAATTCGTTCTTCGATCATCGTTCTTGTCCTTTGTAGTTTCTTACTTTAATCAATCTCATTATATACCTTACGAGCCTTTTCAACATCATAAATTTGATCAAATTCTTCTTTAGTCTGTGTTGTATGGACTTGTCCATCTTTTGAAAGCTCAGCTGGAATGGTGACGTCATGGTAAAGATTCACGCTCTTTTTCATAAAGAGTTTAAATACAGACAGCCCCCTCGAATATCGATTAGCACTATTCTGTGGATTTAGGATCATCACCTTAGTATCCTTTTGTCTTAGCAACCGATAAGCTTTAGAAGATTTCTTGAATTGCGTTTTTGAAAGGTCCTTGGGATCAATAGAGAAACTGCCATCGGATAAATGTAAATATTCCAGACTACCCTGATCTTTATCTAAAGCAACGTATAACTGAACTATAGGTTTCTTTCCATATACCTGTTCTGTTAAACGATCATTTCGTTGCAGTTTATGAGTTTCCAAATCTAGAAACATCATCTTCCGAATAGTAGGATCCTTTATACTTCGGATCTGTAGCGCAGCTAGTTCTCTTCCGTTTGAACTATATATAGCCCCTAATTCTGTTGGAATATAATTGGAATCAAAATCCTCCACAATTTTATATAAATCAATTTCTTTCTCTTCTTTTAGTTTCTTTCCTTCGATCTTATAAAGGCTCAGTGTCCAATATTCATCTTTTGATGGACGCTCCTCGTAATAATAGGGACTGTCTTTCATTTTTATATTGGAACGCAAAATATGGTGAGCTCCAACCTGAATGCGTCTGAGATTTAAAGAACCTCCATACTCCTTCTTCTTTTTATCTTCCTCAGGCGTTACTGATTTCCAGTGAGCGATGACACCTGAACCATCTGCAATCATCTCATAGTCATCAATTTTTGCTTTTCCACTATATTGACTAAATTGACGATAATACTGCTTCTCATAGGTGTGATAAGAAAACCAGATGACTCCAATAGATATGAGGAGAACCAGCAAAGAGTATATGACTTTTTTCTTTGTAATTTTCACGATTTAAACAGATCCTTTCTAGGAGATTTTATTTTCACTTTGTAATCAACTACTGGTGAAAAAAATAGCACATTACCTGAAAACATGAAGATCGATAAAAATAAGAACAAAACTATATGAAGGATAAAGTTTGGGGCAATATTACTAAATATTGCACAAGATGAAAATACAACCAACCCAGCAAAAAAAGTTGGAGCTGTCACTGATAATAATCTATGCTTTCTATCATTTGCGACGAGGTATATCTTTATGGGTTGGTTACTATTCACAATGGTGATCATCGGTTTCCGAATGCTTACCCATATCCGAATTCCTATTACAAGGCTAAATACTAGAGCCAAGACTCCCAGATTTAACTCATGCGAAGAAAAATAGAGATACTTTTCAATAGGAAAGGCTTTGGACAAAAGCATGGCAGTTGCACCCCCACCAAAAGCTGTAGCAAGACCTTTCTTCTGAGTATCTTTTTTATTGAGAACTTTAGAAAGATCCGAAGGAGCCAGAGATTGCGCTTCTTCCTTGGTTAAAGGATAGGCCAGATGAGGAATAAAGCTTAAAATCCATGGAAAGAAATAGCTGATGAAAAATGGACGATCGGCATCGATTAAATAAGACTCTCCGTCCATTTGTAAGATCCGGTAACGAAAATTGATTTTTGATAATTGTTCTATTTTTGCTTTTTTAAGCATGCAAAACCTCTTCTAATTTTCCTTGTAATCAGATTGATCCTCATCCACTGCTTCCAGTCTATCAAATTCAATGTATTCTTTACGATATGCATATTCCATAGGAATACTACCTGATTCGATCCAAATATAAATATAAGCCAACATGCCATTGATATAAAGAAAACAAGCTTCAGTTCCATCATGAGTATTCATATAGAATCCAAACATCATAAAGATCGGAATTAGAAAAAGATAAGCATGAAATTGTCGCTGCTTCTTTACATTTCGAAAGACAATCTTATACTTTGGACGATTGGGTGTGAGTCGTCTGGCAATTTCATTTCGAGATTTCCAAAGGATTCCCCTATAAATGACAAAAGCTACCAGAATTGAAATTAGAAATAACAAGATTTTTAAATAGAGATTCTGACTAATGCTATAATATCTAAAAATTCCAGCCCCTATTCTATATAGAGCCGAACTAAGTGCAACACTAATACTTATCGCTATCGAACGTCTACCTTCTGGAGCCATTTTAATCTTTTTGTCAAAGTTCCTATTTGAAGCCTCTAACTCTATGATATCCAACTTGAACTCCTTAGGAACAAATCCCCAATAGTAACTTTTAGATGTCAACGAATTTGAATCTAAAACATACCTTTTTCCATCCATTTCAAGGATGCCAAAATAATAGACATCCAAAGCTCTAAACTTAACTTCCATTTATTTTATTCAATCACTTTCTGAATTAATGGTATTTGCTAATTATGTAACTTCTACGATATCATAAAACTTCTACTGTTCTTCTATTTTTTTAACAACAATTTGGCCTTGCTTATAGGGATAAGCAATTGGGTAACTTCCTAGAGTAAACATGAAAAAGAATAAGGATACGATTCCATTGATTACCAAAAAAGCTCCTTCTGTTCCATTATTCAAACCAAGAAAGAAAAGTAAACAAATGAAAATTGCTCCAACTAAAGGATATACTCCTCCATTACTTTTCTTAATAGTTGTAAAGGTAACCGTGTATTTATGGCTATTTTTAGAAATCCATTGATCTGCTTTTTCATGGGCCACCTTTAATGAAATCAGAATGGCAAAGTAAGAAATAAGCATAGAAATTGCAAAGAGTAATAACTTTAATAACACTTGCTCGCTAAGATTGTTTTTAATAAAAAGCCGCTTTAAAACATCGTAACCAACTTTGACAATTGGTTGTACGATAATGGCTACCATTGTTGTACTTACGGGTGTTGTAGGCTTAATTTCGAACTGATTGTTATTCTTTTCGATCTCCACCATACCCACTGTAATCGTATCTGTTTTAAATCCCCAGTAATAACTCTTTGGACTCATTGTACTTGTATCCATGATATACTTCTTTGATTCTTGATCTAACTGGACAATTTGAAAACAACTCATCCTTGAATTTTCAAACCTTAATTCCATATATTTTTTGCCTTTTGTTTTCAATCGGTTTGCTTACAATGTTTTAGGAACGAAAACGTTCCTTTACTTGTCTTCAAATTTCGATTGGACAAACTTAACCAATTCTTTTACGACTCCTATTACGACTAAAACCATCGCATACAATAAAAATGGCGGAATTAACAGTAATGCGATTTTCCAGCCTTTGAAAAAAGCAAGCCATTTTGTGGATTTAGCAGATTTAGCTGGTTTTACTTCTATCAGCTTCATTCGCAATAATTTCAAAGTGACTTCTTCTTGTCTTTCACCAAGTGAAACACTCTTTTATCCTGAGTTTTCACTATCTAGATAGGCCTGAGCCATTCGGACCAGATACAATCTCTCATCTTCTTTCGCAATGGTACGAAATAGCTCCATTGCCTTATTTCTATTCCCTTTGAGGTACTCATTGACTGCCTTCAGATACATAGATTCCAATTGTGAGAACTTGTTGTTTGTCACTTCCTTTAGAACGGCATCATTGGGCTCTTTTTTGACCAGTAGATCATAGCGAGCTCTGTATGCCATCTTGAGTAGTTCATAATCTGCTAAATAGTCAGAGAGCAATTCCTCGAACTCATCTTCCTTCAAATCAGGTCTAGAAAATAAGTTTGCATTCAATAGAATTTCGTTTAATTTTACTTGTTCAACATCTGTAAACTTTTGAATCTTTTTGAGTTCGTCTACAACTGCTTCAATGGATCCAAAGTCACCAATCTTATAGAAATAGAAAATAGTGGCAACCTGTACACGCGTTTTAATAGTTTTGATACTCTTTCTTTTTTGGTTCAGAATATAGCTTGCCATCAAGTCAAGATTTATGTCCTTATAGATAAGACTATTCAACTTTTTGATTAAAAGAGTATCTTTAATGATAACTAGAACCAGCTCAAATGGTAAGTAAATCAAAAAACAAATGAGAGCAATTTTTTTACTTTGGGTCACTTGCACTGCATATAAAAATGGTAGAGCTAGAATAAGCAGCATGAATATCGCCGGAATATTGTATTGTTTTCTTAGTTCTTTATAATCGTTAATCATAAATTTCCTTAGTTATTTACTTTGTTGTGAATTGACGTTTGTTGGCTCTGACTTTGAAAAAGTCACTTAAAAATCCGACTTAATTGTTTCATTCTACAAGTTAACTCCTACCATGATACCGAAATTTTGCGACTTATTCAACTTCCTCACTAATTGGGAATAGTTGCAAGAAGAGGCTGGGACAAAAGTCCTAGCCTCTTAATTGTTTTTGGATTGTCGTACAAGACGCAGTGGTTGAGTGGGCTCTACTACGCTGATTTCATCAGCTTTTACAGCCCTACTCAACTGTGCGGAGGTGGGACGACGAAATCGAATTCTAACGAATTACCGATTTCTGTCCCACTCTCACTTCTTCTTTTGTGGAAAGAGGGGAAGGCCTAATGTCGCGATCTTCTCAGCGGGGATCTTCATGCCATCCTTTATCCATTTGGAGATCACAGAGACGATGGCGGAGCTCCAGAAAGAATTGAGGTAGCTGCCAGCGCCATTTGAAGTCTCACCATTTCGTTTTTCCAAAAAATCATAAACTGCCTTGGTCAAAAGGCGCTCGGAATTGTAATCAATGGCCAGGCTGATAATCTTGGCTTCTTTCTTGACCTCTTTAAAGAGATAGAGCCAAACTTGGTAGAGATCTGTCTTGAGATTGAAACTATCCAATGACTTGGTAATCTTAGCAATACTGGACTGAAAGATAGACTCTAAAATATCCTCTTTAGAGCCATAATTGCGGTAAAAGGCCGCACGAGACACGCCAGCACGCCGCACTAGCTCAGAAATAGTGATCTTTTTCAGATCTTTTTTCTCCAATAGTTGCAGGAGAGAAATTTCGATGGATTCACGAGTAATTGCATTGTTTTCTTGGTTAAATCGTTTAAGATTTTCCAAGGATTTCTCGGATATTTTTCTTTCTGCCATAACATTTACTTTCTAAGTGTCTCACCTGATAATATCTACTTTCATCACCATACACTTCATGATATAATTGTAAAAGAAGACAGACTACTTGTCAATGTACATTTTTATACAATTATGAGGTATGAACTGATGAAATGGAAAATTATTGCGGATTCAGGTTGTGACTACCGCTCTTTGGACAATCTGGCACCAGATACGGAGTTTGTCAGTGTCCCACTGACCATTCAAGTGGGTGATACCATCTATACAGATGATGTCCAACTCAATATCGATCAGATGATGGAGGAGATGTATGCGACTGCGACTGCATCTAAGTCTGCCTGCCCAAGTCCGGATGATTATATGAAGTCTTTTGAAGGGGCGGATAATATCGTCGTTGTCACTATCACAGGTACCCTTTCTGGTAGCTACAATAGTGCTGAGGTGGCTAAGAAGATTTATCTGGAAGAGCACCCAAATACCAATATTCACGTCATTAATAGCTTGTCAGCTGGGGGCGAGGTGGACCTGATCGTTCGCAAACTCAACCAGTTGGTTGCTGAAGACCTTGACTTTGAGCAAGTGGTCCAAGTCATCACCAAATACCAAGAAAAAACCAAGTTGCTCTTTGTATTAGCGAAAGTCGATAATCTGGTCAAGAATGGGCGTCTCAGCAAATTGATCGGGGCTGTTGTCGGACTACTCAATATCCGTATGGTCGGTGAAGCTAGTAAGACGGGTACCCTTGAGTTACTCCAAAAAGCACGGGGGCAAAAGAAAGCGATCAAGGCTGCTGTTGAGGAATTGCTCAAGGCGGGTTATGCTGGCGGACATATTACCATCGCCCACCGCAACAATGAAAAATTTATCGAGCAATTCTCTGAATTGGTTCGTGAGAAATTTGCCCATGCAGCTATCGAAGTCCTCCCTACTTCTGGACTTTGTAGTTTCTACGCCGAAGAAGGCGGACTCCTCATGGGATATGAGATTTAAGTTAGCACTAAAAAGAGGCTGGGACAAAAGTCCTAGCCTCTCAATTGTCTTTGGATTGTCGAGCAAGAC
>OAUJ01000091.1_pt1 | contig 26739 bp, 28 predicted proteins | sample 1501261 | NCBI WGS metagenome assembly OAUJ01 (sample SAMEA2580042, study PRJEB22360) | human gut metagenome | biome: human gut; feature: human-associated habitat; material: faeces | place: Denmark | collected 2008/2010 | reverse complement strand
TCACCTGACCCTCCTTGCGGTAGGTCAGGTGTTGCAACGATCACTAGAACCCGCCCATCACTTCATCGGCCATAACGGCTATGACGTGCTGAAACTCCCCTTGGGACCGGAACGGATCTTCTTCTAGCTCGTCATGGCCGGCGGCGGCAAGGTCGGCGCGGTCATCTTCTTTTCCATCTCCGCATGGTTCTTCCTCGACAGGGAGCAGACCATCAAATCCAACCTGAAACGCGTGTGGATCATGGAACGCGAGCTCCTGTTCTGGAGCCTTATCCTCGTAACGTTCTACCTCGTGTTCGACCGAGCCGATCTCAGTATGAAACTCATGGTGAAAAGCGTCATGCCGTTGAGCATGGGCCTGTGGTGGTACGCCACCGCCTACGCCATATTCCTGGCGCTCCTCCCCTTCCTGGCCAAGGGACTGAAAGCGCTCGGACGCGAATACCACCTCGCGCTGGCCACGACCGTGCTGGTCATATGGGGATTGACCAGTTTCATCCCCGGAATGATAAAAATTAATGATGGTTTCTTCGGATTCATCTACCTGTTCATTCTGATTTCTGCTTATAAGTGGTATATGGAACCGTTCACCACCAAGCAGGTCTGGCTGACGACCGGCATCAGGCTCGATTTTTTCCTGTTGTACACCTGCGTCTCCATAACATTGTCGCTGCTTAGGCACGACATGGGAATATACATCACCGGTGATTGGCGGTTGCCCGTCATCATGGTCGGCTTCGGCATGTTCCTGCTGTTCGGCCGCGTCACCTTCCACAATCGAACCATCAACCGAATCGCGCAATCCGCGTTCGCCGTGTACCTGATCACCGACTACGCTGCTTCAATGAAACTGCTCTGGGCACGGCTGCTCAATCTGCAGAACCTGTACCAGCAGCCATTGGCAATCCTGCAGATCCTCGGCATCCTGCCGGCGATCTACGCCGTATGCACTCTGCTTGACTTCATCCGCCAAGCATTGTTCGCAGCCACTATCGACCGGCGTCGCGGGCACTGGTTCGAGCTGCTGTGGGACAAAGTCTCCATCCGAGTGCACAATCATTCGCGCACGCCGATGACCGATTCATCCGACACTCAAGCCCGCTGAAAAACGATGAACCATCATTGATTAGCTGATAATCCGCGCGACCGAACCTAGACGGTCGCGCGGATTATCAGCATGTAAGCCAGTGGAAACGTCAAAGGACGAACGTGCCAGAACACCCAATAGAACTAACGCTCAAGTCAGTTCTATTGGGATTGCGCAGGCAACGCAGCAATCGACAACGGCACTATTGACATCGCAGGTATATCATGCGACTGCAATTGTTCAACGAGCTTTTCCCTCATGTAAGGCCATGCAACGGAAAGAGCCGCCGGGGTATTTTCATCATCAATGGGCGAATCGAATTGAATCGCATAGCGCAGATCGGATACGAAAAGGGGAGACACATTCTTTTCGGAATCGCCTTTTTTGAGAGTGATCTCCGAATGCAACGTTAATTCGTACGGCCAAGGCTTGTCATCGCTTGGATTCAAACCAAAATTAAAATTGATGTTGCTTTCCGCGCCTTCCTGCAAGTCTTGGGCAAGATCGCGCTCGCTTGACTGGCCGAGCAGCATAATTCTGTTGACGTTCATCCAACCAGCTCCTTTTTCGATTCCATGTCTTCATTTGCACGCCAAGGAGTAGCCTTGCCCGAAGCACCCATTACGGTAACCTTGTGCGGACCATCATGATCTGGTTTTTGCCGGGATACTTTTATTTCTATGTTGATGGCGCCCACCGTTATATCGCCATTGGACCATTCACTTGTTACCTGCATTTGCTGAGCGGCCTTCCACGTATCGTATTTCCGGCCGCCCTCCGGCTTTAGCTCCGCAGGTTCGACGCTATATGTAATGCGCGCTCCGACTTCCAGCGCATAGTCGGTGAGCAATGTCACAAGCTTTTTTCTTCCGTTCTCAATCTGAGATACGTAAGACTGGGACACGCCCAGCTCATCAGCCAATTGCTTCTGAGTCATGCCCCGTTGCGCACGCAGGGAAACAAGCTCCTCAAGAAGCTGGTCCTCGGCGCGATACAAATCGTAGGCAAGTTCCCGATAATCGTAAGGAAGCCGACCATCCATGGTTCCCTCCTGTGGTGGATATTACTTATAGTAATATCCACCACAGGCTCGACATTATTACCATCAGCTTAGCCTCCAGTCATTTTTTGAACACTCGTCGTATAGAATTTCAGCTATCTCAATCTGACGATTTTGCTTTTCCGTAATTTCAGTATCGGTTCCTGTTATGTCCTTCACATGCATGACAAGACCAAAAACGGAGTTCCTCACTTCAACAGGCTCCGCCTCGTAATGGCGTATCTGCGTCTTGCCTTTATGCTGAGCCGCGGCTTCAAAATGCCAACGCAATTCAAAGATGACTCGCGAGCTTGCATGTTTGACCTCTATAACCTCGCTGCCAGTTGTTAGCTTCCCCTCCTGCAATCGATTAAGCTTTTCCTCAAGAAAGGCTTCGAGCTTAATCCTGTATTTGTCGAAACGACGGAAATCGATATTCCCATTCGCAAGTTCTTGATTCGCCGCTTTGTCTGCAAACCAAGACGCCACCGTTTTGGACATGGTTTCGCCTTGTTCCGAAGTTTGGCCCAAAGACTCGCCGGCCCATAGGTACACCACTGATTTGCCGCTTACGCAACGACTTCTTGCAGAACGAGAAGCCATATGATATCCACCCTTTCCGAGGAATACGCTATGGCAAAGCTAGCACACTCCTCAAACGTTTGTTCGATTCTGAGAAGGCAAATCCTATATTTCCCACGACAGATAACACTGACATCGACTTCCCCCAAGACCATTACCCAGTCCCCGAAGGATATGACGAAAAGGAACAACAGCAACTTGTTTCATCAATGGAAGGTTGAGCACCAAACCAGCGAATGCGATTCAATGTTGCTTAGGTGGTGGTTGCATCGGATTCTCAGAAACCTGACAGATGAATGCCCTAATTTGTGATATGACTGCGCTTCGTGAAACAACGCAAGACCACTTCGGATTCACAGGAATAGTCGAAAGCACGCTAGGCTCATCGATGAAGATGATGAGCCCACGGTTTTTAGTCGTGAATAAAAGTATATAAGGCGGGAATATACCCCGCCCTGGGAGAGACCGAAAATCAGCCCCAGACTCACCCCTATATACGACAGAAATGTCTCACTATAAAGTGCATATGAACAGCCATTGATTATTCCATAGTTTCAACATACGAGCAAGGCACATCGGCGATTCCCTACTGCCGGAAATTCCTTTCTCCCAGCTCGACTTCGTCCGCCAGACACTGCTCGCCATCACCATCAACCAACGACGCGGATAGCCGCGCATGGCGTAGGCAAGAATACGCGAGTGCTCTATCCCGAGCTTTTTCACCACTGACAAGACCTGTTATGGAATGCGCTTCCTTGGTACGAATAATTTCAATTAGAGTACAGTTTCCGCACTCTTTCACAAGAGAAAAACGCACAACAAGAGATTGATCGGGCATGTTTTCATGCCACCTTTGAATTAAGGTTCAATAAGCATATATGCATTCCGGAGAAGGAGATATGCGTTGGGAGAGGTATTCCAGGAGATCGTCAGCGGCATCGGCTGGCTATGGGCCCACATAACAGTCATTCCCGATGATTTATACATCTGGACACTGCTGATCCTGGCGACAGGAGGATCCCGCCTCCCATCATTGCATGCAGATAACCAATCACGACCGAAAAGACAAAAGTATATGCTTTATCATAAAATTATACTAAGCAATAAATAGTATTAGTCAACTTCATAGAATATCGAAAAGTGTAAGTTTAGCTTTATGAAATACAATCGAAAGGATTTACATGAGAACGCTGTATCTTCTTGGTAATGGCTTCGACTTAGCATGCGGGTTGAAATCTCGCTATGCAGATTATTTTGAGTCACGTTTCAAATGGTACAAAGGATATAACTCCTCTGATTCAAAAGCGATTCCAGCACTTTATGAAGAAATTCAAGATGGAGGCATCAAGAATATTCCCTCTGCTTGGTTCAGTGTCTTTGCCTATGAACATGACCAACCTGGTTATAGGAATGATTATGTTCTTTGGCAAGATATAGAAAAAAATATCGATACGTTTTTACAGGATTATCCACAAGAAAACGAGATATCTATCAGCGAATATTTTAAATATTTTTCCAATAGACCAGAAAATACATCTCCTCAGAAGAAGAGCATGTATGAGCTTTTAACACTTTACTTCCAAAAGAAGGATATCGCTTTCCGTACAGAAGAAAATTTATTTGACATATTTGATCAAGAGCTAAGCAATCTTGAAAACGATTTTGCAAAATATTTAAGTACAATAGACCAAAATCCCAACTATCAAACCAACGCAAAGCTACTATTCGAAAAAAATTCAGAAAGCCGAGACCTCAAAACGGATTGAATATGTTACCTTTGGAACCATCGGAGGACATATGTCCAGTATGCCCAAAGAGCCCCACGAAGAATTTGTAATGTCTTTTAACTACACTCGGCCATTGGAAGGCATACCTAACTACGTTAATCTTCATGGTGAAGAGAATCAAGGCACTGCCATGTTTGGCATCGCAGACGACAACGGTTACCCTACTAAAACTAAGATGAAGATTACATCAGGTTACCGCTCTTCTTTCTTCAAAGACACAAGACGACAACAAAAAGAATGCTTAGATAAGCAATCTGCAAGAACCATTAATGAATTAAGTAAAAAACAAATTGACGAAATCAGATTTTTCGGATGTTCATTCAGCGATGCTGATTTTGATTATTTCAGAAGATATTTTGATCTTGCAAAATTTGACAAATCCGATTCTACGTTGGGTATATATTACACGAACGGCATATCCAGAAAATCTGCAATAAAAAACTTATGCAAACTGCTTAATAAATACGATTCAGCTCACGAATCTGATAATAATAATACGTATCAAACCTTGGAAAATAGTGGCAGAATTTCTTTTGAAGAAATCCAACTTCCATAAAGATAAACAATACAAAATAACAAGTATTTCGCGAATCTTATTACGTTTGGGGATTCTTCAGCCACTAGATATATAAGGTTGCGCATTTGGGAATCATGCATGTGACGTAAAATCCTAGGTGCGCAACCTCTCAGTCACTACTCCACTGATTCCAGATCACCTTTTAAAATATCTGTGGGCTAAACGTCCAGCTTTTCTTTCAATGCTTTCCTCATAGAAGAACCTATTGAATCTTCCAGGGCAATCAGTCGTTCTCTCATTCTGGCAGGAATTTCCTCAGTAAATTCGATCACCGCTTCAGCTATCCATTCTTTTTGAGCAAGCGTACCGTTCGCCATTATGTCCTCAACAGTTTCGGTTACGATCACGCCACCGAAATTGCATAGCTCGAGTTTGGTCAACGCGCCGGCCGCAGTATCGCACATGCCAGCAGGTCCCATTTTCAGCATGGTGACCATCAACTGTACGTACCTCTCAGCGGGGAACCGTTGCACTATGCGAGCGACCGCATTGTATCGCTTATTCGATATCAGATAATCAATAATATTTTGACGTTCATCCTCACACAGTAATGCCATTGCCTCATACGCTAGCCAATAGACAATATTGGCCTTATCCTCACAGCTTTTGACAAAACACGACAACATGCTGAAAAGTTCCTCTCGAATTCCATCAGGCAATTCATTACTGAAATGTATAAGGAATTTCAAAGGCCATCTTTTGTCTTGAAGCGCCTCAGCGTTGGACAGCATAAACTTCACGAATGAATCCCAATCAACTAATTCCGGATGAGCATATCCGCAGAAGAGGAATGCGCTCAGCATGTGATCCACACCATGAACAGCAATAACTCCAGACTGTTCGTAGCTTGCTATTGCCTCAGCACAATATGCAGAAAAACAATCAGAAACCCTTCGAATCTCGTCCTCGGAAAGTTTTTGCGCATCATCGACGCTCTTGATTACATCAACTTGACCGCTCTTCACCTTTACGCGCCATTGCGCTTCCGATTCCTCATCATAAGAGCTTTGCTTATATTCGTACCATTGCTGCAGAGAGCCTGCATCGCATCGTTGCAGCAAGATTGCCAGATTGTCATCACCCCAAAAGGACTCCGGAAACAGAATCGTCAGGTTCTGCGCTCTCGAAGCGTAGCTTTCTTCTACGCAAGGCAACTCCAAGAACCATTGCTCAATCTTTTCCTGTACATCTCGATTTGCCGCCCTATAACAAGCTTTAAGCGTCTCGAGCAGTTCAATAGGGATATTGAACGTCGCAGAAACCTTCCGAGCGTACTCCCGCACAGACGCCATCGTCGTCAAGCACCAAAGGCAAACTTCATCAGCCTTATCTGCAGAAAGATAATCACCTATGCACTGGAACAACGTCAGATCATTCAGTGCCGTTGAATGCGTGGACTCATTCAACGATACAGTTTCGGCATATTCAACAATCCTGGAATCTGAAGCTCTCTGGATGGCGGACCAAAGTACTTTCCGATAATCGTCTTTGGAAGAACACCGCCGAAACATTTCAAGCACATTGACGATGTCCGTTCTCCCCTCATTATCATCCTCAATCTGAGCATACGCATTTTCTGCCTGCAAACAGCAATATCTTTTCCACGCATCTCTGTCACCGAGAAATGCCGTCTGAAGAATAAGGGAGATAAAACGTCGTCTTAGCGAATGGGTTTTCTCTGCTTCTCCAATGCTATGAAGCCACCGATTCGACACTGCGTTACCCGCAATGCTACGCTCTCCCAATTCGAGCCACCAGAAAATTGGATTGTCGGATGACTGAATCACCTCAGCTACATCAACCTGCTTTCCAGATGACTTAACGTTTCCCCAAATCCAATCGTATTGCCACAGCAATCTCATTGCCGCGCCACAGATTCCATTAGCGGTAATATCATCTGGATTCTGCAAGCAAAGACTCACTGCATTCGAACCGGCAGAAATAGCTTCATCCTTACGACCGAGTTCAAACATCGCCCATGATTCGTGAACCAGCAGCCACGCTTTATCTACAGGATAAAGATCATAAGTCATAACAGCTTCAATATGTTGAAGAGCGGCACTCCAATCATTATCATCTATATCAAAGGCAAATTGCATTACCGCCGATGCGGCTTGCTCTTCAGGAGATTTCGCAACCGAAAAAAGCTCATCCAAGCGTCCACCCTGTCCATCAAAGTAATCATAAAAAGCCGCGGCCGCCTTCCAGCACCAGTCAGATGAAGCCCATGCCTCATCCTTTCTTTTCCCTTTCTGCATGGCCACGTCAGCCATGGAACCACTTCCCGCTCTCCAGTACCACTCCAATCCATACTCATTCCCATATAGCAAGGAAGACAAGGCCTCATGACCTTTCAAGTTATCTATATGTTTATTCACATGCGGGGCTATCACACGAGGAGCGAGCATTGCGAGTCGAATGCGATCCTGGTTTTTAATGTTTTTCAGACCATTCCACACAACTCCGTTGAATGCAGACTTCTCATACGTGCTGCATGCGAACTCATAAATCTCTTCTTCATCTGTCTTTTCCAGCACATGATCCTTGTATACAAGAATCTTGGGTTTTCGGGAAGAACGGTCAATCTGTGAAGACTCGATCTTGGACCAATACATTGTTCCTTCATTAGAAATCAGAACAACAATATGAGCAATTCTCCCATTAGTCCACGAAGCTTCATGATTGGCATCAAATCCGAACCACCAGCCAATCACATTACCTTGCTCATCCTTTTTAGGATGCCTGAAGTAGCTTGCTCCTTTCTTTACTTGCACACCGAGAACCACAAATGAAGGAATTCCCTCATCTCCCACCGGCATCACCCATAAATCAGTGCCAAAATCAATGTCCTTGGACATTATGCACCATTGGAAAGTGTCAGAGAAAAAAGCCTTTACCTGATTTTCGCCGCCCTCTCCCCTTCGAGCTTCCGGTGAGATTCTGACCCCAAATGTTCCAGGCATAACCACTACCTTTCACAAGTAACTTCGTCGTGTATTTTTCACTCGTTTTGCTCTGAATCTTACAGTACAAAGGACAAATGTTCGAGTCGGTTTAGATAACCCCGAGATTCTATGTGCTCTTAAGTTTCACCCTTGAGATAAAAATAACGCAATTTACATCTTATGCGCGACCTCGCTAACCGATAGGGGGGGGGCTGCGGACGTTTTCTTGGAGACTGAACGAAAGGATTATCATATGTCCGGTCCCGAGGAACGGCGACGTACGGTGGAGCTGTATTTCACCACGCCGATGACCACGGCCCAGGTGGTGAGGCATCTGGGCGATCCGACCAGGCAGTGCTTGGAACGCTGGCTGGCGGCGGATCCCGGGTATGCTGGCCATATGGCGGAACCAATCATCCCGCCGGAGATGAGGACCAAGGCGATCGAACCGGTGCCGGACGGCATGCGGCAGAAGCAGGCCGCCGAACTGCTCGGCGTAAGCGTCGGAGCTGTCCACAACTGGGTCAAGGCGTATCGCGAGGGCGGCATGGCCGCGATGCAGCCCAGGAACAGGAACGCCAGCCAGACCAACAAGCCTGCTCCGCGACCCACTGTGTGTGATCGAATAAAGGTGTTCACTGTCGGCACTTGTTTCTGTACACCTTGAGCGTTCAATTTGGACATTGCAGGCGGCGGTGATGCCGGTGGAACGAGAACACCGGCATCGTCTGGTTCCTTGATGGATTCCCGAGTGCCTGTCAACCAAACTGATGGTTCTCGGGAGGAAAGGAAATGACGACACCGGTGTGTGTCCGACGGCGTATCAGGCAGCTCGACCGCCAAGGCCTGAGCCACAAGGAGATATCACGAAGGCTCGGCGTATCGCGTACGACCGTGGTCAAGTACGCCAACCATGGGGATTATTCACCCAGGCCATCGAATGCCGTCCGACCGGGCAGGTCGCTGGTCGACGACGGGTACGCGGCCATCGTGGACGGATGGCCGGCCGCCGACCTGCGCATGCCGGTCAAGCAACGCCATACCGCGACCCGCGTGTACGAGCGGCTCGTGGCGGAATGCGGGTTCACGGGCCCGTACTCGTCGGTGCAGCGCCGGGTCAAGCGTTGGAGGCAAGAGCATCGAGCGCAGTCGGACGGCTTCGCCGAATCGAAGTGGGCGCCGGGAAGCGCGCAGGGCGATTTCGGCCGAGCCCGGGCCGTGGTCGCGGGCGTGGAACGGGTCGTGCATTTCCTGGCGGTGTCGTTCCCGTACTCGAACATGCGCCGGGTGGCGGCATTGCCGGGCGAGACCGCGGAATGCGTGTGCCAGGGACTGCTGGAGGTGTTCGAGAGGACGGGCATGACGCCCGGGGTCGTGGTGTTCGACAACGCCACCGGCGTGGGCCACCGCAACTCCGACGGCACGGCCGCCCGGACCCGTCTGTTCTCCCTGTTCCGCGCGCATTACGGGTTCGAACCCCGGTTCTGCAACCCGTATTCCGGCCATGAGAAGGGCAGCGTGGAGAACGCGGTCGGCTTTCGCGGGGCGCGACCTGATGGTGCCGATGCCGTCGGCCGAGAGCTTCCGGGCGCCGGCCCGCGTGTGGCTGGACGCGTGCGAACGCATCGCCGGATCGGACCATTACCGGCATGGCGTTCCGGTTCGGGAACTGTTCGAGGCGGAGAAGGACCACATGCTGCCCTTGCCTGGCGTGCGGTTCGACCCGTGTGACTGGAGGAGCGTGAAGGCCGACAAGACCGGCTCCGTCGTCATCGACGCGAACCGGTATCTGGCCGGCCCGAGATGGCGTTCGATGCGTTTGCAGGCCGGGGTGCGCGTCTTCGAGATCGAGCTTCGCGATCCCGATGGCGGGCACATCGTCACATTGGAACGCGTGTGGGGGAAATCGGCGGAAACCCAGGCGGATCCGACGAGCCTGCTCGCGATCATCGCGCGCAAGCCGCGCATATGGGGCGAAAGCCCAATCAGGAACGATTGCCCCGATACCGTGCGGTCCCTGCTCGACCGCATGGACGGACGCGTGCGGGCCAACCTGCTCGACGACATCCGCGCCGTGGCCGCCGAATGCGGGTTCGCCGCCACCGTCAAAGCGGTGGAGACCGTCATCGACGCCGGACGGACCATCGACCGGGCCGCAATCGCCACATGCGCCCGACGCGTCCTCGAGGGCAAGGGCTCCTCGGGCGGCCAGGATCTGAAACACCATGACGAATACATGGAGGGACGGGCATGAGCGCACACGACGGCCAGCCGCGCAAGCGCGGCGGCGGAGTGGTCGACAAGGCCACACCCGGACAGGTCATGACCTTGGCGCGCAACCCGCCATTGACCCACAGCGTGCCGCGCGACGCCATCGAGAACGCGACCCCGGGCCGGCCCGGCTTCCTGGCCAACCTGTTCGAGAAGGAGAACGCGAGTCGGGCCGAATCCAAACGGCGGCGGCTGCCCGGACAGGCCGGGTTCCCCCAGAACAAGACGCTTGACGGCTACGACCGGGGGCATGGCCTCGTTCCCCGACGACCGGGGACACGAACAGCTGGAAAGCCTGGAATTCGTCGACCGGGCCGAGGACCTCGTGCTCCACGGCGACGTCGGCTGCGGCAAGACCCACCTGGCCATCGCGATCGGCATGCTCGCATGCCAACGCATGATACCCGTGAGGTTCTTCACCGCCTCGAGCCTGGTCATGCGCTTGAGGAAGGCCAAGGACGACAACAGATTGGACGCCGAGCTCAAGTCGATCGGCAGGGCCGGGCTGGTCATCATCGACGAGCCCGGCCATCTGCCCATCGACATCGACGGGGCCCGCCTCCTGTTCCAGGCCGGCGCGGACGGCTACGAGACCCGCAGCGTCATCTCCGACTCGAACCTCGAGTCCGGCGGATGGGGCGACGTGTTCGGCGACGGGGACATGGCCGCCGCGGTCATCGACCGCATCGTCCACCACGGCGGGATCCTCCGCTTCCACGGCGAATACTAACGGAACAAACACTCCCTCATGAAATAAACCAGACAAACAACAAAAAAACAAGGGAACAGCCGACGATGGTGTTCAAGTTGAACGCCGACCGTGTCCAGATTAAGTGCTGAAAACGAGGTGGTGACGTTTTCTTGGACTCCCTGACCGGGAGGAGAACCCCCTCATGGCGAAGTACAGCAGGGAGCAGCGCGACAGGGCCGTGGACCTGTACATCAAATACGAACGCTGCGCCGCCGACGTGATCCGCGAGCTCGGCTATCCCAGCAAGGGCGTGTTGCTGTCGTGGTACGCGGACCGGCTCGAGGAGGAGCGCACCGGCGTTCCCTCCGGGCGCGGGGAACGCTACAGGCGGTACACGGACGGGCAGAAACGGGCCGCGGTGGACCATTACCTCGAATACGGCAGACGGCCCGGCCGCACCATGCGGATGCTCGGCTATCCGAAAAGCAAGGAACTGCTCATGGCGTGGATCGACGAGCTCGCGCCCGGCCAACGCAAGTTGAGGCACGGTCCGGTCCCCGAGGAGCTGAAACGCGAGGCGGTGGTCGCGGTCGCGTCCGGACGGCTGAAATCGCGTGAGGCGGCAGCCGAACCGGGCGTGCAGGACGCGACTGTGCGAGAATGGAAACGGCAGATGCTCGCGAAATCCGAGGAGGCGACTGTGTCCGGATCCGGGAAAAGAAGGACCGTCGTGGAATCCAAGGAGCCGTCCGTCAAGCCGACCGTGGCTCCGAACGCGTCGGACGCGGCCGGTCCGGCGGATGCGTTGGCGTCGATGGAGAGGAAAGTGGCGGAGCTCCAGGCCCGTCTGGACGAGTTGGACGCCGATGTCGAACGGCAACGACGGGAGAAGAGGGAACTCGACATCGAGATCGCGATCCGGAAGGACGCGTTGGAGCTGTTGGGAAAAGAGCCGGGCACAGACCCGGAAAACCCGGCCAACCGAGAGAAGACGATCCTCGTCAAACAGACCAGTGAGAAGCTCGGCGTGACCGCCAGAAGCCTGCTGCCCGTGGTCGGCATCGCGCGCAGCACGTACCATTACCAGCTCAAGTCCATGAAACGTCCTGACAAAGACGCGCCGTTGCCGGAGCTCGTGCGCGAGGCGTTCGAGAACAGCGAACGCCGCTACGGGTACAAGCGGATCCACCTGGAGCTGAAAGGCATGGGCGTCAGGGTATCGGCCAAACGGATCATGCGGCTGATGACCTCACATGGCCTGGTGCCCCTGTTCAAGAGCGCGAAGCGGTACAGCTCGTACAAGGGCGAGCTCACCAAGGCGCCGAAGAACCTGGTGAACCGCGATTTCCACGCCGAGCGGCCGAACATGCTGTGGGTCACGGACCTCACGGAATTCTCGATCCCCGCGGGAAAGGCCTACCTGTCGCCCGTGATCGACTGCTACGACGGCATGCCGGTCGCCTGGACGATCGGCACGAGCCCGAACGCCGAGCCGGCCAACGGCATGCTCACCGACGCCTGCTCCACGCTCAAGGACGGAGAGAAGCCGATCATCCACAGTGACCGCGGCTGCCACTACCGGTGGCCCGAATGGATCCGCATCTGCAAGGACAACAACCTGACGCGTTCGACGGGCGCGAAAGGCTGTTCTCCGGACAACGCGGCCGCGGAGGGGTTCTTCGGCCGTCCCAGGCAGGAGTTCTTCCACAAGCGCAGCTTCGCGGGCGTCTCGATGGACGGGTTCATCAACATGCTCAACGACTACATGGTCTGGTACCGGGACAGGCGGATCAAGACGGAGTTCGGCATGAGCATCATGGATCGTCGACGCGAGCTCGGTCTTGTGGCATGATTGGTGGTGATGGAATCAACGACGAGTCCAACAAAACGGCACCAGCCCCAAGCGTCCACCTCGATTTGACAGAATACACACGTCTCCGTCATCGCCGGAGGAGTCATCGCGCCGCGGCCTCGACGGTGTCCCGCCGTCCTGCGCGGCGTTCCCGTTCCTGGGCGGCAACGCGGCCATGCCGCCCTCGCGATGCGCCTTGGCCCAATGGGCCACGGCGCTCACGCCCGCGCCGAGCCGCCGGTCGGCTTGCTTCCGCGCATGCCGCCCGATACCGGTTCGATCGTCTTCCGCCTGGTTTCCAGGGGATGATGGGTTTCGCCATATGGCCGACGTAACGGGGATCCTTCGCCGGCCGGCGTTCCAGGCGCCGTCTGGTCGGATGACCGAGATGTTCGACCGCTTCGGCGGTCGTCGTTGATGTCGTGAGATAGAGTTCCACCGCCCGCTTGCGTTCCTCGGGAGTGAACACAACCAAATCCTTGCGTTCGGCCTCCAAGAAAATGTCCGCAGCCCCTTTTCTTGGACTCCCCGACCGGGAGGAGACCCCCCTAGGGTGGTATACAGCCTAGCGCGCACGATGCGGCGCGGGCCATTCGAAAAGCAGGACACGCTGCTCACGGCGTGGATTGATGGGCCCATGCCCCGGCCAACGCAAACTGAGGCATGTCCCGGTTCCCGAGGAATCGAAACGCAGAGCTGTGGACGCGGTCGCGTTGTTCCTTGCTGTATACCACCCTAGGGGGTCTCCTCCCGGTCGGGGAGTCCAAGAAAACGCCACCACCTCGCTAGTTGATATGCAGCTTCTTCTTCAGCATACCCACCAACATGGAGCGTTCTTTCTTTCCGAGCAACAGCACTACATCCAAAAGCATTGTGACCAACGCATACAGGCAGCACGTCAGAATCAGCGAAACCCAACCACTGGCGACCAGTGCAAATACATGCCTGATACCCCAACAAACCACGGAAGCCACCGTAGTGGAGACAAAATAACGGATATAGATGGGATAGAACTCGAATTTTCCGACGCTCAGACATCTGGAGGCATATATGGGCACGAACGTTACATTTGCCAGTATCTCGAACAAATTCGGAATCGCCGCAACAAAAAAGATACCCCACTTCGGAAGAACCTTAATGAAAGCAACCAGCACCACAATGGACAACACACTGTAGACAAGCCATACGATGGAGTATTTCTTCATACGGTTGACAATCAACGGCAGATTCTGCAACATCGCGGCGACACCGGAAACCAACAATCCCAACATGGTGAGGGTAAGCAACTGGTACAACAACCCCGTATCCTGGCCGCGCTGCCACAAACTCATGAAATCATATCCGGCCACAAGCGCCGCCACGAAAACAATATTTGTGAAGAATCCAGTCACTTTCATACCCGATTTAAGATCCTCGATCAGCTCCTTATGCCTGCCCTGTGCATAGTATTTCGTCTGCTCGGGATAAAACAAGCTCGATACGGTGACCACCAGTCCGCTGATCTGATTCGGAACGGTCTGAGCGATAGAAAACATACCCATAAGATATGGGCTAATCATCAAGTTCGCTACCAATAACTGCAATCCGAACATCATAATCTGCTGCAGCTTAGTCACTACATTCCAAACTCCTGCCGCGAACATCTCCCGAATGCTCGTCCACGACACCGATTCCTTGTGGAAGGAAATATCAGGAAGCAGCACACGCGTATACGAACGATTCATCAACGTCATCACCGCGGTCGCCAAGCATACGGCTAATCCCACATAGTAGACCTTTGGCGGCAAAATACCAAAAAGAACAACCATGACGATTACTCGTACCATGGAAAATGCGAGATTTGCAATACTGCTCAGATACAGCTTGTTCTTCACGAACGTGGCGACGGAATACACCGTGGCGATAACCGAAAGCATGAAATTTAGGAATATGAAGATGAACAGGGCCTTCACATCACCCACGAGATGCGGGGATATGTTCACAATCTTGTCAAGAAACACTACCACTGGAATCATAGCAGCCATCAATACGATGACCATGACGCCGTTCGCTGCAAGCGTGGACGAATAATACCCGTTTGCCTTTGCATCATCCCTCTCATGGTATGCAACCGTGATGAAGCGTCCGGCCACTGAGTTCAAAGCGATGGTAAGCAACTGAGCATAACTCACAAAAGTATTCGCTAGACCAACGAATCCATAAGCCTCGGCACCAATGTTATACACAATATATGGTGTGAGCACCAAACCGATTCCAACGGAAACTGCGAAATTCACCAAGCTCGCGACCATGTTCACAAACAGTTGTTTCTTATCTCCCATAACTCAACCTCACTCGCTAAACACCTTTACAGATTCATTGTAAAAGCTCTCAGAAAGGCACTCGATTTGCTGCAAACTATTCTTCGCCATCAGCCCACGCCACCCCTTTGCACTGCTCTAAATAAATACGCTCATGTATTGCCAGTAACTTACATGGACCATCTACACAATATTGATTCCATAAATCAATGGCATACTGACCTGATATAATCGCTTTTTTGTCCATAATTGTAAAAATCTTTGAGCGAAAAATCATAGATACGATAATGTACATGTCTTCGTATCTTTCAAGTACCGGATAAGTATTCCGTGGTTCACAGTCTATAACTACTGCATCAAAACTTTAATCTCTCGCTAAGGGGTTAGCAATCTTGCCATAATAACATGATATAGAACATACACAAAAGCATCAAATATCTAGAGTTCCTATCTATTAAACTAAAACCTATCAATATAAAAGTAGGCATGGGATCAACATGTCAAAACTTGAAGTTTACACACATAACTTATTAAAGTCACATCATCGCTCAGGAAAAATATAGTTAATTCAATACACACCCATTCTATTCAATAGTATCCGTCAACAATGTTGCTACAGCTTCGCTCAAGATAGTCGACACAGCAAATTTAAGATATAATACTTAAAACTATATACACATATTCTTCGTCAGTTTATTTCTTCATGAGCAAATGAATGCGATAAAAACCTACAAACAACCAAGGAGATAACCTAAAAATGAACATGACTAATTTTGTTTTTCGAGACAACCAATGCTTTGAACCTTCATATGCATAAAGCACCAATGAACGACATTCCTGAAGACGTCGCTGTATCTCACCATCCTTGCAGTCCAATACCGCATACCCATGTGCCAGTGCACCAATAGCGAAATACATCGCCGTATCCATGCAAGCCCCCATTACACCTTGCTCTCGGCAGTAATCGACTCGATCACAGAAGGCCTCGACCTCATCTAGGTTACTGACACTATATTCCTTGTGCATGATACTTTGTGAGCGTAACAAATAATTATACAAAACCTTATCAGTAAATGCCACACAATTAGCCTGATGGTACAGTCTATGCATCACAAAAGTATCCTCATGCTGCCGACCTTCCGGAAAACGTAAATCTCTCCATAAATTAGAGCTATAAAGTTTGTTCCAAACCACAGTATAAAGACCATTTTCACGCTTAGCCAGACAATCCATTGCCTCGAACGAAGTAAGCACATGCGGCCGAAGAACTTGATGATCGACTTTCTTACCTGATTCATTCAATACATCGATACCGCAAACAGCAATATCTGCCCGTTTCTCTGTTATGCATTTCAGAAGTTCGCTTACAAAATCTGGCTCCACACTGTCATCACTATCAACAAATGTAATATACTTACCGTGGCAATAATTTAAACCTGTATTCCTAGCCGCCGATAGTCCAGCATTAAACTGATGAATCACCGTAAATTGTTCTTTATCTCGTGCAAAATCGTCGCAGATTTTAGCACAGCCATCAGTCGAACCATCATCGACAACAATAATCTCAATTGGTGAATATGTCTGAGCAGCAAGACTTTCTAGACACCGAAAAACATACTCTGCTACATTATAGACTGGAACAATAATCGACACTAAACTATTATTTGTTTCCATCATCGACCCTCCACTTAGTCATGCCTCAATATATACTATATTACATCACAATCCGTTTATCTGAAGACGCCTGATCCAAGCAATAAATCTGCTGGCCAAAAACCAATGGTGACGAAGAGTCGAGAGCGAAATTCGCTTAGCTAATCCGAACCGTTGAAAACCGCCCAATCGCAGCGGTTCAGCAAACACCGTCATAGCTAATACTCTACGATATTCGGCTTTACGTTCTGCTTCCGTCCATGGTGCCTGAGGATGAAATAAATAATGAAGTTGAATCAAAAGTAAATGAAACAGCACATAATCATTTAGTCCCGATATATATTCCGGGTGGTTCGACTGGATGATCAGCTTCCTCATTGCTCTCATCGAAGTCACGATTCTGTCAACATAATCGGAACGAAATGCAGTGACAGCAGATCCCATGTTGCGATAATAGCGATACACATCCTGTGGAATAGATCCCACACGTTTTGCAGCAAGTGCCGCAGAAAACACAAAAGCTGTATCTTCACCAACAGCAACTGACGAATCAAAGAGAATATTATTATCTATAAGAAATGAACGAAGGAATAGTTTACCCCACACCAAACCTAGTCCTTGGTCAGGGGAAAGAATATCATACCTCAATTCCTCGAGTTTTTCCCGTTCAAAAAGAACTGATTCAGGTTGGTAGATATGATGTTCGGTCGATGCTGCCAACTTTGTGATATAACTTCCTTGCACAATATCACAATTGTACTTATCACCATATTCTACAAGCGTATTCAAAGCATTATCAGGTAATTCATCATCCGCATCCACGAAGGCGATCCATTTTCCCTGCGACAATTTAATGCCTTGATTTCGTGTCGTAGAGACCCCAGAATGAGACAAAACTACTGGTTTAAAAACAATAGAATCAGATAGAGAAATCTGACGAATCATTTTTATAAGCGATGGATCAGGCTTGCCATCAAACAAAATTAGGCACTCTATGCAAATATTTGAATCATCAAATCGTTGTCTATTAACTGAAACCAGGCATCGTTGTAACACTTGTGCTTCAGTTCTATATGACGGAATTATTATAGAAATCAAACAGGTAGACATAAAACTCACTTTCAAACTTTACTATAATCAAATGGAAATTGAGAATTCATATCCATTAATTCCATTTCCATGCATAATAAATATGGTAACCACAGTAAGCAACATATAGTAAAGGACTATCACAAACCAGAGCAGCGGCTTAGTTTTTTTGGGTTCATCTTTTACAATATGGCATATTTCAGCAAATAAAAATACAGAAAATAATTCTGTAATTCTAGTTAAAACCATATTACCGGGAAAAGCAATGGCCAAAGCTCCGAAAATGACCGACCCTGTTCTAACATACACTAATGTGTTATCGTTAAGATTTTTAACGGTTGAATTCGCAAAAGTCGATTCTGAATTTAAACTGTCTCTTCTAAGAAAACTATATAAAATGAGAATATTTGGTATTATGGACTTAAGCATAGCTAACCAATCAATTCCGGAAACATTAACTACATTAACATATCCCCGCCATGTTGGAACAATTTTAACGATCAAAGTGGCAATAGGCCCGACACCTCCCAAGAGTAAAACAAGCGCCACGGCATAAGTCACGATAACCCATTGATTGCTTTTCAAACGCTTAACTATCCAAGACAAAATATATACGACAAAGAACACAGCAGACACTCTATGAAAAGCGAGTGCTGCCATGGAAAAAGCAATACCAAATAAATATCGTTTTTTCAGGTTAAAAACAAATCCTATGAGCACAAAAGAAAGACCGATATATTGGCGTAGAATATTCATTGATGAAAAATATGTCCCTCCAGCAAGAAACATAAATGCGAAGAAGAGCCAATACTTCTCAGGAACTATATTCACTGTAAAATAGTAAATTGAAAAGATCAACAAGAATGCTGTGAATACAAATACTGCACGAGCTGTGAAGCCATATGCATACAACAATCTATTGAAAGCAAGAAATCCCGCCTCCTCATATGTTCTGTTGATACCTGGACTATTACTCCACGCAAAGATATCAATGTAATGCTGATAATCAGTTCCAATGCCTTTACGGAAAGCAGAAATAACTCCAGCAGCAAGCAATACAATCGTCAGTAATAGTTTCCTCACAGAAGTTGAGATGTGACTATATTGAGATATTAAATCAAAAAATATACTTACACTGATTAAAACTGCAAAAATAATCATACAAATCTTTACTGCTAATTTCTCGTTTGATCAGCAACAAAACCACTCTGAATTAAGGCTTCTTCCAATTCCTTCGATTGAGGATAGATAAACTTTCGAGCAAACAATATATCACTTTGCTGTAAAGTCTCAAAATCATCTATAGTCAGGGCTCTCGGTGAGCGATCACGTCTAGTGACTTGCTCCCATTCAATGAATCTAAGATTTCCACGCGGAGAAATGGTTTTTATATAAGGAGTATCTTCTATTTCTGTAAACTGGAAGCATTCATCCGCACAATACGTCCAACGATAACGACTCGCGATTTCATCAGCATGTCTAACATAAAACCCAGCCAGTTCATCGGTGATGCTCCACCATTCTGAACCCTTCAGGATGCGTTTTCCTTTAAAACGTCGAATACCAATCGCTCGTTGCGCATAACAAGACGCGAAATCGATATACTTCCATATATTTCGTTTCTTACCAATAAGGGAATCCTGAAAGAAATGATATTGATCACACCGAAGCTGTATATGACTAGGAGCGGAATCATCGAAATCACAGCTCATAAAGTTCTCACCATCATGTTCTTTGAAATAATGCATGATATAATTATGACTCTTGACTGGAAAATCCAAGCCTGAAAGCGTATGATAATAACGATATCTCCCATCTGTATTTGCGTATGCTGCTTTAAGTAAGGCAAGATGCGCCAATACCAGCGAAGAACCGCCCCATGTCGTATCGATCTGAGGTGTAATGAAAAACAATCCTGCAGACATGCTGGTTTTTATATCTTCTAACTGCTCATACCCATACTGGGCCTTGGCGTCAATATGGACGAAAATATCATTTTCCGCATAATCAAGTGCATGAATCAATGATCTGAGTTCCTGCAACCCTGTGTGAGCAAGAATCATATATGCATGACGCATAAAAAACCTTTCAGAGAAAACTGACATCACCATTTCGCCAATTCAATGAGCACTGCACGTTTACGTCTCTCGTGCTCATCAAGTACATGGTGCGAAAGCACTTTTGCTGGCACCCCCCCCATTACACTACCCTCACTTTCCACTGTTTTAATGACCAAGGCTCCTGCACCCACAACAACGTCATCCGGGATAGTAACGCCACCTAAAATCTTACTATCAACACTCATCTCAACAAAATTACCGATCTCTGGAACCTCATCATTTGCATGACCAACAATGCAATTTGCGCTAGCAGAAAAACCCATGCCAATACTTGCACGACCATTAATAATTATGGTTCCTTGTCCAAAGTGCCAAAATCTGGCTCCTGGACCAATAACATTAACGGGAACAATAACGCCATATCGACGTTCCAAGAACATGTAACGTAGAGCTTTAATCTCATAAATTAGATGGTGAAAGGGTGAACGATATCTATTATTAGCCCAATACTCCAGTTTTCGGTTCTTCTTCAGAAACCAATAACCTAACATTGTGTGACCGAGATGAAATTCCTCTTGGAGTTTTTCCCGCAACGTCTGATTCGTCAATTCGTAAGATGCACGATCCAATGCTAAAAAAAACTTTAAATCATCCCTAGTGCGGATACGTCTATCATTTCTCAACTTATCCATATCATATCCTTCGTCATATGACTACATAATTACAGATTAGCAATGCAGACTGAAAATGAATAGTCAAGTCATCTTCCATTTTCCACTCATGAATCACCAGACCAGTAGGTTGAATCAGCAGGTTTGTCAGAAACTTTTCCCATACTTCTTGCCGCAAAACTTGGCGTTAAGGAATCCACTTATTTTGGCGGGCCAATCAACCGGCTCGGGCGACACAACGGGAAGCTCAGTTACTCGAACACCTTGGCGCAACTGTTCGGAAAGCCACACATCCAGCAGCATCTCTGAAATGCGTCCTGGATAACGCAGGTTGAAGGAGTCATAGGCCGAATCGTCAGTGCGCTGCTCAAGTTCAAACAGGATTGGAAACAGCCATGCACAGTAATCGGCGAGCAGATCTCGACGCATTATGAACATATTGAACATATGCGCCGTTGTTCCACCCATCATCTTGTCGAACGCAGCAAGGTATTGTGGGTAGAGTTCCTGGATAATATCTCGAGCAACATCAAGATGCTCAGCCGGCAATGTGTGTGCATAATGCGAATGGACCGTTTCGATCACATAGTTACGGCGATGCGGCACTACTACATCAGCGTTCTGCAGCACTTGAGCAAGCTCCTCGCCGCCGATGATCCTGTCGAAACGGTCGTGGGCTCGACGTCCTAACCAACTGCGAGTAGCGAAATATCTGCGGTAATGCACCAAACCGATGTACTCGGCATCGCAGTTTTTCCACAACCAATACAGACCAGTCAGCTCCGAATACTTACCATTGCGGTCCGAGATATTCTCACCCTCATTGTCCTGAACCCAATCGGGCAGTGTATCCGGATGCAACGTGGCACCCACATGCAACGGCATATACACCGAATCAGTCGGCATACGATATAGCCTATGCGAAACTACGGCAACAACAATCCTCTGATTCGCAGTCATATTGTTATCCTACCTTTCGAATCAAAGCAAACCAGCTCGGAAACCAACGTTGCAGTCGAAGGATTCCACTCGAAGTATTCACGATAATAAGTATACATTATCTCTAAGCAGGAAAACTGTATTTATTTCATTATATTCATCACTTTTCCTTCTAAAACCACGATCTCTAATGAAGATCGAAACTAGAAAAACCGCAAAGCAAAAAACAAGAAAAGAGGAGATGACCAAAAACATTGTCTTCGAAGAAACATTGAATCTCCACCCTGAATAATATTGCAACCCATACATAACCGAAACAATCATAGGAAGACAAAATAAAACAATAGGATTGACGAAGATCCTATCCGGGACAAAATAAGTAAAGATAAAAATAAGAATCATGCACGTCAACATAAAGAGAGTATTCATTGCAACCTACTTAATGTGCCGAAATTTCAGAATGATTGCGTTTGTAACAACGATATATATATATATATATATAACCGGTGAAATGACGAGCAACCTCCACTGCAGCGATTGAACTTTTGACATAAGTCCAGCCGCCTTCGTCAAAGGCATCAACTCACGTAATCTGATCCGCGCAAATCGCTCGAATTCAGCCCATTCCTTGCGTTTACCTGCTAGAACAATGCGATTGTATGTACCTACGATAGATTCCAGATGACCATATGCGGCATACGGCTCATCTTGAGGATACTTCTTACGCACCAGTTCCAGCATGTTGCTGGTGGATTGCGCGAATTTATCGGTAATGCCATGGGATTGGCTTCCTTCCGTCATACGATATCGGTATAACGGTGTGGAATCATAGACAATTCGTTCGGCGCGATCAAGCAGCTGATAAGTTACCGGGGAATCCTCGGCATACTTTGCGTCAAGCGGATAGCGAAGACCATCGAACAACTCCTTTCTGGCGAGCTTGTCCCATGCGACCACATAAAAATATCCGTGTATGTTGACGTATTTGAACGCATCTTCGGAGGTCATCACTATTTTCTGACCGGATAAAGCATTGCTATAGACACTACCATCCGGATTTTCGCGTTCATAGGAGATGATGGACAAATCCGCTCCAAATTCCCGCATGTTCCGCATCAGGGTAGAGAACATGTCTGGGAGCGTGTAATCATCAGAGTCCACAAAACCGATATAGTCCCCTCGAGCAGCGTCAAGTCCGGCGTTGCGGGCACCAGCCAAACCTTTATTGGCTTGATGAATCACACGGATACGAAAATCACGTTCAGCCCACGTATCACACTTTTCCCCCGATGAATCCGTGGACCCGTCGTCAACAACCAGGATTTCAAGATTGGCATAGCTCTGCCTAACAAGGCTGTCCAGACATTGGTCAAGATAACGTTCCACGTTATAGACCGGTACGATAACGCTAATCAGAGGATACTCAGGAATGGCCATACGTCTATCACCAGTTCTTCATATATTTCTTACCGACATGTTCTCATTTTCTGATTATGCCACAAGGCCGAGCCCACATCGCCAGTTCATGATGGTTGGATCTACATGCACACAGAGCTAGCGACTATTGATCTATTGTCATTTGATGAAAACGTCTGTCGCTCGGTCTCTGAAAGCAAACAACAACAATACAACTTCGACAAGTATGCAGAACTATTCCAGACACGGCACCCAGACATGATTCGGCCGGCTTCGTGCGATGGACTCAATGCAATCAAGCATTGTGAGCGTTTATTCTTTGTGGAGTATAAAAACGGCAATGTCGTAGCTAAAAACGGGCAGACCAACGAGATAACACTCAAGTCAAAACCGGCCACGAATATTGAGAAAAAGCTCTATGACTCAGTACTCATGTTGGAATATGAGGGACTTATTAATCTCGCCGTGAGCCGCAATCAATGTATTGCTCTTGTTGTTGTTGTTCGCAATGATGCTGTCCCACGAAGCGAAGCAGAAGCAGATTCCTTGCAACCCACCGCAAACCCTGTATTTCCGCAGCTCATGAGAACTGCCGACGAATTCAATATACGAAGCGCTGCCGGATTGGCAGAAAAACTATACCTTGCTGTCAAGGTCGTCATTGTCGATATATTTGAACGAGACTATCTTCCGCATCTGGAAGTATGAAGTATAGATACCCGTATCACAAATAAACACTCATACCGTATAAGCATACTGACGCGTAATTTGAGGCCGTACTGGGGCTTCCTCAACGCGGTAGTGCTTGCGCATGCTGGTCAGGATGGTGCGCAGCGCCTTGTTTGTCTGCTCGGCGGCAGTGCGGAATTTTGCGTATTCCTTGCCGTGTGGATCTTCAATATCCTCGGGTTCGGGAAGCATGGGCCGAATAATGGAAGCAGAGTCAATCACTGACTGCAAGCGTTCCTGAATGGTCAAGCCCTTGACCAGCCCGTTGCGTGCGCAGTACTCGCACATGTTGGCGAAGTCACCCAATAGGAACGTGTATTTCACAGCGGTGGGAGCCAACGTGACGATGTCTTTGCGCTGATCCTTTTCAAAGCACAGGATCAGATCAGCTGACTTGGCCATCGGCTGTGTCAGGCGTCGAGAGCGGAACCCACTCGGTTCGATGCCCACGCTCTCCATGAGCAGGGCGCTGTTGGGGTCAATCTGGTGCATGGGCAAGCCATGCGTGCCCGCGCTGGAAACCTGCACTGTGGTACCGGAAAGGTAGCGGGTGAGTAGCAGCTCGCCCATGGGAGAACGACAGATATTGCCGGTGCAGACGAACATAATGTGCATGGGCTCAGTCCTTCTTCATACTTACAACGCTACCTTGCGGGCCTGCGTACAAACCACTAGCGTCCCATTCTAGTCCGATACGTCGGACTGCGGCCAATCCGCGTCCGCCCACCACCACTTCATCTTCACATGAATATTACAAGGGATTCACTTTTTGGGCGGATTTTGCTATAGGGGGGGGGGGTGGCATTCGTGCTAGGGTGGGCGAGAGTAAGAGAAAAGAATGAATGTTCCTTGCGGTTTTTGGGGAACGATGGAGGAAGAATTCAGTATCATGCCGAAGGACAGAGGCACAGCAGCAGAGTCGCAGGCAACAAGCACCGCGACCATGGCAATGCCCAAAGTACGGGTGAGCGGGAGCCGGTCCTCGGCTTCGTTCTCCCCCGTTGCCGAATGCGACATTGCGCCGACATTCTTTGACGGCACCTACTTCTCCTCTACACCGGACGGCAGCTCCACACATAACGACACCACGAACATACGTCCATTGATGGGCCATTCTGTGCCGAAGTGGCGATATCTCTATAACACGACCTTGGTCGTGCTGGATCTGTTGATGACCATTGTGGCCACATACATCGTGTTTCTGTTCCGGCCTTCCGCTTACACCTATGTGCAGAGCATGGGTCCCGGCGAATACGGCGTTTTTAGCTTCCTGCTGTTGACCTGCGTATCGTGGCTCATCAGTCTGTATTCCGCACGCTCCTATGAACGGCACACCATGGGTGAGGGCTATGCCCTGTACGCCAAGCTGTTGAACGCTGCGTTCATCGATTTCATTATGCTGTGCACGTTGGGGTACCTGTTCCACCTCAATCTTCCCCGGTCGTTGAATGTGTTCATTCCGCTGGTTTCACTGGTGTTGGTTATTATCGAGCGTTGGATTATGCGCCGCGCGCTGCACCGCAACCGCATGAATGGCGAATTCAACTACCCGACTGTGGTTATTGGGTCTCCGGAAGGTATCCACCGGACGGTCGAACAATTGCGCCAGTGCCGTGGCCTCGGCTACGCGCCAATTGCGGTGTGCCCAGTGGCTTCAGTCAAGAACGAGGATGACCCGGATTCGGCGCAGCATTTGGTGTCGGTGCCCTTCACTCCTGCCAACGATGCTGAGGCACGACTGAAGGTGTTGCCACTCAACTCGCATTTGCCGCAAACCGCGAAGCGTATGAAGGCACGTACCGTATTGGTAGCTGATGTACTTACCCGTGATTCTGAGACCATGCGTACATTGTCCCTGGCCGTGGAATCCATGGGCATTGAATTGGCCCTCGCTACCTCTGTGGCTGATTTGAGCGGCGCTGACCTGCATTTCCGCAACGATCCGACGATGCCAGTAGTCACTGCACGACTGACGCAGTACTCAACCGTTACCCGCATCCTCAAGCGTGTGTGCGATATCGTGCTTTCCGGTATCGCCATTATCTTGAGCTCGCCCATCATGCTATGGGTGGCATACAAGGTCAAGCGGGAAGACGGCGGCCCTGTGTTCTATTCGCAGACGCGCATCGGCATTTACGGCAAGCCGTTTACCATGTACAAGTTCCGTTCCATGCGCACTGATGCCGACGAGATCAAGGCGAAACTGGCTAAGGAACGCGGCATTGAGGATCGTTTTATCTTCAAACTCAAGGACGATCCACGCGTGACTAAGATCGGTCACTTTATTCGTAAAACATCGCTGGATGAGTTCCCGCAGTTCTTTAACGTGTTCAAGGGCGATATGAGCTTGGTTGGGCCTCGCCCGCCGCTGCCTGAAGAAGTCGCGCGATATGACATGCTGTATTCCACGAGACTGCTGGTTAAGCCTGGTATTACTGGACCGTGGCAGATTTCCGGACGCAGCGATTTGACTCAGGAACAGTCGGAGTATGCGGATGTGTCGTATATTCAGGATTGGTCTATTACGGGAGACATCGTGATTCTGTTGAAGACTGTGGTGGCAGTGTTTAAGGGGACTGGATCGTACTGAGTTTTCTTTGGGAATGTTGAAATGTTGAGAAGGGCGTCAGCTTCTTGCTGACGCCCTTCTTTTGGCTCTCCCTCAGAGCCTGTGGCTGACGTCCTCGTCAGAGGGAACTTTTTTAACCGGTTCTATTGTGGAGGTTCGAAGTTATGAAGAAGAAGATTATGGCCGTGCTGGCCGCTATCGCCGCGGTGTGGCCATTGCGTTGCTTGCCGCCGCGGGCATCGCCCTGTTCGCCGTCCGCAAGAGCACCACTCGTCGCTGACGTGACTGACATAATGGACGGTAGACGCTGAAGCATAGTTCGCGAATACCACTGAACCGGGAGTCGATGATTCCCGGTTTTTCCATGTTATTGCTACGGTAATTATGCAATCATGCATGCATGGATTTGTATAATACGAAATTAGTTGGCTACAATTAGCGACGTAAAAAAAGACACGTGACCAATGCAATAAGGAGAGCAA
>OAUJ01000087.1_pt1 | contig 27665 bp, 25 predicted proteins | sample 1501261 | NCBI WGS metagenome assembly OAUJ01 (sample SAMEA2580042, study PRJEB22360) | human gut metagenome | biome: human gut; feature: human-associated habitat; material: faeces | place: Denmark | collected 2008/2010 | reverse complement strand
CTGCGTCTTGCTCGATAATCCAAAAACAATTGAGAGGCTAGGACTTTTGTCCCAGTCTCTCTTCGTTTATTTTTCAAATTCCCGTTTTTCGTTGCGATTAGTCACCCAAACCGATGCGTTCGAAAATCTCATTAACACGTTTAGTATAGTAAGCTGGGTTAAAGATTTCGTCGATTTCTTCTTGAGTGAGGCGTGAAGTCACCTCTGGATCTGCTTCAAGAAGTGGTTTGAAGTCTACTTGGTTATCCCATGATTGTGCAGTCTTCGGTTGCACAAGATCGTAAGCTTGCTCACGAGTCATGCCTTTTTCAATCAAAGTCAACATGGCACGTTGGCTGAAGATCAAACCAAACGTAGAGTTCATGTTGCGTTTCATGTTTTCTGGGAAAACTGTCAAGTTCTTGACAATATTTCCAAAACGGTTGAGCATGTAGTCAATCAAGATAGTTGTATCTGGTGTGATGATCCGCTCAGCTGATGAGTGAGAGATATCCCGTTCATGCCAGAGAGCAACATTCTCATAGGCCGTAATCATGTGACCACGGATAACACGCGCAAGACCTGTCATATTTTCAGAACCGATAGGGTTGCGTTTGTGAGGCATTGCTGATGAACCTTTTTGTCCTTTGGCAAAGAACTCTTCCACTTCACGTTGTTCAGATTTTTGCAGACCACGGATTTCAGTCGCCATACGCTCGATAGAAGTTGCGATGCTGGCAAGAACTGCAAAATACTCAGCATGGAGGTCACGAGGAAGGACCTGTGTAGAGATTTCTTGAGCACGGATCCCAAGCTTGTCACAGACGTATTTTTCAACGAATGGTGGGATGTTAGCAAAGTTCCCAACCGCACCAGAAATCTTACCAGCTTCCACACCAGCAGCCGCATGCTCGAAACGCTCGATGTTGCGCTTCATTTCGCTATACCAAGTCGCCAATTTAAGACCAAATGTTGTAGGCTCAGCGTGCACACCGTGGGTACGCCCCATCATGATGGTGAATTTGTGTTCTTTAGCCTTGTCTGCCACGATTTTAGTGAAGTTTTCAAGGTCCTTACGGATAATTTCATTGGCTTGCTTGTAGAGGTATCCATAGGCCGTATCGACCACGTCAGTAGACGTCAAACCATAGTGGACCCACTTACGTTCTTCACCAAGAGTCTCAGAAACCGCACGTGTGAAAGCCACCACGTCGTGACGAGTTTGTTGCTCAATTTCAAGAATACGGTCGATGTCAAAGTCCGCTTTTTCACGAATCAAAGCCACATCTTCCTTAGGGATTTCTCCCAACTCAGCCCATGCTTCGTCAGCCAAGATTTCCACCTCAAGCCAAGCACGGTATTTATTTTCTTCACTCCAAATGTTCGCCATCTCAGGGCGAGAGTAACGTTCGATCATGATTAAATTTTCTCCTCTATTTTCTTTTTCTCTATTGCTACAAAAAGTGAGATACCAACAACTAATTTGTCTAAGTATTTCTGGTATTCCATATAGTTACTGCTTATTTGATATTCTTTACTTTTTTCTTTACGTCCTACCACATCAATATTTTCAAATAATTGGTTTATCAATTCAATAATTACTGGTATTTTCGAATCATTACTATCAGGTTGCTTTAAAACAGATAGAATTTCAAAATTCTTTTCATTTGCTTCTTTAACTCGCTTTGTTTCTTTAGCAGTTGCAGCAGCATCATTAAAAAATGTTTTTTTGGACATAGAGCTTTGTATATCCAAGGGATTTTTTTCTTGTTCAAAAGTAGTATTACCGTTTTTTATTATGAATAGAAATTTTAATTTAGAAACTGAACCTAGGAACTCTGCGTATGACTTTTCTTTTTCTTCTGAAAATTCTCTTCTCTCGGAAGTATATTCAGTACGCAAAACCAAACGATAAGATTTTTGCAGTTCTATAACTGCATCAATGGTTTTTTCAATCCATTCTTGTCTATCCTTCAAAATTAGATTAACACGATTAGTCTTATTGGTATTTCTAATAGTTACATAGTTATTGACTCCTAGTGAAATTACTGCAACAAATGCAGTGAGTGCGGACCATTGAAATTCCCCTTTTGAGTTGTAAAAGATACTCATACCTCGACACAAAATTACTAATATTACAAATATAATAATTATTATTATAAACAGGTAAACCAGAATTTGTATTATTCTTTTCAAACCATCTAGAAATTGTGAGATTTTCTTATTCATACCCTAAAAATCAATCCCCTCCCCAAACTCAGCTACATTGTCAGGCACATCACTAAACAACGTCACATGCCCCATTTTGCGGTTGTGCTTTGCTTCTAGTTTACCATACAAGTGGAGGTGGGCGCTTGGATTTTCTGTCACAAATTTTTCAGCAGCTTCGACGTGTTGACCGAGAACATTGAGCATGACTGCAGGCGCATGGAGGTGGATGGCTGGCAATGGTGCTCCGAGAACACCGAGAATATGGGTATCAAACTGCGAAAAGTCACAGGCTTCAATCGAGTAGTGGCCTGAATTGTGTGGACGTGGCGCGATTTCGTTGACAATGATGTCATCAGCTGTCGCAAACATTTCTACACAAAGAGTTCCAGAGAGGTTCAGTTGTTCAGCGATTCGCACTGCCATAGCTTTGGCTTTCTCAGCCAGACTGTCAGAAATGCGAGCTGGCACAATGGTTTTTGAAAGAATATTGTTGCGGTGGATATTTTCCTGAACGGGGAAGACTGTCACGTCCTTGCCATTACCAGACACGATGACAGAAATCTCAAGGTCAAAGTTGACAAATTCTTCCAAAACACACTCGGCTGAATCGGCCAGTGCATAGGCTTCTTCCAAGTCTGCTTCTGAACGAATAACCTTTTGACCATGGCCATCGTAACCACCGGTCGCAGTCTTGAGGACATAGTTTTTCGACAGGTTGATGTCCGCCAAATCTTGGCTTGAAGTTACAACCTTATAAGGTGCAACGGTGACTTGAGCCTTATTTGAGAGAAAGTCCTTTTCAAAAATCCGATTTTGAGAGATGCGAAGCAGGTCAGTCCCTTGTGGAAGCTGTCCTTCTTTGATAACAGCGTCAAGGCCGTCAGCATCCACATTTTCAAATTCATAAGTGAGAACATCACAGCGGTCCGCCAATTGACGAAGAGCCTCTACGTCGTCGTAAGGGGCTGCGATAATTTCCGCCACACGGGAGGCTGGGCAATCAGCTGCTGGGTCCAAAGCGATAACCTTGTGTCCCATGTAGATAGCTGAGATCGCCATCATCTGACCGAGTTGACCACCACCGATGATACCAATTGTTTTAGTTGAGCTCATTTGTAGACTCCTCTGCGATTTTTCCTTGTTCTTCAGCGAAATCCGCTAACTCTGTCGCAATAGCCTGGTCCTCTACTGAAAGAAGGCGGAGGGCAAAGAGGGCTGCGTTGGTCGCACCAGCTTCACCGATCGCCATGGTTGCGACTGGCACCCCACCTGGCATCTGAACGATAGAATAGAGTGAATCCACACCGCTAAGAGTACGTGATTTGACGGGCACACCGATGACTGGAAGGGTTGTTTTAGCAGCCACCATACCTGGTAAATGCGCAGCGCCACCCGCACCAGCGATGATGACCTTGATACCACGACTACGTGCTTCTTCCGCATGTTTGAACATGAGGTCCGGTGTCCGGTGTGCGGAAACAACTTTCTTTTCGTAGGCTACACTAAAACGGTCTAGTACTTCTGCTGTTTTTTGCATGGTTGCCCAGTCGGATTTTGAGCCCATAATAATGGAAATTACTGGTTTAGTCATAATTTTTCCTTTTTCTTTTTTGATAATGGTCTTAGGTGGTGGGGACGGAAGCAAACCTTCGGTTTCATTCCTAAACTTTGAGCCTAAGGTCTCAAAGTTTCCCCCGACCAGAACAGATGCTGTTCTGGTCTTTTCACCACGGCGACCATTATCGGATTGGCGACTTCGTCGCTTTTGAAATTTTATTTGTTCGCCTTGCTACCGATATCTGTACGGTAGAAGAGGCCTTCTGTGTTTTGTTTGTTGAGTTCGTTGTAGATGATGTTTTGGCCGTCTTTGACGGTGTCTGCTGTAGTGACGAGCATATAGACACGGCCTCCATTTGAGAGGAGGTCTTGGCCATTTTCAGCGAATTTAGCACCGGCATAGTAAGTGATGATATCGCCCTCTGTCTTGGCTGGAAGCTTGACACCTTTCTCATAAGCGAGTGGGTAGCCGTTTGAGGCTACAACCACACCAAGTGTCACACCCTTATCCGTCCAAGTGATAGTTGGCTCTTTACCATCCAAAATATCCGTGATATTTTGCGCAAAGTCAGATGTCAAACGAGGCAAGATGATTTGCGTTTCAGGATCTCCAAAACGAGAGTTGAACTCGATGACTTTAGGGCCGTCAGCTGTCAAGATAAGACCAGCATAAAGGACACCAGTGTAGGGACGACCTTCTTTGATCATGCCCTCAAGGACTGGCTTGACAATGGTGTCAACCGCTGTGTCAACCACGCTCTGTGGCAAGTGAGGAACTGGCGCATAAGCACCCATTCCACCAGTGTTGGGACCCTTGTCACCATCATAGGCACGTTTGTGGTCTTGAGCCGTTGGCATGATGTAGAACTTGTCCCCATTGACAAAGGCAAAGAGAGAGAATTCTTCTCCATCAAGGAATTCCTCGATGACCACACGCGCACCTGAGTCACCGAATTTATTGTCCAGAAGCATCTCGTGAGCCGCTTCGACGGCTTGCTCGACTGTCTCCGCAACGACAACACCTTTTCCAAGAGCTAGTCCATCTGCCTTGACGACGATCGGAGCGCCTTTTTCTTCGATGTAGGCCTTGGCTTCCTCGAAATCTGAAAATGTGCCATAGGCTGCTGTTGGAACGTCGTATTTGACCATGATTTCCTTAGCAAAATCCTTAGACCACTCCAGCTCAGCCGCAGCCTTGGTAGGACCAAATGCTTTGAGTCCTGCCGCATTGAAATCATCCACGATCCCAGCCGCCAGGGCATCATCTGGACCAATGAAGGTCCAAGAAATATCGTTCGTTTTTGCAAAGTCAATCAGCTTAGAATGTTCGGAAATTCCGATATTGATCAAATCCAGACCGTCTAATCGCATCCCGTCATTACCAGGAGCCACAAAAACTTGCTCAACGTCTTTAGACTCCAACAACTTCTTGGCAATCGCATGCTCACGACCACCAGATCCAACAACCAAAAGTTTCATTTCGAACCTCTTTTGCGAATTATTTTATTAAATTATATCATAATCGTTCGCTTTATTCTATTAATTTCAGTGAATCTCCCTGAAATGCAGTAGAATCCAAACTTTTTTCCTTTTCAAACCCATTTCTGCATTCTTTTCCGAATAGTATAAGTGAGACCTACTAAATTAACGAAAAGGAGTATTATGCAAACCATTAAAAAATTCGTATTACTGACTTGCGCCACCTGGGGGATGCAAGGCGCCTTGGCTCATGCCGATCAAGCAACCAATGCTATCTATGCAGAAAAAGGGAAACTCATGATCCATCTTGGAAATGTTCCAGCGAAGTACCAAAAGATTCAAGTCCCCATCTGGTCTGATCAGAATGGCCAAGATGACCTGATTTGGTATCCTGTGGAACGCAGTGACACCGGATTCAATCTAGAAGTACCTTTAATCAACCATTCTGATCAAGCTGGGCTTTACCATGTCCATGTCTATGGCGTCGAGGGCAATGGACAAGTAGCTGGCCTTTACCCTCTCACGACCAGCGTCCAAGAAAAAGACCTAGCTTCTTCCCAACCCAAGATCACGATCAAACCGGTCTCCTCACAAGAATTCGAGGTAGACCTGAAGTTATTCGAGGATGTGGAGGAGATTGTCTTTCCCATCTGGTCAGAAGAGAACGGGCAGGACGATCTGGTCTGGTACCCCGCAAAGAAGATCGCACCTGGACATTTCCAACTGCGCTTTCAGGCCCAAAAACACAAGGGAAGTGGCCTATTTCACCTACACGTCTACCAGAAAAAGAAGGGGCAACTGCAAGGAATGTTCCCAACTACCTTTCAAGTGGAAAAGGCAAGGCCAAAGCTCACTCCACTCGCGACGCATCCAGGAAACACCTACCCCATCGGTGAATGTACCTGGGGTGCCAAAGAATTAGCTCCTTGGACCCACAACTGGTGGGGAAACGGTGGCATGTGGGCAGCTAGTGCACGCGCCGCGGGATTCCGTACAGGAGATACCCCAGAGGTCGGCGCCATCGCCTGTTGGGACAATGGAGGATATGGCCACGTCGCTCTTGTAACAGACGTCGAACACGACCAAAAAATTCAGATTCAAGAAGCCAATTACAACGGCCATCGCTATATCGACAACTTCCGTGGCTGGTTCGACCCGACCAATCCCGTCTGGGGAACGGTCACCTATATCTATCCCGATTAAGGTCTTCATGACAACCAAAACAGGCACCCATCTATTGATGCGTGCCGTTTTTGATTAATGACGGAAGTGACGAACTCCTGTGAAGACCATGGTTAAATCATGTTTGTCAGCCGCTTCGATAGACTCTTGGTCACGGATATTATTGAATGTTATTTCATGTAACTTTCTAAACTTATTTGAATTTTTGGCATAATTTGGTGCATGACTTTAAGATTCGTATAGGTTAATGCCATCGCTACGAAAAGATATGCAGTGACTGACAGCAGAGAAATCTCAGAAGGCCAATAATGGGAAATAATCATTAAAACTATTGGTAGTTCTAGGGTTACTGTGACAACTCCGGGAACATAGCCCCTAAATTGCAGGCACATGATATAATGGATGATGAAATGAGCTGTATAAGCTATTACAAAAGATAAATAGAGTAAACTGTTGTGAGTTATTTGACAGAATCCAGAAATAAACACCAGGATGATAAATTCCTCTAAAACACCTACTGCAAAGGCAGAACCCTGTGTGACAGAACCAAAAAATGGTTTCTTAAAAGTCAGTAACTTTTGATAATGCCGTTTTTTCCACAAGGGCATAAAGATCATCTCTTCAAAATCATGTAAAATAAATAAAATAGGCAGCATCCAAACATTAAAAAGAATGCTCATATCTTTACCTCCTTACTAACAACTAACAATTGTACAATGTTAAAAATAAATGATAATCATATATCACGCGCAATACATTTAGTATAAAGACAAACTGTTACAAAAACAAGAGGTTGAGTGAAATTGGCACAGTTTGACCAAAAGTGTGACAGGAAAGGAAAAATACTATGGAATATCAAACGCGACAATGGCTGGAGGAAGCCTTGTTCGATTTATTAGCAACTAAGAAGTCTCTCCAAAATATCAGCATTGCTGAACTCAGCGAGCATGCTCAGATTGCTAGACGAACGTTTTATCGTTATTACCATTCAAAAGAGGAAGTTCTTACGAATTATTTAGACCGCTTAATCCAAGACTATATTATCGAACTTCAAACAGAAAAACTGACTAATTTTGAAGATTTAGTGAACCTTTTCTTTCAGTATTGGAGCCAGTACACTGAACCATTAAAAATTTTGCAAGATGCAAGATTGCAAGCACTTGTTTTACAAAGGTGGTATGATAAGCTTCCTGCTGTTTATACTAGCATAAAGGCACCTTGGCATATCACAAACAGTACGCAAAGACAAATCAATTATGATAGTAGATTCATTACCGGCGGTCTCTACAATATTTTTGATGAATGGTTAAAAGGAGATTATAAAGCCATGCCTGTTAACGAGCTAGTCACAACAACCTTAAACACCATAAAACGTATGAAAAATAGTTAAGTGAGAAACTGAGTTTTTCGAGATTAGTCATAAACAGTTCTAACAAATCATTTTAATAATTTCTAACACTAAAATGCTTATTATTTTAGACATACAAAAAGAGAAGATCACTTACGTCTTTTCTCGTTGTTAGCGATAAATAATTTATCACAGTTGATAATGAGCTAATTTTTAAATACCCATCAATGTCTAAAATGTCTCACACCTGTGAAGACCATAGTTAAACCATGTTTATCGGCCGCTTCGATAGACTCTTGGTCACGAACGGATCCACCTGGTTGGATGATAGCCTTAATACCAGCTTTAGCGATTTCTTCCACGTTATCTGCAAATGGGAAGAAGGCATCGGAAGCAAGGGCAGCGCCGTCAAGACGGTCTTTAGCTTGGTCAATGGCGATGCGGACTGAAGCCACACGGTTGGTTTGACCAGGACCAACACCAAGTGTCATGTGGTCGTTAGTCACAATGATACCGTTTGATTTGACATACTTGATGGCTTTCCAAGCAAACTCAAGAGCTGTCGCTTCTGTCTCAGTTGGTTGGCGTTTGGTCACCACTTGCCAGTCAGCTGGACTTTCTTTGACCACGTCTTGGTTTTGAACGAGGAGACCACCAACAACACCTGTGTATTCTGCTTCCACTTCGCTCGCATCTTGAGCATCGAATGGCAATTCAAGGATGCGCAAGTTTTTCTTCTTAGTTGTCAAGATTTCAAGCGCTTCGTCCGTATAGCTTGGTGCAATGATGATTTCAAGGAAAACACCGTGCATTTTCGTAGCTGTCGCAGCGTCCACTTCACGGTTGAGAACAACGATTCCACCGAAGATAGACACTGGATCAGACTCATAAGCATAATCCCAAGCCGTTTCGATGTCGTCAGCTTGACCGATACCACATGGGTTCATGTGTTTGAGAGCTACCACGGTTGGACGGTCTTTGAAATCACGGATAATCCGGATCGCAGCATCAGCGTCACGGATATTGTTAAATGACAATTCCTTACCGTTTAGCTGTTTAGCGGATGCAATGGAGTATTCCGTAGGAAGAGCTTTTTGATAGAAGTCTGCGTCTTGTTGAGGATTTTCACCGTAACGCATCGGTTGCTTGAGATCATAGGTTAGAGTGAGTTTTTCAGGTTTTTCTTCACCCACTTGAGAAGTGAAATATGCCGCAATCAAAGCATCATAAGCTGCTGTGTGACGGAAAACCTTAGCTGCCAAGCGTTGGCGAGTTTCATAACTTGTTTCACCGTTTGCTGCCAATTCGTCAAGAACAACAGTATAGTCAGCAGGATCTACTACAACTGTTACGCTAGCGTGGTTTTTGGCTGCTGAACGAAGCATAGATGGACCACCGATATCAATGTTCTCCACCGCGTCAGCGTAAGTCACGTCTGGTTTAAGGATGGTTTCCTTGAATGGGTAAAGATTTACCACAACAAGGTCAATCAATTCGATATTATTGTCCTTGGCCGCTTGAAGGTGGCTATCGAGGTCACGACGAGCGAGGAGACCACCGTGGATATTTGGGTGGAGAGTCTTCACACGACCGTCCATCATTTCTGGGAAACCAGTCACATCGTCAATAGCAATGGTATCAACCCCAGCATTGTCAAGGACAACCTTGGTACCACCTGTTGAGATGATATCCCAACCGAGTTTTTTGAGTTCTTGGGCAAATTCAACAATGCCCGCTTTGTCTGAGACACTAATTAGTGCACGTTTAGTCATTTGTTCTCCTTATGTTATACTTTATCTTCTGCTGGATCAACTTCAGCCCAGTGTTTACTATTTCTTTTACACTCCAACGCTGGAACCCTCTCGGTCACAATACGCTTCTCATTCCCATTTGAGTCTATTATTCTATCCCACGCAATAGGTTTATTGTAATATTTCATTTTCCCATTACAGATTGGACAGGCAGCAACTTCAACTTTCTCTATACTCAACCTATTTCCAATTCCACTAAGTGCATAATTAAACATCAAAGGGTATCTGGTCTCTTTACTTGTAATAGATCGTAAATAAAAAATAATAATCGTCAACAAGAAAATTCCTAAAAAGATGAACACAAAATTTTCATTAATTCCCTTAAATTGTCCCGTCTTTGAATTTCTAAACCAATTTATTAATGGTTCAATACTCTTGAAAATTGTAAAAGCACTGGCTAATGAACTGAGTATTCCACTTAAACTTAGAACAGACTTAGTTAAAGGGGTCTTCCAAATTACCTTTGCTTCATACTTAGCAACTGGTCTTTCTTCACCATTTTTTTGAATATGAACATCTCTACCAGCAACATATATATCTCCACCAGCAGTATTTCCTACACCAATATTAGTGCCACCATTAAAACTATCTTTATTTGTCATTTTTATCCATCTTCTATCTATCTTTTACTTCCTCTCCACTCCCAAACCATCCAACACTTCTGGATAGAGCTTGTACTCTGTCTCGTGGATGCGAGTCTCGAAAGTATCAAGGGTATCCCCTGCTAGTCGTGGCACACGGACTTGTTTGATAACCATACCGGTGTCCACACCAGAGTCCACCCAGTGAATGGTCACGCCGCTCTCAGCAACACCTGCATTCCAAGCATCCTCAATACCATGAGCACCTGGAAATTCTGGAAGATAGGCAGGATGGATATTGATGATACGACCTTCATAAGCTGCGAGCAAGGTTGGACCGACGATTTTCATATAACCGGCCAAACAAACCAAATCAATCTGGTGTTCATCCAAAAGTTTGACAATAACTTCTTCGTAAGCTACTTTATTGTCAAATTCTTTGAGTTCAAAGGCATAGCTAGCCACACCTAGATTTTTGGCACGTTCTAAGACATAGGCATCCCGGTGATCTGAAAAGACAAATTCTACTGGAAATTGTTCTGCAATCACCTGAAAGTTTGAGCCGTTGCCAGAGGCAAATACAGCAATCCTTTTAGCCATTATTTAATCACCACACTTGCATCTGTCTTCTTCACAATTCGACCGATTTCATAAACCGGTTCGTCAAGAAGTTCTTTGACACGCTCCACATTTTCTGGTTTAACCGCAAGCATGAGGCCAACTCCCATGTTGAAGATTTCAAACATTTCTTCGTGTTTGATGTCACCATGTTTTTCAAGGGCTTTGAAAATTGGAAGGACTGGTACTTTACTTTCATCAATTTCTGCAGCCAAGTCATCTGAGAACATACGTGGTACATTTTCAATGAAACCACCACCTGTGATGTGGGCAATTCCATTCACCAATTCTTCTTTGATGAGTGGCAAAGCCGCTTTGACGTAGATACGAGTTGGTTCAAGAAGAACATCTTTAAGTTTTTTGCCTTCCAATTCTGGGAGAACTTCTTCACCTGTGTAATCCGCAAAGACACGACGAACGAGTGAGTAACCATTTGAGTGGATTCCACTTGATGCAAGACCAAGAATCACATCCCCTACTGCTACTTTTGAACCGTCGATGATTTGAGATTTTTCTGCAACACCGACTGCAAAACCAGCCAAGTCATAGTCATCTTCGCCGTACATGCCAGGCATTTCAGCCGTTTCACCACCAATGAGGGCTGCACCAGCTTGTACACAACCTTCAGCCACACCTGCAACAACTTGTTCTAGTTTGGCTGGTTCATTTTTACCAGTTGCGATATAGTCTAGAAAGTAAAGAGGCTCCGCACCTGCAGCGATAATATCGTTAACACACATAGCCACACAGTCTTGACCGATAGTATCGTGTTTGTCGTACTTGATAGCAAGCATGAGCTTGGTTCCAACACCATCAGTTCCTGAAATCAAAACTGGCTCTTTGACACCTATTTTTGAAAGGTCAAACATGCCACCGAAACCACCAAGAGCTCCCATGACACCTGCACGCTCTGTACGAGCAACGTGTTTCTTGATACGTTCAACAACTTCATAACCCGCTTCAACGTCCACACCTGATTGAGCGTATGCATTTTTATTTGTCATTTTATTTCTTCCTTTTCATTTCCTATCGATAAAAACTTGTCTTTTCATCCAAACTTCTACGGTATTCTTCTTCGTAATCGTACAACGGGGTTGGGTAATTCCCGTCAAAGTAAGCGACACAAAGACCACCGTTTGGCGCATCTGTTTCGATACCGATAGAATCAATCAAGCCCTCGATAGAGAGATAGGTTAAGCTATCTGCCCCAATGATTTGGCGAGTTTCTTCAACCGTATGATTGGCCGCAATCAATTCCTGACGCGTCTGAATATCAATCCCGTAAAAGCAAGGATAAGCTAAGGCTGGACTACCAATAGCAACGTGAACTTCTGTTGCCCCTGCTTCTTTCAACAATTGAACAATTCTCCGAGACGTCGTTCCACGAACAATCGAGTCATCAATCATCACGACCCGTTTTCCTTTAACGACACCAGAAACGGCAGACAATTTCATCCGAACCCCTTGCTCGCGCAACTCTTGAGTTGGTTGGATAAAGGTCCGTTGAGTGTATTGGTTTTTGATCAAGCCCATTTCATTTGGCAGGCCAGATTCTTCCGCAAAGCCCATAGCTGCACTGAGTGAGGAATTCGGCACCCCAACCACGATATCCGCTTCATGCTTGAACTCACGCGCCAATTGTGCACCCATTCTCTTACGAGCTGTATGAACATTGACTCCATGAATATTTGAGTCAGGTCGAGCAAAATAGATGTACTCCATCGAACAAATCGCTAGCTGTGTATCCGTCGTATAGGTATCGTATTGGATGCCGGTATCATCGATAATCACCACTTCACCTGGCTTCACATCGCGCACCCACTCTGCACCAATCACTTCAAAAGCACAGGTTTCAGAAGAAACAACAACAGCTCCATTGGCCATTTTCCCAATAGAAAGTGGTCGGAAACCATTTGGATCAAGGGCTGCAATCAACTTGTCTTCAAACATTAAAAGATAGGCAAAACCACCTTTGACAAGGCTGAGGGCTTCTTTCACTTTTCCCATAAGGCTCGGATTGTGGCTACGTCGAATCAAGTGGGCTAAAATTTCGGAATCTGAAGTTGAACTAAAAATAGCTCCTCTTTGTTCCAACTCTTTTTTCAATGATGCAGCATTGGTCAAATTTCCATTATGCGCTAGTCCAAATTGCATATCATGAAAGCGAAAAAGGAAAGGCTGGATATTGTCTACAGAAGCTTCTCCTGCAGTCGCATAACGCACGTGCCCGATAGCACCTGTACCTGTTAATTTATCCAAATTAGCAGGATTTTTAAAGACTTCTGATAAGAGTCCCATATCTCGATAGCGCTTCAAATTTCCCTTGTCATTGGAGAGGATACCTGCCCCCTCCTGACCACGGTGCTGTAAACTATGAAGCCCAAAATAGGTTAATTTAGCGGCATCTGGATGACCCCAGATCCCAAAAACACCACATTCTTCATTAAGAGATTTTACTTCGTATGTCATTTATTTACCTTCTTATTTCCCAGTAAAATATTTCACAGCTGAAGCAAAGAGATGTTGATCTTTGCTTCCTGGGATATTTTGGAAGAGCCCTTCTTCATAACGTTCTGAGTGACCCATCTTCCCAATAATTTGGCCGTTCTTACTAGTGATCCCTTCGATTGCATTGACAGAACCATTTGGATTGTATTTTGAATCCATGCTTGGTTTACCTTCGAAGTCAACATACTGTGTAAAGATTTGACCATTATCACGAAGCTCAGCAAATTCTTCAGCTGTCACGACAAATTTACCTTCACCGTGTGATACTGGGATGGCATGGATGTCACCAACTTTCACGCCTGCAAGCCATGGTGAGTTCGTGTTGGCAATCCGTGTTTCAACCATCTTAGCCGCGTGTTGGTTGGCATCATTGTAGAAGAGGGTTGGACTCGTACTGCTCGCATCTTCAAAGTTACCGTATGGAAGAAGGCCTGATTTGACAAGGGCTTGGAATCCGTTACAGATACCGATGATCAAACCACCGCCTTCGATGAAGTGATCAATGGCTGCACGCACTTTTTCATTGAGCAAGATATTCACGATGAATTTAGCTGATCCATCTGGTTCATCCGCTGCTGAGAAGCCACCTGCAAAGAAAATAATATTAGCTTTTTCGATGTTGTCAACCATGGTGTCAACAGACTTGACAATTGCTTCTTCGTTAAGTGTGACAAATGGTACTAAGTTGACTTTCGCACCTTCTTTTTCAAAGGCCTTTGCTGAATCGTACTCAGAGTTGGTACCTGGGAATACTGGGATGTAAACCACTGGTGTTTCAACTGTTTCTTTAGCTTTGATAACAGCATCCGATGATACAGCAGGCACTTCTTCAAGTTCAGTTGCCTGTGCAAATTCCGTTGGGTAAACTTCTTCCAATTTACCTTGGAAGGCACTGTCAAGTTTGTGTCCATCCAGCGTTACACCGTTGACAAGCAGTGTAAAGTCCGCAACTGTTTGTCCAATCTTAGTAACACCTGCAATCTCTTCTGGAGATGTGAAGACGAATCCACCCAATTGGGCTGTCAAGCTAGTGTCAAGGTTAGCTAATTCGACATTTGCTCCGATATGGTTACCAAATGTTGCAAGGGCAAGAGCTTCAACCACACCACCATATTTGACAGCTGATGCAGATATGACTTTGTGATCAGCTTGGATGGCTTCAAACTGAGCAAAGTTAGACTTGATAAGATCAAAGTCAATTTCTTGTGCCAAAGCTTGACCTGGTATGTAATAGATATTTTCACCAGCAGCTTTAAATTCTGGAGAAAGGACCTTACGGCTATCTGCTGTTGTGACACCAAAAGCAACCAAGGTTGGTGGTACTGTCAATTCTTCAAAGGTACCAGACATAGAGTCCTTACCACCGATAGATGGCAAACCAAGTTGAATCTGAGCTTCGATTGATCCAAGGAGAGCAGCTACGGGTTGACCAAAACGCTCTGCTTGTTTATCCATACGCTCGAAGTATTCTTGATAAGAGAAACGAGCCTTAGACCAGTTGGCACCAGCAGCAACCAAACGAGCAGTTGCTTCGATGACCGCATAAGCAGCACCATGATATGGAGACCATTCTGCGATATATGGGTTGAAGCCTTGCGCCATGACAGAGGCAGTTGTTGTCACGCCATGTTGGACTGGCAATTTCTGTACTGAAGCTTCAGTTGGTGTGATTTGGTAGCGACCACCAAGTGGGTGATTGACTGTTGAACGACCAACTGAGCTATCAAAGATGGTTTGTAACCCTTTTTGGCTGGCATGGTTCAGGTCAGCCAAGACTTCAAGAGTATCTGCTTCAAGGGTTCCAGCAGATGTTTGACGTTCTTCTGGCAACTTGACATCCTTGTCAACCACCTTAGCATCTACAACGACACGTACACCATTTGTGTCAAGGAAACGACGTTCCAAATCAACAATTGTTTCACCATTCCAGTGCATGACAAGATTTGGTTTTTCAGTCACGGTTGCAACGACAACAGCATCAATATTTTCTTTGTTACATGCTGCAACGAAGGCATCTACATCTTCTGGACGAACCACCACGGCCATACGTTCTTGAGATTCAGAGATGGCAATTTCGGTACCATTCAAGCCTTGGTATTTCAATGGCACTTTGTCAAGATCAATTTCAAGACCATCTGCCAATTCACCAATAGCCACACAGACACCACCAGCTCCAAAGTCATTTGATTTCTTGATAAGACGTGTCACTTCACCATTACGGAAAAGACGTTGAATCTTACGTTCTTCAATGGCATTCCCTTTTTGGACCTCAGCACCAGCTGTTTCAACAGATTCAACCGTTTGAACTTTAGAAGAACCTGTCGCACCACCGACACCATCACGTCCAGTCTTACCACCGAGCAAGATAATCACATCACCAGCTTCAGGTTTTTCACGGACCACATTTTCCTTAGGAGCCGCACCGACAACTGCACCTAGCTCCATACGCTTGGCAACGAAACCTGGGTGGAAGTATTCACGAACATAAGTTGTTGCAAGACCAATTTGGTTACCATATGAAGAATAACCGTGAGCTGCTGTTTTAGAAATCACTTGTTGTGGCAATTTCCCAGCGCGAGTCGCTGAAATTGGAGCTGTAATATCACCAGCGCCTGAGATACGCATGGCTTGGTAAACGTATGAGCGACCTGACAATGGGTCACGAATGGCACCACCGATACAAGTAGCCGCACCACCAAATGGTTCAATCTCCGTTGGGTGGTTATGAGTTTCGTTTTTGAACATGAGAAGCCATGGTTCTTTGACACCATTGACATCCACTTCAATTTCAACAGAGCATGCATTGATTTCATCAGACACTTCCATGTCGTCCAAACGACCATTGGCACGCTCATAACGACCAAAAATAGTCGCCATATCCATCAAGGTTTGAGGTTTTTCTGTACGTCCCAACTCATCACGCATGGCGATATATTTGTCATAAGTCGCTTGCAATTGTTTTTCAAATTTAGAAGCTGAGAAGTCGATGTTTTTCAACTCAGTCTCGAAAGTTGTGTGACGGCAGTGGTCAGACCAGTAAGTATCCAAAACCTTCAACTCAGTCTCAGTTGGTACACGTCCAATGGACTTGAAATAGTCTTGAATGAAGAGAAGGTCATCCACTTCCATGGCCAACCCTTGCTCAGCCTTATACTGTGTAAAATCTTCTGCCGTATAAGTTTCAAAGAAATCCAAACTTGGAATGGTCTTGTCAGACTCAGAGAAATCCTGCTTCGCAATACCAACAGTGATATCTTTGAAACGAGAATCCACTGGGTTCAAGAGATAGTTTTTGACAGCTTCCAACTCATTCGCATCAATATCTTTGTTAACCAAGTACAATTGAGCAGTGTTCACCGTTACATCATTTGAACTACCAAGCAACAGCAAAGCTTCTTGTGAAGAGGCCGCACGTTGGTCAAATTGACCAGGCAAACTTTCGATAGCAAAGAAAGCAACCTTCTCAAGATCAGCCTTAACCACAGCTTCATCCAAAACAGTATCGGTCACTTGCTCAGAGAAGATATGTTTTTCTGCACGCGCAAACAAATCTTCCGACAAATTAAAGACATCGTAAACCTGAACAATCCGAAGATCCTTCAAAGTTTTCAACTGAAGATTATGCTGTAATTCTTTTACTAAAGAGTCAGATTTCACACGAAAATCAGCTTTTTTCTCAACGAAAATACGTTTATCCATTTTATTTCCTTTAATTCTATTCAAATAGGTTATTGAAGGCGAGGGTTTTCCATTTCAAACAGGGTTACTTCAACCCTTGCAATTTCTCCAATACAACTTCATATACATCTGTCAAGCTACCGAGGTCTCTACGGAAAACATCCTTGTCCATATGGTGCCCTTCAGCGTCCCAAAGGCGGCAGTTATCTGGAGAGAATTCATCTGCCAAGATGATCTTCCCATCCTTATCAAAACCAAACTCCAATTTGAAATCAATCAAACGAAGACCAATTTGTGCAAACCAATCCTTCAACAACTCATTGATACGACGTGTTTCTGCCTTAATATAAGCAATTTGTTCATCATTGGCAACACCCAAGAATTTCACGTGTTCGTCGTTGATAAACGGATCATCCAACTCATCGTTTTTATAGTAAAATTCAACGATTGGAGTTTCCAATTCCAACCCTTCTTCAACGCCAAAACGCTTAGAGAAAGAACCCGCCGTCACGTTCCGAAGCACAACCTCCAAAGGAATGATTTTCACTTTTTTATTGAGTTGTTCGGTGTCAGAAATTCGTTCGATAAAGTGTGTTGCCACACCGGCAGCATTCAATTTTTCAAAAATAAGAGACGAAATCTGATTATTCAGCACACCTTTACCCTTAATAGTCTCCTTACGAGCCCCATTTAGCATGGTTGCTTGGTCCTTATAGACCGACTTAATCACATGTTCGTCCTCAGTAGTATAGATATCCTTAGCTTTTCCAGTATAAATCAGTTGATTGCTCATGATTTTGTTCGCCTTTCGTATTTTATCACCTACATTCTATCATACAAAAAGCGCATTTTCAATAAATTTCCGTACAATATAAGCAGAATCCGAATGAAAAGGACAGAAAAAAAGACCATCCAGAATAATCTCTGAACGATCCATTTTTCATTAGTGACCAGCAGTTCGTTTTTCAATATAATCTACAACATCCCCAACCGTGTTGAATTCATCAATCACCTTATCTGGGATTTCCAATTGGTATTCATCTTCCAACTCGATGATAAATTCCATCAATTCAACGGAGTCTGCCTGTAAATCCTTGCGCAAATCCAACTCCAAAGATACTTGGAAATCCGCCCCTTTGCGGTCTTTGAGATAAGCTTCGATCGTAGCTAAAATGTCTTTTTTTGAACCCATATATTACTCCTCCTTTGATAATTCCTTCACTGATTTTCCAACAACATCCGTCTCTAACATGGTTCGAATCTGACGAATGGTGCTATAGACCGCTTTCGCATCACTTGAACCATGCGTTTTGACAACAGGTGCTTGAAGGCCAAACAAGACTGCTCCTCCAACATCTGAGAAATCCAAGGTTTGCTTCAATGATTTCAGCCGATCCTTGAGCAAGAAAGCTCCTAGTTTCGCCTTCCAGTTTCCAGTGGCGATCGCTTGCTTCAATTGCTTCAAGATGCCAAAAGCTGTCCCTTCCATGGTTTTCAAGACAGCGTTTCCCGTGAAACCATCCGCCACAACAACATCAGCAACGCCATCCATCAAGTCACGCGCTTCTACGTTGCCAATAAAATGAATGGACTCGTCCTCAGACAGCAATTGATAGGTTTCCTTGCGCAAAGGATCTCCCTTGCTTGCTTCTGTCCCATTGTTCAATAGACCCACGCGCGGTTTTTGAATCCCACGCACATTTTCCGCATAGTAAGATCCCATCACAGCATACTGATGCAAGTGCTCCGGTGTATTTTCCGCATTGGCACCTAAGTCCATCATATCATAACCACGTCCATCAACCGTTGGAAGTGTCGACATCAATCCAGGGCGTTCCACCCCTTTGATGCGGCCAACGATAAAGAAACCAGCCGCTAACAAGGCACCGGTATTCCCCGCAGATAGCATGGCATCCACATCCCCAGTCTTCACATCTTTAGCTGCCAAGACCATCGAAGCCTGCTTCTTCCGACGAATGGCACGCGTTGGCTCATCATCTGAATCGATTTTTTCTTCTGTGTGCACAATGGACACACGTTCCGTCGCTGTCAAATAGTTCTTAATTTTTGCTTCATCGCCATACAAGACAATTTCGATATCACTAAAATCACGAATGGCTTGATTCACGCCTTCTACTAAGGCTTGAGGTGCATTGTCGCCCCCCATTGCATCTACTGCAATTTTTTTCATGTTTCACCTCCAGATGAATCTTTCATAATCGCTCCCCAATCACTCAAGGAGTCGATAAACTTTTTAGCTTTTAAATGGATCCCTACATACTCCTCATACAACTGATCCATCGCTTGACGTAGAGCTACTTTCATATCTGCTTGTAGGGAAATCGTCTCTAACTCACTGAATCGTACGGCTTGGAACTGATCCAATAAATAGAGAACATTTGGATGCCAGTGGGCACGCCACTCATCCTGATCATAATGGTCTGGGCAAAGCACTCCGCTATACCGGAAGGAATAATCAAAAGGAAGACCAACCCGATGGCAAAAACAACATTCATGTAGGTTTAAGACAACCCCAAACCGCGAAAGGATCTGAATCTCAAAAATATTGGTCAAAACCTCATAATCCAAGCCCTCTTCCATCAAAGATAAGGTCTTCTCCAAAAAAGCAAACAAGGCTGGATCCACCTGATTATCCTGAATACTGGCATCCGCAAGCGCCAAAACATAGGTCGCATAAGAAAGAGCAAAAAGATCTGCATTGATTTTTTTATAGACCTGCACATCTTGAACATCATCGATATAACTCAGCCCATCATCATTGATTTTCAGCAACATATCTGCCGTAACCAAGGGCTGCAACATGGGATTTAACCGTGATTTTCCAGCATGTTTTACAAAAAACATCCGCTTACCCGATTTCTCCGTGAAGATCTTGACCAATTTATCATCCTCACGAAAATCCCGATTATACAGCACAATGCCCCGGGTCTCAATTGACTCCAGCATGTTCTTCCATGTACTCCTTCAAGCGTTTCATAGCTTCCTTGATCACTTCCATACTGGCCGCATAAGACAAGCGCACATAGCCTTCGCCGTATTGACCAAAAGCAGCCCCAGGGATGAAAGCAACCGCTTTTTCACGCGCAAAATCTTGCAAGAAAGCAAAGGAATCCTGATTGTAACCATCTGGGATTTTAGCAAAAATATAGAAAGCCCCATCTGGCTTAATCATCTCAAACCCAAGTGCAGACATCTTTTCGATGATATAATCCCGACGTTTCACATATTCCTTCTTCATCGGTTCCGCATCATTCCGACCCGCAGTCAAGGCCTCAATCGCAGCATACTGGTTCATGGTCCCAGCAGCAGTAACCAAATACTGATGGCTCTTGATCAATTGCGCTGTTAATACAGCAGGCGCAAAAATAAAGCCAAGCCGCCAACCTGTCATCGCATGAGATTTGGACAAGCCATTGATGACAATGGTCTGCTCAGGAATAAATTCTGCCATAGAAACATGCGCTTTTCCTGTATAAGTTAACTCTGAGTATACTTCATCACAGACAACAAACACTTCATATTTTTTCAAGACCTCAGCCAATTCTGCCATCTGTTCGCGCGAATAAGTGACCCCTGTTGGATTGGCTGGATAATTGAGAACAACGGCCTTCAGCTTGTCTCCTTGCTCCACAATAGCTTTTTCCAACTTTTCAGGTGTCAAAATAAATTGATCCGCCGTCGTATCAATTTCAACAACATCCGCCCCAACCAGATTCACAATAGGCTCATAACCCGGATAAGTCGGTGCAGGAAGAAGGACCACATCCCCAGGTTCCAAGATTGCCGTTAAGGTTGCGGATAAGGCTTCCGTCGCCCCAATCGTGACCAAAATTTCATCCTCCGGACGATAGTGAAGACCATATTTATCAGCCACAAATTGACTCGCAGCCTCACGCAAAGCCAGTAAACCACTCATCCCAGTGTAATGACTAAAATTCGCATCAATCGCAGCTTTTCCCGCCTCTTTGACATGTTCTGGAGTCGTAAAATCCGGTTCCCCCAACGTCAAACGCAAGACCCCAGGAATCGAAGAAATCGATTGGTCAAACTGACGAATCAAAGAAACTTCAATTCGATTGAGATTTTTATTAAACCGTTTCGTTAAATCCATAATCCACCTCCAAAAACAATTATATTCATTATACTATAAATAGAACCCCATCGCAAAAGAACAGGTAAACAAAAAGCCCCAACTTCAGATTTTCCCATACAATAGGTCAAATTTTACGAATTATATAAGTGAGAACTACTAAAGGAGAACACTTATGCCCACTCAACTCAGACACCCAGATCTATCCCCAACCATGGACTTAATTGCCAAAAAGATCTTCCACAAACAACACCTAACAGCCGATTTCATCCGAAGCGTCCTTAATATTCCCGTTGTTTCCGTTGAAATACTCGATGGCACTCAGATTCAATTAGCCGAATATGACCATCCAAATTTCTATACAGCCGTAGATGTTTGCGCTAAACTTGAAGACGGTACACAAGTGATCATTGAAGTTCAAGTTACTAAACAGCGCTCATTTTTCAATCGTATGCTTGCCTATTTAGCCAATCAAATTACTGATAACTTAAAACGTTTAAAAACCGATCAAAATAAGACCCACACCCTCTACTCCAGGATGGATCCTGTGTACTGTATCGCGATTCTTGAAAAAGAACACTTTGATGATGATCGAGCCTTTCATACCCTCTCTCTTTATGATGAGGAGACCCTAACTCCCGTCTATTCAGATTTTCACGGAAGTTCTCAACGACCACCAATGAAATTTGCATTCCTAGAACTGAACAAGTATAATAAAGATAAGATTACAGAATACCACTTACAAAAATGGTTTGAATTTTTCTCAAACAAACCCTTTGATATCGAGATGGATCCCGTGATCAAAGAAGCAGAAGAATTACTAGACCAAACCCAATGGACAGAGGAGGAAAAAAGAATGTTTGATCAAGAACGTAGAAACCGCGACCTCTACGAAGGAGCCATTGCTCAAGCCACTTACGACGGGCAACAATTGGGAATTAAACAAGGAATTGAAAAAGGAATTCAAAAATCTAAAACAGAGATGGCAAAAGCTATGTTAAAAGACAAACTGGATATTTCCTTCATCGTCAAATACACTGGGTTAACGACAGATGAAGTCCTCTCACTCCAATAAAGTTATCCAATCTAGGAGGAAAAAAAGAATGTTTGATCAAGAACGTAGAAATCGTGACCTCTACGAAGGAGCCATTGCTCAAGCCACTTACGACGGGCAACAATTGGGGATTCAAAAATCTAAAACAGAGATAGCAAAAGCTATGTTAAAAGACAAGCTGGATATTCCCTTCATCGTCAAATACACTGGGTTAACCCAACAAGAACTCCAACAACTTGCCCAAACTACTCACATATAACAAAAAGGCCTAGCACTGCTAAGCCTTTATTGTTTATTGTTGACCACGTGTAGCAACATACTTCAATTGATCTCCGTGTTTCGCCACAAAATCCTTCATTTCTGAATCAGGAATTTGACGGAGGTAGAGGTTAGAACGAATGGTTTCATCCTCTTCACGACAAGTAGACAATACCAAGTATTTATCCGTCGCTTTGATCTTGATATTAGGATTCTTGGTTTGACCATCCTCATAAACCTTCTTCAACTGTGTTGTAAAGTCCTCATCATCCTTAAAGCTCGTACGATAGAAAGCAGTTGTTTCAGGGACAATCACCAAGCACATTGCTTCATAATAGTACTTACGCTCAGGTGTTTCAACGACAACATAGGGATGTTGGTCAAAGAATTCTTGTTTGTCATAAAAATTCACATCGTTAAACATCCGGTGATCGCCAACCTTACTACCACGAGCATGACCAAATAGCCAAGTCAAACGGTCACTAAAATTCTTCTTATTATCCGTATCCATGAAGACTGTTCCCAAATATGGTTGGTAGCCACCATCAAAGGTCTTATCCAAATAGGTAGCGTTATCACCCGTTTGCACCACTGGCTCATCTAACTGAGTACCAGGAGCGTATATGTAAGCAATCGCTTCAGGGTTAACACCTGTTAATTGTGCAAACCGATTTTTTAGGTAATCTTTTTCTTCTTGACTAGGTTCATACTTCACTGCCTGAGATGAAGAATTACCAGTAGAGCGAGCAGTATTTTTAGCCGTATTAGAGGCCTTTCCACCAAATGGATTAAAGAATAAAAAGCCAGCTACAATAACGACTATTGCTACTATAGCAGCAAATAGAAGAGCAAATTTATTTGAACTTTTTTCTCCAGATCTTTTCATTAATTGATCTCCTCAAAACGATTTTTTCTAAAAATTTTAAGATTTTTTCCTATTTGATCCCTAAATTTACGATTCAGTAATATATTATACTCATCTATTATAATTGTTCGGTTTTTTGACACTTTTACTCAATCGTTCCTCTATGAAATACACCGAACTTCCCTAATTTCACCAATCCCCTCTTCTTTTCCTCTCCAATGATTTCCTATTTTACCGAACGATTTTTGGGCAGAGTCTTCTTAGGCAAACTTGGATCTGCCTTGCTTTCTAGTTTTTGAGCCGCTTGAATCAGTTCTTTTCGCTTCTTTTCATTTTTAACTTTTTGCCACCACTGTTTGATTCCCATTTGTATTTCTCCTATATAAAAGAGGCCAGTAGCCCAGCCTCTCCATTCTTAACTTTTTTTCGCATTTCCCGTTTCAAATAAAGGTGAAAGAGGTCGATTTTCATGGATGCGAACAATCGCTTCAGAAAGAAGCTTCGCAATCGAAATTTGCTCGATCTTGTCAATCAAGCGATCTTCCGGCAAATAAATCGTATCCAAAACAACCAACTTCTTGATCGCAGACTTCTGAATATTGTCCATAGCAGGTCCTGATAGAACTGGGTGCGTACAGCTTGCATAAACCTCTACAGCTCCTGCTTCTGCAAGGGCATCCGCTGCATGACAGATCGTACCAGCAGTATCAATCATATCATCAATCAAAATACAAGTCTTGCCTTCAACACTCCCAATGATGTTCATGACTTCACTCGTATTCATCTTATCGACACTCCGACGCTTATCAATAATGGCAATCGGTGTCTTCAAGAATTCCGCTAGCTTTCGAGCACGAGTCACACCACCATGGTCTGGACTAACAACAACATAGTCTTTTCCAATCATCCCGCGACGTTCGAAATAGTCAGCGATCAATGGAGCCCCCATCAAGTGATCAACTGGAATATCAAAGAAGCCTTGAATTTGTGCTGCGTGCAAATCAATGGTCAAGAGGCGATCTACACCAGCAACTTCAAGCATATTCGCAACCAACTTAGAAGTGATTGGTTCACGCGCACGCGCCTTGCGGTCTTGACGAGCATAGCCATAGTATGGCATCACTACATTAATCGATTGTGCACTCGCACGCTTGAGGGCATCCACCATAATCAAAATTTCCATTAGATTATCATTAACCGGTGAGCTAGTGGATTGCAAAATATAAACATCTTTCCCACGGATTGATTCTTCAATATTAACCTGAATTTCTCCATCAGAAAATTGACGAACCGTTGACTTTCCAAGCGGTAGTCCCATTTCATGAGACACACGTTGAGCCAATTCTTGATTTGACGACAAAGCAAAGAGCATTAAATCAGAAAATGACATGATTTCCTCCAGTAAAATCTAAAAACCATATTGTACAGTCAGCACAAATTTCTCCTACAACCATTTTATCGCTTTTTAAACAAATATTCAAATATTAATTTATGGAAAATACAAAAGAAAGAAGCTATCAAAAAAAGAAGCAGAACCTTTGTTCTGCTTCATGATAATTCTTAATTTGGATAGATATAAGTAACAGTACCTTGAGCATTGACTGGGTTAAACCATCCACGGTAGTTTCCAATACTACGAATTCCTAAATAGTTAGATTCAGAAACTTGAATGCTTGTTGTAGATTGAACAGCAGTAACGACTGCTACGTGTCCATATCCACCATCATTCCAACATGCGATAGCCCCAACTTGTGGTTGAGATCCTGTACGGAATCCAGCCGCTGCTGCACTTGCTGCCCATTGACCACCGTTACCCCAGTAATCGCCAGCCCATGGAGCTAAAACTTTCGCACCCCAAGTACATTCACCTACTGGGTAAGAAGACGCAGATGAGCTGTAGGTAGGACGAGAAGTAGTGGCTGCTGGAGCTGCTGCTACTTTTTGAGTTGTTGCTTGAGTTGCTTGAGCTGCCGGAGCTGCTGGAGCTCCAGATGCTGCAGGAGTTTGAGCTGCCGCTTGTACTTGTGCTTGAAGAGTTGTGTTAGCCGAAGCTTTCACAGCTGCTTGTTGTTCTTTTTGTTTAGCACGGTAAGCCGCTTCTGCTGCTGCTGCCGCCGCTGCTGCTTTTTCAGCCTCAGCTTTTTGTTGTACTAACGCATTCTTCTCATTTTCAGCAGTTGATTTTTCAGCTGCCAAGTTCAATTGTGCAACTTTCAAATCAGCTTCTTTTGTAGTCAAAGCCTGCGCATCATCATCTAATTGTTGCTTGTTAGCAATGACGGTGTTGATCGCATCATTGTTTTCTTTTTGTTTTTTCGCAATCTCTTCTTTATCACGTTTTTGCTCTTGCAACATTTTGTTGTTAGCATCCGCAATTTCATTCATAGCAGAAACGCGTGAAATCGCTTCAGTTAAAGAACCAGAGCTAACGATCGCATTGATATAACTTGTTGCAGTTCCAGTTGTTTGAGCGCTACGTGCTTGATTTGCAAGTGATTCTTGACGAGCAACAATATTTTTTGATAACTCATCAATCTCAGCAGACAATTTTTCAGATTCATCATTCAAACGATCATTTTCAGCTTGAAGATCTGCTTGTTGTTTCTTAATTTCAGAAACTTGACCTTGAATTTGATCTACTTGAGCTTGCGCACTTTGTTGTTGTTGATTAATACTATTGATTTTGTTGTCTTGAGCAGCAATCTTATCGTCTGTAGAGTCTGCTGACACACCAGCTACTACAGTAACTTGTGCTAAAGCAACAGTACTCAATAAGATTGTGGCAAATAATTTTTTCTTCATTTAAAATTTTCCCTTCTTAAATAAGACACTAACTAGTATAACAAATTTTTTCAATTTTTATGTTACGCTATTGTTACATTTTTATTTCGACTTTATAAATAAATTTTTTCAAGTAATGGTTGAAGCCCAATATACAACAGAAAATTCAATAATAAACTTGGCGCAACTTCATAAACAATCACTGAAATGCCATTAAAGTGAATTCCAATAATGAAGATTTCTAAAAGACCAGCCAATAATTGAAAGGTCAAAATCGTTAGTAAGAAGGTGAAAAAACGAGTTAAGCGGTTGACCAAAATAATTTGATTATAATGCGAATACACTAACTGCAATAAAGGAAAGACCAGAAAAGCAATTCCAAGGGTATGAAGAAAATAAACGTCAAAACAAAATCCAAAGAAAATAGCCCACCAAATACTAGCCATTTCAGAAAAATAAAGACTCAAGACCATAAAGCCATAGAAAAACAAGAAAGATGTAGACGTAAAAGAAGATGGAATAAAACGCGAAACAATAAAAGAGATTTGCCCATCCACAAACAAGGAAAAAAATAACAATATAGGAAAGAAATAGTGTTTTCTTAATACTTTCACATTATTCTCCAATCAACAGCACATATCGTTCAACATCCAAATTTGCTTTTGGTTTGACTCGAATTTCTTGCCCCAGCTGATCGGATGATTTTTTAACTGATGTCACCGTACCAACTGGTAAATCACTACTTTTATAGTTTCCTAAACCACTTGTTGAAACTAAAGATCCTTTCTTAATGTCGACCGGTTCTCCAATTTGCAACAAACGAAACTCGCCCGTCTTATCGTCAAAACCACTAAGTAAGGCAAAAATTGATTGACCTTGTCCATCAATCTTCAATGTCAAATGTTGAGAAGCTATATCATTCCCAACAAGCAACTTCACATTACTGGAATGACTTTCCACCGTTTCAACAATTCCAATCACACCACCAGAAGCAAGGACAAACATAGAATCTGAAACACCATCCGAACTCCCCTTATCAATCACAAATTCCTGATCCCAAGAACTATAATTTCGATCCACAATCTCCCCAATCAACTGCTTTGAAGAAGATGTAGTATCTTTTATATTCAAAAGATTCTTTAACTCTTTATTTTCCGCAGAAAGTCGATCAAGTTTCGAACGATCCACATCATTCTGGTACAAACTGGATTTCAAACTAGCATTTTCATTATAAACATGAGCTAAATTTTTTAGATCATTTGCCTTCGATTCTACTTTTACAAATGGTAACGAAACAGCCCTATCCACAACAGCCAATACATCTGCCGATTTGGAAACAATCGTTTTACGAATAGATGGAAATAAAAACAATAAAGCAGAAGACACAAGAACGAATAAAAAAGAAACTATTTTCAAAAAACGATGTAGAGCCATAGTGAAAAACCTTCAAAAAGATATAAAAAATAGCCTGAGATAAAATCTCAAACTTCAAAACTATACGGAGAATGGGGGATTCGAACCCCCGCGCCAGTTACCCGACCTAACGATTTAGCAAACCGTCCTCTTCAGCCTCTTGAGTAATTCTCCTAAATGGGCACGAGTGGACTCGAACCACCGACCTCACGCTTATCAGGCGTGCGCTCT
>OAUJ01000081.1_pt1 | contig 30107 bp, 25 predicted proteins | sample 1501261 | NCBI WGS metagenome assembly OAUJ01 (sample SAMEA2580042, study PRJEB22360) | human gut metagenome | biome: human gut; feature: human-associated habitat; material: faeces | place: Denmark | collected 2008/2010 | reverse complement strand
GCCATTCCTGCGAATGGTGGTTTCTTCGCAAGTTAAAAGACGCACTGAGCTGAGAGTGGATGCGTTCTTGGCTCCCCTCAGAGAGGGAGCCAAGTCTGTCACTTCAGCAGGGAACGGCACATGGAGCGGTATTCGTTGACGTAGCCGCCGCCGAAGAAGACGCAATGGCCGGCGATGGGGTAGAGCTGCCAGAGCGTGATACGCTCCTGCCATCCGACCTTCAGCGGATGTACGGACTGGTAGCCCTCGGTGATTTCGCTCAGATAGCTCATGCCGAACAGGTGCAGCATAGACAGATCCTCCTCGCGATGACCGCCATGTGCCGCCGGATCGATGAGCACGGCCTCGGACTGCCCGGAATCGGCGGTCCACATCACATTGCCGCTCCACAGATCGCCGTGGATGCGCGCCGGCTTGTCGGCTGCGGCGCGGCCCATCAGATCCGGCAGCGCTTCAATCACGCGCTCAGTCAACTCAACATCGCGCTTATCCAGCTCGCCACGCCTCACACCAAGGTTGACCATCGGGCGCAGCCGTCCATCAGCGAAATAGCTGATCGGGTCGGTCCACTCGCCGGTATCCATTTTCACTGGGTCCTGCAATGGTCCGAAGTAGCATGTGCCGTTATATCCGTCAGGCGCAGACCCGAAATATTCGGCACCAGTATCATGCATATGGGCCAGAGCCGCACCAAAAGCTCGTGCCGCCTGAGGCGTGGGGGACGCGCTACCCACACGTTCGATATCCAGATAATCCTTGCCCCAGCCGTATACCTGCACCACGCGCGGGCCGCCCTGCGCATGAGCCGCTCCCAACCATTCGAGTCCTCGGCCCTCGCATTCGAAGAATCCTTCCGGTGCGAATGCCCTGCTTTTGCGATACGTGGCCATAATGCTCCCTTCGTCGCTTACGTACTATATCCACTTTCATTGTAGAAGCCGTAGATGTTACCGATTCTTAGCGTTGTTCTACACCCCCTTGGGTAGGGTGTTCATCGTCATAGCACATCAAATACTCAGAAATCACGAGGGGTTATGAATTTTTTCCAAGCGATCATTCTCGGCATCGTTCAGGCGCTGACCGAATATCTCCCGGTATCCTCCAGCGCGCATATCCGTATTTTCGGCGATTTGATGCTGGGCTCTGATCCCGGTGCGGCGTTTACCGCCATCATCCAGATCGGCACCGAACTGGCGGTGATCCTCTACTTCCGCCATGACATCATCAACATCCTCACCCATTGGTTCGGCTGCCTGTTCGGCAGGAACGGCAAGGATTGGAAAGCCCGTATGGGGCGCGGCGACGAATACGCCACACTCGGCTGGAATATCATCGTCGGTTCCATTCCGATCGTCATCCTCGGCTTCACGCTGCAGGACGTCATCGAAACCTCGTTGCGCAACCTGTGGATCACGGTGACCGTGCTGCTGGTGTTCGGCGTGCTGCTGTGGGTGGTGGACGCCAAGGCCCGGCAGAACAAGACCATGGACGATATGACGTACCGTGATGCGTTCCTCTTCGGTCTGGGCCAGTCCATGGCACTGATTCCGGGCGTGTCCCGTTCCGGCGGCACCATCACCGTTGGACGTGCACTGGGATACACTCGCGAAGCCGCCGTGCGCCTGAGCTTCCTGATGGCGATTCCCGCGGTGTTCGGTTCGGGGCTGCTGGAAACCGTCAAGGCCGTGAAGAACTACAAAACCGATGCGATGTTCCCCGGCTGGGGGCCGACCCTCGTGGCCATGGTCATCAGCTTCGTACTCGGCTATATCGTGATCATCGGCTTCCTGAAGTTCGTATCGACCTTCTCCTACAAGGCCTTCGCCATCTACCGCATCGGTTTGGCTGTGGTCGTCGCCTTGCTGCTGATTGTGGGCGTGCTGCCGGCCATCGATCCCTCCGTGGCGGCTGCGGCATAAGACAGATCAATAGAGGCAACTCAATATAATGGTGCTCCCGCCGGCGGGAGCCGTCAGCGAAGCTGACTGATGATGGTCACTGGAATATGCCAGCAGAACCACCCTCAGTCTCGCTACGCGAGCCAGCTCCCGACATTTTGTGCGACGTGCACATGCTCCCGCTGGATGAACAGCCCTGTGGGCTGTTCATCCAGCGGGAGCATCACCATATATGGGCTAATTACCCATCTGGCGCAGAAATGCTTCCGCTTCTTTGACCAGTTGTTCGGCCTGGGGCGCTCCCAAAGAAGCCTCCGCCTCGGCTTTCTGCTGCAAGTCGTAGTCGTGCTCCAAATGCTCCACATAATCATGAAGCTGGTCATTACAACGAACCAGTATCGATGCCTGAGCCTTCCACTGTTCGGCTTTCTGCTTCAGATCTGCCGTATCGAAGGTGAAGCCGATATGCTTGCCCAACGCATCCAGCAATCGCATAGTGCCGGCAGAACATTCGTCGCTGCCCAAATATTGGGGGATGGACACCCACATTGAGGAATGAGCAAAGCCTTGCTGCGCGGCGGCCACATCCAGAACAGTAGGAATGCCCACCGGGCCGTTATACGACCGGTCTCCTTCGCACTGACAGTCTCCGTCGCTGACGGCGATGGGCAACGGCCGAGTATGCGGGCAATCGGAGAACATCGAACCTAACGTAATGATTCGATTGACATCCAGCTCATCGGCGATGGCCAGACTCTGGCTACAGTATTCCTTCCACCGATAGTTCGGTTCAGGGGCGATCTGCGCATAGATATGCTTGCCTGCGTCCAACGTGATGTCGTAGAACGTAGTCTGCGGCCAGATAAGATTGGTGCGTCCCGAAACATGGCACAGCATAGGACGGGCAACCTGGTAGTCATAGAAATCATCACAACGGATATGACGAATCTCGCGGGACTCATATCGCTTGACCAGATGGCGCACCACGTTCGTCGCCGCCTGACAGGCATCATTCCATCCCTCGAATGCGGCGATCAATACTGCGCCGGTGTCCTTCGCTGCTTCACTCATACCTCTAGAGTAACTGGAGTTCATTGCCCGAAGCGCACGCTTTAGCCATAAGCGAGAGTATGCAATTACAGGCGACACGCCGCAGCTGGACGAACTACACGCATGTGTGTATAGTAAACACTCGTGCTTCGGCAGGGAGACCTCGCCAAGGAAACACACGCGGACATAGCTTAGTTGGTAAAGCGCAACCTTGCCAAGGTTGAGACCGCGGGTTCGAGTCCCGTTGTCCGCTCTAGGTCCGTGAGTTGACAGACCTTACGGTGGGTTAGCCAAGCGGTTAGGCAGCGGCCTGCAAAGCCGTATAGACGAGTTCGACTCTCGTACCCACCTCTCAGACCAGCGAAGCAATTCAATGGGATGAAATATGACCCGGGCGGTTGGCGCAGTGGTAGCGCACTTCCCTGACACGGAAGGGGTCACAAGTTCGAATCTTGTATCGCCCACTCGATGAATCGCCGGCAGAATGTTGCCGGTTTTTTCATCACAAGCTCGGGCGATTGGCGCAGCGGCTAGCGCACTTCGTTCACACCGAAGGGGTCGTAGGTTCGATTCCTACATCGCCCACTGGATTCCGCTTCTCACGACGGATTCCTTTGCGGACATAGCTTAGTTGGTAAAGCGCAACCTTGCCAAGGTTGAGACCGCGGGTTCGAGTCCCGTTGTCCGCTCCACAACGAAACCTCGCTTCGGCGAGGTTTTTTCGTATTGGTTCAGATGCTGGTGGTATTTGTCGTATGCCCAACCTATCGTGTCCTACGTTGATTAACCAGTCCAGGCCTGCACATTAGTACCGCGGGCCCCGATAGCAAAGGACAAATCATGGCGCAAGCTACCATCTCCATAACAGTCAACGGCGAAGCGAAGGAGGTGGAAGCAACCACCACCGGCGTAGAACTGTTCGCGGAAGACAAGAACATCATCGCGGTCAAGATCAACGGCGAAAACCGTGACCTGTACACGCCGCTTGCCGACGGCGACACCGTAGAGCCCATCACGCTCGATTCCGAAGACGGCCTCGCGATCATGCGTCACTCAGCCACCCACGTCATGGCCCAGGCCGTGCAGGAGGTCTATCCGAACGCCAAGCTCGGCGTCGGCCCGGTGATCAAGGACGGCTTCTACTATGATTTCCAGGTTGACAAGCCCTTCACCCCGGAAGACCTCAAGGACATCGAGAAGCGCATGCAGCGCATCATCAAGTCCTCCCAGTCCTTCCGCCGCCGGTCCGTGACCGAGGAAGAGGCCCTGAAGGAAGAGGCCGACCAGCCCTTCAAGATCGAGCTGATCGAAGACAAGGAAGCACACCTCGCCCCGGCCGCCGCCACCGAGATTTCCGAGAAGGAACTCAGCTTCTACGACAACGTCGACCGTGACGGCAATGTGGTCTGGAAGGACCTGTGCCGCGGCCCGCACCTACCGAACACCCGCTACATCAAGGCTTTCAAGATTGAGCGTTCAGCCGCTGCTTACTGGCGTGGCAGCGAGAAGAACCCGACCATGCAGCGCATCTACGGCACCGCATGGGCCACCAAGGACGATCTCAAGGCATACCAGACCCGTCTGGAGGAAGCCGCCAAGCGAGACCACCGCAAGCTCGGCGCCGAGATGGACCTGTTCTCCTTCCCGGACGAGATCGGCCCCGGTCTGGCTGTGTTCCACCCGAAGGGTGCCGCCGTGATCAACGCGATGGAGGACTACTCCCGTGAAATGCACCGCAAGCACCACTACAGCTTCGTGCAGACACCGCACATCACCAAGGGCGGCCTGTACGAGACCTCCGGCCACCTGCACTGGTACAAGGACGGCATGTACCCGGCCATGCACCTCGACGAGGAGTACGACGCGGACGGCAACGTGACCAAGCCCGGCTTCGACTATTACCTGAAGCCGATGAACTGCCCGATGCACAACCTGATCTTCAAGTCGCGCCAGCGCTCCTACCGTGAGCTGCCGCTGCGCCTCTTCGAGTTCGGTACCGTGTACCGCTACGAGAAGTCCGGCGAGGTCCATGGCCTGACCCGTGTGCGTGGCTTGACTCAGGACGATTCCCACATCTACTGCACCCGCGAGCAGATGAAGGACGAGCTGACCAGCCTGCTGACCTTCGTGCTGAATCTGCTCAAGGACTTCGGTCTGTCCGACTTCTACTTGGAGCTCTCCACCAAGGATCCGGATAAGTACGTCGGCTCCGACGAGATCTGGGAGGAGGCCACCCGTACCCTGCGTGAGGTCGCCGAGGCATCCCACCTCGACCTCGTGGCCGATCCGGGCGGGGCCGCCTTCTACGGCCCGAAGATCTCCGTGCAGGCCCGTGACGCCATCGGCCGCACCTGGCAGGTCTCGACCATCCAGCTCGACTTCAACCTGCCCGAGCGTTTCCAGCTTGAGTACATCGCGAAGGACGGCACCCATCAGCGTCCGGTGATGATTCACCGCGCCCTGTTCGGCTCCATCGAACGCTTCTTCGCCGTGCTGCTCGAGCACTACGCTGGCGCCTTCCCGGCGTGGCTGGCCCCCGTGCAGGTGCTCGGCGTGCCGGTTGCCGACGAGTTCGCCCCGCATCTGGCCGGTTTCGTCAAGTCCCTCGAGGATGAGATGGTCCGTTGCGAGATCGACTACTCCGATGACCGCTTCGGCAAGAAGATTCGCAACGCCTCCAAGTCCAAAGTGCCGTTCATCCTCATCGTCGGTGAGGAAGACATGAACAACAACGCGGTGAGCTTCCGCTTCCGCGACGGCAGCCAGCTCAACGGCGTACCGGTGGACAAGGCTCGCGAGCAGATCCTCGCCGTGATCGCCAAGCGCGTCCAGGTGAACTCCGCCGACGACTTCAACGCCGCTGTAGCTGAGTAAAGGAATACATGATGGCTGACGTGCGTGTCGATGATCCGGCGGACTTCCCGCCTCAGGAAGACACGGTCGAACGACTGTGGACCCCGCAGCGCATGACCTATGTGCTGCGCAACAGCGAGGATCGTCCGACCAAACCCAAGTCGAAGGAATGTCCGTTCTGCGCCGGACCGAAGAAGTCCGACGAAGACGGCCTCATAGCCTGGCGCGGCACGCACGTGTTCGCCATCATGAACCTCTACCCGTATAACGTCGGGCATCTCATGATTTGCCCGTACCGTCACGTCGGATTCATCACCGAACTTGACGACGCCGAATTGTTCGAGTTCGAGAAGGCCACCACCCTCGCCATGAAGGTGATGGAGACCGTCTCCCATCCGGACGGATACAATATCGGCATCAATCAGGGCGAGGTAGCGGGCGCGGGGGTCGCGGCCCATCTGCATCAGCATGTGGTGCCGCGCTGGAACGGCGACGCGAACTTCATGCCCATCGTCGCCCAAACGCGCACCATGCCGATTCTGCTGTCCGATCAGCGGGATGCGTATGCCAAAGCGTTTGCACAGCTGGCTTCCGACTACCATCTGCCGCTCGTCTGATACCGGCGCGATACCCTCATGCATCTGGTCGAACCAGCGCATGATTCAAAAAGACAATCGAGAACATCACGGGTATGTCTGATTAACGGCCTACAATCGTTTCGTTTGACATCATCCGTTTATTACTGCTAGGAGCATTATGTCAGGTCATTCCAAGTGGGCGACCACCAAGCACAAGAAGGCCGCCATCGACGCCAAGCGCGGCAAGCTCTTCGCCAAGCTCATCAAGAACATCGAAATCGCCGCCCGCCTCGGCGGTGGCGACCCAGACGGCAACCCGTCCCTGTACGACGCCATCTACAAGGCCAAGAAGGCCTCCATGCCGGCCGACAACATCGCCCGCGCCGTCAAGCGTGGTGCCGGTGACGAAGACGGTGCCGCCAACTACGAGGACATCGTCTACGAGGGCTACGCTCCCGCTGGCGTGGGCCTCATCATCGAGTGCCTGACCGACAACCGCAACCGTGCGGCCGCCGAAGTGCGTTCCACCCTGACCAAGGGCAACGGCTCCCTGGCCACCTCCGGCTCCGTGTCCTTCAACTTCGAGCGCAAGGGCCAGATCGTGGTTCCGTCCGAAGGCGTGGACTTCGACAAGCTGTTCGAGACCGCAGCCGAGGCTGGCGCCGAGGATGTCACCGATGACGATGAGGTCTACACCGTCATCACCGGTCCGTCCGACCTGTTCACCGTGCGCAAGGCTCTGCAGGACGCCGGTTTCGACTACGATTCCGCCGATCAGGTCATGCAGCCGAAGAACGAGGTCGAGCTGAGCCTCGAGGATGCACGCAAGGTGTCCAAGCTCATCGACAACCTCGATGATCTCGATGATGTGCAGAACATCTACTCCAACTGGACCGCGTCCGATGAGGTGATGGCCCAGCTCGACGAGGAGTAGTCCTCGTGATCATCCTCGGCGTCGACCCCGGGCTCACGCGCTGCGGGGTCGGCGTGATCGAAGCCGGCGAACACCGCCGGCTTTCGTTTATTCATGTGGACGTGGTGCGGTCCTCGCCGGACATCACCCAGGATCTGCGTCTTTTGGCCATCTACAACGGCCTGTCCGAGAAGATGGACCGCTTCGCGCCCGATGCCGTGTCCATCGAACGTGTGTTCGCCCAGTCCAACCGCAACACCGTGCTCGGTACCGCGCAGGCGGCCGGCCTTGCCATGCTCGCCGCCGCGCAACGCGGCATCCCCGTGGCGCTTCACACCCCGACCGAGGCGAAACTGGCCATCACCGGCAACGGGCAGGCGCAGAAGGTGCAGGTGGAACGCATGGTGACGCGTGTCCTGAACCTTACCAAGATGCCGACGCCCGCCGACGCCGCCGACGCGCTGGCCTTGGCCATATGCCATGCCCTGCGTCCGGCGGGGGCGCTGCAGGGCGGCGAGCGTGAGCAGCATCTGACCGCCGCGCAACGCCAGTGGGCCGAGGCCGCGCAAAACTCCACGCGCCGACGCAAGAACAGCGATCGAGGTATGTAGTATACTGTTTCGAACAGATGTTCGAATCCTGAATACCGAAACATTCAAGGAGTACCTGTATGATTGGCATGCTGACCGGGCGGGTGGAATCGGTTGAAACCGACACCGCATTGATCGACGTCGGGGGAGTGGGCTATGAGACGCGCATGTCCGCCACCGACTTGGGCCGCCTGCACGCCGGCCAGGACGCCTGCGTCTTCACGTATCTGAACCTCTCGCAGGATTCTGTCACACTGTACGGGTTCCTCGACCGGGACTCCAAGAGAGTGTTCCTGCAGCTCATCAAGGTCTCCGGCATAGGACCGAAGGTGGCGCAGTCGCTGCTGGGCACGATGACACCAAGCCAGCTGGCCCGCGCCATCGCCGACAATGACGCCGCCGCACTGGCCAAGGCGCCGGGATTGGGCAGAAAGGGCGCGCAGAAGATCATCCTGGAGCTCAAGGGATCCGTCGATCTGAACCAGTCCGATGACGCGTCGGCCGGCAACGCGCCATACCAGCCGACCGTCGACGCCGGCGTGGAGCAGGTCGTGGAGGGGCTGATCTCTCTTGGCTGGCGTCAGCAGGACGCTCAGCGGGCCGTCACCGAAGCCTGCGCAGAGAACGATGTTCCCATGCCGCTGGCCTCCGACGATGCGCCGCGTGTGCTGCGGCTCGCCTTGGCCCGTATGGATAGGGGGCGCTGATGAACGAGACGACGGATTACGGCGCCTCCAACACCGGTGCCAACGAGGAGTCGTTACGCATGGTCTCCTCGCAGCCGATCGGCAACGAGCCGGTCAGCGATGAGGAATTGCGCCCGCATGTCCTCGGGGGATTCATCGGCCAGCCCCGGCTCAAAGCCCAGCTTCAGCTGTTCCTCGACGCCGCGCGCAAGCGGGACGTGCCGCCCGATCATATCCTGCTCGCCGGCCCACCCGGTTTGGGCAAGACCACGTTGGCCATGATCGTGGCCAACGAGCTCGAAGTGCCGATTCGCGTCACTTCCGGGCCTGCGGTCCAACACGCCGGCGATCTCGCCTCGATTCTCAGTTCGCTTGATACCGGTGAGGTGTTGTTCATCGACGAGATCCACCGCCTGCCGCGCGCCGCTGAGGAGTTGCTGTACATCGCGATGGAGGATTTCCGCGTCGACGTGATGGTCGGCAAGGGTCCGGGCGCCAGCTCCATTCCGTTGACCCTGCCGCGGTTCACCGTCATCGGCGCCACCACGCGCGAGGGCATGTTGCCGAGTCCGTTGCGCGCGCGCTTCGGTTTCACCGCACATCTTGACTTCTACCCGCACGACGAGCTGCAGAAGCTCATCGAACGTTCGGCCAATGTGCTGGGCGTGAATCTTGGCGACGGCTCGGCTCGGGAACTCGCGTTGCGTTCGCGCGGCACGCCGCGCATCGCCAATCGTCTGCTGCGCCGTGTGCGCGATTGGGCGATCGTGCATGACCTGATCGAGGTGCGGTCGGATGACGTCAAGGAGGCCTTGGCCTTATACCAGATCGATTCGGAGGGTCTTGACCGTCTGGACATCGCCGTACTCGACGCCATCGTGCGTAATTTCAATGGCGGGCCCGTGGGACTGAACAACCTTGCGGCCATGGTGGGCGAGGAGTCGGAGACCGTGGAAACCGTATGCGAGCCGTATCTCGTGCGTGAGGGTTTCCTGATCCGCACCCCGAAAGGCCGCGTGGCCACCGAGAAGGCCTGGCGACACCTGGGGATTACGCCAAGGGATGATGTCAGCAAGCCCTTCTAGACTTTTCCTGTTTGCACACTTGGCGACATTTCGTCAATGCCGTTCATCTGAAGGAGTTTTCCGTGGAACAGTCCATTATGCTTATCATGATCATCGTCGTTTTCGGCGGCATGATGTGGTGGCAGTCCAAGAAGGCCAAGCAGCAGCAGCAGGAGAAACAGGACTTCCGTCGCAACCTGCAGCCCGGCACCGAGGTCATCACCATCGGTCAGGTGATCGGCAAGGTCGTCGAGGTCGATGAGCAGTACGAGGAGATCGTCATCGACTCCGAGGGATCCAAGCTGCGTTTCGGTTTCAACGCCATCGCCCGCGAATACATCCGCCCGGCCTACGTGTCCGATGCCGAGGTCGACGAGAACGGCGATCCGCTTCCCGACCAGGATGCCGGGACCCCGACCGCCGACGAGTCCGGGCAGACCCCGATCGAGGCGTCCATCACGTCCGGAGAGAACGATGCGGCCGAGGACGTCGACTCCCCGGCCGCCGCAGACGGGACCGCCACGAAGTAGGCCGTACGATTGGGCGGCGTCGCAGCACATCAGTACAGGAGGGTGAATATTATGGCACAGTCGGACATCACCATCGACGCATTGGACAAGGTGGGACGGCAGGACGCCGAATATCTGGTGTCGTTGGTGCGTTCCATACCCGGGTTCCCCAAGGAAGGCATCATCTTCCGTGATTTCATGCCGGTGTTCGCCGATCCCAAGGGCCTGAGAATCCTGCTCGAGGCGCTTGAGGCGGCCCTGCCGGTGCCGGCGGGCGAATTCGATTCCATCGCCGGCCTCGAGTCGCGCGGATTCCTGTTCGGCCCGGCTCTGGCCGCCCGCATGGGCAAGGGGTTCATCGCCGTACGCAAGGCCGGCAAGCTGCCGCCCGAGACCATCGGCGAATCCTATGATCTCGAATACGGCTCGGCGCGCGTCGAAATCGAGACGGATGCCGTGCAGGCGGGGGAGCGGGTACTTATCGTCGATGACCTCATCGCCACGGGCGGCACCGCCAAGGCCGCCACCGATCTTATCGACAAGGTGGGAGGCACCGTGGCGGGCTATGGTTTCGTGATGCGGCTCGAAGGCCTCGATGGCATCGACAAGCTTGGCGGCAAGCCCGTCAGCTCGCTGATGGCGATGCCGGCCTGAGCGTTCGTCTCACCCAACATACATTCGGTTTTTAAGGTCCGTCATGTACTGTGTACAGTTACATGACGGACCAATTACATAGTCAGGGAAGGATCGATGGATCTTTACGAATATCAGGCGCGTCAGCTGCTCGAGGAACAGGACATTCCCATCCCGAGCGCCATCTTCGCCCAGAACTCCCATGAAGTCGCGGAAGCGGCGGACACAATCGGCTATCCATGCGTGATCAAGGCGCAGGTCAAGATCGGCCATCGCGGTCAGGCTGGCGGCGTCAAGATCGCCCACAACCGCGACGAGGCCATTGTCGAATCCGAGTCCATCCTTCCGATGACCATACACGGCCACAAGGTCTCCGGCGTGCTCGTGGCCGAAGCCAAGAACATCCTGCATGAGTACTATGTGTCCATCTCCGTGGATCGCACCTCGCGCGACTTCGATGTGTTGGCCACCGCCAACGGCGGCACCGAGGTGGAGGAGATCGCCAAGGAGCATCCGGAATCCGTCAAACGCCTGCACATCGACGCGCTCGGCGATTTCGATCTGGCCGCGGCCACCGAGATGGCCCGCAGCATCGGCTTCTACCATGCCGACGTCGATCAGGCCGCGCAGATTCTGCTGAAGATGTGGCGCGTCTTCAAAGACAACGACGCCACACTCGTGGAGATCAACCCTCTGGCCAAGATCGGCGACCCGGACGACGAGTCCACCAAGCAGCTGAGCGCCTTGGACGCCAAGATTTCCCTGGACGACAACGCCGCCTTCCGGCATGGTGGCTGGGAGCGATTCGTGGATTCCGTCGTCCCCGACCCCTTCGAGCAGCGCGCCCGTGAGCACGGACTGCATTACGTGCATCTGCACGGCGAGGTCGGCGTGATCGGCAACGGTGCCGGACTCGTCATGAGTTCCCTGGACGCCGTCTCCGGCGCCGGCGAGGAGCAGGGCAGCAATGTCAAACCCGCCAACTTCCTGGACATCGGCGGCGGCGCCTCCGCCGCGGTCATGGCCGAGAGCCTGCAGATCGTCCTGTCCGACCCGCAGGTCGAATCCGTATTCATCAACGTATACGGCGGCATTACTTCCTGCGTGGAGGTCGCCAACGGCATTCTCGAAGCCGTCGCCAAGCTCGGCGGTTCCAAACCCATCGTCGTGCGCTTCGACGGCAACGCGGCGGCCGAGGGTCTGCATATCCTCGCCTCCGCGAACAAACCGAATATCCATGTGTCCGAAACCATGGAAGACGCGGCGGCCAAGGCCGCGCAGCTCGCCGGTGAGGCGATTCAGTCCAAGGAGGTTCTCTGATGCTGTTCATCGAAGACGGCGCTCCGGTCATCGTCCAAGGCATGACCGGCCATCAGGGCATGACCCATACGGCGCGCATGCTCAAGGCCGGCACCAATATCGTCGGCGGCGTGAATCCGCGCAAGGCCGGGATGCACGTCACCTTCCCCGGTGCCCAAGGTGGCGCCGACGCCGATATCCCCGTGTTCGCCACCTGCGCCGACGCCCGTGAAGCCACCGGCGCCAAGGCCAGCGTGGTGTTCGTGCCGCCGAAGTTCGCCAAGTCCGCCGTGGTCGAAGCAGTCGAAGCCGGCATCGAACTCATCGTGGTCATCACCGAAGGTATTCCAGTGGCCGATTCCGCGTATTTCGTCGAACTCGCGCTCACCAGGGGCGTGCGCATCATCGGACCGAATTGCCCCGGCCTCATCACCCTCGGCAACCCAGGCGTCAACTTGGGCATCATCCCCGACGGCATCGTCGGGCGCGGTCCGCTTGGATTGGTTTCCAAGTCCGGCACCCTCACCTACCAGCTCATGGGCGAGCTGTCCGACATCGGCTTCACCGCATGTCTCGGCGCCGGCGGCGATCCGATCGTCGGCACGACGCTGCTGGAAGCCCTGCAGGCATTCGAAGCCGACCCCGACACCAAAGCCGTCATGATGATCGGCGAGATCGGCGGATTCGCCGAACAGGATGCCGCCGCATGGGCCAAGGAGCACATGACCAAGCCGGTTGTCGCCTACATCGCCGGTTTCACCGCCCCCGAAGGCAAGCAGATGGGCCACGCCGGCGCCATCGTCTCCGGCGGCAAGGGCACCGCCCAGGACAAGAAGAACGCGCTCGAAGCGGCGGGTATCCCCGTGGGCAAGACCCCGGGACAGGCCGCCGAAATCATGCGCGACATACTCGCCAAGGCCGACATCGACTGATCGGTTCCGACCAATCGTGATGAAAGCCGTGATTCGCCAATGGGTGCGGGGAGCCATAGTCGCCCTCGCATCCATGGCCATCTATGCCATTGCATTAGGCTGCTATACAGCGCTGATGTTATTGGTCGTCTCCATGGAAGAGGGCGCCGACAATCTCACCGTCGGCACAACCTCGCTGACACAGGCCGTTGTGCTTCTGAGCGAGGGATCGGGCTTTAGAACCGATTCGTTCACCCTCACCATCACGCCATTGATGTTGACTATACTGCTGATATGGCTGATCAATGCACTCACCATGCGAATCAAAGCATACGGGCCGCATGCGTATGTTGCCGGATTGGTTGTTTGGCTCGGGTTGAACGAGGTATTCCGGCAATCCGTACACCTAGGTCTTGTCGATGACCAGTGGCTTGTGTTGCTGAAAGCAGCCATCGTATTCTCGATCGGTTTCCTATGCGCAGCCGTACCGGAATCAGCCAAGATGCGAGCATTCAGGGACTGGACTCGCAAGCAGGTGCCGGCGGACATACGCCACTGCCTGAAAATCGGCGTCGCCTTGGCCGTCGCGATACTGGGCATATACCTGGCAATTGGATTGATTACCGTCATCGTATGGGCGGTACGCAACCATGCCGCTGTCGTATCGTTGTTCGGATTGTCCGGTATGGAAACCGGTTCACGAATTCTCACCACCGTCGCCATGCTGATCTGGCTACCCAACGTCATGCTCTGGGCTGTTTCCTGGCTCTTCGGCGGCGGATTCGCCATCGGTGATTTGGCCAGTTTCACGTTATGGCTCGGCCAATCCAAAGAGCTTCCTGCAATACCGGTATTCGGTATTCTGCCCGAACCGGTCAGCAGCGAACTATGGCGTACCGTTGCCTTGAACGCGCCTCTCGCCATCGCTGCGCTCGTGGGCCTGCTGGCTGTATTCCTGCCGCAAGGATTCGCCTGCAGACCGTTGAATATACGGAATGCGTCCACCCGCGGCCCAGTACTGGTTTCGCTGATCTACTCCGCCGGGTCATTCTGCCTGAGCGCGATGCTGATCTCACTGGCATCCACATTGCTGTTCGCTCTGTCCAATGGATCGCTTGGCGATCATCGTCTCGCTCACATTGGCGTCGACGTCATGGCCTCCACCAGAGTCGTCGGTCATTCGACCGCATTGGGATTTACCGCGGCATGGCTACTCGCGCTGATTGGCACAGCGCTCGTTTTTTCGATAGGCTGGTTGGTTGGGAGGATCAATGATTCCCGCACCACCGCCGCGACCCCGAAGACCGTCATCGTCCGTCAGGCGCGGTCCCTGGCGTCACAACCACAAGAATCCAAGGAGGAACAGGATGACAAACACGAACCGACCGATCCGTCGGGCACTGGTCTCGGTCTTTCATAAGGAAGGCATCGAAGTACTCGCGGAAGCGTTCGTGAAGGCCGGCACCGAAGTCGTTTCCACCGGTTCGACCGCCAGGAAGCTCGCCGAGCTGGGCGTCAAGGTAACCGAGGTGTCCGATGTCACCGGATTCCCCGAATGCCTCGACGGCCGCGTCAAGACGCTGCATCCGTACATTCACGCCGGCATTCTGGCTGATATGACCAACCCCGAGCACGCCAAGCAGCTTGACGGCTTCGGCATCAAGCCGTTTGATCTGGTGGTCGTCAACCTGTACCCGTTCGCCGACACCGTTCGCTCCGGTGCCAACGAAGCCGACACCATCGAGAAGATCGACATCGGCGGCCCCTCCATGGTGCGTGGCGCGGCCAAGAACCACGCCACCGTGGCCATCGTCACCGATCCGGCCGATTACGCCTTGGTCGCCGAGCGTGTGGCCGACGGCACCGGCTTCTCCCTCGACGAGCGCAAGTGGCTTGCCGCCAAGGCCTTCGCCCACACCGCCGCCTATGACGCCACCATCAACGAATGGACCGCCAAGCACTGGCCGAAGCCGGCCTCCTTGGACGCCGTCGAAGTGGACAAGGACGATCAGGACACTGAAATCGATTCCGCCAAGTTCCCGGCCCAGTTCACCCGCACCTGGGATCGTGCGCACACCCTGCGCTACGGCGAGAACTCCCACCAGCAGGCCGCCCTCTACATTGACCCGCTCAACCAGACCGGTTTCGCCCATGCCGCGCAGCTCGGCGGCAAGCCGATGAGCTACAACAACTACGTGGACGCGGACGCCGCTTGGCGCACCGTATGGGATATGGCTCCCGCCATTGCCGTGGCCGTAGTCAAGCACAACAATCCGTGTGGTCTGGCCATTGGCGCGACCGTGGCCGAGGCCCACAAGAAGGCTCACGCCTGCGACCCGATGAGCGCCTACGGCGGTGTGATCGCCTGCAACTCCAAGGTCACTCTTGAGATGGCCGAAAGCGTGCGCCCGATTTTCACCGAAGTCATCGTCGCCCCCGACTATGAGCCGGCCGCGCTCGAACTGCTGCAGACCAAGAAGAAGAACCTGCGCATCCTCAAGGTGGCCGAGCCGCCGAAGGGCCACGAGGCCATCCGCCAGATCGATGGCGGCCTGCTTGTGCAGGACACTGATCTGATCAACGCCGTCGGCGACGATCCGGACGCCTGGAAGCTCGTGGCCGGCGAGGCCGCCGACGCCGACACGCTGAAGGACCTCGTGTTCGCATGGCGTGCAATCCGCTGCGTGAAGTCCAACGCCATCCTGCTGGCCCACGACCAGGCCACGGTTGGCATCGGCATGGGCCAAGTCAACCGCGTGGACTCCTGCCATCTGGCCGTCGAGCGCGCCAACACGCTGGCCGATGGTGCCGATCGCGCCACCGGTGCGGTCGCGGCATCCGATGCGTTCTTCCCGTTCGCCGATGGTGCCCAGGTGCTTATCGACGCGGGCGTCAAGGCAATCGTGCAGCCTGGCGGCTCCATCCGCGATGAGGAGGTCATCGAAGCGGCCAATAAGGCCGGCGTGACCATGTACCTCACCGGCACCCGCCACTTCTTCCACTGATCGGGACTCTCTGAGGAGAGCAGCTCAGCCAAAACGCACAAAGGTGGGATTCCGCCTGGACCCGTCAACGGGTCCAGGCGGAATCCCACCTTTGTGCGTTTTGGCTGCTATTGTGGTCACGTAACCGTTCGACAGAAGGAATCGCAACATGCACAACCATCCCTATGTATCCGAAGCACATGAGGGCAAGCCATGGTTTGAATGGTGCGTACTCGGCGTCGTCGCCGTCATCACACTGCTGGTTGCTTTCGGATATACGATGGCCGCCACGGTCATACTTGCCGTGACGGCCATCATCACCGGGCTTGTTCGTCTGATTCTTCAGGACAAAAGCCCATGGAAAGTGCGCTCAGTGGCGTTCGACTCCTTCATCGGCATCGCCTTGGGAATCGGCCTGCTGATTACCTACTTCAGCTTCTTTGGACTCTTCGGCAACATCTTTTTCCGCTGAATCGCCATCAGACGAGGTGGCCTGATCGAAGAATTCGCCATCGTCGAGCGTGTCCGCGTTTGCATCGGCATCCATCTGCGGAAGATCGGCGGCAGCCGGCACTTTGGGAGTGGTCATCATCTGAGCGATGATCATGACCAACGCCACCACAGAGGCGGCCAAGACCGGGCTAATCCAGAATACCCACAGCTGCTGCAGCGGATTTTGCGTAAGGCCCTCATTCATCGCGGCCAGTGCGATACCGGTGGAACGGGCGGGATTGAGACCGGCACCGGTAACCGGGTAGCTGATGGCTGCGGCCAGACCATAGGCAAGACCCATGGCAATGATATGACGGTCCGAGGACTCGCCGTGATCACCCAGAGAAGACATGGCGGTGGCAACGACAATCAGAGAGGCAACGACCTCGACGACAATCGCCAACGTAATCGAGAACGTAATGCCATACTGGGTCAGCAGCGAGTAAGACACGGAGCCGTTTTCGAAACCGTTAACGGCCGGAGTCAGCCACACTTTGGCAGCTACCTGCTCGGATGTGGGCAGCAGCTTGACCACGGCGAAGCCGGCGGCGATGGCACCGATGACCTGAGCGATCACATAGAGGATGCCATCCAGGATTTTCGTCTTGGAAACCAGCACGGAGGCTACGGTGATGGCCGGATTCAGCTGACCACCGGACACGCGGGAGAAGATGGCGGTGACTGCGGCATATGCCAAGCCGGTAGCCAACGCGAAGAACACGATATTGATGCCATATACGGCCGAACCCCATGTGGAGAAGGCGTAAATCGCAAAGCACAGCAGGAAGCTGCCGGCCGATTCGGCGCACACGCGCAGAGCCAGCGGCTGTTGCTTGGTTTCTTCCATGATTGTTCATTCCTTTTCATCTGTTGGAAGACGGGCGAACCCGCACAAACGGTTGCCAGTCTAGCAGCAGTCCTACGTTGCGGTATGATATATGGGTTGGAATTGGCTGGGATTCCAGTCCGCCAACTCTAAAGTATGTATACAAATCGACAGTCTCTGCAATGACAGAATCTGTCCGGCCACGTTGGGAGAACGATGCCAAACGCATATTCCCGCGCTGCGAAAGCGCAAGACGATTCCAATTCCATTCGACTCCAGAAGCTGCTTGCCCAAGCGGGATTCGGTTCCCGCCGCAAGTGCGAGGACATGATCACCGAAGGCCGTGTCGAGGTCGACGGTGAACTGGTCACCGAGCTCGGAACTCGCGTTGACCCTCATAAGCAGCAGGTGCGCGTAGACGGTTCGCGCGTACGCGTCAATCCGAACCACGTCACTCTGGCACTGAACAAGCCCCGCAAGGTGCTCTCCGCCATGGGCGATCCGAAGGGCCGCTACACGTTGCGTGACATCGTGGGCGACAAGTACGAGCGCATCTTCCACATGGGCCGTCTCGACTACGATTCCGAGGGTCTTATCCTCATGACGAACGATGGCGAACTCTCGCAGCACGTCATGCACCCCAAGTACGAGGTCGAAAAGACCTACGTCGCCACGCTGGAGGGCAAGATCTCCGGTACCGTGTGCCGCCGACTCGTGACCACCGGCGTGCAGCTCGATGACGGTTGGATCAAACTCGACCACTGCGCCATCATCGACGCCTCCCGTGATTACACGATGGTCAAGGTCGTGCTGCACTCCGGCAAGAACCGCATCGTGCGCCGCATCTTCGGTTCGATCGGTTTCCCGGTCAAGCGTCTGGTGCGCACCCAGATCGGCCCGATCAAACTCGGTGATCTGAAGCCCGGTTCCTACCGCGTGCTGTCCCAGACGGAAGTCCGTTCGCTGTCCAAGGAGGTTGGCCTGTGATTCGCGTTGCCATCGACGGCCCCGCCGGCGTGGGCAAGTCGTCCACGTCCAAGGCGCTGGCCAAGTATTTCGGATACGCCTACCTTGACACGGGCGCGATGTATCGTGCCTGCGCTTGGTGGTGCTTGAAGCAGGGCATCGATCTGGACGCCGAAACCGTGGATGAGCGTGTCATCACCGAAGCGGTGGGCGAGTTCTTCACCGGCGACCATTTCGATATCTCCGTGGACCCGGACAACCTCCGCGTATTCGCCGACGACGAGGACATCTCCGAGGCCATTCGTTCCTCCGAAGTCTCCAGCCATGTCTCCAAGGTGTCGAACGTCATCCCGGTGCGCAACGTGCTCATCGCCGCCCAGCGCGCCTACATCGCCCGCGAGGCGTCGGCCGACTCCTTCTCCGGGGGTTTGGGCATCGTGGCCGAGGGCCGCGATATCACCACTGTGGTGTCCCCGGACGCCGAGGTGCGCGTGCTGCTGACCGCCCGTGAGGAGGTCCGTCAGGCCCGTCGCACCGGCCAAGCCGTCAAGGGCGTGGGTGCTGAGGATGTGGCCGCGCGCGACAAGGCCGATTCCAAGGTCACCAGCTTCCTGACCGCCGCCGATGGCGTTACCACCATCGACAATTCCGATCTGGACTTCGCCCACACGCTCGATCTGCTCATCGGTCTGGTCGAGGACGCCATCGAGAACCAGGAATACGAGCAGTATGCCGCCAATCTCGAAGGCTATGAGTTGGACGAGGGCGATGAGGATCTGATTTCCGGCCGTGGTTTCACGGAAGGTGCGCGCAAGGCCGGCCCCAAGCCGGTGGGCGTGCTGGCTGTTGTAGGCCGTCCGAACGTGGGCAAATCATCCTTGGTCAACCGTATCCTCGGCCGCCGTGCCGCCGTTGTGGAAGACACGCCGGGCGTTACGCGAGACCGTGTGAGCTATGACGCGGAATGGGCCGGCACCGACTTCAAGCTGGTGGACACGGGCGGCTGGGAAGCCGACGTGGAAGGCATTGAATCCGCCATCGCCTCACAGGCACAGGTTGCCGTGACCTTGGCCGATGCTGTGGTATTCGTTGTCGATGGTCAAGTGGGCATGACCACCACCGATGAGCGCATCGTCAAGATGCTGCGTGCCGCCGGCAAGCCGATCGTGCTGGCCGTCAACAAGATCGACGACCAGGCCAGCGAATACCTTGCCGCCGAATTCTGGAAGCTCGGCCTCGGCGAACCATACTCGATTTCCGCCATGCACGGCAGGGGAGTGGGCGACCTGCTGGACGTTGCGCTCGACAAGCTCAAGCAGGCCGAGAAGACTTCCGGCTACCTCACGCCTTCCGGCCTGCGCCGCGTGGCTCTGGTGGGCCGTCCGAACGTGGGCAAGTCGTCTCTGCTCAATCAGCTGGCGCGCGAAGAACGTGCCGTTGTCAACGATTTGGCCGGCACTACGCGCGACCCCGTCGACGAAATCGTCAACATCGATGGCGAGGACTGGCTGTTCATCGACACCGCCGGCATCAAGCGACGCCAGCACAAGCTCACAGGCGCGGAATATTATTCCTCTCTGCGCACGCAGGCCGCCATCGAGCGCTGTGAATTGGCGCTGATCCTGTTTGATGCATCGCAGCCGGTATCCGATCAGGATTTGAAGGTCATGTCCACCGCCGTGGATGCGGGCCGTGCAATCGTGCTCGTATTCAACAAGTGGGATGCGATGGACGAGTTCGACAAGCAGCGTCTCGAACGCCTGTGGAACACCGAATTCGACCGTGTGATGTGGGCCGAGCGTGTGAACCTGTCCGCCAAGACCGGCTGGCACACCAACCGTCTGACGCGAGCCATGGATAAGGCCTTGGAATCCTGGGATCAGCGTATTCCTACAGGCAAGCTCAACGCCTTCCTCGGCAAAATTCAGGCCGCCCACCCGCACCCGTTGCGTGGTGGCAAGCAGCCGCGAATCCTCTTCGCCACGCAGGCATCCACGCGCCCGCCGCGTTTCGTGATCTTCGCCACCGGCTTCCTCGAGCACGGCTACCGCCGCTACATCGAGCGTTCCCTGCGCGAGGAATTCGGCTTCGAAGGCACACCAATCCAGATCTCCGTGAACATCCGCGAAAAGAAGAAGCGCAAATAGCCTCCATCTGAACCGCGCCCCATCTGTTGGATGTTGTTAGCTAGGATACAGGGTCAGTCCGCGAGGGACATGCTCCGGAATTCCTCCGGGGTGTGTCCCTCGGGCTTTTCCCGGCGTCGTCCGGTGGCCCGGTGCGCGATGTACGCGTCGAGCCCGGCCTTGAACCGCTCGTACGAATCGAATGTCCGTCCCCTGTGGAGCCCGTCCTTCAGGGGTAGTGCCCGAATACCTGTTCGGTGTCGTGGCGTTGTCCAGGCGGTCGGCCTTGCGGCTCATCGACTGGTGGATGTCCTGCTCCTCGAACCAGTCCCTCCACTCATCTCGGTGTCTTCGGTTTAACAGAGCCAAAAGAAGTTTCCGGTTTCTTGGCATATGTCGTGATTATGGTCTTGCCAGTTCTGATCCCGCAGTACCTTCTTAAGCCCGTCCACTTCGTCCTGGAGTCTGCCGATCTGGCGTTCCTTCTGGACGATTATCCTAATGCTTATTGCTTGCTGCTGACTGGATCTCATCCGGAGCAGGAAGCCCGTAGGCTGTCCGCCGTCAGTGTTTCCGCGCCACGCAGCATCTCCATGGGGGTGCCGGTGAACACCACCTCGCCGCCGTTCTTTCCGCCGTCCGGGCCGATGTCGATGATCCAGTCCGCCCGCTTCATCACATCCAGGTTGTGCTCGATGACCACCAGCGTGTTCCCACGGGACACGATCAGGTCGAACAGCTTGAGGAGCTTTTGGATGTCGGACAGGTGCAGGCCGGTGGTGGGCTCGTCCATCACGATAATACCGGCCTTTTTCCCCAGGTTCTTCGCCAGTTTGATCCGCTGTCGTTCGCCGCCGGACAGGGTGCTGAGGGGCTGACCCAGGGTCAGGTAGGAGAGGCCCACCTGCTCCATCACGTTCAGGTGCTTTCTGATTTTGGCGTCCTCGAACACCTCCAGCGCCTGGGAGGCCGTCAAGCCCAGCAATTCCACAATGTTCTTCCCCTTGTAGGTGCAGGCGAGGGCCTCCTCGTTATACCGCACGCCGCCGCAGGCTTCGCACTCGGTCACGATGGGGTCCATGAAGGCAAGCTCGGTGACAATGACACCCTTGCCGCCGCACACCGGGCAGGCCCCAGCGGAGTTAAAGCTGAACAGGCCGTCCGGCTTGCCGCTCTCCCGCGAAAGCAGCTTTCGGATCTCATCAAAGAAGCCCAGGTAAGAGGCAGGGGTGGAGCGGTTGGTGGCCGTGATAGGTCCCTGGTCGATCATCACAATGTCGCTTTCGTACTGCCCCGCAAACACCTGGGAGATCAAGGTGCTTTTGCCCGAACCGGCAGGCTGCCCGCCGCTTGGCGGGGCGTCTCCTTGATGGGAAGGACCTGCCGCATGGCCCGCCCGGTCAGGGTGTCGGCCCGGAGCAGCTCTTCGTAGCTGCCCGCAAACACGATCTCCCCGCCGTTCTGTCCGGCCCCCGGCCCCACGTCAATCACATGGTCGGCGATGGAGATCACGTCCTTGTCGTGCTCCACCACCAGAACCGTGTTGCCCTTGTCCCGGAGCTGCCGCAGCAGGTTGTTCATGCGGTAAACGTCACGGGGGTGCATCCCGGCGCTGGGTTCGTCGAAGATATAGGTCATGCCTGTCAGGCTGCTGCCCACGTACCGCACCAACTTGAGTCGCTGGGCCTCGCCGCCGGAGAGGGACGGTGTATCCCGGTTCAGATGGAGATAGGGCAGGCCAATCTCAATCATCCGGTCCAGCCCCTCGATGATGGTCTGCACCAGCACCCCCACCGTCTGGTCAGTGATCTGCGACAGGACTTCCCGGAGCTGGGTCAGCTCCATGGCGCACATGTCAGCGATAGAATAACCGTTTATCTTGCAGCCCAGGGCCGCCTCGTTCAGCCGCTGACCGTGGCAGTCGGTACACTCCATTTCGGCAACCAAACTTTGGGATTTCTCCCGGGTGTGCTTGCTCTTACTGCTGATGTCTCGGTTGAGCAGCGTCTTTGTGTACTTGTGGTACAGGCCGGTTACCTTTGGATTCTCCGGCTCCCCCTTGCCGTCCCGGTTGCCGTAGAGCAGGAGGTTGTATTCCTCGGCGGAATATGCTCGGATAGACTTGTCCAGGTCGAACAAGCCGGACTCGGCATACTGCTTCCAGTACCAGGAGCCGGGCCGGTAGAGGGAGTCCTTCACGCAGCCCTCATTCCAGGACTTGTCCAGATCCAGGATGGCCTCCACATCGACCTTGGTGATCTTCCCCAGGCCGGAACAGGTCTTGCACATACCGTTGGGGTCGTTGAAGGAGAAGTAGGAGGCTGTCCCCACATAGGGCGTCCCGATACGGGAGAACAGCAGCCGCAGGCTAGCGTACAGGCCGCTGATGGTGCCCACCGTGGAGCGGGCGTTGCCGCCTAGAGGGGACTGGTCCACCACCACCGAGGCCGTCAGGTTGTCAATACGCTCCACCGCCGGTTTCGGGTATTTCGGCAACCTGGAGCGCACGTAGGCCGGGTAGGTGGCGTTCATCTGCCGCTGGCTTTCGGCGGTGATGGTATCGAACACGATGCTGGACTTACCGGAGCCGGACACGCCGGTGAACACCGTGATTTTCTCCTTTGGAATACGGAAGGCAACGTGTTTTAAATTGTTCTGGGTCAGCCCGTAGACAAGAATATCCGTCATCAATTTACACCTCTTTTCATCTGTTTCTTTCTGTCATGCCACAGCAGCAGAGCCGCAATCAGCGCGGCCAGACAGTCAGCCGTGGGGCTTGGGGGGGGTACGGGGACGTGTCCGCGTCGACGGGGGATGCAGCTCTGTCGACACTGATGGTTCGCGGACGGCGACGCGCGGGATTGACGGTCCGTGACGCCGCAGAGCGGGGTGCTCGGATGCGTTCATTGCCCCTGATCACCCTTGGATATAGAGGAGGCCCGTCGTTGTGACACCGCGGAAACGGCACAACGACGGGCTTTCCGGTCGGGCCGGCGGGATTTGAACCCGCGACCCCTTGACCCCCAGTCAAGTGCGCTACCAAACTGCGCTACGGCCCGAACAGTGCATCAAGCACCGAGGAGATAATCTATCACGTGATCGTATACCGCGCAAGAAACACAGCGACACGGCGTGTCATCTCGATTGCCTCCAAAAATTCACCGCCTCCGCACCCCCGTCGTATGCGTTTGCCCCAAACAGGGGCTAGACTGGTTCCTATTGATTTGACGAAAGGGACCCGAATTGACCGAAATAAACGATAAGGCCCAACTGGATATCGCCGCCGCTGACGACACCGACGCCGTCACCTCGGACACCACCGAAGAAACCGTAAACACCCCTGAAGTGGATGAGACTTTCGAGCTTTCGGCCGCCAAGATGCGCGAGCATGGCATGAGTGAAACCGCCATCAACCAGTTCCGCCATTTGTATGACGTATGGCGCCATGAAGAAGCCTCCAGCTGGATTCGTGAGGACGACATCGAGCCGCTTGGCCACGTGCCCAGCTTCCACGACGTCTATGAGACCATCAACCACGACAAGGCCGTGGACGCCTTCGCCAAGACCGCATTCCTCAAGCTCAATGGCGGTCTGGGCACCTCCATGGGATTGGACAAGGCCAAGTCGCTGTTGCCGGTGCGTAGGCACAAGGCCAAGCAGATGCGCTTCATCGACATCATCCTCGGCCAGGTGCTCACCGCCCGGACCCGTCTGAACGTGGAACTGCCGCTGACCTTCATGAATTCCTTCCGCACTTCGGCGGACACGATGAAGGCGCTCAAGCAGCATCGCAAGTTCAGCCAGCATGACGTGCCGATGGAAATCATCCAGCATCAGGAACCCAAGCTCGTGGCCGCCACCGGCGAACCTGTGAGCTACCCTGTGAACCCGGAGCTGGAATGGTGCCCGCCCGGCCACGGCGACCTGTTCTCCACCATCTGGGAGTCTGGTTTGCTTGACGTATTGGAGGAGCACGGCTTCAAGTATCTGTTCATCTCCAATTCCGACAATCTCGGTGCGCGCCCCTCGCGTACGTTGGCCCAGCACTTCGAAAACACAGGTGCCCCGTTTATGGCTGAAGTGGCCATCCGCACCAAGGCCGATCGCAAGGGCGGCCATATTGTGCGCGACAAGGCCACTGGTCGCCTAATACTGCGTGAAATGAGCCAGGTCCATCCGGACGATAAGGAAGCGGCCCAAGACATCACCAAGCATCCTTACTTCAACACCAACTCGATCTGGATTCGCATCGACGCTTTGAAAGACAAGCTCGCCGAATGCGATGGTGTGTTGCCGTTGCCGGTGATTCGTAACAAAAAGACAGTGAATCCCACGGACCCGAACTCCGAACAGGTGATTCAGCTGGAAACCGCCATGGGTGCCGCAATCGGTCTGTTCAACGGTTCCATCTGCGTCCAAGTGGATCGTATGCGCTTCCTTCCGGTGAAAACCACCAATGATTTGTTCATTATGCGTTCCGATCGCTTCCATCTGACGGACACGTATGAGATGGAAGACGGCAACTACATCTTCCCGAACGTCGAACTTGATCCGCGATACTACAAGAACATCCACGATTTCGACGAACGGTTCCCCTACGCCGTGCCATCTTTGGCCGCAGCCAACTCGGTTTCCATTCAGGGCGACTGGACATTCGGACGTGACGTCATGATGTTCGCTGACGCCAAACTGGAAGATAAGGGCGAGCCAAGCTATGTGCCGAACGGCGAATACGTTGGCCCGCAAGGCATCGAACCGGACGATTGGGTGTGATTTACGACACGGTCGAACGATAAAAAAGATATTATTTTTGTGAAATGGCGCTCAACTGCGGAAAAAGCCTCTAAGATAGAGTGAGTGTGGGGAAACTCATACGCACTTATAACGAAACAATAACTATACGTGAGGACTAATGGCAGAGGGCACAAGCGGACGTCGGCGTTTTTCCGACAAATGGGGCAAGCACGAGCTGGACGTACTGGCTGTGTTGTCATCCGCGTTCCCGCAATGGCTCACATCCCGCCAAATTGCGCAGCGCGTCAAAGCTTACGCCGACTCGTATGGAGAGCTGGCAGATCAGGCCGCCAAGGCCGCGTTCGCCAAGCAGTTCCAGCGTGATCGCGCCAAGCTCGCCGCTATGGGCATCGCCATCGAATCACGGCAGCCTGAGTATTCGTCCAAGTCGGAAGGCCAGGACTTCGCGTCCTACCGTCTGCAGTTGGGCGACGAACCGCGCATCCGTCTGATGTTCGAGCCGGAAGATATGCCGGTGCTTGCCGCCGCCAACTATCTGGCTCGTTCGATGTCGATTTCCTCCGAGCCGGATCATTCCCAGCTCACCCAACAGGCGTCGCGCACCACGCCGCGTGTGCCGCAGACCCCTATTCCCGGGCTCGGTTTGGATTCGATTGCGCCTGGCTTGGGCACGCAGCCCATTCCGGACTCGCTGGTCAAGGTTATCGATTCGCGTCGCTTTGCCGCCACCGTTGATGTGGACGGCGAACACCTGAACGTGGCCTACACCGATTCCGACGATTTGGCCATGTTTGTGCTGGAGCATCCGGGTGCCACGATTGTCAGCCCGCAGGAGGCTGTGGACGCCTATCATCGCCGCCTGCACGCCGCCAGCCGATTCACTCTGGCCGACGAATCCGCCAGCCCTGTAAGCGCCTCGGTGGTTTCCCCATCGATTAGTCGCGATGTTCGTGAGCCGGGTGATCCCGAGTCGATCAAGGCCCAGAACAAGAAGAACGGATCCGCTTTCCAAACGGGCAGCGAGGTGGATCGTCGCCTGCGTCTGATGCTGTTCCTCTCCGCTCACCTGGGTGAGGAATTCTCGATGAGCGAGCTGGCCGAGCGCTTTATCGGCAAACCGAAGAACGACGACGAGCTCAAGAAATTCGTCAACATCATTCATAAGGACATCAACACCCTGACCACCGTTTCCGACGATGGTGAGATGGCTGGCAGCCAGTTCTTCGATATCGACTGGCCGCTGCTGGATGCCGAGGGTATTGTTTCCGCCACCAATTCGTTGGGCCTTGAACGTCTTGCCGGCATTTCGCCGCAATACCTCAGCATGCTTACCGCCTCGGTCAGCTACTTGGCGCATTCGCCGTTACTGCCGGACAAGCAGCGTGGGCAGGCCGAATCCCTGTATGAGCGTTTGCACCGCCATGTCAGCCCGGGCCAGACCCCGTGGCTGAGCCTGACCGGCTATGAGCTGGAGCCCCGAAGCTTCTCCATCGTCAAGCGTGCGATCAACACCGATTCGTTGTTGGACATGGAGTATTCCGACGGTACCGGTAGTACCCGTCGCAAGCTGGTGGCCCCCGCCAAGATCTTCATCGACGAAGGCGTGTATTATGCCGCCGTCTACACGGATGTCGGTTCCGCCGCCCCCAAGGACAAGAAGGCCTACGTCTCCAAAGACAAGACCATCGACAAGGCCAACGGCAAGCCTCGCATCTGGCAGGTGCTGCGATTGGCCCGTATCGAAAAGGCGGAATTGGTCAAGCCCACCAAGCAGATCAACATCCCGAACATGCCGGTGAGCGAACTGCGCAAGTGGAGTTTCGACAACGGTACCGACGCGGTGTTCATCACCGATCAGCGCGATCTGGCATTCATCAAGACATTGCCGGGCGCTACCGTCGAACAATGCGGTGCCGGTGAAAAGGTGCATCTGACCGTTTCCTCCGATTCCTGGTTCGTGGCCTTCTGCATTGCCCACGCGCGTCATATCACAGCGGTCGCCCCGGAAACGTTGCGCACCATGATCGTGGCACGTGCCGAACGCGAACTGAGCATCAGCGAGAACAAGTAAGGAGCCTTTCATGCCTTGGTGGATATGGCTGATTCTGGCCCTGTTCATGCTGGCCATGATTGTTGCCGGACTCATCTATACAGCCCTTCATGGAATCCGTGCCTTGAAAGACATGTCTGACATCGGTGGCCAACTCGGTGAACGCGTGGCCGCGATGGGGGAGTCTGGCACTTCTGCCGACACCAGCGAGCCGCCTCTGTTTACTCAGCCGCTCAGCGTGGCACAGAATCGTTATGCCGGGGCCCATGCGGACGTGATTCGTCGCAAGGCAGCCAAGCGCGAGCGCCACACCCAGGCATGGGCCCGCTGGAAGCGATTCAACAACTAACGGAAAGCAGCAATGGCACGTCACCAACACCATAAGGGCAATGCCGATTCCCAGACGCTGAGCCCTTCGCAGCGGTACGCATCATTCCAAAAAGTCCAACGCCATCGGGCATCCGCAGCAGCGCGATTCGCCGAATGCCTGCCCTTCGAACTGGACGGCTTCCAGACCGAAGCTAATGATGCGCTCGAAGCCGGCAGTAATGTACTGGTCGCGGCCCCAACCGGCGCCGGCAAAACCGTAGTGGCGGATTTTGCCATTTACCTCGCCCAGGAACGCAACGTCAAAGCCTTCTACACCACACCGATCAAGGCGCTGAGCAATCAGAAATACCATGATCTGGTCGACGTGTACGGCCCGGACAAGGTGGGCCTGCTCACCGGCGATACCTCGATCAACTCCGAGGGTGACATCGTGGTCATGACCACCGAAGTGCTGCGTAACATGCTCTACGAGCGTTCAACCACGCTGAACGCACTGCGCTATGTGATCCTTGACGAAGTGCACTATCTGGCCGACCGATTCCGCGGGCCCGTGTGGGAGGAAGTCATCATCCACCTGCCCAAGACAGTCAAGATCGTCGGCCTGTCCGCCACCGTGTCAAACGTGGAGGATTTCTCCAACTGGATCGCCTCGGTGCGCGGCGACACCAAGCTGGTGATCAGCGAACACCGCCCCGTGCCGCTGAAACAGCACGTCATCGTGCAGGCGGACGAACACACCGAGCCCGAGGTGCTGGATCTCTATCGCCGCGACGGCAACGGCGAGCAGACCACCAAGCTCAACGCCGAACTCATCAACCGGCTCGACCAGCTGGACCGCAAGGCCGCACGCCGGCGCGGCGAGGAACGCCCCGATAAGCGCAAGGGCTTCGGCAGAAGACATGCTGGCAAAGGCGTCAAGAACCGTGCCCCGAAAGCGGAACGCCACACCCCGCGCCGCTGGGCCGTGGTGGATGAGCTTAACTTCCTGAGAATGTTGCCCGGAATCTACTTCATCTTCTCTCGCAACGGTTGTGACCAGGCCGTGGAACAGTGCATCAACGCCGGACTGAAGCTCACCACCGATGAGGAAGTGACCAGGATTCGCCGCATCGTGGATGAGATGGTGGAGGGGCAACTCACTCAGGAAGACCTGAAAGCCCTGCAGTTCTCCAAGTTCCGTTTCGCGTTGGAAGAAGGCTTCGCTTCGCACCACGCCGGCATGATCGCTCTGTTCCGCCAGATAGTCGAACGATTGTTCGAAGAAGGTCTGGTCAAGATGGTGTTCGCCACGGAAACGCTGGCCTTGGGCATCAATATGCCGGCCCGTTGCGTGGTGGTCGAGAAACTCGAGAAGTTCGACGGCACTGGTCACGTGGGCCTGACTCCCGGAGAATTCACGCAGCTCACCGGTCGTGCCGGTCGGCGCGGCATCGACACCATCGGCCACGCCATCGTGGTCGACCATCACGGTTTTGTGCCCGCCACGGCCGCCGCGTTGTCATCCAAGCGTGTCTACCCGTTGCACTCCAGCTTCCGGCCCACGTTCAACATGGCCGTGAACCTGCTCAACTCCAGCGACTACGAGACCGCGCGCGTTACCCTGGACCAGTCGTTTGCCCAGTGGGAGGCCAACGAATCGGCCTGGCAGTTGGAATCGCAGATCAACACACTGAAGAACGCGCTGGCCGGATACGAACAGGCGTTCGCATGCGAACACGGCGACTTCAAACAGTTCATGACCCTGCGTATGGAGCTGAGCGATATCGAGAAGGAAGGCCGCCGCAAACTGAAGCACGAAGTGTTCCTGACCGATCAGGAGCGTTCACGCGCCTTCCAGAACCTCGACCAGCGCATCCGGGATTTGCGCAAGGCGGAACACGAGCATCCATGCCGTAATTGCCCGGACCTCCAGCAGCACCTCAAGTGGGGCCACCGCTGGGCCCGCGAGACCCGCGAACTGCAGCGCGTCACCGATCGCTACGACTCCCGTACCGGGTCCGTGGCACGTCAGTTCGATCGCATCTGCGATATTCTCACCGGGCTTGGTTACCTCGAACGTCATGTCAATGCGGCCGGCCACATTGACATGACGTTGACCGAGAAAGGCTCGCTGCTGCGCCGCATCTATAGTGAACATGACCTGGAACTGTGCGAGGCGCTGCTCGCCGGCACGTTCGACAAGCTCGACGCCAACGGACTGGCCGCTGTGCTCTCTTCACTGGTATACGAGGCCAGACGAGGGGGAGACAGTGAACCGAGGCACTACCCGGGCGGCATCTCCGGGCCCATCGCCATCGCTTCGTCCAAGCTCAAGGGCATCTGTGAAGACATCGATATCCTGTGCGAGGATCATGGTCTGGACGAGATGCAGCGGCCGGACTTCGGCATTCTCGACATCATGTATGAATGGGCGGATGGCGGTTCGCTGGGATCGTGCCTGTACGGCACCGACATGACCGGCGGCGACTTCGTACGCACTGCCAAACGACTGGCTGACGTGCTGCAGCAGATCGCTGTCGCCCAGCCGCTGCCGTTCGACGGGGGAGAGCGGCTGGGCGGGCGCGCCCCCCCAGCGGCCGCCCCCCGGGCATACA
>OAUJ01000077.1_pt1 | contig 31366 bp, 35 predicted proteins | sample 1501261 | NCBI WGS metagenome assembly OAUJ01 (sample SAMEA2580042, study PRJEB22360) | human gut metagenome | biome: human gut; feature: human-associated habitat; material: faeces | place: Denmark | collected 2008/2010 | reverse complement strand
TCACGCCGTCGGCCTCCCAATGGCCGAAACCGCTGCGGTCTCCGGCCTCCGGCGGGCGTCCGGAGATGGGAGCCCGTCCGGGAATCGGGAAACGCGACGTCCTCCCGCCGCCACGCCCGCGCCGCCTCCCGTGGCCACGTGGAAGGCAGCGCGCCCAGCGTTCACGGCGATGGCGGTCGACGTAGATCCAACGGCAGACGGTCTCCGGGCGCACGCGCATGGTGGGGTCGTCGGGGAACGGGACGCGCGGCCTGCCGCCGACGGGCGGCGGCGACCAGCCGCGACCCGGCCATTCGGCCGCCCGCGCCCACGGGCGTCCGCATGACGGGCGGTGGCGCCTGCGCGATCTGGCGCGCCTGCGGTCGGCCCTGCGCCGCGCGGGGCCGGCGATGTAGTATCCGCCCGTCCACGGGCCCGTCTTCAGCCGTTTCGGCCGGCACGGCCGGCAGGACCCGTTCTCGTCGGACGGGAGCCACGTGTTGCGTCTGATCTCCCCGCCGGCCGTCGAGGCGTTGCGGCCGGGCATCAGACCGATCCCGCGGACGCTCGTGCCGTTGCCGATCTCGATCTGGATGACCTGGCGTTCCTCTTCCGACAGGTGCGAACATACTTCTCCCATAGGGGCGACATCCCCTCGGACTGGTTATCCGGACAATCCCCAATCTAACGGGTGTTGCACTTTCAATTAGACAACGGGGTGTGTTTTACCGCATTTCTGCGCTTTTATAAACACCTGGATGCCGATGGAAGTCATGAACGACCACATATGTACAGAATGGTGTGGCAGAAGCCGGAGAGGCGCGATCCCGGGATTCATCGCAGGTGGCACGGTGGGATGATCGGACCGGGAACACTTATACTTCGGCATTTGCATCATCCGACGCGTCCAGACACCTGTAGACGGTGGACCGTCCCACGTGCATCATCGCGGCGATCTGGCCTACCGTCACCGTTTTCGACCCGTACAGCCTCCGCACCTCCCTGACCTGTTTCCCGTCGAGCTTGGCGGGCCGTCCGCCCTTCCGTCCTCTGGCGCGGGCGGCTTCGAGTCCGGCGCGGGTGCGTTCGCGGATCAGGTCGCGTTCGAACTGCGCCAAAGACCCGAAGATGTTGAACACGAGCGCGCCGCCCGGTGTGCTCGTGTCCATCGATTCGGTCAGGGAGCGGAACCGCACTCCCCTCTCGTCGAACGTGACCATCAGGTCCACCAGGTTCTGCATGTTCCCGCCGAGCCTGTCGAGCTTCCACACGACCACGGTGTCACCCTCGCGCAACAGGTCGAGCATGTGGTCGAGTTCGGGACGGTAGGCCCTCGCGCCGGAGGCCACGTCGGTGAGGATCCTGTCGCACCCGGCCCTCTCCAACGCGTTCCTCTGCAGGTCGGTGGTCTGGTCGTTGGTGCTGACTCGTGCGTATCCGTAGATCATGCTCGTCATGCCCCAAGCCATACCACTACCCGTCAAAGACACGGAGTTTCGGAACGTTGATTGCGGGACGGGTTACGGGACGCTTTCCGCCGGAGCGCCGGAGACCGTCTCCCCTGGTCCGGACTCCGTCCCGGAAACCTCCGTTTTTGCACCGGTTGGCGGTATGTCGTGTGATCCGCTGTGGCTTCGTTCGCTTGGTGGCGGGGTTCTTGCAGCGCTCTGTGGCGGTCTTGTTGCCGCGATCACGCAGGACTGGCTGCAGGTAGGTGTCGCGGTCTGGACCGAGAGGGGTGCGCCTGGTCCAGACCGTTTGGATCGCTGCCGCTACGTCAGAGTCCGAAGGCTCCGCCGCTGACGAGGATCACGATGCCGAGGCCGATGAGAACGATGGGGAAGAGGATGTGCTCCCAGCGTTCGAGCACTTCGGCGATCGGGGGGAGGGTGGCGACGAACTTTGCCAGGGCCACCAGGACCGCGACGAGCGCGAGGAAGACGATGCAGTAGGCGACTACTGCGAGAGGTTCCACGCTGAGGAAGACAGGGGTGTAGACGCCGATGTTGTCGCCGCCGTTGGCAAGGGTGACGCCTGCGACTGTCCACACGCCGACCTTCTTGCCGGCAACCTTGGCCTCGTCGTCATCGTCGTCATCGTCTCCGCGCCAGGCCTGCCATGCGGCCCAGAGGGATGAGACCGAAGTACGGGATGGCTGCCGAGGGCAGGAATGCTCCGGCACCGATGGTCACCAGGACCGCGGCACCGAGGATGCCGGCGAATCCGAGGTACTGGCCGGCCAGAATGCGGGCGGTAGTGCCGCGCTGGCCCGCCCCTCGCGCGAAGAAGAGGGAGAGCACGATGATGTCGTCGATGTTGGTCGCTGCGAACAGGCCCATCGCCTGCAAGACCGAGGTGAGGATCATGCGCCCTCCCCAGCTGCGTCGCATCCGGGAAGCGAGCAGGCGGAATCGATGCACGGGGCGTCTTCGTCCACTGCCAGGGTGGCATCGACCAGTGCCGTCAGCGCCTGCGCCAGGTGCGAATCGGCGATCTCATATCGTGTCCGACGACCCTCGGGCTCGGAGACGACGATCCCGCAATCGCGTAGGCATGCCAGGTGGTTGGACACGTTCGGGCGTGTCAGGTCCAGATCTCGGGCTAGTTCCGCCGGGTAAGCGGGATGGTCGAGCAGGGTCAAGATGATCCGTGATCGAGTGGGGTCGGCCAGTGCACGACCCAGGCGGTTCATCACGTCGAGACGCGAAGCAATAGTCAGCATGGATTGAACTATACAACGCGCACTGAACAATCGGTCACAGGCGCCAGCCCAGATCGCATGCCCGTAAGGGGAACCCTCACCGGACACCACCGCTACTTATCGAGAGGAACGACGGCACGCCTGGCGGGCTGTCCCGTAAGACCCGTCCGGTGAACTGTCCGGTGAGGGGAGGCTATATGACACACTGGGGAGCATGTCCCCTTTGAAGGTCGGCTATGCCCGAGTCTCCACCGACGAGCAGAACCTGACCGCGCAGCGTGACGGACTCGCGGCGCGGGAAGTGAAGCTGAGCATCGCCGGATCGGTGTACGACCCGACCGACCCGATGGGGAAACTGTTGTTCAACGTGCTGGCGATGGTCGCCGAGTTCGAAGCCGACCTCATCCGTGCCCGCACCCGCGAGGGGATGAGGGTCGCCAAGGGCCGGCTGCGCGGAAAGTCACCGAAACTCACCCCCCGGCAAGAAGCTCACCTCGTCCAGCTACATGCTGCCGACGAGCACACCGTGGGCGAGCTGGCCGAGCTGTTCAGTGTGGGCCGCTCCACGGTCTACCGCGCCCTTCAGCGCGCTGAGCGCGGCCGCGAGAACGCCTTGCAGTAGGTGCGTCGTGGACGCTCGAGCGCGGTGGCGGATCCTCAGGCTCCACTTCAGCCAGGACCAGCGCCGCTACTTCACCAACGTGCCCCAGGGACACGGCCTGATGAAAAGCGGCAACGCTGTCATCCCGATTGACGGGCGCATCCCCAGCGACAGCAAACTCTACGCACTGTTCTCGACCACGTTCGGAGAAGGAAACTAAAACCCATGAAAGGCCTGCGCAGCAGCGGCGATAGCGGGCAGTCGACCAGCCACCTCGGTCACCTCAACCTCAACCACCGCGCCACCACGATCATCGGCCAGACGGGCCACACCGCCGGCCAGATCGCGCACGGGCCAGCGGGAACACCTCATGCCGGCGACGGCGACCTCATCGACAGCGCCGACGACCAGCTCAAAACCCAGGGAACCAAGACCGCCAAAGCCGCCAGCCGAAGCGTCAAAGGCACTACCAAAACTGTCCGTTTGCGGAACATCTCATGCTGCGGTGACGCGGAATCGGCGGCGCCGCATATCCGGCAAAGGATCCAGACGGCATCGGACCTATCTATCCGTCGGGTCGTCGTCCGTCGAATCGTAGGCGGAGAAGGCCCCGGCGACCTCCCCGAACAGGTCCGCTGGCGATATCTGGCATGCGATCGCGAGATTGTAGAGCGTCGGAAGCGAGGGGAAGTTGTATCCGTTCTCGATGTTCGCCAGGCTCTTCTCGCTGATCCAGCCGACGCGAAGCCCCGAGCACTCGGCCTCCGAGATGAAGTCCTGTCTCGACGGCTTTATATCCAACAACTCGCGGCGATGTCTCTTGATGATCGCGCCCACGCGCCGCAACGCGGGATCATCCGTGTCCTTTTTCCGTACCGTCATGCCACCCACCATACCACAAAGAGTAACCAAGGTTCTAAAACACCACCAAGGTTCCATTGTGGAATCCCGTGGCTTGGATATGATGGTAACCGTCTTCATCAAAGGATGACAGATGGCGGCCGATCAAAAGACCGGCCTCCGGCTCCTTCGAGAAAGGAAACCAACCATGAAGGAACGATTCCATATCCACACCATGCGCACCGTGAAGTCGCCGTCGGATCCCAGCGTGACGACGTATTTCATCTGGGTCAACATGCGCGACCTGCCGGCGAACATCCCGACCGATGTGAACCCCCGCAAGCCCAACATGAAGACGATGACGGCGAAGAAGCTCCTTGACGCCGTGTCCGGCACGGACCCGTACTTCGACATCCACAACCGCGGCATCGTCATCCTCGCAAAGAGCGTGAGGCTCGACGCGGCGAACAGCATGGTGGATCTCGATCTCGACGACGACACGTCGCGCTACGGCATCCTCGACGGCGGCCACACGTACAGGGCGATCATGGACCGCCGCGACGCCATCCCGTCCGACATCGACAAGTTCGTCAAGCTCGAGGTCTTCGTCGGCGAGGACCTCGACGTCGCGGCCCTGTCCGACGCGCGCAACACGTCCGTGCAGGTCAGCGACATCGCGCTGTTCAACCTGGAGGACCGCTTCGACTTCATCAAGAAGGCCATCGCGAACCAGCCCTACGGCGACAACATCGCGTACAAGGACAACGACAGCGGGAAGACCACGCCGGTCTCGGAGCTCCTCAAGCTCATGTACGCGTTCAACATCGACCGCTTCAAGGACGCCCTGTCGGTACCGACCGCCTCGTACACCGGCAAGGCCGCGGTGTTCAAGGACTACCGGAAGGAATGGGACGACCACCACACCGAGGACGGGTCGAACCCATCGGAGGACAACATCTACCTGCAGCTTGCCCAAGTGCTTCCCGACCTCGTGGCCCTGTACGAGAGGATCCAGGAGGACATGCCTCGCAAGTTCAAGGACTACAAGCTCGCGGTCGGACTGCAGAAGGGCAACTTCGGCAACCTCCGCGGCGTGGAGAAGCGGGATGGGAAGGCGAAGACTCTCTTCACGCAGAAGGCCATTGACTATGACGTGTCCGCGGGATACATCATGCCGATCTTCGGCGCGTTCCGCGCGCTGCTCTCGAAGAACAGGGACGGGCATGGCGTCGAGTGGACGGTCGACCCGATCGAGATGTGGGACGCGGTCGGCATGGCCTTGGTCCAGAACACGTTCGACACGGAGACCAACCCCAACGCGGCCGGCAAGATGAAGACGCTGTGGCAGTCCAACTATCGCATCGTGGAGGGCGAGAAGACCAAGAAGCTCCTCGAAAGGCTGATGAGCGAACAGCGGTGACGGAGCCACGCTCCGGACGGGGCGGATAGGACCCGTATGAAACGCAATGCCCCGTCCGGGTCTGTTCAGTGACTGGCACCTCCGACGGTCTGATCTGTGTGCGGTCTGATCTAGGCCGCGCACAGATCGGGCTCAAGCTGCCATGGACAAGAATGATCCACTTGCGACATCAATAAATGGACTATGGAAGGAAAACCATTACGAATAATCTGCAATCTCTGGTCACGATACTGACGAATGTGGTAACAATTGGCGGGATTCTCAAAAACATCCCTGATCTCAGGACGTCAAGCATCTCCCGCATAAACTCGAAATTCGAGAAACTCAAAAAACTGGAATCGCATCTGGAACGGAACGGTGAAGCAGCCGTCCGTCTGCAACGGAAGCTCCTTAACGGCGAGGCCATGGAAAGCCTCAACCGCAGCAACTACGTACGGCTGGGAATGGCCAGCACGGCGATCCGACAGAGATTGGGACCCGGCTGCGCCTCAAACTGCCTCATCGGATTCGAGGCCGGAATAGCAGCCGTATTGGGATGGCTGTATTTGGTCTATTCCCAAAAGAACGATGACATGGTCTCCCTCAAACTGCTCCTGGCTTTCTTCGCTGTCCTGTTGATAATGGGTCTGACGGTAGCGGCCGGCGTCCGGATATACGCCCATATTACGTTGAACCGCCAGTTCCGCTTCGACATGCGGGACTACTCCATCAATGCGGAAGGCGAGACGGGCGCTTTGCCGCAGGAAACGATGGACAGGTCCTTCGAGAGTCTGGTCGAATACGAGGGCAGAAGATCCAAGTGGAAGCTTCTCTGCGTCATCGCGTGGCTCCTGCTCACCTTCGTCTCGCTGGCCTACGCTTGTATCGTCAACGACATGATTCCCGTCCAACCCTTCATGGACCTTTTTGGACTTGGCAGGAAAGACACCCTAGACCGGCTTGGCGAAATCACGGCATGCACATGCCTGTGCTCAATCATCGCCCTCCTCATTACAGCCATCCGCGTGTCGTTCCTCTTGCCCGAAAAAAAGAACAGGGACAAGGTGGAATCGACGGAACCTTACCGGGACGATACCAACCACGGTAACGGGCGCGCCGGATCCCCGGCCCGTGACAACGCAGACGAACGATTCTGTGCCGATGTTAAATTCACCCTCGGTTTCGGCTGGAAACGACGAGCATCCAAGTCTTCTCGCACCAACGAATGGTGGATGGGCGTCGTGCATTTTCGTCGCTGACCTATGCTGCTGACCTCTTGCGCTGGCTCTTCCACGGAAGAGCCAGCGTCGTTCGGACAGCGAAACATCCCCACATCCATTTCGTGGATTTTTGGATGGCGAGCTGAATGCCGTGCAACAGGCTGAAACGCATTCCTAGCTTCTGAACCGCTGGTACGGCATGGTGGAACGCGTGCGGACGAATACCGTGCCAGTGGGAACGGTAGATGCAACACGTCCCCAACGATCTTTTTGGTAAAGAAGTGCCGACCGAGCTGCCTGAAATAGCTACAAAGTGGTTGATCTAGTAGGTATTTCCTAGTTCTGTTTCCTTCCTAAATGCGAAAACCAACATGACCTCTAGCGCCCGCGTCCAGTACACGCGTGATCTTTCCGCTCATTTCAATAGGGAACAGAATGAATGAGAGGACAGGTGGAAAGACTAGGACACCGCAGCAGACCAAAGTCGTAGATCAGCCGGACCACGGAACATCAATCGTGCTTACTCTGACCTGAATGGTTACCGCCGTGTTCGTTCTTGGAGTGTCGATTAGGACCACACCGCCGGGCCATATGATCCGCCATGTCGGACAGAAAAATTCCTCGATTTCGGGATGGATCCGGCACGCCGTCAACGTGTCGCGGCACGAAAACCATGGACCGCGGTAAGCCCCCCCCCGACGTTCCATAAACCTCCGTTTGCGAAATACCCCGCCGGGCCGGGCACCGGCTCCACCCGCCTGAGCGTATGCGGCATCCGTCTCAGGATCAAACAGGCCGACTGACCAAGCCGGCCTGTTCGCATAAGACTCCCATATGAATCCCATATGGGAGTCTTATACGTTCACATGTGTTCCTTTCCGGACGGGAAGACGGCAGGGGATGCCGCGGACTACCGGCTCGTCGTGCCGCCGTCCTTGTCGTCCTCCTCCGGGAAATCCGCCCACACCGCACCTGCGGGCAATCCGTCGTTGTCCTCCGGAATTGGAATCGTCCCCCACTCATAAGCGCCACGGCATATCTTGTTGAACTTGCATTCTTCGAATTTGAACGAAGGTGGATCTTGAATTCCTGAGAATGTCGCACTGGCGCGGAATTCTGCCCCGCCGAAGTCCGCGTACGCGTCGCGTGTGAAGGTCGCCACGTCGAAGTGCGCGTCGCCTGTGAAGGTCGCCTCGCCGAAGTACGCGCCGCGTGTGAAGGTCGCCCGGCCGAAGTCCGCGCCGCGTGTGAAGGTCGCCCGGCCGAAGTCCGCGCCGCGTGTGAAGGTCGCCCGGCCGAAGTCCGCGTCGCGTTCGAATTTGGTTCCGCGAAAGTGTGGCACACATTCGAAAGTGGAATCCTTGAGGTCCACGGCTTCGTGGAATGTGGCTTCATGGAGGTCGAATTCGCAGTCGCACCACAGTTGGTCGTCATCCACCGTTTGCCGCACGCGGATTTTTCCATCATCGTCTTTTTGCTTCTTGCGCAGGTGTTTGCGCATGATGGCGATGATGGTGAATTCCACGGCCTCGTCCGATGCTACGGATTCGACGAGATGGCCGGAGGCGTCCCAGGCGGGCTGCCTCGACCTGTCGGATCGCAGGTAGCCGCACAGGATGTCCACCACGCGCTGCCGGTATCCGCCCCTGTAGGTGTCCGCGATGTCCGTCAGCGCGTAGACGCCCGCGATGCGCGTGGAGGCCTTGTCGGAGCCCAATTGGTTGATAGCATCCTGTACCTTCGTGTCGACGGTGCGGTCCTTCTCGCGTTGCTCGGTCCTGTACTTGATGACCAGATATGCGACGCCACCGATTCCCGCGACGGCCGTCAGGGCGCTCTTAACGGCCTCGAAGGCCCCGTTGTTCTGATTCGTGCCGGCACTGGCTTTGGTATCGCCGCCGACGCCCGCGCCCGATGCCGGACTGGTCGTGGGCCATCCACCCCACCATTTCACCAGCACGGCCAACAAAACCGCCGCGAGAACGACCCATATGGCGATCGCGACGAACAGTGGGAGCCCGCCCATCCGTTCCTTACACCATCGCCATGCCGCCTTGCGCTTTTGCGACAGCTTCTTCCCCCATTGCGGCAACACCGTCGACAACCACGGCCACACCACTTTTAATAAAAGCAGGAATCCTGACAATCGCAGCAGAAGAAACAAAGCCCACTGCCACGATCCCAAACACCATTGCCACAGGATCTTTCCCCATTGCCGCAGCATCGTTCCCCATTGCGGCAACACCGTCGACAACCACGGCCACGACCCCACTAATAAAAGCAGGAATCCCGACAATAGCCACAGGAGCCGCACCCATGGCGGTTTTTCCCGGGATGGTTGCGTCATGCCGTCCGACGGTTCTCCTGACTCCTCCGCCATGCGTTTCCTCCCGAACATTCCCTTCCGAATGATTCCATGATATCCGGCAATCGGCCCGGAATCCGAAAACGCCCGTGGACGCAAGCCGCGGCAACCGGTGCGGAACACAAGCGGCCCACTCGCCGGAGCCCGCGTAACCGACCGGAACCCTTCGGACCACGAATCCCTCCATGTGCCGCCATGCGTCCGTCACGTGTCCCGGCAGGCGTCGCGCATGGCTCCGGAATGACGCTTCCCGATGTCTATTTAGAGGTGCAACACCCCTGTTGGGCCTGCAATTCTAGCAGTTCGCCGGCGAATGCCCCGGTGGGCGTCCGGAGATGGGAGCCCGTCCGGGGATCGGGAAACGCGACGTCCTCCCGCCGCCACGCCCGCGCCGCCTCCTGCTGCCGCGTGGAAGGCGGCGCGCCCGGCGCTCACGGCGATGGCGGTCGACGTAGATCCAACGGTAGACGGTCTCCGGGCACACGCGCATGGCGGAGTCGTCGGGGAACAGGACGCGCGGCCTGCCGCTGACGGGCGGCGGCGACCAGCCGCGACCCAGCCATTCGGCCACCCGCGCCCACAGGCGTTCGCATGACAGGCGGGTGGCGCCTGCGCGGTTCGGCGCGCCTGCGGCCGGTCTTGCGCCGCGCGGGGCCGGCGATGTAGCATCCGCCCGTCCACGGGCCCGTCTTCAGCCGTTTCGGCCGGTACGGCCGGTAGGACTCGTTCTCGTTGGACGGGAACCACGCGTCGCGTTTGATCTCCCTGCTGACCGTCGAGGCGTTGCGGCCGAGCATCAGACCGATCCTGCGGATGCTGGTGCCGTTGCCGATCTCGATCCGGATGACCCGGCGTTCCTCTTCCGACAGGCGCGAACATGCTTCTCCCATAGGTGCAACATCCCTTCGGACTGGTTATCTGGACAATCTCCAATCTAACGGGTGTTGCACTTTCAATTAGACAACGGGTGATGCCGCTGCGTTGTTGTGTTGTAGTAATATCGGATGATGTAAACACCGTCCAGTGGTTCCGACAATCGTAATCGTTCGTATTGGCTGAACGCATTTTATTAAGGTACAGCAAAGGAGCATACCATGAAGCGTTCCAGATCTTTAGCGGCGCTCACTCGGACCAAGCGTAGACTGATCGTCACCGTTGCGACTGCTGCCGTGCTCCTTATATCGAGCTGTGCGGCAGTCGCAATGGTGCAATTTTACCAAGCGGATTACCAAGCTTTGGAGCAACGTGGGGCAACGCGCAAGACCCTTGATTCTTTTCGTGCCCTCAGTACTGCGGATGGGCTTTTCGATATGCCCGAGTTAGACACTCGAAACACTGAGGAATCACGAATCAACGCCACCTACATGGTGTCTCAGATGGTGGGCGAGAATCATGACAAGGTATCTACTCAACGCACTCTGGATTCCCTATACGCTTATGCCAAGGATGAACGGAATCCGCTTGCCATGAGACTAAAGGCCTATTCTGACTGGCACCGAGCAAAGTTCCTGCATATCCCGTCCGGTGATCAAGAAACTCTTCGGTTGCAAGAACTCGACTCAAATGATCGCGATAGATGGTTCACGGACTGGCGTGTGCAGCCTGACACTCACCTATTACGCCTATAGATCGGGGGCAGCGCCATTATGATGCGGGACATCGAAAGCAGCGTTCTCGTCTTCGACCACGTGTCGAAACGTTATGCAAGGGACAAAAACCGCCGGTTCGTTCTCGGACCGATATCCTTTTCGCTGGAGTGTGGGGAAGTTCTTAGAATTCAAGGCGATTCCGGTTCCGGAAAGACAACGGTTCTCAGAATCGCGGGTCTTCTTACGGTGCCGGATCGCGGCGGCGTACATGTGTGCGGCGAAAAGGCGACCACTGAGAAATCCCGCGATCGGCTTCGCGCCGCCTGCATCGGAATCGTTTTTCAGGATGCGAACTTGTTTGGTCATCTGACGGTGTTACAGAATCTTCTTGTTGCGGATCAAGGGAAAGGGAACAGCGCAGAATGCCTTGAGCTGCTTTCCCGGTTTGGAATTCGGCGGCTGGCGAATGTGAAGGCGGGCAGGATTTCCGGCGGCGAACTTCAACGTGCCGGAATATGCCGTGCGCTGATTAACAGGCCTCGGCTGCTTTTGCTGGATGAGCCCACGGCATCGCTCGATGACGCGGCCGCCGATGAGGTGGCATCGGCCATTCGCATGCTGAGGGAAAGGGGTGTGGCGATTTTGCTGGCCAGCCACGATCCTCGTCTGGATGGGTTGGAGTCCCAATCGCTGCGTCTTGAGGCCGGGAAGGTGGTTGTGAGCTGATGAGAAAGGTTCTACGACTCGCGTGGTTTGAGCGAACGCATACGTTCAGAACATCGCGGGCATTGGTTGTCATGTTGGCGATCGTTGTCGCCGTATGTTATTGCCTTCAGGGTTTTGTGGTCAGTGCGGTTCGGTCCCATGCAAGCAATGTCGAGAAGCACTCCAACGTATCCGTCATCGAGCTCAGCACGATTCGTCCGGACGCACGCGTCTTGGACGGGGAATCACTTTCCGAAGTATCAGGACTGGGACATGTCGTTTCCGTGGTTCCATGGATGCAGCACGATCTGGATTTGGCCGACGAAGGCGACTGGCCATCTCCAACGGTCAGCCCCGGATCGCTGTGGGCCACCACGTATTTCGAACCGAGGCTTCCGAAAATGATCAAGGGAGACAGGCCCGTCTCCCTGCAGGACGACGAGATTCTCCTACCCGATTCCGTTCCCGGAGGCAGCCTCAGGCATCTGTACGGCAAGACAGTCATGTTCGGGTACACGCATATCAACGGTAAATATCAAGGATCGTATAGAACCATTCCACTCAAGGTGGTGGGAATCTACGACAACTCCGTACCCGACAAGGATGGCGAGAATCCGTCCTATGTCTCCGAAAACACAATGGATGTCCTGTTCGACGGGAATGTCCAGGAATCATACACATTCGCATACGTTCAAGTCGATTCGGGCGATAATGTCCCCTTGGTCCAGAAGAAACTCGCCGCCATGGGATTCGGAGTGGCCGGTGCCGCGGGGCAGCAGGATGTCACGGGCATTCTTGCCGCACTTATGAGCATAGGCAGGTTCATGTTCCCCATTGTGCTTGTGTGCTCCCTGGTGTTCGGCTTATTTCTGAGCGTGATATGGATGAAGCAGCGCAAACGTTCGTTGGCGCTGCTCCGATGCCTTGGATACACGGCCGGGCAACTGAGCGCCCTTGCACTCGTCCAAGTCGTCCAACTTGTCGTCGCAGCGGGCATCGCGGGCATCATCTTGGGGGCGGGTTTCAGTTTGCTGCTGGCGCATTCCGTTGATTCCGGCGATCTGTTGAATCTCACGAATCTGGATTCGGTGGTTTTCGATCCGGTACTGGCGCTTGAAATGCTCGCCATCACCGTCGCTGGTGCAGTCATCGGGGCCCTTCCCCTGAGCGTAAGGATTGCACACACCCAGCCGGATGCGCTGATGCGCGGGTAGTTCAGTACCCGGCTTTTATGGCGGTGATGGTGAGCTTGTCTGATTAATTCCAATACTATGAGGCATAGTTAAATGTCAATACCGATATATGTCAGGGTCTCCCTTCACCCAACCCGGTCGACGGTTGCATGTCCCTCCCCCGCATCAGCCATCCAATCAGTCTTCGCCCTGTGTGTCCATGTCTCCCTCCTTCCCGCTCCTCGCTCTATCGGGCACGATTCCGGCATCGTCATCATCCCGGCGGGCGGCGACGCCCAGACGGCCGTCCATCGCGGATTCCGAAGCGTTGCGCGCCTGCAGATACATGGCGACAAGTTCCAACAGCACCAGCGCGAATACGATGATTGCACCGGGCAATTGCGCACGATCATAGAACGCGAGTATATCCGCATCCATCAAATCCGCTGTAAACGTCAACACGGGAAACGGGATCAGCGCCGCCGCAAACGACATGAAATGCGTTTTCACCATCGACCAGTCGACCGGATCGACCGGCGGTCGCCGGCGTCTCGGCGTGAACAGATGGCCTCGGCTGACCGTTATAGTGATGATGGACACAGCAAAGATGACGGCGACCATCCACAGAACGCCCGGCAACAATCCGACAACAATCCCGTTCACCCGGTCCTCCAATCAGTCATAATAATCACCGCAACATATAAAAAACATAAGACGGCAGGCAACAAAAGCAACACATACAACAAAGCGACCTGCCGACCAAAGCCGGCAAGTCGCCAACAACCATACATGTATCAGGCGGTTGCGCGTTGCAAGCGCTGTGCCTCGAGCTTCTTGCGCATCCTCATGGCGGTCAGTTCATCAATCGGACGGCCCGTGGCAATCGTCAGCGGCTTGGCCTCAAGATCAACGTATTCTTCCTGTTCCAAGGCCGTCTCAATCTGGTGCCACAACGAACCCACCGACACGGCGAACACTGCCTTACCGCTTTGCAACAGTTCGAGCATCTGTTCGCTGGTAGTGCATTCGTGCACGTTTTGACCATCGCACATGATGGTCACATTGGCCAGCTGATCGGTGCTGCGTTGAGTCAAGAATCCGATGGCCGCCGTCACGTTCTGCAGATTCACACCGGCATCAAGCAACTTCTTGGATACAGCGAGAATCACCACATCCTTAAACGAGTATAGTCGTCGTGAACCGGAGCCATGAGACGGCGTGATGGACGGCTCAACAATCTGCTTGCGTGCCCAATAATCGAGCTGTCGGTACGTGATGCCGGCCACCTTGGAGGCCACAGTGCCACGGTAGCCGCGCTTGATCTCCTCAGTATCGACGTTGGAGAACAACTCCCCCTGAATCGCGTCAGCGTTCAGATTCTGACGGTCCTCAAGCGAAACATGAAGATGCAGCCCGGCCTGTCCCATGGCACTCCCCTAACTCATGCGTGTCTCGCATATGACTCACACTGGTGTAATCACATGATTGCAATTCTGCAATCAGTCTAACCCCATGCTAGGTGTGGACTATTGGGAAATAATGGCAGATTTCGTGAAGAACACGAGGCGGAATTTACCGATCATGATTTCGTCGCCGTTCTTCAGCGTCGCCTGATCAACACGCTGACGGTTCACGTAGGTGCCGTTCAGACTTCCTGCGTCAACCACAAAGAACTGACCGTTGACCCTGCGGAACACGGCATGCTGACGGGATACAGTGGAGTCGTCGAGCAGAATATCAGCTCGCGGATCACGACCGACGGTGATTTCATCCTCGTCAAGCAAGTAACGAGAACCTGAGACCGCTCCCCTGGCGGAAATCAGCAATGCCGTTCCCTCGGACAATCTGGTGATGGTGTCCAGATCCTCTTGAGTCAGCGGTCGATCGCCGGTGGTGGTAATGGGCAGTACATTAATCGCGGGCAGGCCGATAATGGTGGTTTCGCCTGCGCTAGGAATCGGGTTGGTCATAATCTCCTATTCTACCGTCTTTGCATACTGGTTTTGCGTAGCTTCGCGTACTTCGTCGATAATGATGCTGTCAGAAGGCTGTACGTTGACGTTGGACCCGTATTTCACCTGGAGCTGCGCGCCCACACCGCCGGCGATATCGACTGCGTTGGACAGTTCCTGCGGATTGCCAATGGCCTTCACTGTGTATGTGGGCTTGATGGTGGTGCCATCCACAATCAAACCTTCCTCGGCGTCCTGAATGTAGGTGGAGGTGATGACGCGCACGTTATTGATGGCGATTACCTCGGCACCGGCATTGCGAAGTTCCTCGATAAGGTTGAACATGATTGAGGCGTCCACTTTAGTCGTCGAGCCTCGTCCGATTCGGATGGTCACGCCTTGACCCTTTGCCGCGAGTCTGCCGGAAATCAAGCCGCTGGTCTCCTCGTTTTGCTTGGCGATCTTACGCGCCTGCTCCTGCTCGTTAGCCGCCGATTTCAGCGAGTTGAGCTGGCTGTTCAACTGGGTTTTACGCTGCTCGAGATTGGAGATTTGCGTATTCGACTCGTTCAGCAGCCTTACCAGTTCACTCTCGTCCATCGTTTCGTACGTGGATTTAGTGTTATTGATCTGGCTCATGTAGGCGAAACCCAACAACGCGCACATCAGAGCGATGAGAATCGAGGATAGTAACCGTGATTTGTTGCTAGCACGGTTGAGATCCTTCCGGGGCTTCTTACGCACCGTGGGAAACGACCCGGTTTCCATCCGGTCGTTGACCTTGTCTTGTACATGCTGGTCGCGCATTTTCTCCAGCATGTTGTCTGATTGTGCTTTACGTGCCATACGTCAGTACCCTTGTCAGCCTCGGAAGATGAAGCGTCTGATCGCGGACACGTTGGAGAAGATGCGGATGCCGAGTACGACGATGACGGCTGTCTGCAGCTGCGAACCGACGCCGAGCTGGTTGCCGAGGAACACGAGCAGTGTTGCCGTCACCACGTTGGCGAGGAAGGAGATCACAAACACGCGGTCGGAGAAGCTGCGCTCGAAATAGGCTCGCGCGGCACCCAGCAGGGCGTCAAGAGCAGCGACCACCATAATCGGCAGATAAGGCTGCACGATGATCGGAATGTCCGGCTTGACGAACACGCCGATGACGACGCCGATGATCAGTCCCAGAACGGCTGCCATTATTCATTCCTTTCCGCATACTTCACTTCGCCAGTGACTGCTGCCTCAAGTGTAATCGAATTGGATTCGCTCACCTGCGGGTAGATACCGGCTTCCTTGAAGGAATCGTAAAGACTTGCAAGTTTCTTCTTCCCCATCGCTTCGGCCAAGACGCTCTTATCGCCTATGGCTTCAATGGTATAGGGGCTTTGTATCGCGGTCATGCCGATGAGAATATGCCCGCCGGCCTTGCGTATCGAGGTTTGCGCGCCGAGCCTATTACCGTTGATGGCAATGGCTTCGGCTCCGTTTTGGAACATCAGGGAGACCAGTTGCTGCAGATCCAGATCGGTGATGACTCGGATGTTCGTGGAGGTGCCGACTCTCGTCGAGGAGGATTGATCCGACTGGCTTGCCGCGATTGGATCGGCCAGCGTCATGGTGATTCCTTCGCCTTCGACCACCGTGGCACCATTGACCATTTCGTCTTGGATAAGCGTATCGCTTTTCACGCTGCCGGAGATTTTCTTGGACTGTTCGTCAACTTGGGAGCGCAAATTATTGACGTCCTTGGTGAGTTCGTCTATTTGCGAGTTGCGATTCTCCAATTGCGTGGCCAAAGTCTGCCGTACCTGCTTACGCGGATCGGATTGCAACTGTTGCACGAATAGGCTGCAGGCAAAGCCAACGCCGACGCAGATGATGAATACGACGATGCGATTAAACCAGATGGAGAAGGTCGAACGATGCTCATGGACCAGTCGTGAGTCGGAGAACATCGGATCCATCGGACGATTGACAAGATCATCGATGAGCTGAAGCGAATCGTCGTTGGTTTTACGGCGGCGTGGGGTGCGGATGGCGGCGGCGTCATCCGGGGAAAGCGCATGATGTGATTCCGCGCCTCGGACTGAGTGGGAGAACACGGCGCGGCGTCGTACCGGCTCAGTCTCCTTGGGTACGGGGAATGAGACCGGGGCCGTGGCCTCAAGCGCCATACTTCTCCCCCAGTTCCTTGCGTAGCAATCCGACGCCCTGCTTGGTATAGATATATCCGGCGAGCCAATACATGGCGATGCCCCAGATGCCGGCGGCCAGCGCGGCGATGTAGAGCAAGTGGAAGAACGTACTGGTGCCCAAATCGGCGAAAATCAGACCGACGATGGAAATCATCAGCAGCGCGGTACCGGCCTTGCCCACGAAATGCACGGGCAGCGGACCATAACCGTACTGGGCAAGCCATAGCACCTGAATCGCCATCCACAGATCCCTCAGTCCCACGATAATCAGCATCCACCATGGGATGATGCCGGCGACGCTGAGAGCCAGAATCGAGCAGAAAATAAGCAGTCGGTCGGCGATCGGATCAAGAATCTGACCGATCTTGCTCACTTGGTTGAATCTGCGCGCGATGATGCCGTCAAGTCCGTCTGAAGCCGAGGAAATGGCGATCAGGGCTAGCGCCGCAATCATCTCGTGCTTGGAGATCAGCACGCTGATGAAAGGAATCGAGATGATTCGCAGCGCGCTGATCAAATTGGGCACAGTGAAATAGATGTCACGTGCTTCCGGACTGTATCTGGCGTTGACTTTCTGGTTGGTCATATCGACTAACAGTCTACATGCGGGAGGCTTGCAGAGCGGTAACGATGATGCCGCGTGCGCCGACTTCGTACAAATCATCCATCAGCTGGTTGACCTTGGCCTTGGGGACCATGACTCGCACGGCGTTCCACTGTTTGTCGTGCAGCGGGGAGATCGTCGGGCTTTCAAAGCCAGGGGTCACGGCCACGGCGGCGGCGACCTTGCTGATCGGAATGTCATAGTCCATCAGCACATACTGATGCGCAGTGAGCACGCCTTGCAAACGGCGGGTCAGCACGGCCAGACGTGGGTCCTGCTCGTTCAGACGTGGCGAACGAATCAGGCAAGCTTCGGAGTGCATGAGCGGTTCGGCAAACACGCGCAGGCCGGCGTTGCGCAGGGTGGTACCGGTGGAGACCACGTCGGCGATGAGGTCGGCCACGCCCAGCTGCACGGAGGATTCGACCGCACCGTCCAGATGGATGGTCTCGGCCTGGATGCCGTGCTCGACCAGATAGTCGTGTACGAGCTTATCGAATGTGGTGGCCACGCGCTTGCCCTGAACATCCTCCAGGGTGGTGATCGGGGATTCGTTCGGTGCGGCGAAACGGAAGGTCGAGGCACCAAAGCCGAGCGGCATGTGCTCGAGCGCGGCGGTACCGGAGTTCTTGAGTAGATCCTGGCCGGTGATGCCGACGTCGATGGCGCCGCGGCCCACGTATACGGCGATATCGAGCGGACGCAGGTAGAACAACTCGATGCCATTGTCGGGATCTTGCACGACCAGCTGGCGAGGGTTGGTGCGCAGACGGTAGCCGGCCTCGGCCAGCATGTTCCACGCGGGCTCGGATAGCATGCCCTTGTTGGGCACTGCGATTCTCAGCATTTGCGTTCCTCTCACAGGTGCTTGTAGACGTCCTCAAGCGTCAGGCCGTGCTTGATCATCATGACCTGGACGTGGTAGAGCAGCTGGCTCATTTCCTCGGCGGTGCGGTCCGCACCCTCGTATTCGGCGGCCATCCAGGTCTCGCCGGCCTCTTCGATGATCTTCTTGCCGATGAAGTGGGTGCCCTTGTCGAGCTCGTCGACGGTCAGGGAGCCTTCGGGGCGGGTCTGGGCCTTCTCGGACAGTTCGGCGAACAGGGATTCAAACGTCTTCATGTGATTCAGATTCTTCTCTTGTGGTTATGGATGAAAGGTGGATTGCGGTTCAGGCTTGGAGCTCAGGCCTTGAACGCGGCCTCGGCCTCGGCGCGGATGTCGTCGATGGCCTGGGCGGGATTCTCGGCGCCGTACACGGCGGAGCCGGCGACCAGCACGTCCGCGCCGGCCTCGGCCACGATGTGCGCGGTCTTGGGGCTCACACCGCCATCGACTTGGATGCGGGTCTTCAAGCCACGGCGGGTGATCTCATCGCGCAGGCGGCGAACCTTGGCCATCTGGTTGTCGAGGAACTTCTGGCCACCGAAACCTGGCTCCACGGTCATGACGAGCACCATGTCGAACTCGTCGAGGATATCGAAGAGCGGCTCGACCGGTTCGGCCGGGCGCACGGCGAAGCAGGACTTGCAACCCATGTCGCGCAGCTGGCGGGCCAGACGCACGGGGGCGTGGGTGGCACCCATGTGGAAGGAGACGGAGGCGGCGCCGAGCTTGGCGTATTCGGGGGCCCAACGGTCTGGGTCCTCGATCATGAGGTGCACGTCGACCGGCAGATCGGTGACCTGGCAGATGCGGCCGACGATCGGCTCGCCCAGGGTCAGGTTCGGCACGAAATGATGGTCCATGACATCGACGTGGACCAGGTCGGCGTTGGCGATGGCCTTGAGATCACGTTCGAGGTTGCAGAAGTCAGCGGACAGGATGCTGGGTGCGATTGCGATATTGCTCATGGTTTCCTACCTTATCTGTGCAATGGGACTTGGGGTCCCGTGTTTCGCGCTGTTTCGGCGCTGTTTATCGTGGTGTCACTTAGTGCGCTTGGCTTGCTTTTTCTGGCGAAGCTGTTCCTCTTCGATGCTCTGGCGTTCGAGCTCGTCGGCGGTGACCGCCGCAAGCCCGCGCGCCTGCGCCTTGGGGTCCGGACCGTACTGGTAGAGCACGACGAACAGGATGCAGCCGAGCACGAAGACGATGATCGCGGTCCACACGTTGGTCCTCAGGCCCAGGATCACCGTGGAGTAGTTGATGCGCACGTTCTCGATCCAGGTGCGGCCCAGGCCGTACCACATCAGGTACATGGCGAACTGCTGGCCGGCCTTGAGCCGGTCGGCGAGCTTGTGGCCGAGGTAGATGATGAGCGCGGCGCCGATGAGGTTCCAGATCATCTCGTACAGGAACGTGGGGTGGAACAGCGTGGTCCTGTAGTCCGGGCATTGCGCGCCGGAATAGCAGATTTCGGATTTGCCGATGGCGTCCGCGTCGTTGAGCTTCAGGCCCCACGGCAACGTGGTGGGCCAGCCGTAGAGTTCCTGGTTGAACCAGTTGCCGAGTCGGCCGATGGCCTGGGCCACGGGCAGCGCGGGGGCGATGGCGTCGGCGAAGATCGCGAACGGATAGTGCTTGTGGCGGCACCACAGGAACGCCACCAAGGTGCCGACGGAGATGCCGCCGAAGATGGCCATGCCGCCTTCCCACACCTTGAGGATGTTGACCAAGTTGCCGGTGGGCGGGAAGTAGTCAGCCGGCGTGGTGATGCAGTGGTAGAGGCGCGCGCCCACCAGTGCGCAGGGCACGGTGACGAGCGTGGTGTCGAGAATCTGGTCGAAGGTGCCGCCGTACCGCTTCCAACGTGTGGTGAGGATCCATACGGCCACGCAGATGCCGATCAGGATGCAGATCGCATACATGTGGATAGTGAATGGGCCGATCTCGAACTTGGAGAAGGTCGGCGAGGGAATATAAGCCAGATTCATCGTGCCTCTACTTGCTGGTGCTCATGGTGTGTCCGCGCGCGGGTTGTGCTTGATGCTCTGTGACTACCCTACCGTGTCACGGCACAATCCGCGTGAGGCGCACCGGGTGTTTACCGGGCGTTGTGGATGCCTTCGGCCAGTTCCTCGCTCTTGGCGGCGAGCAGCTTCAGGCCTTCCTTCGGGTCGCGTGCGGTCTTGTCGTCGTCCGCGAGCATGGTGTGCACGAGCGCGGAGCCGACGATGACGCCGTCCGCGTAGGCGCCGACCCGGGCGCCCTGTTCCGCGGTGGATACGCCGATGCCCACGCACACGTTCTCGGCACCGGCCTGACGGGTGCGCTCCACGAGGAGTTCGGGCGAGGCGTCGATGGTGGCGCGTTCGCCGGTGACGCCCATGCGGGCGGCCGCGTACACGAAGCCACGCGCGTTGCGGGCCACGGTTTCGAGGCGCTCGGTGGACGAGTCCGGGGAGACCAAGAAGATGCGGTCGAGTCCGTGACGGTCGGAGGCTTCGATCCACTCCCCCGCCTCGTCTGGAATGAGGTCCGGCGTGATGAGGCCGGCGCCGCCGGCGTTCTCGAAATCACGGGCGAACCGTTCGACGCCGTAATGGTAGATGAGATTCCAATAGCTCATGACGAGCGGCACGCCACCGGCGTCGGCCACGGTTTCGACCGCTTCGAACACGCGCCTGATGGTTTCGCCATTGTTCAGGGCGATGGAGGCGGCAGCCTGGATGACCGGGCCATCCATAACCGGGTCGGAGTATGGCAGGCCGATCTCCACGGCATCGACACCGTGCTCGACCATCGTCTTGAAGGCGTCAAGCGAGACGTCCGGGTTCGGGAAGCCATAGGGCAGGTAGCCGATGAAGGCGGGCTTGTTCTCAGCCTTGAACTTGGTGAACATTGCGCCCGACTTGCTGGGCTTGTGGCTGATGCCCAGCGGCTGGCCGGACGGCGTATTCGCTTCGTTGGTCATAATCAACAATCTCCTCTTCTTGTTCAGGCGACGGTGTTGCCGTGGGCACCGGTCACATCAAGCGCGGCGGCCTGATCGTCGGTCAGGTAGCCAAACCACTTGCCGGCGGTGGCCATGTCCTTGTCTCCTCGGCCGGAGATGTTCACGATCATCACGGCCTTGTCATAGCCCTTGGCCTTCAGATCCGCGGCGGCCTTGTACGCGCCGGCCACGGCGTGCGAGCTTTCGATGGCGGGGATGATGCCCTCGCTCTGGCTTAGGTCGCGGAAGGCGTTCATGGCCTCCTCATCGGTGGCCCAGCTGTAGTTCACGCGGCCGATGTCCTTGAGCCATGCGTGCTCTGGCCCCACGGAAGCGTAGTCAAGGCCTGCAGAGATCGAGTAGGTGTCGAGCGTCTGGCCTTCGTCGGTTTCCAGCAGATAGCTCTTGGCACCCTGGAACATGCCGAGCTGGCCGGTGCCGGGGGCGAAGCGGATGGCGTGCTTGCCGGATTCGGGGCCGTTGCCGCCGGCTTCGTAGCCGTAGAGGTTCACGCGCTCATCGTCCAGGAAGGCGTTCATCACGCCGATGGCGTTGGAGCCGCCGCCCACGCAGGCGCAGATCGCGTCCGGATGGTCGATGCCGTACCAGTCCTGGAGCTGCTGCTTGGCTTCCTCGCCGATGATCTTCTGGAAGTCGCGCACCATGGCCGGAAACGGGTGCGGGCCTGCGACGGTGCCGAGCAGGTAGTGCGTGTCCTTGACGTTGGTGACCCAGTCGCGCAGGGCTTCGTTGATGGCGTCCTTCAGGATCTTGTCGCCGAGGGTCACCTCGACCACTTCGGCGCCGAGCATACGCATGCGGGCCACGTTGAGGGCCTGGCGGCGGGCGTCGATCTGGCCCATGTAGATGCGGCACTTGAGGCCAAGCATGGCGCACACGGTGGCGGTGGCCACGCCGTGCTGGCCGGCACCGGTTTCGGCGATCACGCGGGTCTTGCCCATGCGCTTGACGAGCAGGGCCTGTCCGAGCGCGTTGTTGATCTTGTGTGCACCGGTGTGGTTCAAATCCTCGCGCTTGAGGAAGATACGGGCGTCGAGACCGGTCTTCTCCTTGACGAGTGCGGCGAAGCGCGGGGCTTCGGTCAGCGGGCTCGGGCGGCCCACGTAACGCTGCTGGAGCGTCATGAATTCCTTGTGGAATTCGGGGTCGGCCTTGGCCTCATTGTAGACGCGCTCCAGCTCGTCGAGGGCGGTGATGAGGGCCTCGGGCACATAGCGGCCGCCGAACTGTCCCCAGTACGGTCCCTGATGTTCGCTCAACGGGGTTGTTTCGGATGCTTTCACTTGTGCTCCTGCCTTTACTAGTCGTTCCACTGCAAGTTCATGATCATCAGCGGTGGACACGCCCTCGCCGACCAGTACCGCGTCCGCTCCCGCGCGGGCGTAGTCTTCGACCTCGACCGCGCCGAATACGCCGGATTCCGCCACCTTGATGACGTCATCGGGCAGATCGGCCGCGAGTTCGTTGTATTTGTTCACGTCCACCTTGAGGTTCTTCAGGTTGCGCGCGTTGATGCCTATCACCTTGGCACCGGCCTTGCGGGCGCGTTCGATTTCCTCGCGGGTGTGCGTTTCGACCAGCACGGTCATGTTCAACTCGTGCGCCAGGTCAAGCAGGTGCTTGAGCTGGGCGTCGTCCAATGCGGCGACGATGAGCAGCACCAGGTCGGCGCCGTGGGCGCGGGCCTCGAAGATCTGGTAGTCGGTGACGATGAAGTCCTTGCGCAGCACTGGAATGTGCACGGCGGCGCGGACCTTGTCGAAATCGTCAAGGCTGCCGAGGAATTTGCGGCCTTCGGTGAGCACGGAGATGGCGCTTGCGCCGCCCTTCTCGTATTCGCGGGCCAGTACGGCCGGATCCGGGATGTCGGACAGGTGGCCCTTGGACGGAGACGCGCGCTTGATCTCGGCGATCACGGGGATGCCGTCGGCGCGCTTAAGCCATCGTGTCGCGTCAATCGGAGCCGGGGCCGCCAGCGCGGCCTTCTTCACGTCCTCAAGCGATACGGTGAGCTCACGGGTGCGCTGATCCTCCAGCGCTCCCGCCACCAGTTCGTCCAAAACCGACATGGTCCTCCCTTTGTTGGTGTTCGGTCATGCGCCACTCTAGGTCACGCCCCGTCCCGATTGCCGAACCCGTCCTACATTCTGGGCTATTCCTCGTTGGTTCGTATCGCTACGGAACCAGAGCGGCCAACAAAAAGGAAAATCGCCATGAATATCGGTCATACGGCCTGGGATTGATTCCATTGATGGCATAGACTGGGCGCATGTGCAGGAGATTCGCGCTTGATTTGGATTGGGATGCCGTGGCCTCGCAGTTCGCGGTAGACGAGGATGACGTGCGCGTTGACACTCTGCCACAGCCTTCCTACAACATCGCACCCACGCAGAACATTGGCGTGGTGGCACAGGGCAAGGATGGCCGCCGTCATCTGACCGGTGCCTATTGGTCGCTGGTGCCGCGATGGAGCGCCAGCAAAGTGCTGAGCTACCCCACATATAATGCGCGTGTGGAGTCTGCGCATGTCAAGCCGGCGTTCGCCGAATCCACAAAATCCATGCGAGCCATCATCCCCGCTTCCGGCTACTACGAATGGAAAGGTCGCAGGCCGTTCTATTTTCACGCACCACATGATGAACTATTGTCTTTGGCCGGCCTGTACTCATGGTGGAGGCCGTCTCCCGCATCGCCATGGCAGCTGACCGCAACCATCATCACCTGCCCTGCCGCGGACGAGTTCGTCAAGGTGCATGATCGCATGCCCCTGCTGGCGCCTCGGAATATGGTTGCCTCATGGCTGGACCGCTCCGTTGACGGAGCCGCACTGTTAGATTCCATGCGGGAAGCGGGTACCATGCTTTCTCGGCGTCTGCAATTTCACGAAGTCGCGCCACTGAACAGCGATGGCAAACGTCTTATTCAGCCATTGGATTCCACCGAACCCATGCGTCTGTTTTGAGCTCTTGCAGCTGGAACCGGCTATGCAGCTGTATATGAAGACGGATCAATCAACGCCCCACTGATAGCTAACCTCGTATGGCCCTCAGTCAAAAACAGGTCTCTTCTGCTCGACATTGGTCGACTACGACTACTTTTGCACCAATCCGCGCAACAACTCGATCTCGTCGCGATGCGTGGCGGGCGTCTGCTCCTTGGTTTCGAGGATCATCGGGAGCTTGGCCATGATCGGGTCGTTGACCAGTCGCGTGAAAAACGGGATGCCGAGCTGGCCCTCCCCGATATTGGCGTGACGATCCTTGTGCGAGTCGAGGCCAAACTGCGAATCGTTCACGTGAATCGCCTTGACCTTGGCCAATCCGATCGCCTCATCCAACTGATGCATCACGCCATCGTAGTCGTTCACCAAGTCGTATCCGGCATCCAGCACATGGCAGGTGTCAAACGTGACGCCGACGTTCGCCTTGTTCTCCATGCCGTTCATGATCGTGGCGAGCTCCTCGAAGTTGCGCCCGCATTCCGTGCCTTTGCCGGCCATGGTCTCCAGCAACACCATGACGCCGGTCGTACGCTCGAACACCTGATTCAGTCCCTCGCTGATCAGCCGGCAGCCGGTCTCGGTGCCTTGGCCCACATGCGCGCCGGGATGAATATTGATATACACCTCCTGGCCGGCCTCGCGGATGGCGGTCAGCAGCTTGATATCCTCGGCCAGCGCCTCGATCGCGAATGCGCGCTTGGCCTCATCCTTGCCGGCCAGATTGTAGACGTACGGCGCATGGACGACCAACGGCCCATAGTCCTCAGCCTTCAGACGTGCGCCGAACGTTGCCGCGTCGGCCGGGTCGAGCGCCTTCGAACGCTTGCCGTACGGGGAGCGCGGGAAGAACGCGAACGCGGTTCCGCCCTCCTCATGGGAGCGTTCCAGCAGTGCATTCCATCCGCCGGCCGTCGACAGATGCGATCCGATATACAGTTCCGTCATTCCAAACTCCTCATGTTCCGCTCGCTGTTCGTGTTACCGCTATCATATGGTAGGCGGCATCGCGCGCCGCCCGCACAACCGACACGAGACACAACTGTTCACCCGACCAAAGGAGACCCGAGCATGGCGGCAGCCGGCACACCCAAGGACGATACCGGCCTTGAACGAAAGATGGAGTCGCGCCACCTGACGATGATCTCCCTGGGCGGCGTGATCGGCACCGGTCTGTTCGTCAGCTCCGGCTACACGATTCATCAGGCGGGGCCGTTGGGCGCGATCCTCGCTTACGCGGCCGGCTCTCTGCTCGTATACTGTGTGATGGTCTCGCTGGGCGAGCTGTCCGTGGCCATGCCGTACGCCGGCAGTTTCCACATGTATGCGAAGCGGTTCATCGGCCCCGGCACCGCGTTCACCATCGCCATCCTGTATTGGCTGAACTGGGCGGTGGCGCTCGCCTCCGAATTTACGGCCGCGGGGTTGTTGATGCAGCGATGGTTCCCGCATTCGCCGTCCTGGGTGTGGTCGGCCGTGTTCATTGTGGTGGTGTTCGCGCTCAATATCATGTCCGTGCGGCTGTACGGCGAGGCGGAATTCTGGTTCGCGTCGATCAAGGTGTTCGCCATCGTCGCGTTCATTGTGATCGGCCTGCTGGCGATCTTCGGCGCCATACCGATTGCCGGCCGTGATTCCGCGCCATTGTTCACCAACTTCGTGGCCGGCGGCTGGTTACCGAGCGGCATCGCGCCGATTTTCTCGACTTTGCTGACCGTGGTGTTCGCGTTCTCCGGCACCGAAGTGGTGGGCGTGGCAGCCGGCGAAACCAAGGATCCCTCGTGTGCGATCCCCAAGGCCGTGCACACCACGGTGCTGCGCCTGGTAATTTTCTTCATCGGCTCGATTCTGGTGATGGCGGCCTTGATCCCCTGGCATCAAGCCGGCGTGGATACGAGCCCGTTCGTGCTGGTGTTCCAGTCAATCGGTATGCCGTTCGCCGGCGACATCATGAACTTCGTGGTGCTCACGGCTGTGCTTTCCGCCGCGAACTCCGGCCTGTACGTGTGTTCGCGCATGGTGTGGTCGCTGGCCAAGGAGCGGCTGATTCCCGAACGTTTTGCTAAGACGAATTTCCGTGGTGTGCCGGTGTGGGCCGTGCTGTTCAGCATGGCGGGCTCACTGCTGGCGTTGCTGTCTTCCGTGATCGCCGCTTCGACCGTGTATCTGGTGTTGGTCGCCGTATCCGGCTTGGCGACGCTGGTGGTGTGGTTCTCCGTGTGCGTGTGCCATATCCGGTTTAGGCGTGAATGGACGCGGGATGGTCATAGTGCCGACGAACTCGGCTATCGCGCTCCCGGCTTTCCGGTGTTGCCGTGGCTGGCCATCGTGATGTGCATCGGCGCGCTGCTGCTCGTGGTGCTCGATGAGACGCAACGTTCGACCCTGTATTGCATGATCCCGTTCGTCGTCTGCTGCTACGCGGCCTATTACGCCCTCGAACGCCAACGCAAACGCGAAAAGAATACCTAACTCGGTTTCGAGGGGCTGATTCGGCGTTCGCCGGAGGTCTACTTGCGTTTCAAGGGGCTGATGCCCAAGTAGGCAAGGCTCCGAAATGGCGTCATGTCGTTGCCACAAAGCCGTTTATACTCGCGGTTTGGCGTTTGAGCAGCCCCTCGAAAGCCAAGTAGATGTCCCCACCGGACGAAATCAGCCCCTCGAAGCCGAGAAACCATTGATGGCCGATTATATTGTGCCCAGTGACGTGCCTGGTCCCGTGCTCGAACTGGTACGATAATTGGAGTTTGGTTTTTGCAAAGGGGCATTGTTATGTACAAGGTGTTGGTGTCGTTCGCAGACAGCTAATGCGCGTTGACTCATCGCGCTAAGCCGTGGTCACCGTTTGGGCCCTGACCAAGCGCGTCTTCCTATCCGCGATCATGCTCGGCGCTATGGTGACATCGCCTGCGTGGCCAGTATCACCGGCGCGCAGATCATGTTGGCCGCCCGTGGCGCCAACGCGGTCATGATCGGACTGCTCGGCACGGCAATGGGCGTGAGTACTTTGGTCGGCTCGCTGTTGGCCAACAAGCTAGTCGATATGGTTCCCACAGGGAAACTGATTGCGGGCGCGCTGGCGTTGTTCGTGGTCAGCCAGATGCCACTGCTATTCCTGCACAGCTACGCGGCCATTCTGATCTGCCAGATTCTGACCGGCCTGCCGTTCCCCGCGCTGAACGCCGGTCTGCTCGGCTTTCTCTACGGCAAGACGCCCGACAATATTCAGGGTCGGGCTTCTGCCGTATTTGAAACCACGGTCGGCATACTGGGCGCGGCATGCCCGGCGATGGTCGGCTGGCTGTTGCAACAGCCGGATCTCGGTTTCACGGCGGTGATGGGCGTGGCCGTGGCCTGTTCCGTAGCGGGATTGGCCATATCGTTGGCCGGCCCGCTGCGCAGCATTCCAACTCCCGAACGATGGTCGGAGGTTGCCCTGTAACGCCAAACGGCGGAGCGCCGGTCTTATATGAGGTCGTACGGCATCTGATGCTTGACCAGCCAGAAGATGCCGAGGCCGATGAACACCAGCAGATTGAATCCGCCGCTATGCCATGGCAGCACGATGATTAGCGTCGCCATACGCGCCACATAGAACGCCGCACGCCGCCAGCCTTCTCGCGGCCGGGTTTCCACTGTCATGTGCGTGAAACTGCCGCCGAACGTGCAGCCGCCGCGCAACCATGGCACCACGCCCTCGAAGAGGATGAGCGCCGCCAGGAAGAGGATCGAACCGGTCCAGTCGAACGGTTCCATCGACTGCCATGAGCCATTGGAGCCCGAGGGCAGGTTCGAGCGGACGATCATGACGAACAGATGCGTCGGCATCACGGCGAACGCGATCAGCGTCATGTCGATGATGAACGTGATCAGCCGCCTCATGAAGCCTGGTGTGGTGGTCGGCGTCATATCGGCGACCCGCGCCGGAATCAGGCGCAGCGAAAGCATGGCCAGCGCGAATCCGATCAGCGCGCCGGTCGTGTTCCACAGGAGATCGTCCACGTCGAACAGACGGTAGGCGCACGGGAACACGCCCATGAGGCCGGTCAGCTGCATCGTCTCCAGAAATAGCGACGTGGCGAACGACAGTACTGCGGTAACCGGCAGCGGCCAACGCCATATGCGGCCCATGATGAAGCCCAACGGCAGGAAGAACACGATATTAAACGCGATTTGCAGTACGGCGGTGAGACCATCGGTACGGATGTCACCGATGAACTGCAGTGGGTTGAGCTGCGGTGTCAGATGGTGCGCGGCGCAATAGGCCGCCGAGTCGGCCGGCATCGGATACAGTGTGAAACACAGCAGGCCGAGCAAGTACAGCACCGTGCCATACGCCACTATGGCCGATGACAGTCGGATGCGATTGTCGCGGTGATACAGCAGCGCCAGCACCGGCACGGTCAGCAGCATGGACACAAACGGCCACAATGCCATCGCGAATGCAAACGGTTCGGAAAAGTTCTTGAGAAATCCCATCTTCAATGCTCCCTGCTTCGGCCCGCTCCGTTCGGTTTCGGACCTTGACTCTCGACTTCTGATTCCAAGGTACGGAACATGACGGCATGCGGGTATCAGCCATGAGAGCGAAATCATTGGGATGAAAGACGATTCGTATCATTCGCATGGATGAGGGAGATGCGCCAGTTACCATTGACGCCGACGAGGATGGCGTGGTCGACGCCGTGACCGCGCAGATGAGCGAGCGTACGTCGTTCATCGTGTTGGACCAGATCACTTCCGCCACCGCTATGCTGTTTCCGGCCCAGCGCATCGCCGCCGAAGCCCATCGCCGCGGCATCCGCATTTTGGTTGATGGCGCGCACGCTCCCGTCCAACTGGCCGATCCGGTCGGCGGACTGCAGCCCGATTGGTGGGTCGGCAATTTTCATAAGTTCCCGTGTGCGCCGCGTGGCACGGCATTGCTGGTGATTCCGCCCGAAGGCGGTCAGGATGGTCAGGATTTGTGGCCACTGATCGACTCGTGGGGTTTCGCCGACCCGTTCCCGGAGCGATTCGACGAGCAAGGCACCCAGGATTTATGCGGTCCGATCGCCGCGCCCGAGTCCCTGCGCGAGATCGAGCGCCTGTGGGGCTGGGATGTCGTGCGCCGGTACATGTCCGATCTTGCCGATTACGCGGAGCGTCGGGTATCCGAGGCGGCCAGCGAGGTTGGCGGCGAACTGTACCTGCGCCTCACCGCCCACGCCTACGTCACCGCCGACGCCATAGACCGCTTCGCCGAACAATCTATCCCAACCATCGTCGGATGGCTGCGTGGGTAAGCGAATCGTATGTTGCGTGGTGCCTTAACTATGGATGATTAAGGCGCCAATGCAACAGTATTAGAGTTTTGCGGGTTGTAGAGCTGCTTACAGAAAATTTGCGGTTGAACGGCAGCCCCAATCTTCCGTCACAGTGGCTTGACGAAATCTTCGCCATTGAAGTAGCCGGCGATGGCGTTGTGCTCGATGATGAGCTGCGGGTCGATGGCAAGCGTGTGATGTGGGTCTTCAGTGCCGCTGATTCCCCCTAATGGTCGATTATCTCTTCCTCGATAATCAATATGCTGTCATGTGATCGCATGACAGCATATTGACATTCCCCGAACAAAGTGTTCTACTATGAACGGTATGACGATTCGTATTATTCCGATTGAGCCGCAATGGTTTGAGGAAAAGGCCCAAGTTCAGTCGTACACGTGGCGCGAACTCAATCAGGGGCATATTCCGCAGGAAATCGTGGATGCGATCACTCCCGAATTCGCGCTCAAACTGACGCGCAGCCACGCCAAAGAACCCAATCAGGTCGTATTGGTCGCTTTGGAGAACAACCACGTGATTGGTTTTGCTGAGCTTCTGCAAACGCCGCGCTCGCCAATCAAACGGTCCGAGGCTGCGGAACTGGCTTCGCTATATGTGTTGGAATCTTGCCATCGTCATGGCGTTGGCCGTGCTTTGGTTGAGGCGGGCCAACGCGCCATCGGCAACGATCGGCTCGCCTTGTGGGTCGCCGGATTCAACACCAACGCCCAAAGTTTCTACCGTCACATCGGCTTCCATGAGACCGGCCTGACTCAAACCGAAGACATGGGCCCGGAACTCGAAATGATCAACTACTCTGACGGCGTATTCCAGTGAGCAGCGCGCGGCGACTATCCGCGAATTTCAGGAGAACATGAGCCGGTTGGGTCTGACCGCCGAACGGATCGGCAAGGATTTTGGCATCAGCGGCAGCAGAGTGGAGCAAATCATCACCCTCAAGTCGGGCGTGCTGGAGTATCCGTGGATTATCCGCGCCTATCTGCTGAGCAAAGCCGCGGCGCAGGGCGTGGAACTGACGCCGTTCACGGCGCTACGCGGAAATCCACACGATTATTGGTTCCTCGACGGCGACTTTATCGACCGAGGCGAAATCGATTAAAACCGATTTATAATCGGCCATTTATACGCGAGAGGCGCCGTCAATCGCCTCGCGCATAGAGGCCATCGCTCTCCGTGCAGGTGGCGATGCGTGTGTAGTATTCCGTCTTGTCCTCATGGTCGATACGTGCGCCGCAATGCTGCTGCACCGCAAGACTTGCCGGATTGGTTTTGTGGACACTCAGATAAGCCTCTTTGATGCCGAGCTCGCGGGCCTTGGCAAGCGTGAGCTTGAGCCCGGCGGTCGCGTAGCCGTGGCCGCGGTATTCGCGGGCGACACCGTAGCCGATGTGGCCCGGACCGTTGCGCAGGAAGTCGGTGAGCCGGTGACGCAGGTTGAAGATGCCCACATAGTCGCCCTCATCGTTGACGAGAATGTATGTGGTGGCTGGCACCCAGCCGTCCGGCAGGCCGACGCCAAGCGACTCATCACGCAACCCTCGCACATATGCGGCGAACCGTTCACGATTCATGCCGGCCGCTGGGTTCTCGAATCCCATCTCCTCCGCCGGGAATTTCGCGAACAAGTCAAACGCGCGTTCCTGGTCCGCCAGCCATGTCTCGATCAGCCGCATTGGTCACACTCCTCCTGTTTGACATAGCAAACCACACTACTACTGCTCGGCCAACGGCCGCAAGCCTTATCTAGGGTGTGTTTGCTCTAGTTGGTTTTGCTGGTGTTTTTGAGTTGGATAGCGATGAGGATGAGCTGGAGGTTGGCGAGGAAGG
>OAUJ01000073.1_pt1 | contig 33645 bp, 25 predicted proteins | sample 1501261 | NCBI WGS metagenome assembly OAUJ01 (sample SAMEA2580042, study PRJEB22360) | human gut metagenome | biome: human gut; feature: human-associated habitat; material: faeces | place: Denmark | collected 2008/2010 | reverse complement strand
GAATCGCGTCGGCACCCCCCGGGCCCCCCCCGTACCCCCCCCCCCCAGCCAAGAAGCCAAAGCACTGAGCGTTGCGCGCAGCAGCAAAAGAGGGGAACCTCCTATTGAGGTCCCCCTCTTTTGTTTTTTGACGTTCGGATGACACGACTGTGGGACGGCACGCAAATATCCCGCATTGTAAGCTGGCGGCCCACAATAGCGTGGGCCACCACGCGTGTCAAACGTTTTATATACGCGGCGTCCCACAGACCAAATCAACAAATCCTTGGAATTTAGTCATTCTTCAAACTATAGTTAGCTCTGACTTACAAGAGGGTGTGGGACGCCGCATCGAAAAAGCCAGTTTTTGACGCGGCGTCCCACACCGATAACGCACTTTACGCGTATTGGGCACCTGTCCCATGCGGATTTTCCCGCATACACCATCACACCGTCGGAATCACGATGAGATATCGGGTTTCGGCGGTTTTCTGTTGCGTATTGGGGCTGTCGAGCTGCGCGACGGCCTGCGCCAAGAGCGTGCCAGCATCACTGATTTTCACGGTCTCATTAATCAGCGCGTTCATATCGTGCTTGAGCAGCGTGCCGCCAGTGCCAAAGCCGAACAGTACCGGAGCGGTGTCAAGATTGTTGCCGGAATCGTCAGTATCGCTCGACTTGGCTGAGTCGTTCGTTCCCGAACCAGCGCTCTTAGACGAGTCGGACTTATCACCACCACCGATGGCCGAAGTAAGACCACCCGCATAGTTCATCACATCGCCAGCAGACATGGACATGGTGTCATCGACCAGTGAGGCCTTGGAATGCTGCGACTGCTGCTGTTGCACGGCTTTGGCCTGCTTACGGGCAGCATCGGCCTTACGCTTGGCTTGGGTGGCCCGGGTCTTACCGTAGAACGATTGCGATTGCGAATCGACCAGGCTAGTCAGTGCCTGAGCCTCGGTCACCGGACCGGAAGAGACATCACCGGACGAGCCATCACCATCACTGCCGGAAGCCGAGGACGCGCCGCCTTCGAACTGATCGGAGAATCGCAATACAATCTGGCGCAAGGCCGTGGCTTTGCCCGTATGCTCGGAGGCGGTGGCAAGCGTGCTCATCGCGGCATCGACCTTGGATTGAGCGTCGGCGAGTTCATCGCTACCGTTGGTTTCGGCGATGGCTTGGCTCTCGTAAGCGGTGGCGCCCGAGGACGTGCCACCGGTCAGGGCGCTCAAATTGGCCGTATAGACGTCCGTGTATTTCATCGAATACGGAATCATTGCGGCGGAGAGCTGGCTCTGTCCATCGGCGTATTGTTTGGAGCCTCGAGTGGCTTCCTCCGAAGCCTCGGCGGTCAGATCATCCACCAGTCCGGTGGTGCCTTGCTGCTGGATGCGGCGAATCACCTCGTCCAACGCATCGACCGCACCGGCATGCTGATGTGCGGCACTGACGTTGTTCACCGCGTTGGCCAAGTCGAGTACGGCTTGAGCCAAAGGCGTGTCCCCGGACAGTTCGCCGGCCGTGCCCATCAACGCCGGCAACTGGGTGGAGGTGCCAATCGATCCAGACAGGTGCGTGGTATATGAGCCCACATACGCGGCCATATAGTCTTCAAACGTCCGCTTATGGGCGGTTTCGCGTTCGGCCACTACAGACTTGTTCAGTGCACGCTCGTTATCGCGCAGGGTTTGAAGCTGCTCGATGAGCTGTTGCTGTTCACCGGAACCGGCGTCGGTCAGTGCATCGACCAGTGTGGCGGCAGAGGCGGTGAGTTGGGCGACATCCGTATCGGCAGCAGGCTGTGCGGCAGCATTCGCGGCATCGGGATTAGCACCAACTGCCGGACTGCTGGAATTGGAAGGCAATACGGCGAGCGCCACGGAACTCATGGAGAAGTCTTTGGCGTTCATATAGCAGCTGAATTCCAAGCCGGTTGCGGCTTTTCCAGCTGCAGCGACTACGGTATTGGAACCTTGCATGGTCACCGTAATGGAGTTGTCAGCGGAAACATCATCGGCTACCTGCGTAGGCACGGTAAAGGCGACAACCGGGATCGTACGGTTGGCCTCCTTGGTTTGCGGCTTAATATCGATATACACGCCGATCAGTCCAGACGCGCCGGCAACCTCGTTTGCCTCGACGTTCGGACCGTCAAGCGAGTAGGTGACGCTGACTTTCCATGGCAGGGTGGCGGCGGAAGCGGGGATACGAGAAACCTTGGACGTGCCGGAATCACTATTGGCGGAATCGGTATCAGTGGAACCGCTATTGCCGGAATCGGCACTGGTGCCATTGCCGGCGCCGCCCTTCCCTACCACATACCAACGGACCGGCTCCCCCTCGGCATCGGTGACGGCGTACATATCACTTGCCGTAGCGAGCACCGGACCGTAATCAACCGGAGTCGGACGAGACATCCAAGCACCGCCGAGAATCGAAGCCACACACAATGCGCAACTGACCAGTGCGGTGCCACATCTCATCTACGTATCCCATTCATACAGTCGGCCACTATGGGCATTCCATTCCCGTATTAATGTAGTCGCTGCAGGCAACTTGCCCTATAGACGAATATCCGAAAGGTGCCCATTCGCTGCGGGCGAATCAGGCGAATACGTCGAGTACGCCCGGGTCGCCACCGGCATCGGCTATGCGCTGGTGGCGCTTCTTGGCTTCGGTAACCACGAATTCACGGTACATTTCGGCAATTTCCGGATCAAGCCCGGCATCGATGGCGATGCGGTGGAGGCGCTCGATCTGATAGTCCTCACGCTTGGTGTCTTCGGGCGCGAATCCGGCGTTGGCTTTGAGCACGCCGACCTGCGAGGTGGTCTTGAACCGCTCGGCCAGTAATGCGATGGCCGCCGAATCGATGTTATCGATGGTTTGGCGCAGCGCTTTGATGCGCGCCACCGCTTGTGCGGTTTCCGGGTGGGCCGCCGCCTGGGCGGAGTCGATGGTGGTCCTTTGCCAGTCGCTGCTCGTTTCGCTCATGATATCGAGAATACTCCCGTTCGAGTCCTTGTGCGATACTCGACGTTTGTTGGACGTTGTATATCAGGATACAGGGTTTAAGCTGTGAGGGACATGTTCCGGAATTCCTCCGGAGTGTGTCCCTCGAGTCGTATCTGGCGTCGTTTGGTGTTCCAGTGCACGATGTACGCGTCGAGCTCGGCCTTGAATTGCTCGTACGAGTCGAACTCCCGTCCCCTGTAGAACTCGTCCTTCAAGTGGCCGAACACCCGTTCGGTGGCGGCGTTGTCCAGGCAGTTGCCCTTGCGGCTCATCGACTGGCGGATGTTCAGTCGTTCGAGTTCCTCGCGCCACCATGGGTGCTGGTACTGCCATCCCATGTCGCTGTTAAACCGATATCGGTTTAACAGCGATTAAGCCGGGTTTGTTGTTAAGCCGGGAAACGGTTCGGGATTGTGGTGGGAGTGCCGCATTCCGTGTTGTTTCCCGGTTTAACGTTTTCTGGCTATTTGAGGGTGCGGAGCTGTCGGAGCCGTTGTTCGCTGAGCCATGTCTCCTTGGCGGGTCGGGGCCGGGGTCGGCCGCGTCGACGGCCTTGCGCATCATGTCGAGGGTCGCGAACGCGTAGAACGCGCTGGTGGTGCTCATGCTTTCGTGGCCGAGCAGTTGCATGACGGTCGGCAGTGGCACGCCCTGTTGGTAGAGGTCCATGGCACGGGTCCGTCGTATCAGGCGGCAGTGGATACGTCCGGGCATGGAGGGGCACGTCCCGCGTGCCTTTGACGCCGCGGTTTTGAGGATCTCGTCGATCCGGTCCACGGAGAGCGGGCGGATGGTGCCGTTCCTCGTCGAGTGGAACAACGGTCTGGCTCCGTCGCTCCCGTCCGTGTCGGGATGGAATTCGTCGAGGTAGGACGTCAGGTGACGTCGCGTCCTTTCTCCCATGGGCACGATCCGTGTCTTGCCGCGTTTGCCTGTGATCGTGATCCTGGCCGGCTCGTCCATCCTCACGTCCTCGAGTGTCAGGGCGGCGAGTTCGCCGATCCTGGCGGCGGTGTCGTACATGAGGATCGGGAGCATGCGGTTCCTGCGCGATTTGGCGTCGCCGGTGTCCCACGCGGCCAGCAAGGCCTTGGTGTGTTCCTCCTCGAGGTGGTCGACGGGTTTTCGCGCGGGTGGTTTGACGCGTATGGCGGCCGCGTCGTTGGCCAATGCGGTCAACGTCGGATGCTCGAGGCTCGCGTGGCCGAGGAATGCGCGCATCGTCGTCATCCTCAGCATGATGGTGCGGTCCGAGTATCCGCGTCCGGCCCGCATCCATTCGGCCCACCGGCCCAGGTGCGCCCGGTCGAAATGCCCGAACCCGATGTCGTCGCGTTCCACGCCTTCCATGGTCTCGAGCCATCGGATGTAGGATTCCAGGCCGATGCGGCATGCCTCGACGGTCTTCGGCGAGTTGCCGCGCACGCGGGAAAGCCGGTGGTGCAGCCAGCCGCGCGCGACACGCCAGAAATCCGGTTCGTCCGGCCTGGTGTTCATCGGTCTTGCCGTGTTCATGGTCCCCCCGTTTCCGGGGACCACTCGTTCGGCGTCGGCGACGATATCCGCGTACCCGTCCATGAAATCGGGGCCGGCGTGCACGTAGTAGGGGGTGCTGCCGATGCCGGCGTGTCCCATGTAGGCCGCCAGGTAGGGCAGCATCGCCATCACGTCCATGCCGTCGCGAGCCCATCGCTCGATGTTCGCGAACGCGAGCCGATGCCGGAAATCATAGGGTCTGGGCCGTTTGCCGGCTTTCGGCCACGCAAGCCCGGCCTGCGTCCAGACGCGGCAGAACACCACGCCGGGCATGCTCGGGCAGACCGGGCTGCCGGTGGAGGCGACGAAAAACGCCGGCCGGTCATTCTGAGAGGGTGTCTAATTGTTTGTGTATGGGATCATCTGATGGAAAGGAAACGATCATGGTGACCGAGGCAGTGAAGCCTATGGCCGGCGATGTGGCCGGGAACGACAATGGTGCCGTGACGGATTCGCGGTCCCTGGTGGACTCGCTGGTCGCGTCGGGAGCGCTGGACCCCCTGTTCGAACGGATAGACGGCGGGCAGATCGAGCTCACCGGCGACGGCGGACTGCCGGGCGAGCTCACGAGGGCCGCCCTGGAACGCGGCCTGCAGACGGAGATGACGTCGCACCTGGGCTACGCGCCCGGCGACAGGGAGTCGAAGGCGGGCGGCGGGCATGCGAACTCGCGCAACGGCTCGTATCCCAAGACGCCGTCCACGCCGGTGGGAGAGGCGGCCGTGCAGGTTCCCCGCGACAGGGACGGCTCGTTCACCCCGAGGTTGGCGCCCAAGCATTCCAGGAGGCTGGGCGGACTGGACGAGATGATCATATCCCTGTACGCGGGCGGCATGACGGTGCGCGACATCCAGCACCACCTCGCCAAGACGATCGGCACGGACCTGAGCCCCGAGACGATATCCAACATCACCGACGCGGTGAGCGACGCCGTGCTCGAATGGCAGGAGCGGCCGCTGGACGAGTCCTATCCGGTCGTGTACCTGGACGCCGTCAGGGTCAAGGTGCGCGACAACGGCAGAGTGCTGCCCAAGGCGGCGCACATCGCCATCGGCGTCGACATGGACGGGTTCAAGCATGTGCCTGGCATATGGGTCCAGGACAACGAGGGCGCCTCCTTCCGGGCGCACGTGTGCGCCGAGATGGCCAACCGGGGCATGGCCGACGCGCTGATCGTGTGCTGCGACGGGCTCAAGGGCCTGCCCGAGGCCGTGGAGGCCACGTGGCCCAAGGCGATCGCGCGGACCTGCGTGGCGCACCCGATACGCGCGGCCAACAGGTTCGTCGCCGACCACGACAGGAAGAGGGTGTGCGCGGCGCTCAGGAGCGTGTACCGCGCGCCCAACGGGCAGGCCGCGGAAAAGGCGCTCGGCGAGTTCGCGGAAAGCGAGCTCGGCCGGAGATACCCGTCGGTGGCCGCCACGTGGAAACGCTCGTGGGACCGGTTCGTCCCGTTCCCGCGGTTCCCGCCCATGCTCCGCCGGGTGGCGTACACCACCAACAGCATCGAATCGCCCGACTACCAGCTGCGCAAGGTCAGCCGCAACCGCGGCCAGTTCCCCAACGATCAGGCCGTGGTCAAGCTGTTCTGGCTGGCGATCTGCGACATCGAGGACAAACGCAGCCTCAAACGAGCCAAAGACGGCAACAAAACCAGACGCAAAAGCGAGGGAAGGCTCATCGAGGGGAGGATCACGACCAACCGGAAACAGGCCCTCGCCCAACTCGCGGCCGCATACCCCGAACGAATGGAACCCTATCTATAAAACACACCCCAAACACAAACAACTTGACAAGCTCCGTCGACAGGGTCAGAAAGGCCGAGGGCGGGCACAACGCGCTGCTCAAACGCACGAAATACCTGTGGCCCGGGAACGAGTCCAGCCTGACCGAACTCCAATTGGAGACCAAGCGCGGCCTGCAAAAACAGCGGCTCAAGACCGCCCGGGCCTGCCGGATGCGCGAGACCCTGCAGGACATCTACGCCGACAGCGCCAGCCGCGCGGAGGCCGAGGCCGGGTTCAGGGCCCTGTGCTCGTGGATGATGCATTCACGGCTGGAGCCCATGAAGGCCCTGGCCCGACAGCTGCGCCGCCATTGGGACTACATCCTGGCCTATTTCGACCACCGGCGCACCAACGCGGTCCTCGAGGGCCTGAACAGCGTCATCCGGCACGTCAAGACCCGTGCCCGGGGCTTCCGCAACATGGAGTACTTCTCCACGATGATCTACCTGACCTGCGGCAGACTCGACCTACGAACCGTCACCACCTGACCGGCTCCCACCCACACCAAACAGCGAAAGGCCTTTTTCTTTTCGTGCGGCCTGTTTATCTTGGTTCGTTCTTCTGTTGTGGCTTCAGCTTACGTCAGCCAAGACGGTCATACCTTGCCGCATTCATCGATTTTTTGATAAATCCATCGGCTATAGGGTTAAATATGCTACCGCTGACACATTTCAGCATAAATGGGAACAAATTCCAACAATAACGGCGTCCCGCACTTGACAGCAATTCTGAAACGTTACAGAATAGAAGCGTCAACAAGGAAGTGACTGCGACAAAGTAGTGCGATAACAGTACTTTCAATCACAAAGACAACGACATTGTTTTTGTGAAACGATACAGAGAAAGGAAAGCAATGGAGCGAATCCAATACCCCGACCCCCAATGCGTCCGACGCAACTGGGTCGATCTCAACGGCACCTGGGACTTCGCGATCCCCGGCGCACCGGCCGGGACCAAGAACGGCAACCAAGGCAACAACGCGATGGAGTCCACACCCGAGACCCTCCAAGCCGCGGCCTCGATGGCCTTCCCCGAATTCGACCGCACCATCGAGGTGCCCTACAGCTACACCTTCCCCAAGTCCGGCGTGAACGAACCGCAGTATCACCCCGTCGTGTGGTACCGCCGCTCCTTCGACCTCGACATGCGCCCGGGCAAACGATACCTGCTCAACTTCGAGGCCGTCGACTATGCCTGCGACGTGTGGCTCAACGGCCGACACGTCGGCTCGCACCAAGGCGGACACACGCCCTTCCGCTTCGATGTGACGCCTTACGCGGTCAAGGAAAACGAACTGGTCGTCAAGGTCGTCGATTTCAACCGCACCGACCAACCGCTCGGCAAGCAGGCATGGAAGGACGGCAACTTCGCCTGCTGGTACACGCGCACCATCGGCATCTGGCAGAGCGTGTGGCTCGAAGAGACCGGCGACGTGCATCTGACCGACTTCACGATGACCCCGCACGCCAACCAAGCGCGCCTCGACGTGGATGCCTCGCTCAATGTCAACGTCGACGCGGAGCTCGACTACAACGTGACCTTCGAAGGCAAGCCGGTCACGCACGGCACCGTCTCCTTCACCAACGCGCGCGCCCGGTTCTCCGTCGAGATCCGCAACTACGACCCGTCCCCCGAACCGCATCCATGGACGCCCTCGACGCCGGACCTCTACGACATCGACTTCACCGTGCGCTCCGGCGGCGAGACCACCGACGAGGTGTCCAGCTACTTCGGTCTGCGTGATGTAACCAGCGACGGGAAGATGATCTTCCTCAACGACCAGAAGTACTACATGAAGCTGCTGCTCAACCAGGGCTATTACCCGGGCGGAGGATTGACGGGCACCGCCGACGAGTTCCGCGCCGACATCGAGAAGATGAAGGCCATGGGCTTCAACGGCAACCGCATCCATCAGAAGCTCGAGTCCAACCGCATGCTCTACCTGTGCGACAAGCTCGGTTTCATCGTCTGGGCCGAGATGCCCAGCGCCTACGAATTCGGCCCGGAGCTCATCGCCAATGTGGAGCGCGAGCTGCCCGCCTACCTGCGCAAGCACGTCAACCACCCCTCGGTGTTCGCCTATGTGCTGATGAACGAGTCGTGGGGCGTCTTCGACATCGCCCACAGCGAGCAGGAGCGCACCTTCGTCAACTCGCTCTATTATCAGGCGAAGGCCTTCGATCCCTCGCGCCTGGTCATCGGCAACGATGGCTACGAGCAGACGCGCACCGACATCGCCACGATCCACGACTACAACGCCGATGCCGACGAACTGCTGGAGACCTATCAGGGCCGTCGCGACGAAGTGTTGGCTGGAGCACCCTCCCCGATGGGCGGCCGCCGCGTGTTCTGCCAGGGGTACGAACAGCAGCGCGTGCCGGTGATGGTCACCGAATACGGCGGCGTGGCCTATGAGCCGGGCGATCACACCGAGGATTCGTGGGGCTACGGTGAGCGTATCACCGACCCCGACAAGGTCGTTGATCAGATCGCGGCCCTGACGCGGGCCGTGATGGACATCGACTATTGCGTTGGCTTCTGCTACACGCAGACCTCCGACGTGGAACAGGAGGTCAACGGCCTGCTCGACCACGACCACGAATACAAATTCGACCCCAAGCGCATACGAGAGGTGTTGCTGAGCAAGCACACCTACGGCTACGTGCAGGTGTGAGAACGAGCGCCGACATGGGTGCGGATATGGCCACCCTTCACAATCGAACCAATAAATAGAGAAAGGGAACAATATGACATCGGCAACGGCAGCCGCACCGGTCAAATCCAGCAATGCGGACAAAGTGAGCCTCAAGGAATACGTGGCGTATTTCTGCTACGGATTCGGACAGTGCTTCAGCTACGGCATCATCGGCAGCTTCATCCTGATCTACTACACGGATGTGGTCGGCATCTCCTCGGTGGTCGCCAGCGCGATCTTCCTGGTCGCCCGCCTGTGGGACGCCGTCTTCGACCCGCTGGTCTCCGGGTTCATGGACTCCCGCAAGCCCAGCAAGCAAGGCAAGTTCCGCAAGTGGATGAAGATCGCCCCGATCTTCGTGGTCGTCGCGACGATCGCCTGCTTCATCGACCCGGACATCCCGGTGGCCGGCAAGATCGTCTTCTGCGGCGCCACCTACATCCTGTGGGGCACCTGCTACGCCTTCTCCGACATCCCGTTCTGGTCGCTGTCCACCGTGATGTCGCATGACCGCCAGACCCGCACCGACCTAGTGACCGTCGCCAACATCGGCGTGTCCGCCGGCATCGCCATGGCCGGCATCATCATGCCGGTGATGCTCGCGCAGTTCAAGCAGAACAACACTCCGTCGATGAGCTATCTGATCTCCGTGTCGATCCTCATGATCGCGGGCTTCGTGATCATGGAGTTCGGCTACCTGTTCACCAAGGAGCGCATCGCCGCCTCCGACAAGGCGGAGAAGCTCTCCTACAAGCAGGTGTTCGAGGCCGTCAAGGCGAACAAGTACATGATGATGATCCTGGTGATCTTCTTCCTGAAGTTCTTCATGGAAATGGTCAACAACATGATGATCTACTTCTTCACCTACAACATGTCGAACGCCGGGCTGATGAGTGGCTTCGGCCTGATCGGCACCTTCAGCGCGCTGACCTTCCTGCTCATCCCGGTGCTGACCCGCCGCTACAAGAAGGTGAACCTCGTCCGCGTGCTGCTCATCGCCGAGATCGCCTTCCGCGTGGTCTTCTACTTCGTCGGATACTCGAACACGACATTGACCTTCGTGTTCATCGGCATCACCTGGTGCATGTACTCGATGAGCAACCCGATCCTGTCCGCCATGCTGGCCGAGACCATCGAATACAGCCAGGTCAAGACCGGGCACCGTGCGGAGGCCGTGGTCTTCGGCGGCCAGACCTTCTCCAGCAAGCTGGCCATCGCCCTCGCCGGCGCCACGACCGGTCTGACGCTCACTTTCCTCGGCTATCAGCCGAACGTCGCGCAGACGTCGGGCACGCTGAACGGCCTGTTCATCGTGATCTCGATCCTGCCGGCGCTGGGCGCGCTGCTCAAGCTGCTGATTCTGACGAAGTACGACTACACCGAGACCGAGTTCAAGGAATACCAGCGCATCCTGGTCGAACGCGGCGCGGAGGGATACCAGACCGCACCCGCCGATCTGGTGTCCGAGACCGCCGCGTCTGGCTCGGCGACAAAGTAAGGATATCCGCTCCACACAATGACTGAGAGGGCTCCGTGTCCGATGCGTTCCGGCATCGGACACGGAGCCCTTCGACGTTTCGGGAGAACGGGACGGCCGTCGTTATGATGGGAGGAAACGCACCGCCGGACGGTGGGCGCCCACCCGAGAAAAGAGCCACCTGTGAGTGAAAGAACGACATCGGCCGTCGCCGACAAACCCACCCCCACCATGCGCGACGTCGCGCAGCTCGCCGGGGTGTCGGTGACCTCGGTGTCCAACTATCTTTCCGATTACCCGTATATGAAGCAGACTACCCGCGAACGCATCCGGCAGGCCATCGAGATGCTGGGATATGTAACCGACGAACGGGCACGCAGCCTGCGCTCAGGGAGAACCGGGCTGATATCCCTGGCCATTCCCAGTCTCACCCAGATATATTTCGCCGAGCTCGCCGAACGCGTGATTGCCGCGGCACGGCGACGCGGATACGGCGTAACCGTGGAATCCACGGCCTTCAGTCGGCGACATGAGTTGGAAAGCGTCGCCGCCATGGCGCGCAAGATGAGTGACGGGTTGATTCTGAGCCCCCTGCTCATGGAACGCCGCGACATCGCCCGCCTGGCCGGCGACTATCCGCTCGTCGTGCTCGGCGAGTGCCTGTTTGACGTGCCCGCGCCCCATATCCTCGTGCATAACATCGACGCGGTCAAGGCGCTGACCCAGCATCTGCTCGACGCGGGTTGCCGGCGCATCGCGCTAATCGGCGGCGCGCTCGACCGACGACGGACCTCAACCGAAACGCTGCGTACGCAGGGATATCTCGAAGCATTGGCACAGGCCGGCGTGCCAGTGGATGCCAAGCTCATCAGGCCCATCCCCGCCTGGGAGACCGACGAGGAGGCCAAGGACGATGCCAGCGGCGGCGCAGGCTATGTGGGACGGGGCATCGCCACCAGACGCAACGGTTCGGAAATCGTGCGTCGCATGTTCGAGGAAGGCATCAAGGCCGACGCCCTTCTGTGCTACAACGACCTGCTCGCCTTCGGTGCGTTGCGACAACTGCGCGAGATGGGCGTGCGCATCCCGGACGACCTGCGCGTGGTCAGCATGGACAACCTCGAGGAGGCGCAATACACGATTCCCTCGCTGACCTCCGTCGAGCTTGGCAAGGAGCAGATCGCGCAATGCGCGGTCGACGCCATTCTGGAGCAAGTGGCCGGCGGCGGGCGCGGCGCAGCCGAGCAGCGTTACGTCGATTTCTCGATCCACTACCGGGAGAGCTCGCCGGCGGTGGCGTGATCGACGCACCGGAAACGCCGATGGGGCCCGCGGAATAATCTCCGCGGTCCCCATCATCGCATCATTATCGGTAAGGCATCGGACTTCCGAGCGGCAACCTCAGTTGCCGTTCACGGCTCCACCAGCAAGAACGGACCACGCTACGCGCGGACTCGATCCAACCTTCGTTCGGCTGCCGCCTCACTCAGGCGTCGCCGTCGGCAAGCCCACCGGGTTTGCCTGAACGGCAACCTCAGTTGCCGTTCACGGCTCCGCTCTGCTGCTGCACGATGGCAGCCAGGAAATCGCGGTTGGTGGCGGTCTTCTTGAGGCGCGGCACCAGCGTCTGGTAGGCCTGCTCGGGCTCCATGCCTCCCAGCAGACGACGCAGACGGTAGATGACCGGCAGTTCCTGCGGGTTGGTGATGAGCTCCTCGCGGCGGGTGCCGGAAGCGTTGATGTCGATGGCCGGGAACAGTCGCTTGTCCGCCAGCTCGCGGGACAGGCGCAGTTCCATGTTGCCGGTGCCCTTGAACTCCTCGAAAATCACCTCGTCCATCTTGGAGCCGGTCTCGACCAGCGCAGAGGAGATGATGGTCAGAGAACCGCCGTTCTCGATGTTGCGGGCGGCGCCGAAGAACTTCTTCGGCGGGTAGAGGGCCTGCGCGTCCACACCACCGGACAGGATGCGGCCGGAGGCAGGGGCCGCGATGTTGTAAGCGCGAGCCAGTCGGGTCATGGAATCGAGCAGTACGACCACGTCCTGGCCGAGCTCCACAAGACGCTTGGCGCGTTCGATGGCCAGTTCGGCAACCGTGGTGTGATCGGAGGCCGGACGGTCGAAGGTGGAGGAGATGACCTCGCCCTGGACCGTGCGCTCCATATCGGTGACCTCTTCGGGGCGCTCGTCCACGAGCACCACCATAAGGTGGACCTCGGGGTTGTTGGCGGCGATGGAGTTGGCGATGTTCTGCAGGGTGATGGTCTTACCGGCCTTCGGCGGGGAGACAATCAGACCACGCTGGCCCTTGCCGATCGGGGAAACGATGTCCATGATACGGCCGGTGAGCTTGTTTGGGGCGGTTTCCTGCTTCAAACGCTCCTGCGGGTACAGCGGCGTGAGCTTGGAGAACTGCGGACGGTTGAGCGCTTCTTCAACGCTTTGGCCGTTGATGGAATCGATGGCCTGCAGTGGCACGAACTTCTGGCGTTGGTTGCGACGATCGCCTTCGCGCGGGGCGCGAATCGAACCATGGACGGCATCGCCCTTGCGCAGGCCGTACTTCTTGACCTGGCCCATGGAAACGTACACGTCGTTCGGGCCGGGCAGGTAGCCGGAAGTGCGCACAAAAGCGTAGGAGTCGAGCACATCGACGATGCCGGCCACCGGCACCAGATCCTCCTGCGGCTCTTCGCGGCGGCTATCACGGTCATTGCGATCGCTACGATTATCGCGATCATCATAGCGACGATCATCATCGGCGTTGTCGCGATCACGGCCACGCATGCGGCGGTTACGGCGATCGTTGCGATCATTACGGTTATCGCGATCGTTGCGATCGCTACGGTCGCGGCGGTTACGACGCACAAACTCGTGATCGTCGTTTTGCTCGCCGTCTTCGGACGTTTCCTCGTGCTTCTGCGTGGGCAGCGTGGCCAGGATATCGTCGAGGTCACGCACGGTTTCTTCGCTGTTTTCCGCAGTGCGACGGCGGCGGCGAGGCTGCTCGTCCTCATCATCACGGACTCGGCGAATCAGAGGAACTTCCACGTCCTCATGGCGCTCGCGGCGACGCTCGGTAGGCGCTGCATCTCCCAAATCGAGCGTGGCCAGCAGATCGCCGGCCTCATCGGCCTTCTTGCGCGGCTTGCGGCGAGCGAAATCGGACTGGTCGTCATCGCGACGACGACGGGCCGCACGCGGTTCGAATGCGGCATCATCGGCGGCCTTATGACGGGTGCGTCGCGGTTCGGTCTCGTCCTTCTTGGCATCGTCGGCCACGGGAAGCGGCAAATCGAGCTGCGGTTCCGTGGCAGCCGGAGCTGGAGCCAGCGACTGGGTGGCCGCGTCAGCATTGTCTGTGGTGCTGGCCTCAGCGGCATCGGGCTGCGGAGCCTTGACGACCTTGGCGGTTTTGGCGGCCTTGGGGGCGCGCACGGTCACACCGGCCGGCGGCTCTCCACCATTGCGCGCCGCCTGCAGGGTGGCGCGCAGCTCGGGCTTGCGCATGATCGACGTGCCGCGCAGGCCCATCTGTTTAGCGAGCTCTTTGAGCTCAGGCAGCTTCATATCCTCAAGATTCTGGCTATTTGCCACTGGTTGCCCTTTCCATACCGAACAGGCCCATGCCTATCCAGGCGTTAAGAGTGATTATTGCGGTCGCACCGCTCATGAATGTTCGCTGCGTCTCTGAGTTTTCGCGAACTTCGTTTACTGTACAACGCCAACTCGACCAACGCAAAACGGCCCGCCGAAAACCAAAAAAACTCCCTCTGTGACGAGGGAGCTCAACAAGGCTTACTCACTTTTTTTCGTGGTAGGACTTTTCGGTGTTGACGGACCACACGTTCTTCTTGGACGTCTTGCCGGTCTTGATGTTGCCGACGGCCTCCATGGCGGTGGCCATGGAGTGGTCCATGTTGTTGTAGCGGTGCTGGCCGTTACGTCCCACGCAGTACAGGTTGCCGAAGCCGTCGAGGTACTCGATGAGCTCGTCCATGTGCTCATAGGTGTCGAAGTAGGCGGGGTACGCCTTCCTGACACGCTCACGATGGGAGTCGATGACCTCGTCCGGACCGTTGATCACACGCATGCGGGTGAGCTCGGAGATCGCGAACTTGGTGACGTCCTCCTCGCTCATGTTCCAGAACGAGTCGCCCTCCTCGCAGAAGTACTCGAGGCCGACCCACACGGTGTCGTCCACGTCCTTGACCAGATACGGGCTCCAGTTGTTGAAGATCTGCAGACGGCCGACCTTGTAGCCCGGGTCCTGCACGTAGATCCAGCAGTCCGGCACGATCGGCGGATTGCCGAGGGTGGGGATGTTGGTGGTGTTCTTGAGCTTCAGGTGCTTGACCAGCAGGCCCACGGTCACGAAGTCGCGGTACGGCAGGCCGTTGGCCACCTCGGTCATATCGGCCGGGGCGGGCTTGGAATCAGCGGCCTCGGGATCGTCGCCGGCCGCGTCGATGGCGTTGACCAGGTCCTTGACCGGCATCGAGGAGATGAACTGGTCGCCGGAAAGCTCGGTGCGGTTGCCCTCGGAATCCTCGTACACCACGGAAGACACGGCACCATCGGTCTGGCGGACCTCGACCACCCTGGCGTCGGTCAGCACCTTGACGCCGGCGGCCTCGCAATTGGACTCGACGGTCTCCCACAGCTGGCCGGGACCGTACTTCGGATACCAGAACTCCTCGATCAGCGAGGTCTCGACCTCCGCGTTGGAGCGCTTCCTAGGGCTAAGCTTCTGGAAGGCGTTCTTGAGCACGCCCATGATGGACAGGCCCTTGACGCGCTGGGCACCCCAGTCGGCGGAGATCTGGGAGGGGTGGCGGCCCCACAGCTTCTCCGTGTAGCCCTCGAAGAACATCGAATACAGCTTGCGGCCGAAACGGTTGATGTAGAAGTTCTCCAGGTTGTCTTCCGGCAGCTTGTGGAACATGGACTTCAGGTAGCTGAAGCCGGCCACCATGGTGAGCTTGAAGCCCATGGCCTTCAACGTGTTGGGGCTCAGCGAAATCGGGTAATCGAAGAAGTGGCGGTTCCAGAAGATACGGGACACGCGGTGGCGCTTGAGCATCACCTTGTCCTCCGTCTCCGGATCGGGGCCTCCCGGCTCCATGTCGTGGTCGCGGCCGAGCTTCTTGTCATCATAGGAGGGTGCGCCCTGCAACGGCAGAACGGTCTTCCACCAATCCATGATGCGTTCGTCTTTGGAGAAGAAACGGTGGCCACCGATATCCATGCGGTTGCCGTTGTGCTTCACGGTGCGCGAGATACCGCCGAATTCGCGGGTCGCTTCCAGCACGGTCACGTCATAGTTTTCCGCGCCGCCGTCCTTGACGAGTTCCCATGCGGCGGTCAGTCCAGCCGGACCGCCGCCGATAATCACCACGGATTGCTTTTGCGTCACTTTGAGGTCTCCTTATAAAACAAGATCTCAAGCAGTCTACCCGAAGGTAGGGAAGACGATGCTTGCAATCGTGCATGGTCCCGGCGTGCGGCTTTGTCGAGCGAAGGCTCGACCCGTGCCCTACATGCGGCTTTCATTCGCGCCGAATAGGCGGCGCCGTCCTTCACTTCATGTGGAAGACGGCGCCGGATGATTATGAGCGGACAGTCGGCATCAGCGACGCATACGCCACACATTCAGCGAGACGCCGATCAGCATCAATCCGACCGTCAGCACGACAAACACCGTGACCGAACTTCCGGTACGTGCCAGTGACGTCGGACGGGCATTCGTGGTGGATGATGCCTGACCGGCACCGGTTCCCTTGCCGGCGCCATGCGTCGCCGCATCGGGATCGGTCGCGGGCTTGCCGGATGGCTGCGGCGACGGGGTCGCATCGGCCTGTTCCGCGATGCGGGCATCCTGACCGAGCGTCTTATGATCGGCGGCCAGACAGCTTTTCAGTTCGGTCAGCTTGTACCATGTCGAACCATCGGCGACCGGTGTGCATTCGGAACGGAACGGAACCTCGTTCTCGTTGTACAACATGCGCACGATGGGCGTGTACCGTTGTCCGGTGGCGGGGTCCTCACCCTTCCTGGCGTACACATCCCATTGCACATTCGCGGCCATCGGCGTCACCGATTCGCCACGCCACTCATTGTTGCCGTAAGTGTACACGTCCGTGGTGGAGGCCGGTGCCTGCTGCGTGGAGCCCGGCAATCCCAGCAATGCGGCAAACGGCATCATGGTTTCCGCATGGGCGAACCGGAACGTCGCCACAGTGGATCCTCCGTTCACCCGCGCATCAATGGTATTGAGGAAATCATCCAACAGAGGCTGCGCGATGGAATAGGTCTCGTTCTGACCGGCGTAGCTCGGCCCCTTCTCATAAAAGTCCTCGGCATCAAGCGCCCATGCGAACATTCTGGCATCATCCGCATATGCTCCCTGGAAATACTGGTCGAAGGCGAAGGTGTGGTCACCGGTGTTCTCATTGTGCATGTCGGCGGCGATGATGTACAGGTTGTACAAATCCATCGCGGCGTCATACTCACTCTTGATCTTCTTGGAGACTTCGCCGCATGCGTCGGGATCTTTGGACGCATCGGCACCTGGCGCGCAGTTCTTGCCGCCTTTCTTGGTGCCGTCCGTGGTGTTGTACCACTTATATTCGCCATTCTCGAGTTTGGCGAGGAATTCTTCGGTGAAAATCTGGGACAACAGGTCATGTGAGGCCCGTTTGACGTCGACGTTGTCACCTATGGTCTTCTCAGCACCGGCGATGGTCGCATCATTGGCAACGAAATTCTGGTAGTTGTTCGCGATGTCGTATGCCTTGGTACCCGGCACCTTGCTTGTGCCATCGGGATTCTGCACCTTGTGGAAGTACAGGGTGTCGGGATTCTTCTGGAAATCCTTGCCATTGCCGGAATCGGCGGGATTCGTCGGCGCGCTGACATTGCCGATGAGCCTGCCTCCCGAAGCCTCGTTGAAACCTTTCTCGAAGTTCTCGCCGGACTCAGTGGCGCGCGCTTCGCCGGAGGACTGGTAGGCAATCGTCCCGCCCTCCACTGCGGCCTGATCGAACAGCGACCGATTACGCTGGTACGCACGTTCTCCGATACCGTAATGCTGCTGCGCGCCCTGACCGGTCAGCATGCCATAGCCGTTCTCGACATTGGCCGCGGTGATGCCGCTCAGGTTTTTCACGAACTCGGCTTTGATGGCCTCCGACTTGAACCCGCCATCCCGAGCGGCGGTCTCGGCCATCCTCATCAGCAACGCATCGTACTTGTAGCTGGACAGGCCACGTGATCCGTGACGGGCCATGCTCTCGGTATAAATCGGTCCGTATCCTTTCGGAGCCTTGCTATAGGACGACGCGGTCGCGTCATTCGGGGCCACATACGGCTGTTTGCTGCTGTAGTACCGGCCGTCGGCCTCCAGAGCCTGAGCCGGCCGGATTGTTCCCGGCAACAACATGGCAGACGCGGCGAGGCATGCGACGGAACCGACTATCCTCTTCATCACTCGTGTTGACATCGATTATTCACTCTCATCTCATCAACGAAAAAAGACGGGCCCGAGACCCGGACGCGCCATGAGTATGGTATGAGCATGAATCGAACACGACACACGTATCAAGTGACGTCCCGGCAAACCGTGGTCGCATAATCGGTGAATAGGCGACTGTCGTGGCGCGACACCGGATCAGTGGATGTCGTCGGGAATGTCGATATCGGTTTTCTGGACTTCCTCGACGTTCACGTCCTTGAACGTCACGATGCGCACGGACTTGACGAAACGGCTGGGACGGTAGACATCCCATACCCATGCGTCAGTCAGCTGCACATCGAAATACACGTCCTGGCCAGCGGAACGCACGTTGAAATCGACCTTATTCGCCAAGTAGAAGCGACGTTCGGTCTCCACCACATAGGTGAACAGCTTGATGACGTCACGGTATTCCCTATACAGCGCGAGTTCGGCGTCGGTTTCGTAATTGTCGAGATCCTCGGCACTCATGCTTGTTTACTCACTCACTTTCCGTATCTCGTTTGCGGCCGCGGCCCAGCGTACGCCACCATGCTTCCTTTGAGGGCTTGCGTTCTGCCTGATCGTACGGCCAGTTGCTTTCCTCTTCGAGACTGTGGCGCGCGTTCTTCTGCGTATCGTCGTGGTGCCCGGCCTGTGGCTCGACTGGCTGTGCGGCCGCCGGCGTCTGGGCCTGAGACTGCACGTCACTCGTCGTGACGGCGGCTGCGTCACCACGCTGTGCCGGCTCGGGTTCCGGCTTGTTCTGCTGGATGGCGATGGAATGCTCGCGCGCGGACAGCGCCTCCTTGACACCCGGATTGTCCTCAATCAAGTGCATGCCAAAAGCGTCAAGCGAACGAATCGGATCGTACTCGTCGACCAACGTGTCCATGACGATAAGGTCCTGATATTTGTTGTTTTCGACATCCCACAACGCGTCGCGCGAGGTGCCGGACGGCACGAATCCGAGCGACTGGTAGACCGAAATCGAACGGCTGTTCTTTTCCGGCACGCTCACCCAGATGCGGTGCATGCCCAGGCCGGCCGGTTCGGGCGCAAAGCCGTAAGTCATCACACGCGGCATGGCGTCACGGGAGTAGCCGCGGCCACGGTATTCACGGCCCAAGATGATCTGGATGCGGGCGGACTTGGACCAGCCGTCGATGTCGATAAGGAAAATCATGCCGATGACGTTATCGGTGCTGGCCGCATCGAGCTGACCGTCATCGTCATGGTCGGCGTCAGTCAATACAGCCCATGCGATGGTGCGGCGGGATTCCGGGTCGCCCACGCCGGATTCGGCGGGCGCCTGACCGGCTTCCCAGGCTTGGGAGCGGCGGACCCACGTGTGTACAATGGCGCGTTCGGTGACCGCATCCTTGCCGGTGATCTTGGATGCGCCATAGAAGGCATCTAGTTCATCCAAACGAGGCAGGTCCTCGGCGGTGGCGGGGCGCAGGTGCACCATTTCGCCACGAATTGGCGGAATGACGATGCTCTGTGGCAGATCGCGCTTCAGTTGCACTTCGGTAGCCATGCTCAGCGTCTCGTTGGTTGCGGTCATCGGTATACATCCCCCGGTTCGGCTTGTTTCGGCTCACGGTCCAGTGCCGAGCATATCTTACTCGACTGGGTGAACGCTGGAAATGCTCTGAGTCGACTTTCTTACAGAATCAATAAAGGCTCCCGCTGGCAGGAGCTGTCTAACGAATTTGAACTGGAGGATTTCCCTACAAATAAGTGCTCCCACTGGCGGGAGCTGTCCGCGAAGCGGACTGAGGGTGGTCATCCGACCATGGCGACTACCCTCAGTCTTACTCCGTTCGACAGCTCCCGCCAGCGGGAGCCAGTGAATCTAATCAGCCCTTGATCTTGCCCATGACGACCTTGGTGACGGCCTTGGCATCGGCCTGACCGCGCGTGGCCTTCATCACGGCACCGATGATCACGCCCATCGGTTTCATGTTGCCGCTCTTGAGCTTCTCGACGACATCCGGGTTGGCTTCGAACGCCGCGTCGACGGCCGCCTCGATGGCACCGTTGTCTTCGACGATCTTGTAGTCGTGCTTCTTGACGACTTCATCCGGAGTGCCTTCGCCCTTCAGCACGCCTTCGACGGTCTGCTTGGCGAGCTTGTCGTTGAGCTTGCCGGAGGCGATGAGCTTCTCGACCTCGGCCACATCGGCCGGGGTGATCGGCAGCTCTTCGAGGGACACGCCCTTGGCGTTGGCTTCGCGGGAAAGCTCGCCCAGCCACCACTTGCGCGCACCGGCCGCCTTGGCGCCGGCCTTGACGGTCTCCTCGATCAGGTCGAGGGCGTCGGCGTTGAGGATGTCGCGCATCTGCAGGTCGCTCAGTCCCCATTCGGACTTGAGGCGGTTGCGGCGCTCGCGCGGCATTTCCGGCATCTGAGCCTTCATCTCCTCGATGTGCTCCTTGGTGATGTGGAGCATGACGAGGTCGGGGTCCGGGAAGTAGCGGTAGTCGTCGGCATCGGACTTCAGACGGCCGCCAGCGGTGGTCTGCGTAGCCTCATCCCAGTGGCGGGTCTCCTGCAGAATCTCCTTGCCGTCGTCCAGACGAGCGGCCTGACGGCGAATCTCGTACTGGATGGTCTTCTCGATGCCGCGGAACGAGTTCACGTTCTTGGTCTCGGAACGGGTGCCGTAGGGGGCATCCGGGCTTGGACGCAGCGAGACGTTCACGTCGGCGCGCATGTTGCCCTGCTCCATGCGGGCATGGGAGATGTTCAGCGCGCGCACAATGTCGCGGATGGCGCGCATGTAGGCGCCGGCGATTTCGGGAGCGCGATCGCCCGCGCCCTCGATCGGCTTGGTGACGATCTCGATCAGCGGCACGCCGGCGCGGTTGTAGTCGACCAGCGAGTGGTCGGCGCCCTCGATGCGGCCGTCGGCGCCACCCACGTGGGTGTTCTTGCCGGCGTCGTCCTCGATGTGGGCGCGCTCGATCGGCACACGGAACACAGTGCCGTCTTCCAGCTCGACGTCCAGGTAGCCATTGCCGTTGGTGGGCTTGTCGTACTGCGAGATCTGATAGTCACGCGGCATGTCCGGGTAGAAGTAGTTCTTGCGGGCGAACTGGCTCCACTCGGCGATTTCGCAGTGCAGGGCGAGACCCAGTTTGATGGCGTAATCGACGGCGGTCTTGTTGATCACCGGCAGGGAGCCTGGCAGGCCGAGGCTCACCGGGGTCAGTTCGGTGTTCGGCTCGCCGCCGAACTCGATGTGGGCCGGGCAGAACAGCTTGGTGTTCGTGGACAGCTCCACGTGGGTTTCCAGACCGAAGACCACATCGTACTTCTTGGTGGCATCGGCGTATTTCATCAGTTTTTCAGCCATGATGTGTTTCTTTCCTTCCGATGCTCACTTGCCCAGACCGTCAAGCCACGGGGTCTTGAGGTCGTTCCAGATCGGGCCGTTCCAGCCGTCCTCCAGCGCTGCTTCCAGGGCCGCCGCCGGCTTGTACATGACTTCGTCACGCTGCTGCGGGGCGATGAACTGGAAGCCGACGGGCAGACCGTCATCGGACAGACCGGCCGGGATGGACATGGCGGGCATGCCGGCGAGGTTGGCCGGAATGGTGGCGATGTCGTTGACGTACATGGCCAGCGGATCGTCCATCTTCTCGCCGAACTTGAAGGCGGTGGACGGGCTGGTGGGCGAGATCAGCACATCGACCTGTTCGAAGGCCTTCTTGAAGTCCTCGATGATGAGCGTGCGGACCTTTTGGGCCGAGCCGTACCAGGCGTCATAGTAGCCGGCGGACAGGGCGTAGGTGCCGAGGATGATGCGGCGCTTGACCTCGTCGCCGAAGCCGGCCTCACGGGTGTAGGCCATCATGTTGGCGGCGGTCTGGGGCACGCCGGCCGGCGGCATGACGCGCAGACCGTAGCGCATGCCATCGTAACGGGCCAGGTTGGAGCTGACCTCGGATGGCATGATGATGTAGTAGGCGCCCAGCGAGTATCCGATGTGCGGGCAGGAGACCTCAACGACTTCGGCGCCCATGTCCTTGAGCTTGTCGACGGCCTCGCCGAAACGGGCCTCGACGCCGGGCTGGAAGCCCTCGCCGCCGAGTTCCTTGATGAGACCGACCTTCATGCCCTTCAGATCGCGCTTGGCGCCTTCGCGGGCGGCGGCGACCATCGGACGCGGGCCTTCGGGGATGGAGGTGGAGTCACGCTTGTCGTGGCCACCGATGATCTCCTGCAGCAGTGCGGAGTCGAGCACGGTGCGGGAGACCGGGCCGATCTGGTCGAGCGAGGAGGCCATGGCGATGGCCCCGAAACGGGAGACGCCGCCGTAGGTGGGTTTGACGCCCACGGTGCCGGTCAGGGCGCCGGGCTGACGGATCGAACCGCCGGTGTCGGTGCCGAGGGCGAGCGGGGCTTCGAATGCGGCGACCGCGGAGGCGGAGCCACCACCGGAACCGCCGGGCACGCGCTCGGTATCCCACGGGTTGTGGGTGGTTTGGTAGGCGGAGTGCTCGGTGGAGGAGCCTTGGGCGAATTCGTCGAGGTTGGTCTTGCCGAGAATCGGCATGCCGGCGGCCTTGAGCTTTTCGATGACGGTGGCGTCGTACGGCGGCACCCAGCCCTCGAGGATCTTGGAGGCGGCGGTGGTTTCGATGCCCTTGGTGACGATCATGTCCTTGATGGCGATCGGCACACCAGCCAGCTCAGGCAGGGCGGCCTTGTCTTCGGCGGACTTGGCGTCGAAGGCGTCGGCCTGCTCGAGAGCCACATCGCCGGAAACCTTCAGGAAGGCCTTGATAGACGGCTCAGCTGCTTCGATCACCTTGAGGTGGGCTTCGACGAGCTCGCGAGAGGTGACGTCGCCCTTCTTGATGGCAGCGGCCTGCTCGGCAGCAGACAGTTTGACAAGAGTTGCGGTTTCGTTGCTCATCGATTACTCCTCGCTTCCCAGGATTCGCGGTGCCACGAACATGCCGGCCTCGGTCTTCGGGCCACCGGCGAGCGCCTCTTCCTGCGTGAGCGGGGTTTCGGCGACGTCCGGGCGCAGGTAGGCTTCCAGCGGAACCGGGTTGGCGGTCGGCGGCACATCGTCGGAGGCGACTTCCTGGACCTTGTTGATGGAGTCTGCGATGACGTTCAGTTCGCCCTGCAGACGGGTGATTTCCTCATCGGTGAGCGCGATTCGGGCCAGATCGCCCAAATGCACGATTTCTTCGCGTGAAAATGTTGGCATGGCCATAACTATATGAGCCGTATGTGACACGCAGTTGTCGGGAATCCTCATTTTCCCGCCTACTGGAGCCCTTCAGCGAATCAGAAGCTCAAGCCGGTCGAGCATTTGCCCCGCTGCTGGCTTCTTCGGCGGGGCAAAACCGTTGCCGGACCGCAAGTTCACCTTACTGAGACGACTCGCAGCAGAGCAAAACCGCGAGCTGACCGATGAAACGCCCCGCTCAGCCATCCCAGCAAAACAAAACCGCGGTCCAACCAATAAAACGCCCCGCTGAGACGCCCCGCAGCGAGGCAACGCCACGGCCCAACCGCAAATGTGCCCCACTGAAGTATCTGCATGGCCACCCTAATAAGCTCACAATGAGCCCAAACACACCTACATCGAACATATGAACGACAATCGCCCTGCGCACCTCGCCAGTTATCCACATTTTGCATACCCACCCAAAAGAATCCACATAATCAGTCCAATACGGTCAGATGCCTGATAATCAGGCAAAAACACACATCTAGGCACCGAAGCTAGAACCACATAACCCCAGACAGATAGACACCGTGTTCACCATTGGCATACCGTCGAATCATGAAACATCACAAAGCAGTGGACATACTCATCACGAAGGCTGAAGCAACGCAACAGTGCGCTTATGGAACAACCAAGGCACACCGCTCGGCGCTGGCTCGGCGCGTGCAGGCGCGCGAACTCAAACGTGTATTCCCCAACATGTACGCCGCTTCGGAATACTGGGATTCGCTGCAACCCGACGAACGTATCAGACATATTGCACGAACTCTTCATAACAGACATCCGGATTGGGTGTTCGCCGGGGTCACGGCAGCGGCCATCCACGATTTTGAACACCAATGGCATCTTCATGCTGGCACCATCACTCTCGCCACAACATCACGAGGCCCCAACGCCAGCAGTGCAAAGGTCAAACGCATCTTCACGTCAAGCAGCACGCCAGAATATGCCAATGGACTCCCGGTGACCAGCAAAGCCAGAACGGTGGTGGATTGCGGGCTGTCCGTCGACTTCCGATTTGCACTGCCCATTATCGATTCGGCGCTGCGCAACGGCGTCGCCATCACGGACATTCTGAATGTGTGCAGCACTATGCGACGTGATTGCACGCCGATATTCCGCCTACTGCATTATGCCAATCCGGCGAGTGAGAATGGTGGCGAGTCACTTGGACGAGGCACCATCATCGCAGGCGGCCTATTAGCCCCAGAACTGCAACAAAACATCACCGACCCGCAAACCGGTGCTCTGTATCGCGTGGATTTCCTCTGGCGGCTACCTGAGAATCGGCTTATCGTGGGCGAATTCGATGGCTATGAAAAATATGTGAACCCGGATATGAATGACCGCAAGGGTGTTCGTGGTGCAGTTCAGGCGGAGAAAGAACGGGAGACGGCACTGTACCGGGCCAAAGTCGACACCATTGTCCGATTCACCTATGAGGAGGTGATGCAACAACATCCTTTACTCAATAAGCTGCGGGCAGCCGGCATACCTCATGCTGGAACAGTGATGGGAGCTGGTTAAGCGCAGTGAACCACGGTGGTCAAATCCATGGGGTCAGAGTCACCAGAACCATGGTCACTGCAGAACCGCCAAAGCCATAGCCATGACAAACTGCCAGGACCATGGCCGAACCGGCAGAACTGCCAAAGCAGTAACCCGCGTTATTTGATATCTGATATCCGCTTTTCCGGTGATGATGAGACCGCCGATCCATGCGGCGGCAGCCCAGGCGATGAGAATCAGGCCGGACTGCCACCATTCGGGAATCCAGTAGTCCGGTTTAACGGCTTCGGCCAGTGTGGACTGCGCGGAGCTGCTGATGCCTGCGGCGAGCAGGATGCCGACGATGCCGGCGGCAAATGCGAATTAATGCCGCGGCGATGGATTTGGTGGCGTAGATCATGCCTCTAATGTGGCCCATATTGGGCAGATGCGGCGGGATTGTCGGCGCATGGCTACACGCCTGATACGGCGTGTTGGGCAATCCATGCGTGCATGGCCACGGCCGCCGCAGCGCCTGCATTAATGGAGCGCACGGAACCGAATTGAGAGATGTAGACCACATCGTCGGCCAATGCGAGAGACTTGTCGCTCAATCCGGGGCCTTCTGCACCGAAGAGCAGCAGGCACCGCTTGGGGAAGGTATAGGCTTCCATCGGCACTGCGCCGGGAATAATGTCGAGGGCGATGACGCGGGCGGCTTGAAGCTCCTTGATGCGCGCATCACAAGCATCGATTTCGGCCAGCAGCTCATGAAGGTGCTTGTTGTTTCCATCCACAGCCACATCATGCGCATGGATGGCGGCGGCACCGGCCTTGGCTCGTTCATAGGCGATTTCACCGGCGATGCGATGATGCCAGCTTTCCACCAGTTCGGCGATGGAGGGGTGGTGTTCGACGTGCTGGTACAGTTCGGTCATCAACGCTCCCTTGCGATTCCACTTATGTGGACCGACAATGTGTACGCGCTTGGCCTGGAAGGCGTTGGCGGTGCGGACCATGGAACCGATGTTGAAATCGTGGGTCCAGTTTTCCACCGCAACTTCGAAGTCGTGACGCCCTCGAGCGTCAAGATCGGCCTTAATGGCAGCGACGGTCCAGTAGCGGTAACGGTCCAATACGTTGCGGCGGTCGCCGTCGTTCAACAGCACCGAGTCGAAACGACCGTCATAATTCGGAGAAGTCGGATCGTCAGGACGAGGCTCGCCGGGATGGGTCTCAGACCACGGCCCAAGGCCGATTTCACGGAATTCCGGTTCACCTGAAGCCTTGGCAGCCAAAGAAATCTGGTTGGGTGCGTGCAATCTTTCTCCTCGATAACGCTATTCACCGGTTCCTCTTAGTCAGCTTCGCTGCTCAGCCCGGCTGACTTTATGCGAGGGAAGTCAAAGGTGGATTTACCGCAGTTCGGATTCGTCGAAGACCTGGATGAAGGGGAGCGTTTGCTCGTCGCCGGTGGAGGGGTTGACCACATTGATGTCTTTGGCACCGCCACCGACCAGCGAGGCGATGGCCACGACCTTGGCACCCAGCTGCTCCACTATGCCAAAGTCGAGGCTCAGCTCATTGCCGTTGCGCAGGGTGACCAGCGAGCTGGTCTGCACGTACGACTTTTCGGACAGCCAAGCATCCAACAGCACCACACGGCGGCCTTCGATGGAGGGGCCCTTGATGGACGGGTAGACGAAGTCCATCACGAATCCATCTAGGTCCTCGCCACGAGAGGAGGCGGCCTGGATCATGGCGGACACCATGGGCACAGATGCTGCGGTCAAGGCACCAACAGCATCGAAGTCATCAACCGAATAGCCCGCATCTTCCAAAGCGTCAATCAGCACATGGCCCATGACGGTGGCGGCATGGTGGTCGAAAGTCACCGCGGCAAGTTCGGAGAACGGACGGCCCACCACATGCTCCCTCAGCAAGGTGGCTAGCTGCTCACGCGGCTCCAGCATGGCAAAGTCATTATGGCTCTTCGCGACGGCGAGGTCCGGGGTACCAGTGGGGCGGAATCCAGATTCAGTCATGACTCCAGACTATCGCCTGAGGCAGTCAGATGAGTATCACCCTCATCGGCCGGCACCACTTCAGGGGCGGACAGTTCGCTCACATTGCCTTTATCTGATTCGATGATCGGCACTTCCTCGATGATCTTGGTCGGTTCGATTTTTTGTAGCTTGCGAGCGGTGGGCAACACACGGCGTTCCAAGCTGGACGCGAACTTGTTGTAGGCGCTGACCGTCTTAGTAATCTGGGTGCCCAATTTGATGGCATAATCACCCAACGTGGAGAACCGTTCGTACAGTTCTCGGGACAGATCGAACAGCTGCTTGGCGTCATCGGTGAGCGACTGCTGCTGCCAGGCATAGGCGACGGATTTCAGCACGGCCCACAGCGTGACCGGCGAGGTGAGCGCCACTTTGCGAGAGAACGCATCATCCATCAGTGTGGGATCGGCTTCGAGCGCGGCCTGCAATAGTGCCTCATTGGGGATGAAGGCCACCACAAAATCGGGTGCCACATCAAAGGCATTCCAATAGGCCTTTTCGCCGAGAGCACGTACATGCTCGCGCAACGCCTTGGCATGGGACCGCAGCAAATCATCGCGGCGGGCAATATCCTCGGGGCTGGCGGTGTCCGGGATTTCGCAGGCACGCTGGTAATCGGCATAAGGCACTTTGGCATCAATCGGAATGGTCTTGCCTCCCGGCAGATGCACGATCATATCCGGGCGCAACGTACGCCCATCGGCATCCGTGACCACCACCTGGGTATCGAAATCGACATGTTCCAGCAATCCGGCGGATTCGACAATGTTCTTGAGCTGGGCCTCGCCCCACGCGCCACGCACCTTGTTGTTGCGCAATGCGGCGGACAGGGAGCTGGTCTCCTTGTCCAAACGGGCCTGCTGGTCGTTGAGCCCCTTGAGTTGGGCTCCCAATGCGCCCATTTCCCTCTTGCGGCCCTCTTCGATCTGCGTGACCTTGTTCTGCAAGGTATCAAGATTTTTGGCCACTGGCGCAAGCGCCTCGAGCACCTTGCTCTGTTCTTTCAAACGTGCTTCCTGTTCAGCACGCTTGGCCTCGGCGTCCCGAGCATCCGCCTGACGCTTCCGTTCCGCCTCCGCAGCCGCACGCTCACGTTCCTGCTGAATGCGAATCTGCTCAGCCTGCTGCGCCTGGGCAAGTTGTGACTTGGCGAAAGCCAATTGCTGGTTCACGCCTTCAATCTGAGCCTGTGCGGCAGCATTGCGAGCACTGAGCTCAGCATTCTCGAATCGCGCATTCTCCAGCGAGGTCTTGGCCTCCTCCAGCTCCTCGCTTTTGACGCCTCGAGCCATCTCCTGACCCTTATGGCGCCCCAGCACGAAGCCGGCGAAGAGGCCAAGCCCTGCACCAACCACTAGCACGACGATGACGATAATCACGGTTCCTATTTGCTCAAACATGGTACCCAGTATGTCATCGATGGTGAATGACGGTAAATTTTTACCGAACTCGACGATTTCAAGCCGTTAAACGGACGCTCAGCAGCCCACATTGGACGCTTGGCCTTATCACAGTCGAGCATCAACCGTTATTATGCTGTGTCGTATCCGAGCGCCAGACGGCCTTTCATGATTTGCCAGCGCGCGTCATCATGCGGCAGAACTCGTCACGATTTGACGAGACGCGCAATGGCCGCGGAAGCCTCCGCAAGTTTTCCATCGGCCCCCTCGCCGCCCTGGACCGCCGCCTGCCGCACGCAATGGTTGAGATGATCGTCCAGCAGCAATAACGCCACGGATTTCAGCGCCGAATTCGACGCCGAAATCTGCGTCAGAATATCGATGCAGTATTTGTCATCCTCCACCATCTGCGTGACGGCGCGCACCTGCCCTTCGATACGGCGTAATCGTGCGATGACCTTGGCCTTGTCTTCGTCATAACCATGCATCGCAAACCCCCTGATACTTATCCGTCAGCTGAACACACCCCATTATATACCCTCTAGGGGTATAGGGTATACACTGTTGTTCAGTACATCAGGAGTGGGAAGGAACAGTTATGGAGTTCAGCATTTTCTCGACCATCGCGGCGCTGATAGTGGCGGCCGCATTGACATGGCTGGTCCTGCGATTCTTCTTCGGAACGCAGAAGGCAACGGCCGGGGCCATGGACGCTTCCGGCGAACGCCAATCCGCAACAATCACCGTCAAGGGCGGGTACTCCCCCGCCGTGGTGAGCATGCGTGCGGGTACGCCGATCACACTAGCCTTCGACCGGCAGGAGACCGGCGAATGCACCTCGCATGTGGTGTTTGCTGATCTGGGACTTGACGCCATGCTGCCGGGCAACGCCACCACCGACGTGGAACTGCCGGCGTTGCCGCCGGGCGAGTATCCGTTTGCGTGCGGCATGAATATGGTGCATGGGATGTTGAAGGTTGAGGGAGAGGACGGCTCGGATGAGAACACGCCCCTTCCTCATCCTGATGCTTCGTATACGGCACCTACCACCGTGGATGCGGCGGAGGCCGATCGGCGAGAGGCGGCTGAACGCGCCAATGAGATCAAGGCGCTGACGAAGCTGGTGATTGTGGGCGCGGTACTGACGTTGCCGGTATTCGCCGTCACCATGCTGCATATGGCCAATCCCACGCTGGTGCCGCATTGGATGGTGAACCCGTGGTTGCAGGCCATCCTGATCACGCCGGTGATGTTCTACTGCGGGCGTCCGATCCACACGGTCGGCTTCCCCGCGTTGGCGCATCGCTCCCCCGACATGAACTCGCTGGTCTCACTGGGCACTTCGGCCGCCTACCTGTATTCGCTGGTGACCTGCATCGCCCCGTGGGTGTTCCCGGAAGGCTCGCGCGAACCGTATTTCGAATCGGTTGGCGTGGTCATCACCTTGGTGCTGGTCGGCCGCCTTCTGGAAGCCAAGGCCCGCGAAGGCACCGGCAAGGCGGTGCAGTCGCTCATCAAACTGCGCCCGCGCACCGCGCACAAACTCAACGCCACTTCCGCAGACAATGTGGACGGCATCGAATGGCGCAATCCGGCGTATTTCACGGACACCGACATCGACGCCATCGCCACCGGCGACCTGCTGGTCGTCAAGAACGGCGAGCGCGTGCCCACAGACGGCATCATCGTGGCCGGCGAGGCGCATATCGACGAATCGATGATCACCGGCGAATCCAAGCCGGTTTCCAAAACCGTCGGCGATCCGGTAACCGGGGCCACCGTGCTGCTCAAGGGCGACTGCGTGATGCGCGCCACCCAAGTCGGCGCGGACACGGTACTCTCGCAGATCGCGGCGATGGTGGCCCGCGCCCAGGCGACCAAGGCGCCGGTGCAGCAGCTGGCCGATAAGATCGCCCGGTATTTCGTGCCGGCGGTGATGATCATCGCCATCTGGACGTTCGCCATCTGGGTGTCACTGGGCCCGGTGCCGCAACTGGCGCATGCGCTGGTCACCGCGGTCAGCGTGCTGATCATCGCCTGCCCGTGCGCGCTGGGACTGGCCACGCCGCTGTCGGTGACGGTCTCACTGGGCTTGGGCGCCACCAACGGCGTGCTGGTCACCAGCGCCAAGGCGCTGGAACAGGCGCGTCGCATCGGCACCGTGGTGTTCGACAAGACCGGCACCATCACGCGCGGCGTGGTGGACGCGGCCGCCGACTGGGACAAGCCGAGCTACGAGCAGGACACAGTCAAGGAAGGCTCGCGCGAGGCCATCGCGGCGTTGCGCGCACGCGGCATCCGCACGGTGATGCTATCGGGCGACAAGGCCGAGGTAGCCGGGCGTATCGCCCGCGAAGTCGGCATCGATACGGCGATCTGCGAGGTCAAGCCGGACGGCAAGGCCTACTGGATCGCCAAACTGCAGCGCGAACGCGACGAGGCCGCCGCCAAGTCCGCGGATGGCGCCTCCCGCACGGCCGCGCAATCCCGCACTCTGATTGCGATGGTGGGCGACGGCATCAACGACGCCCCCGCGCTGGCCCAGGCGGATCTCGGCATCGCCATCGGCACCGGCACGGACGTGGCGATGCAGTCGGCGGACGTGACCTTGATGAGCGGCGACTTGCGCGGCATCATCAAGACCATCAACCTGTCCAACGCCACGATGCGCAACATCCGCGAGAATCTGGGGTGGGCGTTCGGCTACAACGTCATCGGCATTCCGGTGGCCGCCGGCGCACTCTACCCGTTCACCGGCTGGCTGTTGAGCCCGATGATCGCGGGTCTGGCGATGGCGTTGAGCTCGGTGTGCCTGGTGCTGAACGCGAACAGGCTGCATGGGGCGAATATCAACGTGGGTGCTGCCGATAGCACCGCTGGCTCGGGCAACAGCACGGCGGATATCGAATCAGCCGGATCGGCCGAATCAGCCAACGCCGCCAACATCACCGGCTCCACCACATCCAACGCGCCTCACGAGCCGACCATCATCATCGACGATCGCACCACGCTGAATCCAACCAATCACGTATCCGACCAATCCAATAATCCAACCAACAAGGAGAACACTATGGATATGGGAATGCACATGCACCACGTCACCCCGACCGACGGCGAAACCGCCACCGACCCGGTGTGCGGCATGACCGTGGCGGTGAATGCCGACGCGATCACGCGCGAGTATGAGGGCAAGCCCTATTACTTCTGCGGCGAGCACTGCGCCACGAACTTCATGAAGGCCCCGCAGGTGTTCCTGGAGCAGTAGTCTCTGCGTTTACCTGATTCAACGACAATGGCCTCCGCCCAAAACGAGCGGAGGCCATTTGCATGCATGAATCAATCAACGAATCAGCTGGCGAAGAAGAACACGTACAGCCAGACACCGATAATGGCACCGACAATCGGGGCCACAACCGGGATCCAGGCTTCGCCCCAGCGGGACGTACCCTTGTTCGGAATCGGCAGGATGGCGTGCAGCAGTCGCGGCATGAGATCACGGGCCGGGTTCAGGCCAGGGCCGGTCGGGCCACCCATGGAGGTCACGAGGCCCCACACAATGAAGCCGACCACGATGGAGGATGCGGCGTCGTCGGCCTTGCCCCACGGCAGCGTCAGGCAGCACAGTGCGCCGAACACCAGCACGAGCGTGCCGAACATCTCGTTGAGGAAGTAGTTGACCTTCTTGTTGTCCGCGTCAGTGGTGCAGAAGGTGCCCAGAATCGCCTCGGCGTCCTCGGTCTCCTGGTAGTGCGGGTAGTAAGTGATGTAGACGATGAGCTGGCCAAGCAGGGCGCCGAGCAGCTGGGCGACGATGTACGGCAGCACTTCATTCCAGGGGAACAGGCCGTTGATGGCCTGAGCAAGGGTCATGGCCGGGTTGATATGAGCGCCGGATACGCCACCGAACATGAGCACCGGGAACATGACGCCGAAGCCATAGCCCATGGCGATGTTCAGCCAGCCGGCGTGGTGGCCCTTGGTGTTCTTGAGCTCGACGTTGGCCACGGAGCCGTTGCCGAAGATCATCAGAATGGCGGTGCCGAAGAACTCGGCGGCCAGCTTGGTAAAGAGAGGATAATCCACTGCTTCTTCTTTTCTCTTCGCCGCGCAACAGGCATGGCTGACTGTTCACGGCATTCTGTGTGATTGGAAATCCGTTCGCGGAGCCGGCGACGCGATTTACGCTGGGCGCGAAAGCAAACGTGGCGATTGTACACTTTGCCCCACGACGAAATGCCGGCAGGATGCGATGTCGAATGTCCAGCCGAATGCAATGCCCAGAAAGCCACCGGAATCAGCCGAAGCGACCTCGAATCTCAGTGGTTGCGAGATACGGGCTTCACCTCTTTTATTGTTCTTCGGCGGATCGTATTCCGAGTCGTCCACAACGGACGGCATTTCGGCTTTTGGCGACGCAGCATCACATCAGCGGAGCCGCGAAGCCGCCCACATACGTCTGGCCGGGAGCCGCCTGAGCGACGGGAGTTACAGCCGGAGCGGCAGTCATCCATTGCATCGCGTCTTTTCGCTGGGCATTCAGCGCGCGTTCCGCGTTGGCGATCTGGTCAGGGACGATTCGCCGGCCAAGCATGGCCATGCGGCTGCGTGGCTGACCGTCATCTGACAGATAAGCGCCGGGTTCCGCGACTTCGCCGAATGCGATGACCTTCGCGCCTTTGACGAATATGTCCGGATGGTCATTCATCTTCTTGGCGATTCCGTCGGCGGCTGGGCCGTAGAAGCTGACATCGACCGTGGTCTTGCGGCCGTCGAGCCATTGCTGCGATTGCCGGTCGAAGTATCGTTCGTTGTGGACGACTCGGAATACGATTCGCGCCTGTTTCTCGCTATTGGCCTGCCGGTATTTCGGTTCCGACGCGAGATTGCCTTCGAGGACGTTCGTTGGTTTGCTTGCCGTCATGATTCTTCCTTCCGTGGTCGCCGCGCATGACGGCTTCCATGATGGACCGCGATCAGGGAAGGAAGTGTTTGAACCGGGATCTCCGTGAATGTTTTTTCATGTCCCAGGAAACGGAATCGCACGCCCGACGACGACTTGAAAACTTGCGTCCGGACGGATAATTTTTTATTAGACATATTGTCTAATTATGTTTTCGGGAGGGGAAATCCTCGATACCTTTCCAAGGAGGAACGATGCCCATTTTCTACCCTGTACGCGCGCATATGACAAGGTGCCGCATCCGATAATATAGCTGTATATCGAATACGGCACCTTCAGCGCAATCCGTCAGCGACGGACGAAGTGCACGACCTGCGGCCCCGCCACTTCCGAGGCCGGAACATCGGCGGTCAGCACGTCGCCGTCGGCGTCCACGGCGACTGCGGATCCGCCAAGCGTCACGGCGGAATCCGCGTCCACAGCATCGGCGGCGATGCGCAGCGGAACCCTGCCCGCAGCATCGACGACGGCATAGACGCTCTTGCCGT
>OAUJ01000067.1_pt1 | contig 39059 bp, 38 predicted proteins | sample 1501261 | NCBI WGS metagenome assembly OAUJ01 (sample SAMEA2580042, study PRJEB22360) | human gut metagenome | biome: human gut; feature: human-associated habitat; material: faeces | place: Denmark | collected 2008/2010 | reverse complement strand
ACGGCAAGAGCGTCTATGCCGTCGTCGATGCTGCGGGCAGGGTTCCGCTGCGCATAGATGCGGGTGCGGTCGATGTGGATTCCGCAACCATTCTTGGCGGTGGCAACGTTGTCGTGGAGGCGGACGGCGATATGCTGACCGCGGAGATTCCCGCGACAGACGTCGCCGGCCCTCAGGTCGTGCGTTTTGCTCGACACTAATCAGCCCTTATCCATGAAGGCGGTCGCAGTCCGGTCGGTGCATTCCCGGCCGGCGCGGCCGCCTCGCTCATGAGTGGAAAAATTCTAAAACAATATTGAAAAATTTCCTTACCGTACATTATCCCTTACTGTAAGAACCTATTGCAAGGCGAAGGAGCCTATCATGAGTCGTTTTACCAAGTGATCCCTTCCTACGACGAAGTGCTCGTGTATTACGGCGAATAGTGCATGACCAAAAGCGTCAGTCAAAAAAGAGAGGGCCCACAAAAAGGCCCTCTCTTCATGCCGGATCACAAGGAACCGCGCGTCTCACCGCTTGCCGTTGTAGATCTCGTTGTCGATCACATCGGCGAACACGCGATTGACGGCCGGGCGCACCACTTTCAGCGATGGCGTCAGGCACTTGTTCTCCTGCGTGAACTGCGTGTCCAGCACGGCGAACTTGCGTACGGATTCGGCGCGCGAGACCGTCGCATTCGCCTTGTCCACGTACTGCTGGATCTCCTCGCGCACCGCCGCGTTCGTGGCGAGCCGGTCCACCGGCGTCTCCGTGGACAGTCCATGCGCGGGCAGCCACAGTGCCAGCGACTCCGGATCGAGCGTCACCAGCGCGCCGATGAACGGGCGCTGGTCGCCCACCACCACGCAGTGCTCCACGATCGGGCATTTGGCGATCTCTTCCTCCAGCGGAATGGGGGAGACGTTCTTGCCGCCGGCGGTGATGATGATGTCCTTGATGCGTCCGGTGATGGTGATGCGGCCTTCGTCGTCGATGGACGCGAGGTCGCCGGTCCTGAGCCAGCCGTCGGCGGTGAACGCCTCGGCCGTCTTCTCCGGCAGATTGTGGTAGCCGCGGAACACGTTCGGGCCCTTGACCTGCAGTTCGCCTTCGTCGGAAATGCGAATCGAGGAGCCGGGCGCGGGCTGGCCTACGGTGCCGATCACATTGTCGGTCACGCGCGTGGCGGCGAACGGGGCGGCGGTTTCGGTCATGCCATAACCCTGAATCATCGGCAGTCCGATGCCGTTGTAGAAATGCGCCAGATCGAGCGAAAGCGGCGCGCCGCCGCAAGCCACGTACTTGATCTTCGGGCCCAGAGCACCGCGCACCGTGCGGTAGACGAGCGTTTCATACTTGGCGCGCTCGGCGATTTCGGCAAACGTGTGCTGCTCGCCGGCCTGCTCCTTGCGGCTCCAGACGCGCGCGGCCTCGGCGGCCTTGACAAACAGGCGGCCCTTCCAGCCGGCACCGGCCTTGTGCGAGGCGGCGTTGTACACCTTCTCGAACACGCGCGGCACGCCCAGCAGGTAGGTCGGTTCAAACGAACGCAGGTCCGGCAGCAGGGACTTGGTATCCGGCAGATAACCGACCACGCCGTCATCGGAGGCGATGGAGGCGTACTGGATAAATCGTGCGAAGCAGTGGGCCAGCGGCAGGAAGAGCAGCAGGCGTGGATGGTCGTCAAGCACCACTTCATGCAGCGCCTGCGAAGCGGTGATGGTGATGGACACGAAGTTCTTATGGGTCAGTTCGGCACCCTTCGGGTTGCCGGTGGAGCCCGAGGTGTAGACGATGGTGGCCAGATCGTCGGCGCGCACGGTGGCCACGCGCTCGTTCAGTTCCTCGTCCGAAACAGCCACGCCCAGACCTTCGAGCGCGCCCAGTGCGTTGCCCTCGAGCATGAGAATCTGCTTCAAGGCAGGGCAGTGGTCCTTGACCGAGTCGAGCCGGTCGAAGCGCTCGCGGTTGTCGGCAAAGGCCAGCTTGACCGCCGAATCGTTCATGATGCGCTGGGCTTGCGGGGCGGAGTCGGTGTCGTAGATCGGCACGCTTACCGCACCCACTGCGGCCAGTGCGAAATCGAGAATGCCCCATTCGAGACGGGTGGAGGAGAAGATGGTTACCGCGTCGCCCTTGGCGATGCCGAGCGCGATCAGGCCCTTGGCGGCTGAGACCACGCGCTCGTGGAATTCGCCGGTGGTGACGTTCTGCCAGCGGCCGGGGCCGATTTTCTTGGCGGCGATTACCGTGTCCGCGCCGGTGCGGGCAAGGCGATCGGTGAGCAGTGAATAGATAGTTTGGTCATCGCGGATCTCGATGGATTCGCCGGGCGTGGTGTAGTGGTCAAGCATAAGCGGGCCGTGTCCTTACATGCGTTGCGTGATGGCTGTTAACAAATCGAGCCATTCTGACAAGTTAGGTTACGCTGGCGTAAGGTTGCGCGCGTTGTGGGCAATGGAGAAGTTGTCTGTCTGGTTTTGTGGATTGTATACAACGCCGTGTCTAACCGGTTTGCTCTACGGTTATGACCGTGTCCATTTCGGGAGCCATCGACTTCCTGCAGGACAAGTACGCGCTGAGACCGGCCCTGCAGGGTCTGGTCATCAGCTCCATCATGATCGGCGGCGTGATCGGCGCCGGCTTCTCCGGCTTCCTGTCCGATAAGTACGGCCGCCGCCGAAGCACTGGTCGCCGCGCAGAAGCAGCACTAGGCCGCGTTTGCTGCGTTTATTGGCGAATTGATCATATGGGTCGTCTGCGTGCAGACGACCCATATGCGTTCCGAAGGCTTCTAACACCGTAGAAACGTGCTTTCTCGGCTTCGAGGGGCTGATTTTGCCTTATCCGGAAGTCTACTTCCACTTCGAGGGGCTGATGCCCAAGTAGACGCGGCCCTAAAACGGCGGAATGACGTTGACGTGTAGCCGTTTATACTTCCGATTACATAGATGAGGAGCCCCTCGAAGTGGAGATAGACTTCCGGCAAATGCGAAATCAGCCCCTTGAAACGGAAGTAGACCTCCGGCAAACGCAAAAATTAGCTTCCTCGAAACGGATAAATGCACGTATTGGGTGTAGTTGATGCTTCAGCCCCTGATATCGAAGCATATTTCTTCTGGTTGGCGCGTCTAGCATGCGCACTCCGCAATCGAAAATTCTGTGGCCTCTCTCACTTTAAAAGTCTGGCATGTGCGAGGGCGTTCGCTTAAGGTGAATGGGATTGCGCGGAATGTGGAGCGCAGGGTCATGACCATGCGCGTGCTGCAGATCCAGCTGCGCTCGCTGACCGCCATGGATATCGTGGCCTACGGCGGTGCGGCGGCCGGCATTGGTGTGGCTCTATGGCAGTATGCGCATACCACCGCAGCCGCCGCAGGAGCCAGCGCCGCCGGCTGGTCGCCGATCATGCTCGCCGCCCACCTGCCCGGCGCATTCGCCTACCTGGCCTACGGCCTGCAATACCTGATGCCGTTCGGTGCGGGCTTCCCGCTCACCCTCGCCGGACTGCTGCTGATTGTGCTGCTGTCCGCCGAATTCTTCATCCCCATGCGCCAACTCGGCTCCTACTTCCACGTGGCGATGAACGGCATGACCTCCACCAAACGTATCTTCGCCCTGCTGGACACCCCCGAGCCCGCCCATGGCACTGCCACGCTGCCGGCCACCACTGGTACTGATGTCGGGACTGATACCGGTACCAAGGCCGGGACCGAGGCCGATGGCGGAATCACCGTCAGCTTCGACCACGTCGGCTATTCCTATGACAGCGCCGATTCCGGTGCCGCCGTTCAGCAAATGAATTCCGCGCCGGCACCTGCGCTCACCGACCTCACCTTCACTGCCTACCCCCGGTCAACTCACCGCCATCGTCGGCATCTCCGGTTCCGGCAAATCCACGGCTGCCGCGTTGCTTGCCGGCACGCTGACCGGATACCAAGAATCGCTTACGCTGAACGACGTCAAGGTATCCGACCCGTCCGGAGAGACGCTCGCCCGAACCATCACCCTGATCGGTGCCAGTAGCCATCTGTTTGCCGGTACTCTGCGTGAGAACCTTCTGATGGCTTTGCCTGATGACGGCCAGAACGGTGACGTTGCGTCCGACGCCGTGGATTCCCGTTTCTGGGACGCGCTCGAACAGGCCCGTATCGCCGACTTCGTGCGTTCGCAGCAGGACGGCCTTGACATGACGATTGAAACCGACGCCGCCAACCTGTCCGGTGGCCAGCTCCGGCTGCAGCGCCGGCCGAGATGAGCACGTTCCAGGTCATCAAGCGGCTACTCGGGGAGGCCAAGCCGCTGGCCGGGCTTATGGTCGCGGCTTCCACGGCCGGCACCATCGGCCACCTTGCCGCAACCTTCCTACCGGTGTTCGGCATCATCGCCGGATTCGCACTCGCCGGCAACCCCGTGACCACCACCATCGTCTACGCCATCGTGGCGGCCACGCTGAGCCCCTGGATGGTGTTGGCGCTGATCGCCGCCTTCACGCTGCTCGCCAGCTCGTTCGGGCCGACGCTGGCGCTCGCCGCCCTGCCCGCGAACCTCACCCAGACCTTCGCCTCCGCCCGTCGTCTGTTCAGTCTGATGGACGAAGCGCCTGGCGTGGTGGAAACTGGCACTGCGAACTCGGATTATGCGGGCATGCGCCTTGACCGCGTCACTTTCGCGTACCCGGGGGAGGAGAGTGAGGCGATTCTCGCCGACTTCTCGCTCGATGTGCCACAGCACGGCATCCTCGGTATCCAAGGCCCATCCGGCAGGGGCAAGTCCACTATGCTGAAGCTGCTGATGCGCTATTGGGACCCGCAGCGTGGCCAAGTGACGCTGTTCGGCACGCCGCTACCGCAAATCGATGTGCATGCCCGCCGCCGTATTCAGGCCATGATGAGTCAGGAGACCCACCTGTTCGACGGCACGATTCGAGAGAATCTGCTTATCGCCTTGCCTGAATCGGAAATTCGCAATGGGGGAGCGGCCGGTGTTCTTGACGCCCGACTCCGCGAAGCCCTCGCCAAGGCATCCGTGCTTGACTTGATTGATTCGTTGCCGGATGGGCTCGACACCCAGGTGGGTGAGCTGGGCGACCGACTGTCTGAAGGCGAACGCCAGCGCATCGGATTGGCTCGCGTATTCCTGCGCAATGCCGACTTGGTGCTCTTTGACGAGCCGACCAGTCGTCTGGGTGCCTTGAATGAAGCCATCATTCTGCGTTCCATTCATGAGCTGTCCAAGAGCGTGCAGAATGCGGATAAGGGGCAAGACGTGGCTGTGGTGCTGGTCTATCACCGTGAATCCGCCATGCGCGTTACCGATGCGGTGCTGAATCTGTAAAGTCACACAGTCACAGGCCGCAATACTCTGCAATACAGGATTCCCGCCTTGCGCGTCGGTGCGTTTCGGCTGCGCAAGGCGGGAATCCTGTATTTCCTTATATATCAGCCTCTGATAAGGGCATCCAGAGAGTCGAGGGCCGCGTCGATGGCCTGAGCCTCGCGGTCGTCATCCGTCTCGGCGAAGGAATGCTCGCTGTAGGAATCCTCGTCGGCACTGGGCAGTAATACCCCGCGAGGCGTATCGGCACTGTGCGCGTGCTCAATAGAGGCCATATGTGCCGGCTGCATGGCATTTGTCTGCTTGCGGTTTCGATTCGCGTCATTCGCGGAATCAACGGCATCTGCGGCATCAACGCTATCCGTATCATCCGCACCACTGCGCGTAGTCGGCCGATTCGCCAGCGTGCATGGGTCGTCGGGCAACGAATCGGCCAAGGCCGCGACTGCTGCGCTGGCCGCTGCCTCGGCCGCCGCGCCGTCCAGCATCGCACCGGCCGCAGAGCCAGTCACGGAGCCAGTCGCAGGGCCATCCACAGAGCCGCCCGTATACTCGCCGTCGTGCCGTCTACTGGATGACTTACCAACCAGAACAGCGCCCCTCGTACGCCGCACAAGCGACGGCACGTTCTCATCCGTCGTGACTTCCGAGACGGTCGCTGCCGTGTCTTCTTCTGCAGCCATATTCGCCGCTGCCTTGGCGGCTTCCTCGGCAGCGCGCTGCGCCGTCAGCCGTTCTGCCTCGGCTCTTTTGGCGGTCTCTATGGCGAAAATCTTCTGCTGTGCCGCAGCGCGAGCCCGCTCAGCCGCATCCATAATGCCCAATGCCTGCTGACGTTCGTTTTCAATACGACGCAGCGTGGCTTCCGCGTGGCGGATATTCGCATCAGCCGTGCTCAGCGCGTATTTTGCAGAGGCCAAATCGGTTTTCGGCTGCCATAGATGCTCGATTTCCTCCAGCGTGCGTCCCATTGTCTCCGGCACCAACGCCACGATGCCGAACAGGCAAATCAGATCCAGAAACGCGAAAATCGCGAACGATATGCCGCCGCCCAATCCATCGATCATCATCGGCGTGAATTGTGCGATGATCCAGTTGGCGAACAGCAGACACATCACACACAATCCGGTGGCGCGACCGCGCAGATACGTGGGGAAGAGCTCGGGAATCACAATCCAAGGAATCGGCCCCATCGAAAAGGCGAACGATATGGTGAACGCCATGACGAATATAAGCGTCAGCAGCGAATTGCCCATGAAATACGAGCCCGAAATGCATAGCGCGAACGCGCACATCATGCCGGTGCCTATTTCCATAAGACGCTTACGGCCGAACGTGTCGATCAGGTACATGCCTACCACGGTGGCCACCAGCTCCACGCCGCCTACGCTGGCGGCCGCGAGGAACTGAGTGTCCCCGCCGAACCCGAGATCCGAGAACATCACCGGCCCATAGTAGGAGATGGCGTTCATGCCGATGAACTGGTTGAACACGGCGAGAAAGATGCCGATGACGAGTGCCCGTCGCAGGCCTGGACGGAACAAATCATGGAATTCGTGCGACATCTCGGTTTCCAGTTTGACCGAGGCTTGGATGTCATCGGTGCGCAGGCGTGCGCGTTCGGTGCCGAGGATGTGCTCGAGCACCGCGAAACCTTCATCGGTTCTGCCTACCTGAATGAGGAATCGCGGGCTTTCCGGTGCCCTCCGCATAGCCAGCAGGAAAGCGGCGGCCGGAATCGCGCCTAATCCCAGCATCCAGCGCCATCCAATGGCGATATCCCAGTCGTTTGATCCGTAGGAGGCGATGATGTAGTTGATGACGTTAGTCAGGAAGAGGCCGCAAACCGCAAGCAACTGATAAGAGAAGGCGAGCAGACCACGGATGTTGGCCGGAGCCGATTCGGTGATATATGTGACGGCCAGCGCGGCGGTCAGGCCGATGCCGTAGCCGCCGGCCACGCGCGCCACGATAAGCGCTATGGGACCTATCGTCAGCGCACTCCATACAGCCGCAACGAGGAAGAACGCGCCGCCGATAATAAGGATACGTTTTCTGCCGAATCGGTCGGAAAGGAATCCGGCGGTGGCCGCTCCGATGACGGCACCGAGCATGATGGAGGAGATGACGAGGCCCTCCATGAGAGTACTGAGCCCATATCTGGCGCGCAGGAATTCGATGGCACCGGAGATGGAGACGGTGTCGTAGCCGTACAGTAATCCGGCAAGACCAGCACTCAAAGCCAGTCCGAATGTATATTTTCCTGATCCGCGGGTGCGTATGGCTGTCCCTAAAGGATTGGGCTGCTTGGAGGCAGTCCGAAACAGTCCCGCCATGTGCTCTTCCTCTCAATACAGCTATGGGGGTGCCTATTCATACTAGCCGAACTGGCTCCGTCTGGCGCTGGTCCCGGCCCGTCACGCAAGACAATCCATCCTGGGATGTGAATCAGAGGAATTCGCCAGTCTTTCCGAATGCACTTTAAAGCAATTCGCCAGTTTGCAGTCAGCAAGGGTGTTATTGCCATCGTATAGAAAGACGGAAAATGCTCTCCTTGCCACTATTATCCTTTGATAATGTCCCATTTATGTCCTTGGCTTTTATTCTAAGCTGAGATAGTCCTCTACCGCCTGTCATAGCTCGTGCGGTATAACATGAGGACTTGGTATTACACGTATTGCTTGATATGACTGTTATATCTGCTGCTGTGATATTGACGATAAGACTGCATTCTTTTATCGGATCAGCGTACTTGATCATATTGCTGGTGAATTCATCTATGCCCGTATGGACTATATCCAGCACTTTGGGATCGTAGCTGAGTGGCATAGTGCCCAGAAGTTGTGTGTTCACAGCAAAACCAAGTTCACGCATCTCTTCCTTGGCCTGTGTAAGATGTGCATCAAGCATTTCCTGCTCAGTCTCAGGGGCGGGAGACATTCTGGACTTAGGAAGCTCGACTCTATCGTGTGATTCATTGTCTGCGATGGTTTCGGAACCGAGTACATCGATTGTCGCCCGTATTTTTTCGAGCAGATCTTGAGATATGTCAAGTAGTTCAGAGATTTCGGCTTGGTACTGTTCAGATTGCGGTGGTTGCTCACACCAAGTCCGTATGTCGTGCTGCATGCGAAGTATCTGGTAGGCGAGTCGGTTGGTCACTTGGTCGTGGAGTGTTGCAGCAATTAACTCGCGGCGGCGACGTTCCTCGTTAATCTCCCTCTGACGATCCAGCTCATGGCGGATCTGCTGCATGCGCATGAGCCTAATGCGCCATTGCATGCCGACGCCGATACATGAAGCAGCGGGGAGCGCTACTACGGCAATCATGTCAAAAATAGGCGATGGACTCGCGCCGGACATTCCCAGCATAGCGTGGGAGACGACAGTTACGGATGATTGGACTATGCCTAAGCCGATGCCTAGTCCTGTATATCGAAATGAGACCAGCATTAGAGTGGCGGCAAATGAGAGGAACAACGCCCAAGATAATTCAGATAATGCGGGAACCATACAAATGCACGCCCAAAGCAGAGTTTGCATTATCGCCGCCACAAGTGGAAAACGTATGGAGATGATGGACAGAACCATCGCTACCACGCCAATCGCGAACGCAATCCATCCAATTACACCCGAGACAAGACTGGCGACCAGCAGTATACTTCCGTATCCGCATCCTGCCATGACCGCGATTGCGCGCATGTACATCCAACTGCTGGTACCTATTTCGTCGTTCTGATCCTGTGCAAGTCCATTCCGTTTGGTGTTTTCATGGTTCATAGCAGTCCGCGTTTCTCGCACATGATGATGGCGTGGATTCTGTTCCGTGCATGCAATTTGGCGACCGCACGTTTGACATACGTGCCGATGGTGAACTTGCTTAGGGACAAAGACCTCGCAATCTCCTCAGTTTCCAGTCCTTCGGAGTACATGCGCAGGATTTCAACCTCCCGTGCGGACAGTCGATCTCCGTTCATCCAACGCTTATCTGAAGCCTTAGTAAAGTCTGGAATAAGGTTGGAAGCAGTGTCTGGCACATCAGTGAAACGTGCTGATTCATCAGCAGCGCATTGCGTCGCCGAGCCCATCGATGCGCGTCGTACGGCGCTGGACAAGATGCGTAAGTCCGTTTTGGAGATCAACGCCTGAGCTCCGGCTTCGGCGGCTGCGCGAGCATAGCTTCCCAGCGAAAATGAGGTCATGCATACTACTCCGATGGGTAGCGAATGACGGCGTAAGGTCCTGCATACCATGGCACCGCTCGTGTTCTCCATGGACATATCGACCAATATCACTTGCGGACGCGTTCTCGGGGACAAGCAGTTGTCAATCGCATCGTCGCCTGAGATTGTCGTCCATAGGATGTGCAGCCAAGGCAGACTGCGCAGGATGCTCGACAATGCCGCCAACGTCAGCTGGTCGTTGTCCACAATGCCCAATGTCACTTTTCCTTCGCCTTGTTGGTTCATGTCTTGATGATATTGCGGATGGTCGCCAGCTTCCCACAATGTCACTTATGAAGTGACATCGGTGGATTGTCCCGGAAGAAGGCGATACCTTGAAGACGTTCAGGAAAGATTCCGGAACGGCGAACGCGGGTTCCGGTCAGTGTTGACGGAATTCATGGGTAACGGAACGATCGGATACGAGAATGGAGCACACCATGTCCGTTCAAACAGGAAAACAGTCCAAGCTGAAGATGATGGCGGTTGCATTGGTGACCTGCGCATCGATGACAATCATCCCTGTGGCATCCGCCTCTGCTGCTGAGGCCGACGTCATTGCGCCGACCACGGAAAGCGGAGAGTATGGGATTCGGCCCATGTGGCTCAACCCGGAGGGTAAGCATACGCAGTACCCTGCTCAGGGCGGTATCTGGGAATGGGGCTTCTGGAACGTCAAGATTCGTTCCTATTACACGCATGACACACGGACGCATGGCTCTTCGGTCTCGTTGAACGGGGATACCGTGCGCAGCATCGATACAGTCGCAAAGAAGCAGTCCATTGCAGAGAAATACGCTGTGAACTATTGGGGCAATAACGACGCCTACTACTATCGGGTGTCCTGAAAGGTAATGATGAACGGCCGATGGCATATGGCATTCCCGTGTGGTATCGGCCTCTCCTGATGATTGGAGTGTACCATGCATCGTCGCCTGTTCTTCATGGTATCCACGTTGGTATTTCTGCTCGCCACGTTATTGTCAGTCATGGCCAGCGACCTACATGACAGAGCTTTACCCCAAGGAATTCATCCTACAATCTCGATGACACTGGATTTTCAATCACCTAACGTGGATGACGCTCAAATGCTGCGAGAGCTTGCTGATATCGGAGAACAGCAACAACTCGGCATCGTCAAGGTTATGCCTGACCTTGACGGGGATGCATCCGCTCAAGTATTTGTCGCGCTAGATTCCACTGCAAGTGAAAGACTGCCCGAGGGAACTTCAGTCCGTCGATTTGGAAACATGCCGAGTTCTAAGGTGGCAGGACAGTCGCGTCTGTCGGCGGCCTCTGCGAGCGGTCAATACTATCTACTGCAAGGCAACCAGTCTGATAAAGCACTGCGCGATTGGACGGTACGCAATGGGGTAATGGTGGCGTGGGGTGCGGATTCGTTGCGTGATGACGTGCGCTTGCTAGCCTCACAGTCAAGTTTCGTGATGTCGATGGCCGCGGCTCTTGCCCTGATGGTGACGATGGTTCTGTATTGGATGGCATCTAAAGTTCGTTCAAGGGCGTTGCGGGTATTAGCTGGCGTCTCGGTATGGCGCATACAGAAAGACGACATGATGGGCATTCTGACCCCATCGCTGTGTGCGGCATGCCTAATCGACATCGTCTCAGTCACGGTGGTTGGTGCGGTTAGAGGCGCGGTGTTCATACCATACTTCTCTCGCATACTACTGGTACTTGAAGGGACCGTGTTGGCAGGACTGTTTGTGGCGATGCTGATTGTCGGCATGCTGTCATGGCCTTCAGCAACGATGATCATGCGTCGCGCATCCGGCAATATCGGACTACGCCGATCTGCTTTGGCAATGAAAGCGATGGTATTCGTAGCGGTGCTGGCGGTGACTGCGCCCGCAATGTCGGCGATAGCATCGGCTGATTCATCGGCCCGCGAGCAACGTGTATGGGAGCGTTTGTCTAATCAGGTCTCAATAGCGCTGTCGTATGAAAATAACCCCCAACTGGATGCGAAGGTCGCGAACGTGATGCGTGAAATAGAAGATGACGGGAGAGGAGCTCTCTCCTACACGTTCACGCCAGAAATGACCGGAGCCCCAAGTGCTGAACCAGTAGCGTTAGTCACTCAGCAATGGCTCAATATGGTACAGGTCGACCCGGCTCACATGGAGCACTCAGTCCGCGTCACGTTCGATTACCTACCCGCGGAGGCGAAAGACATAGTTTCTCAGATACCAGCATGGAGTGCAGATTCCCAGACCAGTGTGAATATGCTCGAAAGAGCCTTGTATTATAGCGTTTCCGGCGATGCAATACCCGTGCTCAAAGGCGGCTCTGACACTATGCTTTTCCCGAAAAGGCTCACGCTCATAGTTCTCCCTGACTACTCGGGATTCTCCGACTCAGGATTTCTAGTGCCGGCGGCCACCACACGCAACATCGTGTTGACGGGTCTTCAGGATGTACGAGCAAGATTGCGACAAGCAGGGTTGTCAAGACAGGTCAAAGTGCGATACATCGCTGAAGAGCAGATTCTGCAGGCCCAGTTCTCTGCATATTTCGCTGGGCTGCAAGCCGCTGCATTTGTAATGCTTATTGTTGCGTTTGCCTTAACCGTTATGGTGCATGCGATGGTCCGCGCTGCGCTGCGCGCAAGACACGACTATCCGCTCATGCTCAACGGTAGCCCCGCAAGACGATTGGCGGAGTCCACGATACTTGTGGAGAGCAGTACGGCGTTAGTAGGAGGAATTATCTTCGCTGCAATAGCACTTCGCTCTACAGGCATCTCAGCTGCAGTAATGACCGGAGCGCTGGGTTTGCTGGCAATCTTCATTTCCGCACTTTCGCACATTCTGTCCGTACAGCGCATGTTTGTGGGCATCAATAATCGCACTCTTTAATCAACCGAGCCCAGCAGAAAGGACATGTTTATGACCACTATAGAATGCGACAACCTGACGGTACGCATTGCCGGGCGAACAATTTTCGAACACGTCGACCTACATATCTCCGAAGGTGGTATGGTCGCCCTCACTGGCCCCAGCGGATGCGGAAAGACCACGCTGTTGCACACACTCGGTCTTCTACAGGAAGCGGATGGTGGACGACTTATGATCGATCGCGAAAATGTCACGCACGCGACAGCCAGAAGACGTAGACGATTCTGGCATGACACGGCCTCGTTCATCCTTCAGGACTACGGCATTATGGACGAGGAAAGCGTGGCTTTCAATGTCTCCATGCAGCTTGGACCATTTGGACAACGTGCGGGAGGGGACCGCAAACAGATACGAGAGGCTCTCAGAGCTACTGGACTGGCAAAAAGAACTCAGGAACCCGCGTCTCATCTCAGTGGAGGAGAAAAACAACGTCTTGGAATTGCGCGCGCTATATACAAGAACGCGTCTGTAATTTTCGCAGATGAACCCACCGCTTCTCTCGATGCGCATAACAGGCAAATCGTTATTGATTTGTTGCGGCACCGAGCTGATCAAGGGGCAATTGTGGTTCTTGCCACGCATGATCCCATTTTAGTCTCTGCATGTGACCAAAACTACCAAGTAGGCAATCATAACTAATCATTGATTGCTATACCTCGTGAAGTGGAATAGTGAAAACGCAAGGAGGAATGATGGTCCAGATAAACGCTGACGGTATGACGAAGCGCAAATCGCTGGCTAGGCGGGTGCTGTTATACGCTATCATCGCATTTATAACGTCGGCGCTCATTGCGGCTGTCTTGATCATGATTGGTCTCATTCCGCTGAAAAGAAATGGCACAAGTTTGCCGTGCAACGATTTGGCATCCTACCAAACAACGAAGCAGATATATGTCGAGAGCAGCGCAGCCATTGACAAACTCAAATCAGTAGGGAAAAGCGTTAAAGTGAACATTAAACACGCCGATTGCCCCTCCCGGATGCAGGACAAAGGATATGTCGAAATTACATATGGAAACGATATCGAACGTGACAAAATCATGAAGATTCTTAATGATGATGGTTTGGGAATATATACTGTGCTTGTTCGACAGTAATTTTTAGTGAGGATATGAAAAAGGAATACTGAAGAATCAGTCACTATGCGCGCCAATTGACTTTTGCCTTGATTGGTAGTGTTTTTTCGGTTATTCGCTGTTTGTGGTGAGTGGTGGTCAGGCGGTGGTGACGGCTTTGAGGTCGAGTTTGCCGCAGGTCAGGTAGATCATGGTGGCGAAGTAGTCCGTGTTGCGGAAGCCGCGGGCCCGTCTCTTCACGTTCCGGATGACGCTGTCGGCGTCCTCGAGGACGGCGTTGGTGTACGGGTGCTCGAAGTATGCGACGATCTCGGCGAAGTGGCGGCGGATCGGACGGGCCGCCTCGTTCTTGGGCCACAGGCGTTCTGGTCCCAGCACGTCAACAGCTTTGCCGAGGTGCTGCTGCCACGCCACATGGGCGGCGACAGCATGGTCAACCCGCCCCAGCGGTTGGGTTACAAACGGTTCGGCAACGACATGCTGCTCGACTTCTACAAGGCCGAACGCGACGCCATCGAAGCAATCTGCCCCGGCAAGCCGTGGTACATGATGGAGCACTCCACCTCCGCCGTACAATGGAAGCCGTTGAACACGCGCAAGCGCGCCGGTGAACTTTGGGAGCTCGACGGCGTCCCCGCCATCACCAGTCACCCCCCCCACGGCCAAGGCGCCGCCATCTACGTGGGCTGCGACCTTGGCCGCCACGACATCACCCACTTGCTCACAGAACTCAACACAACAGCCCCCTCCGACGAAAGGGCTCCCGGCCAAAGGCCGGGTGGGGGAGAGATCAACGCCGCAACCACGACCGCAGCAGCCACGACTCATGACCCCCCGCATCCTGCACACCATCCGCCAATCCTCAGACGGCACCATCCGCTTCGGTTTCTCTCTGAACCGTTCGAAGCAGCCCGTTGCCGTCAACGGCATTGAGTAAGAGCCAATCATCGCCTGCCGGTGCGAACCCGGTCTAGACGATTTCATTGCCGGGAACGCCGGCCCCACCGGCTACGAGCTGGCCCGCAACGCCATTCTCATCACCAAAACCACGCTCTAGATGAGTGTCCAACCGGCTATCTCCGTTTCAAGGGGCTGATACACCGGTTGGGCAAATGTCTATCTCCGTTTCAAGGGGCTGTTGCCAAAGTAGACGCGGCCCCAAAATGGCTTAATGGCGTTGAAGCAAAGCCGTTTATACTTCCTCTTTCGCGGATGAAGAGCCCCTTGAAACGGAGGTAGATGTCCGGAAAGCCTCAGATCAGCCCCTTGAAGGCCGGATATGGCTCGAAAATGGTGCCATGTGGTCCTAAAATAGGTGAGTCGATGGTCTTTCAGAGATGAAAACGAGGTATGCACAGTGGGGAAAGCCGAATCGAACACAAGTCGTACGGTCGGCGCGGTCAAGGCTGCTTCCACTGCATCCCCTGCCTCCGCCAAGCGTCGAGTCACCCTGCGCGATGTGGCTCAAACCGCTGGAGTGTCTCTCAAAACCGCTTCAAACGTCATTAACGGTTCCGGCCGCATGACCGATGAAACCCGTGCAAAGGTCGAAGCAGTCATTAAGGACCTCGGCTACCGCGTCAATGTGGCCGCCCGCAACCTGAATCGCGACCACACCGGTTTTATTACTCTTGCGGTGCCATCGCTCACTCCGCCGTATCTCGCTGAACTGGCCAATCGCACCATTGACGCCGCCCGTCAGCGCGACTACTCCGTATACGTCACCACGTATGCAGAGGGCTCGGCCAAAGGAGCGCGTGACCTGCTCAAGAACTTCAACTCCACCGTGTCAGACGGCATGATTCTCTCCATGAGCGAGGTGGAGGATATTTCGCCCGAAGACCTGAAGGTTGATTTCCCGCTGGTTATTGTCGGTGCCCGAACCACATGGGGTGTTGCCGACCACGTGACTCCGGACGATGTTGCCGCCGCAGCAACAGCGTCAGGCTACCTATATGATCGAGGTTCTTCTCGCCTCGCTGTAGTGGGCGCACGAGGCGACTATGACGCGGCCGCTTTGTTGCAGGCTGTGGAAGGCAACGCACAACTGCGTTTGCGTGGTGTCATTGAAGAAACGCGCCGCCGTGGGCTTGAGCTGGATCCTCGTCTGATTGGTAATACCGCTCAGGATTGGACCATCGGCGCTGGCGCTCGTGTGACTCAGCGACTGATTGATTCCGGCGTGCCGTTCGACGGCGTGGTTGCCTTTAATGATCAGCTGGCCATTGGCGCATTGACCGCACTACGCACTGCCGGCTATGAGGTTCCCGCGCAGGTGCAGGTCATCGGCTTCGACAACAACGAGGAAGCCCCATACCTGCAAATTCCGCTTACCACCATGGATTCCAGGCTCGACTGGACCGCGCCCACCGCCGTGGACCGCATCCTCGGCCGTATCGCTGGAGACATTTCCAAGCCCGAACTGCTCACCGCCGAATCGCAAGTAATCGCCCGCGCCTCCACGCGCTAAACAACATTGTCGTAATGCTGGTGCTGTTGCACGAAGTCGTTGTTATATAAATGTCCCATGGGGCGGTGATTTCCTCATGGGGTGGTGAATCCCTCATGGGGCGGTAGCTGAGAATGGCTCTATTCTGCGGAAGATAAAATTTTACCGACCGCCCCATGGGCAAGTTACCGCCCCATGGGATTTTCACCGCCCCATGGATGTACGGGTCAAGGCGGCCGAATTGCCTCGTGCCGCCCATTACCATGTTTGGTAGGCTCCGATGGTCGGGGCCGGGTCGCCGGTTCGGTATGACTTTCCTGCCCTGTCGTTGATGATCCGGGGGTGTTGTCGCCGGGAACGGGGACGCCCGATGACCGCTGATAGGAACCAGGCCGGCTACACGGACGCTTCAGGGGCGCATGGCGCAGGTCTCGTCGTAATGTGGGTGCGGTGCCGGACGTCCGGACTCCTCCGAGTCCACGGCGGCCGGAAAGACCTTCATGACGGGAGGAACGATGATGACCCCGGACGACATCGACGTGTGGGCCGGCCTGGACGTGGGCAAGAGCGCGCACCACGCGCACGCCCTCGACCGGGACGGCGACACCCTGTACGACAAGCCGGTCAAACAGGACGAGAAGGTCCTCTGAGGGTGTCTAATTGTTTGTGTATGGGCCGCCATTCTGGAAGGATTGAATCATGGTGACCTTGAAGAACGACAATGTGGTCGGCGATCGCGGCGATGGTGCCGCGGCGGCCGTCGGGTCGGCGCGCGAACTGGTCGATGGGTTGGTCTCGTCGGGGCGTTGGATTCCCTGTTCGAGCGGATAGACGGGGGCGATATGGAATCGACAGGCGAGGGCGGCCTGATTTCCGAACTGGTGCGCACGGCGTTGGAGCGCGGCCTGGAGGCGGGGATGACCTCGCATCTGGGCTACGGTCCCGGAGACTGGGCGGGCAAGGAGGCCAACGGTTCGGCGAATTCGAGGAACGGCTCGTACCCGAAGGCCCTGGCCACCGAGGTCGGGCCGGTCACGATCCAGGTGCCGCGCGACCGGGAGGGCTCGTTCACGCCCGGGCTGGTGCCGAAGTGCTCCGGGAGGCTCGGCGGCCTGGACGGCATGATCATAGGCCTGTATGCGGCAGGCATGACCGTGCGCGACATCGGGCACCGCCTCGCCAAGACGGTCGGCACGGAACCGTCTCACGAGACGATATCGTCGATCACCGACACCGTGGCCGACGTGGTGCCCGGATGGCGGGAGCGTCCGCTGGACGGGTTCTACCCGGTCATGTGCCTGGACGCGATACGAGTGAAGGTCGGGGACGGCGGCAGGGTCGTGTGAAGGCCGTGCACGGCGCGATCGGCGTCGACATGGAGGGGCTCAGGCACGTGCCGGGCATCTGGATCCGGGATTCGGAGGGATCCTCGTTCTGGGCGAACGTGTGCGCGCAAATGGCCAACAGGGGCGTTACGAACGTGCCGGTCGTGTGCCGCGACGGGCTGAAGGGCCTGCCCGAGGCCGTCGAGGCCACATGGCCGCAGGCGATGGCGCAGACCTGCGTGGTGCATCCGGTCCGCGCCGCCAACCGGTTCGTCAACGACCACGACCGCAAGGCCGTGTGCAGGAAGCTCAAGGAGGTGTACGGCGCTGTCAACGAGGAGCAGGCGCGCAAGGCGCTCGACGAGTTCAGGCAAAGCGGGCTTGGCCGCCGGTACCCATCGGTGGCGGCCACGTGGGAGCGGGCGTGGGACCGGTTCACGCCGTTCCTGCGGTTCCCGCCCATGCTGCGGCGCGTGATCTACACGACCAACAGCATCGAATCGTTGAACTACCAGCTCAGGAAGGTCAGCCGCAACCGCAGCCAGTTCCCCAACGACCAGGCAGCCGTCAAGCTCCTGTGGCTCGCGATCTGCGACATCGAGGACAAACGCGCAAGGCAACGGGAGAAGGCGGACAAGGGCAGGCGCCACAAAGGCGAGTGCCGGCTCATCGAGGGCAGGGTCACCACCAACTGGAAACAGGCCCTCGCCCAACTCGCCGCCGCATACCCCGAACGCATGGAACCATACAACAAAAAACAAGTCCCATACACAAACAATTTGACAAGCTCCTGGGTAACACGTCAAGCCAGATTGACCATCCGGCCTGCCGCCAAGCGTTCCCGGCGAACGCCTGACTGTCCAGTACCATGCAGGAGACAAGCCCGAAGCACAGGACCCGCAAATCACCGGCGACGGTCATGATCAACGCCCAATAGGCGATCATCGGCATAATCGGAGCCCATTCACCCACGCCGGCAAGATCCAGCAGCAACGCGGGGACAAGCACTCCGCCCATCACCCATTCGGGTCTCTCGTACCGCCAGGCCAGCGCGATGCCACCGGCAAGGACGGCCGCCGCCAGCGGCATGAGCACGATTGGTGTGTGCATGGCCCAATACGAGTGATCCGACGGGACGGCGTCACGCTTGGTGGCCCACAGCATGCGCAGCATGAACAGCGTGGACGCGGCGGGAAGCCCGTAGACCAGCATGCCGCCCGGTTTCCTCAATTCCAACGGAGCATCGCCCATATCTCGTATCCTCGGCTCAGATCGGCATATATTGCATGCGTATCCGTTTGACGCTTATTCTCCTCCCCGTTCCCCTCAAATGCCGAACCATCATCCACCTTCCTCACCTGCGTATCGGACTTTCGATACCCACTCTCCAGCAAACGGACAATGAGCAGCAAGAAGACGCCCGAAGATGTCATCTGGAGATGACGCATGAAACGGTTTTTCGCTGCGGACTCTCTCCGGCAGAGGGTTTTCACAGTCTGCGAAGGTGACGTGTGGCCCAGACGATGAGCCGTACGCGGTTGGTTTGGCCGGTTTTCCTGAGGATATTGCCGATGTGGGTTTTGACGGTGGACACGCTGACGCCCAAGCTCGCGGCGATCCGTTCGTTGGAATCGCCTTGGACGACGCGGGCAAGGATGTCACGTTCCCGGCTGGTGAAATCGGGGAGATCGTTGTCCTCGAATGCCTCTGCCGTCGTTGACGTTCGGGCGGAAGCGACGGCGAGGCGCTGGTTGAGGCGGTTCATGGTGGTGGTGTCCATGACGGTGTTGCCCGAGACGGTGGCGCGTATGGCGTCGATGAACCGTTCGGCGTTGCTGTTTTTGAGGAGGAATCCGCTGGCTCCGGCATCGAGCATGGCAATCGCGTAGGCATCAGTGTCGTATGAAGTCAGCCCGATGATGCGCGTTTCCGGCATATCGTGAATGATGACGCGCGTGGTCTGGATGCCGTCGAGTCCGGGCATGCGCACGTCCATGAGGATTACGTCCGGTTTGGCCTGATGAGCCGTGCGTATCGCGGTTTCGCCGTCCGTGGCCGTGGCGATGACGCTCATGTCGGGTTGTGCGTCGACGATGCGCGCGAATCCGTCGAGGATCAATGTCTGGTTGTCGACCAGCATCACGCGTATGAGTCGTGTCCCGTCCGCATTCGTCATCGTCAGCATTGCCGTCCTCCTTGCCCGTGTCCGTCAGCAGTCTCGTTCGATGCCGTCGCCAACGATTCCCGTTGATGGGGCAGTGGCCAGACGGCATCGACCGAACAGAGCCCATTCGTCATGCTGACGCTGGCGTGACCATCGTACTGCTCGCACCTCCACCGAATGCCGTCAAGACCATGCCCATGCCGCTGTCGTTCGGTGACGTCGGTGCGTGGGGGAGACGTATACGGGTTTTCGCAGTGCAGTCGGATATCGTCGCCAGTGATGGTCAGGGACAGGTTGACGCAGCGGGGTTGCGCGTAGCGCAGCGCGTTGGTCAGGCATTCCTCGGCCACCCGGTATACGGCGTGGGACAGTCCCGTCGGCAGGTATGGCGATTGCGTATACTCCTGGTGCAGGTCGATGACCAGTCCGTGCCTTCGGTATCCGGCGATGAGTTCGTCGAACTGGTCGAGCGTGGGCTCCGGTGAATGGTCTTCTTTCGTGTTGTCGGATAGCAGGGCCCGCAGATCGGCGACGGCCTCGCGCGAGGCTTGGGAGATGTCCGCGAACGCCGTGCGCGCTGTGGGGTCAGCGGTGGTCGTTCTGCCGCTTTCGGCTTGGACGGTGATGACGGTGAGCGTGTGGGCGAGGATGTCGTGCATCTCGTGGTTGATGCGCATGTGTTCCTCCAAGACGGCCAGTCGCGCACGCATGTCGCTGTCATGTTCGGCCATGATCCGGCGTTCTTCCTCCGCCTTAAGCCTCATGTCCTTGGCGCGGTTGAGCCGGCCCGCCTGCCATGCTGCCAGCATCGGACTGCCTGCGAACAACCCGGCCACGGGCATCGTCCAATCCCTCGAGCGGATGATCACCAGATGCAAGCCGAACGCGGCGACGGGCAGCAGACACGATGCCAAGCCAGCCAGTCGACAATGCTTCACCCGACTGGCCCCGCACAGGAACGCGGATATTACTGCCATGAGCTGGCCGATCAACGTGAACGAACCATAGACCGTCGTGTAGGCGAAGGGAGCAATGGCAGTCAATACGGCGAACACGGCGAACCGCCGTCTCATGAACACGATGGAGGCGACGGCCACGCTCGCCCATACCCAATCTCCCATGCCCGCCGCGCCGAACAGTAAGCACATCAGCACGCCGAACAGGGCGATCGTATCCTCCGTATGAACCTTCATACCAACGACGTTACCCGTGCCGGTTGGCCGATACCATGATTCGCAATGATGGTTTCCTATTCCTCATTCCACGGGAGTTCATACCTAGGTACCAGGTCGTTCGTACCTCGGTGCCGGTCGAGCGTGAATTGATTCATGCGGATGATATCCCGTACGATTCGGCCCCCGTAGGCTGACTCCTGAAAGAATGTTTCGGCTATCGATCACCGGAACGATTGGAACACAACAGGAAGGTGCCGACATGACGGACACATGGGGGGCAAACAGCGGCTTGGACGCATATCCGGCTGCCGTGGAGGCGCTTGACGTGCGCAAGACGTATGGTTCCGGCGTGGCCGAGACGGTTGCGGTGGCGGGTATCACGGCCCGGTTCGAGAAGGGCAGGTTCACGGCGATCGTGGGCCCGTCGGGGTCGGGCAAGACCACGTTGCTGCACTTGCTGGCTGGGTTGGATGCGCCGACTTCCGGCCGGGTGATTATCGATGGCACGGACATCTCGACGCTTTCGGATGATGCGCTGTCCGATCTGCGGCGTGACCGTATCGGGTTCATCTTCCAGGATTTCAATCTGCTGCCGTATCTGACGGCAGAGCAGAACATCGAACTGCCGTTCACGCTGCGCGGCAGGCAGCCCGACCGGCAGGCCATACGCGGGATCGCGCGCGAGCTGGGCATCGAGAACCGTCTTGATCACAAGCCGCAGGAGATGAGCGGCGGGCAACGCCAGCGCGTGGCGGTCGCCCGCGCGCTGGCCAGCAGCCCCGCGGTGGTGTTCGCCGACGAGCCGACCGGAGCCCTGGACGTGAAGTCGTCGCGCCAGTTGCTGGGAATCCTGCGGGATATGGCGACGCGTCACGGGCAGACGATCGTGATGGTCACGCATGACCCGAACGCCGCCGCCTACACGGATCGGGCGCTCGTGGTGCGCGACGGGCTGATCGCCGCCGATATCGCGCATCCGGCGGCCGCGGATGTGGTGCGCGTGCTCGAACAGGGCGCCGAACCCGCGAATGCGGAAGCGGGTGCGCGATGATCCGGGTGGCGTGGGCGCAGATCAGGCATTCCCCGTCCCGACTGCTCGCCGTCCTGTTGGCGGTGGTCCTGTCGGCAATGATGCTGGCTGGAACGGTCGTGTTCCAGGCTACGTCGACCGCGAGCATGGCCACCGTCACGGCCGCGCCGCTGCGGCCTGTGGATGTCATCATCGATCCCGGTGACGCCGATGTGAAATCGTTGAAGCCCTCGTGGGCCGAGGATGTGCTCGCCAAGGCGAACGTCGGCGGCAAGGTGAGGGCCACGGCCCCGTATTATGCGGCCACGGTCACCGCATACGGTTCCGCCGCGCGCGGCACGGCGAATGTGTATTCCGTATCCCGCGACCCGTCCCTGCGATGGTTCGGATTGGAGTCCGGCGACTGGCCGGCATCCGCCGACCAGGTCGTCGTCTCGCGTGATACGGCCGATGGCCTTGGCGTGAACGTCGGTGGCACGGTCACGTTGAAATCGTCCGACGGGACGAAGCGTGTGGTGACGGTCAGCGGCATCAACGATGTGCGGTTCAAGCCGATGACCGGCACCGACTACGCGATCTACGCCGATCCGTCGTACTTCGGTGAAGCGACGCCGGGCGAACTGTTCGTCAAACTCGATGATCCCTCCGATATCGATGCAGTCACGGAGCGGCTCGCCGCGACGGCCCGGGCGGATGGCGTCACGGCCGTCGAGGGCAGTGAGATGATCCGGCAGGCGTCGGCGATGATGGCCGGCGGCTCCACGCAGCTGACCGTGATCATGGCGGTGTTCGCCGTCATCGCCCTGTTGTGCGCGATGATGGTGATCTCCAGCACGTACAGGACGCTGATCGCACAGCGTACGAGGGATATCGCCATGCTGCGCCTGATCGGGGCCAAACGTGCGAACATCCGTTCGCTGGTGCTGTCCGAAGCGTTGATCACCGCATTGGCCGGCACGATCATCGGCGCACTGGTCGGCGCGGGCGGCGGCTACGCGGCCATGGTGGCGATGGGTCAGGCGTTCGGCGGATTCGCCGCCAACCCGTTCCTGCTGGCGGGAGCGCTGCTCCTGTCCGTTGCGGCGACGGTGCTGACCGCGTGGACGACCGTGCGCCATGCCACGCGCATCCCTCCGATCCAGGCATTGGACGGGGCCGCGCAGACCAGTGGTGACGATACGGACACCGGCGGCAGGGCGCATCATGGTCGTATCCTGCGCATGGGATTCGGCGCGCCGTGCATGATTGCAGGCATCGCGTTGCTGTGGGCCGGCTCCACCGGCTTCCATATGCCCATCGCACTGGTCGGCGGCCTCGCCCTGGCGCTCGGACTCGTGCTCGCACTGCCCGTGTTCGTCGCGATGCTCATGCCCGCCATCGGCATGATCCTGTCCGCGTGTGGCTTGCCGGGCAAACTGGCGGCATCTAGTCTGACGGCGAACGCGCGTCGCGCGGGCGGCACCATCACCGCGGTCGCGTTCGGCATCAGCCTGATCGCCGCGCTCTCCTCGGCCGCGGCCACCGGCACCGCCACCATCGATGCCGACCTTGACTACCGTTATCCGGTCAGCGCCGCCCTCTACACGCCGGACAACAGCCCGCTCTCCGACAAGGTATTGCAACGCGCCAGTGAGATTACCGACGCGCGGGCCTCCTACCCGGTCCGCACCATCGCTATCGACCATGCGCCAGAAGGGGCGAAGACCACACCCAAAGTGCTCGACGTGATCCCCGACAAGGCCGCCGGAACCTTCACCGCCGACGACGGCTGGCATGCCGGGATAAGCGGCGGCACGCCCGTCGCGCTCGTTCACCCGCGCTACATGAGCACCATCGGCATCAAGGAAGGCGACCAACTCACCATCACGATCGCCGGTACGCCGCTCACTGTCAGGGCGCATGCCTCGCAGCTCACCGAATCACCGGAGCTTGCGGTCATCATCACCGACAGCCAACTCGGCTCTCTGCCGAACGCGGCCGCAATCCAGCCGAAATTGAAGACCAGCATGGTCTGGTTCAAGACCAGACCCGGCATCGACCGGGCCAAGCTCGCCGGCCAGGTCAACCATCTGGCCGCGGCCGACCCGAACGCCACCGTCGGCGGCGGCATCGCAGAAAGCAACGACATCCTCAACGTGCTCAACATGCTGCTCATGCTCTCCTACGCGATGCTCGCCATCACCGTCACCATCAGCCTGACCGGGCTCGCCAACCAGCTCGCATTGTCCGTCATCGAACGAACCAACGAGATCAGCATGCTGCGCGCCCTCGGCACCAGACGCGGCGCGATCCGTATGAGCATCGCCATCGAGGCACTGGCCCTGACCGTCATCGGCACTGTAATCGGCCTGCTCGTCGGACTGCCGCTTGGGCTAGCCGGCGTCAAGGCCCAGATCGGCGGCATGACCGGCCAATTCACCACCCGACTGCCGTGGGACCAGATCAGTGTGCTCATCCCCGTCATCCTCATCGCGGGACTGCTCGCCTCGACCATCCCCGCACGCAACGCCACCCGAATACAAGCCGCACAAGGCCTCACCAGCTGAGTCGGCTATCAAAATTTCCCCGGGTAATAATCCGAGGAAGGTTAATAATAACCACAATAGAAAGGAATGATGCGGTTGCCGGCAGCCGGCTGCCAGATGCCATCTGTCGGCTGTCGTTTATCGGTTGTCGGCTGTCAGATGCGTCTGTCTCGGCGCAGCGATGCGATTCTGTCCCGGTTCGTGCATCAATCGTTTGATGTGGGTGCCAGGACAGAAATCACTGTCCTGGTTTGCGAAAACGGGTGTTTTTCGCGTACCGGGACAATTCCCGTTGCCCCGGTTTGCGTGTCAATCGTTCTACGTGAGAACCGGGACAGTATGTTGATTTCGGGATTGGCTGTATTCTGCCGATTCTGTTTGTCGGGGTATGTGGACTTTGGGGATTGGCTTGTCCTGGTTCTCGAAAATGGCCCGAAATTGCGTACCGGGACAACGATTTCTACTCCGGTGTAAACGTCAATCGATTGACGCCTGTGCCGGGGCAAATTCGCGCCCGGGAACAATAGGGCGAGGGCCGGTCGCAGGAGTAAAGCGTGATGTTGTCATGATTGCGCCCGGCTCTCCCACACGGAAGGCCGGGCACAATCATGCCGTTTGGTTGCAGCACCCGCACATCGCCTGCATAACCGTGTACAGTGGCGTGTAGTTGCAGTACATGAAGGAGCATCGCACATCATGACCAACGGGCACATCAACCCCGCCAACGTGCCGGACATCGCCTTGAAAGACGGCCATTCCATTCCGCAGGTCGGCCTTGGCGTCCTACGCATCGACGACGAGGGTGTGGTCCCCGTCATCGAATCCGCGCTGGAAGCCGGCTACCGCCACATCGACGGTGCGGCCGGCTACAACAACGAGGCCGGCGTGGGTCGTGCGCTCGCCGCTTCCGGATACAACACCGGTGCCAAGCGCGAGACCCTGTGGGTCACCGTCAAGCTGCGCGACGAAGGCATGGCACGTACGCTCGGCGTATGCAACTTCATGCCCGCCGATCTGAAGCGTCTGCACGAGGAGACCGGTGCATGGCCGGCCGTCAATCAGATTGAGCTGCATCCCACGTGGCAGCAGCGCGAAGTGGTGGCGTTCTGCAAGGAGCACGGCATCGCCGTGGAGGCCTACTCGCCGATGGCGCGTGGCGCCGACCTCAACGCCGGCGACGGCACCATCGAGAAGATCGCCGCCGCCCATGAGGTCAGCCCGGCCCAGGTGATTCTGCGTTGGCACATCGAAAACGGCACGATCATCATCCCCAAGTCCGTGCATGCCGACCGCCAGAAGGAGAATCTCAACCTGTTCGGCTTCGCCCTGACCGCCGACGAACATGCCGCCATCGACGCCCTTGACGGCCCTACCCGCGCCGGCCACACCTATGCGTGATTGATGGCACGCCGTAACGCCCACTTTCGCCGTCGTTTCAACGCCTCCGGGCCGCTGGAGCGCGTGCTGATTCTCATCGTTCTCGCCGCAGCAATCGGCGTGACCATCGGCCTGTTACTGCCGCAGGTCAGCTCCGACGCGGCCAAAATCACCGGTGGCTACACTGCCACCGGTTCAGCCGCCGACACTTTGAACGCGCTCGCCGTAGACGACAACCAAAGCTCCTCCGGCTACGACCGCGATTCCTTCGGTTTCCGCACCACCGACGCCGACGGCAATGGCTGCGACGTACGCGACGATGTGCTCGCCCGCGATCTCACGGACATCACCTACAAATACGCCGGTTCCTGTGTGGTCGAGTCCGGCACACTGGCCGATCCGTACACCGCTCAGACCATCCATTTTGTACGTGGCCGCGCCACCAGCGCCAAAGTGCAGATCGACCATGTGGTGGCCCTTGAAAACGCTTGGCAATCCGGTGCGCACGACTGGTCCACTGCCAAACGCCATGAATTCGGCAATGACCCCTACAACCTGCTGGCCGTCGACGGCCCGGCCAATCAGGAGAAGGGTTCGGCTTCCGCCGCCTACTGGCTACCCACCAACGCCGACTACCGTTGCGACTATGTGGCCCGCCAGATTGGCGTCAAAGACAAGTACCAGCTCACCGTCACCTCCCAAGAAAAGGACGCCATGCTCGCCGTCCTCCACACCTGCCCGGGCCAGGCCGTGCCCGCAGACGAATAAGAGGAAGGGTATCTCGCTTGAGAGAGGTACATTAGGCCATTCGCAGAATGCTATCTGCTTTCAAAGCAGATAGCACTGTCAGCTGCACATTTCATGAGCGAGTTTTCGGCGGTTTGTCGTATTTCATGAGCGAGATGGCGGGAAATGCCAGCTGCCAGTCCGCCAGTCATCCATCAATCGTCCGCAGATTGTCCGTCTGTTGACTCGGGAAACATGCCTGTGCTATAACTGCGCGCGGTATGAAGGGAACAGGTACAAACAATATGGCAGTAACACACACCGAAGCAGATGCCACTGCGGCAACCACTATGACGAACGCTGTGGCAGACATCGAACAGGAAACACCGGAAATCGAGAAGGAACGCCAGCTTGCCGGGGCCGGAGCAGGGACAAACAACAAGGAAAAGCCGCATGACCATGCGCTGGCCAGCATCCTTGGCCCCGCGTTCGTGGCGGCCGTGGCCTACGTCGATCCTGGTAATGTGGCGGCCAACATCACCTCCGGCGCACGATACGGCTACCTGTTGGTGTGGGTGCTGGTGCTCGCCAACGCCATGAGCGTGCTCATCCAGTATCAGTCCGCCAAACTCGGCATCGTGACCAACAAATCCCTGCCGGAACTGCTGGGCGAGCGTATGAGCGATGCCGGCCGCTTCATGTTCTTCATGCAGGCCGAGGTCATCGCCATCGCCACCGATCTGGCCGAGGTGATCGGCGGCGCCATCGCCCTGAACCTGCTGTTCGGATTTCCACTGTTCATCGGCGGTTTGGCGATTGGCGTAATCTCCACGGTGATGCTGTGGTTCCAAGGCGGCAAGACACAGACCACATTCGAGCGCATCATCATCGTGATGCTGCTGATTATCACATTCGGCTTCATCGCAGGCCTGTTCGTAGCCCCGCCGAACCCCGGCGAAGTGGTCAAAGGCATGATTCCACGCTTCCAAGGCGCCGACTCGGTGTTGATGGCCGCCTCGATTCTGGGCGCCACCGTGATGCCGCACGCCATCTACCTGCACTCCACGCTGGTGAACGACCATTACGCAGGCGGCGAAAAGCCGTCGATCAAAACGCAGCTGAGAGGCTCGAAAATCGATGTGGCCTGGGCGCTGTTGCTGGCCGGCACCGTGAATCTGGCGATGCTGGTGCTCGCCGCCAACTCGCTGCATGGCATGTCTGGCACGGACTCCATCGACGGCGCACAGCGGGCGATCACGCAGGTGCTCGGCCCGGTGATCGGCACGATCTTTTCCATCGGCCTGCTGGCTTCGTCGCTGAGCTCCACATCGGTCGGCACGTACGCCGGCTCGGAAATCATGCACGGTCTGCTGCACGTTAACGCCCCGATGTGGGCCTGCCGCGTGGTCACGCTGGTGCCGGCACTGATTGTGCTGTGGTTCGCCAAGGACCCGACTCAGGCGCTGGTCATCGGCCAGGTGGTGCTTTCCATCGGCATCCCGTTCGCCGTGATTCCGCTGATGCGGTACACGCATAACAAGGAACTCATGGGCAAGTGGGCTGATGGAACCGTCAAGCACGTGATCTTTATGATCGTCGTGGCGCTGATTGTGGCGTTGAACGTGCTGCTGATTGTCCTGACGCTAATGGGCAGGGCGTAATAGACTCCAGCTGAAATCCTGCGATAGCACAACATAATAAGAAGCCCCGGTGTTGGAAACCGGGGCTTCTTATTATGTTAAGAATGGTTGAATCTGCCGTCAGTTCGCAGCCATACGCCGCGCACGCCGTTCGCGCAGCGCGCGCAAGGAAATAATGTCTCGCGTACGACCGGCACCGTCGCCCTTGACGCCGAAGAACACCATCAACACCATTACCAGACAGATCATTGCGGAGATGCGCAGCGCCCATTGAATGCCAAAAATCGAAGCGGCGACGGCGGAGGCGCCGCCCTGCTTATGCAAAGCGGCAAACGTTTCCATCAGAATCACCAACACGGGTGCGCCCACAGCGCCCGCAATCTGACGCGCGGTATTCGTCACCGATGATCCGGCGGACACTTCGCTCGGCCCGTTCAGGCAATTCAGGGACCACGTGGTAATCGGCATCAGCAGGAAACCCATGCCGATCTGACGGATGAACTGGCAGATCGATACCCACCAGATCCACGTATCCATCGCCACCAGCGACATGCCCAAGGTGCCAAGGGTCAACACAATCGAACCGAACAAAGCCACGGGTCGTGCGCCGAATCGATCCATCGCACGGCCGCCGAAGAACTGGGAGATGCACTGACCGATAGCGCCCGGCAACATGATCAGACCACTCATCGTGGCAGAATACCCACGGTCGGTCTGGATGTAGAGCGGCATGATGACCAGAATCGAACTGAACGCGAAAAATGCCAGCGACGCGGTAATGGTGCCGATGGTGAACGAACGGTTCTTCAGCACTTCCAAGTCCAGCAGCGGCGGCTGGGGGAGTGCCGACTTGTCCTCGGCTACGGCCTCGCGATACCGCTTGCCAGCGCGCAGGTTACGCAGCACGAACCAGACAATGCCAATCAGGCCCACTGCCATGGGCCCCCACGTTACCGGTGCGGCGAACCCGTAGGCCTCCGAATTGGTGAAGCCGAACATCAGCCCGCCAAAGCCAATCACTGACAGGCTCACCGAGAAAAAGTCCGCGCGGGCAGACGGGTCATGCGAGCCGAAATTATGTAGTCCGAACATGGCCGCCACCAGCGAGACCACGCCAATCACGGTCATGGTCAGGAAGATGGAACGCCAGCCATTGGCGTCGGTCTGCCAGCCGCCCAAAGTGGGGCCGATTGCCGGAGCCACGCTCATGGCCATGCCCACGGTGCCCATAGCAAAGCCGCGTCGGGACAGCGGGTAGATCGAGAACACCGTGATCTGCAGCACCGGCCACATCACGCCCGTGCCGGCCGCCTCCAGCACGCGGCCGACCAGCACCCATACGAAGTTTGGCCCCAACCATGCCAGCAGGGAGCCGAGTGTGAACACCGCCATCGAGCAGATCACGATCTGTCGGGTGGAGAAACGACGGGTCAGGAACGCGGTCAGCGGTACCATAACGCCCATGACCAGCTGGAACACGGAGGTCAGCCACTGGCCCGTGGTTACGGAAATATGGAATTCCGAAACGATGATCGGCAGCGCCGAGCTCAGCTGCAGCTGCGTAAAGTTGCCGACGAAGGTAATAAAGGTCAGGATTGCGATGGAAATAAACGCGGTATGACTCAGCTTGCCGTCAGCGTATGATTCCTCTTGGCTCAGCACTCGTTGCAGTTCGCCACGACGGTTCTTGATTCCGTTCTCTCCAGCCACGCACACACTCCACTTCCGTTGCTCGGCCTGATGGCTTTGGGCGGTGTCGGTTGGCATGTTCGGCACTGGTTGTGCCTGCGGCGCATGCCGGTATGCTGGTTTCGTCTTTTCTTCTTTTTCGCATACCGACTTACGTGCCGACGTGAGGCAAATGTATTCGGCGACCGTCGTTATTTTCTTGTGCTTGGCCGGGCAGCCTGACAAAAGCACCACAATACGCTATACCTAGGGGTGGTCCAGGTGGCTGGGTGGCTCAGTAAGGACTGTTGCCAGCCGAATTCTAAAACAATCTAAAACAATCTAAAAAGTTCTAAAAGAGCTTCATCATTCCGAGATATCCAATGTCATACGAATATATGCCGCATGTTCTCTGAGGTATTCACGAAGGTACGGGATGGCGAAATCGACTTTCCCGTATCCACGATCCTCGATTACCTGCGCCTCAATGAGGCGCGTGCGGTAGATGCTGGCGTATTTCACGTCCTTGCCCATGCGTTCGGCAACGGTGGAGGTGGAAGAAGGTCCGTCATCTTGCGCCATTGCCAGAAGATAGGTTTTATCGATGGGCGAAAGCCCATCCAGTTCCGGTCCGTGGACTGTGTCTCCCAGACGACTGAGCGCATCTTGGACCCCGGCTTCAGCATCTTCCACTGAGACGGTAATGGCTGTGTCGTGCTTGTGATTCCGAGCGGTGATTCGCCAAATATGATAGCCGACAAGCTGAATCATGAAAGGATAGCCTGCAGTTGCTTGTGTAGCGATCCGCAAGGGCTCCCCTTCTAGAATCATTCCGGTTTCCTGGAATGTGTCCGCCAACGCATGAGAGACTTCGGCCAGATCGACGTCGCTCAACCGCTCCGGTTGCGCACGTCGTAGGAAGGTCATTACGCTATCATTAAGCCATTTTGAGGACATGGAAGGCAACCCGGCAAACACAAAAGCCAGATTTCTGTCTTCACTGGTCAGATGTTGTATTGCGGTGGCGATGGCGACCATGTCTGCCCGAGTGGCGGCTTGGGCCTCGTCCATGGTCACCAGAAGACCGTTGCCATGCTTTTCCAGCTCGTCGAGCCGCAGACTCATGGTTTCGCGGAGTGTCAATGGCATTCGGTACTTTTCATAATGGGCTCCGCCAAGACTGCCTCCCACGTTCATGACACTGATAGATGGTTTGAACGAGAAACTGAAATTCCCTTTTCGCGGCTGCAGCTTGTCCACTAACCGTTGCGCCATACCGTCTGATGCGGTTTCGCTGATGGTTTGCCATCCTCGTTTTTCTGCGATTCTCCGAAATTCAGCGAGCATTACGGTTTTGCCTACGCCCCTGGCCCCGGTGATCCTCATCAAACGTCCAGGTGCGCCTGATCCGTTGTCTAGACCTTCTTCGAAGTCGGCGAACACCATATCTCTTCCAATGAGAACGGGTGGAAGATGCCCGGCGCTGGGCTTAAACGGATTGATTCTGGTGCTGAGCATGTATCCTCAATTCTCAAGAATCTCAGGGTTCATGAATTATAGCAAAGTCACATACGAAAGAGAACGCTCATGAATTGTTTGCGGTGGTGGTGGACGTGGACTATGTAGGCAAACAGCAGTTAAAGAACCTGTTGAGCAGTTTGGGAATGGTGTGCAGCTTCGTCCGACTTATCTTGTCAGCTCCGGCAAGGGGGTACATCTTTATTATTTCTTGCAGGAGCCGGTTCAGTTGTATCGAAACCGGGAAGAAGTGCTTGCGGAGCTGAAAGAAGCTCTTATCCGGCGGCTATGGAATGATACCAGCTCTATCCGTCCGGACAGCCCGGATATAATCGGAATTTATCAAGGTTTCCGGTGTGTGGGGAGTCAGTCGAAGCTGGGTGTAGATTTCCCAGTAAAAGCCTATAAGCTGTCAGAGAACCGTTACACGCTGGGGGATATAAAAGCCAGCATACCGAGCTGTAAGGTAGACCTTGCTCCGTTGTACGAGAAGCCGAGAAGAAAAAGTACCGTTACGCTGGAAGAAGCAAAGGAGCTGTACCCGGAATGGTATGAGAAGCAGATCGTGCAAGGAGAGCCGAAGCAGAAAAGTAAGAAGCAGGGTGGTACGTGGGTATGTAACGAAGCTTTATATGAGTGGTGGAAACGGAAAATAACCGAAGAAGTGAAAGCCGGAGGGCGTTATTTTTCTATTATGGCGTTGTGCTCTTATGGCTTAAAGTGCGGCATATCCGAGCAGAAGATACGGAGAGACGCCTATGCGTTCCTGGATCATTTAGAGAGCCTTACTGAGGACGAGGACAACCATTTCAGCCGGGCAGATGTGAAAGACGCTCTCCGGGCATTGAAAGGGGACAGAAAAAGGCTGTCAACGATAGCAAGCCGGGAATGGATAGAGGATAACACAAAGGTTACGATACCAGCAAATAAGCGAAATTACAGAAAACAAGAGGCTCATTTATATCTTGCAAGGCGAAAAAAAGAGGATATGAAAGTTATAGGTGAAGTAGTAAAAGAGGGCAGACCAACAGCAGAGCCGACAGTCAGAGAATGGCAGGAGAGCCACCCGGCAGGAAAGAAAGCGGACTGCATCCGAGAGACAGGACTTGCAAAGCATACTGTTTATAAGTGGTGGAAAGATATAAACAATGAAAATATATAGGGAAAAAGGAGTTATTAAATAACTCTTCTTTCCCTATTGTCTATTGCTGAAGATTTGAGGAAAAATGAAGGAATTTTGATAAAAAAAGATAATTTATCAAATATATTAAAGCCAAGGTTATTATTCCAATAATGATGCTAATAGGCAATATTTTTTTTATATATAGTGTTGCAAGAGACGTTCCTAAAAGAAACGCAGATCCATATGGAATAACAATATTCAACATAAAAATTTTATTATGTTTTTTTCGTAAGGTTGATTGATTATAAATTGATTTTAGAATGTGGCTAAATAAATACAAACATAGTATATTTAGTAAAACAAAAATAATCAAAAAACCAATGATGAAAAGTATATGATGCTTTTGTATAAATAAAAGTAATTCTATATGTTGTATTTGAAAGTTATCAATACCAACTAAAGAAAAGTCTGAAAATCCAGTTTCGTCAGATATAGACTTTATATCTTTTAAAATTTGTGATTCCTCAACAAATGGTAGTAAATCACAATTTATCATAGCAAAGTATAATAATGATTCAAATTGAAAATTCGTTTTGTCCACTTCCCAAAGAGTGGAAGGGTAAGGAATAAGCATATAAGTATTCAAAGTGATATTAGAGGTATTTTTATAATTTATAGAACAATCTGTTTCTATAAATCCGATAACTTCAAAATTAGTATTTTTACTATAATAATTTCCAGTAATTATGTCTCCGATTTTATAAAAAGATTTATATTCAGAACCCAATAGAACAGGAATCGAGTCATCTTTATATGAAATACTATTCCATGCAATTCCGGAATTTCCCTCAACTTTTATATTATAAAACTCATAGGCTTTTTGATTAAGTTGTAACGCTTTTATATTTATTGTAGGAGACTGACTATTATCAATAAATTCATCAGAATTATAATAAAAGCGTTGGTCTCCATTAAAGTCATCTATATCTACAGCGATAGCCTGATTGAATGAGGTTAAAACATCGAAGTTACTTGATGCATTTAATGTGTTATAGAAGTTTGCTAATATATTTATGTTTTGATTGTCTGTTCTAAAATTATAAAATTCATCTGGATCATAAAAATTGTCAACCATTTTGTAAAAATCATTTTGTGATGAAAGTGTTTTAAATCCACCATTGCTTTGCGGAATAGAAGCAATGAAAGGAACAAATATACCTGACAAAGTAAAATATATAGAGAAAATAATAAAAGAAAATAATGTTATAAAATATTTTTTAGTGTTCATAGAAGAATCCTTAAAAAGAATATAGTAAAAAAGCAAAGGATTTTACAATCCTTTGCTTTTTTGTTTGTGAAGAATCAACTTCCGTAATAGGTTCTAGCAGATCCTAAAGTATCACCGTTAAAACTCCACCAAGGAGATATTGCTTCTGTTCCGTCAGTTCCCCATTGACGTCCGGAATCGGTAAGAATTGTACCCCAATCTTCCATTCTTGCTCTTGTGTAGTGATATTTTCCAACCCAAGTAGTCCAACCATGTGCTCTTTTTTGAGATGTACCATTGTGTGTACGTTCTTCTGCTTTACCTGTATGTTTTGGAGAAGCGTATGTAGTGCCATCCTCCATTGCTTTTGAATATGCTTGAGGATTAACAAAATAACCATCTTCTTCACTCCATCCACCTACTGCGTTAGATTCAGAAGTTACAACTGAAGTTTCCGGTTCAGCAGCAAAAGTGGTTACTGGATTAAGTGCTAGTACAAGACCTAAACTTAAAATAGAAACACCGAAACGCTTGAATTTGTTCATAAAAAAATCCTCACTTTCTTTGTAAGTTCTTTAAAGCTTATCATAGGAAACATATAAAAGTCAATACCCGTTGTCTAAATGAAAGTGCAACACCCGTTAGATTGGAAATTGCCTAGAAAACCAGTCCGAAGGGATGTCGCACCTATGGGAGAAGTATATTCGCACCTGTCGGAAGAGGAACGCCAGGTCATCCAGATCGAGGTAGGCAACGGCGCCAGCATACGCGGGATCGGCGCGATGCCGGGCCGCAGCCCGTCCAGCATCAGCCGGGAGATCAAGCGCAACACATGGTTCCCGTCCAACGAGAACGAGTCGTACCGCCCGTACCGGCCGAAAAGACTGAAGGCGGGGCCATGGACCGGCCGCTACTACATGGCCGGGCCCGCGCAGCGCAAGGCCGACCGCAGGAGATCCAAGCCACGAAAGCCCTACCGGCTGTCGCACGACCGCCTGTGGGCGCAGGTGGCCGAATGGCTGAGTTGCGGCTGGTCGCCGCTGCCCGTCAGCGGCAGGCTGCGCGTCCTGTGGCCGGACGATGCGCTCATGCGCGTGTGCCCGGAGACCATCTACCGATGGGTCTACTCCAGCAGACCGCTTCGGGAACGCTGGGCGCGGTGCCTGCCGCGAGGGCACAGGCGGCGCCGCAGGCACGGCGGCAGGAGGACGTCGCGCTTCCCGATCCCCGGCCGAGCGCCCATCTCCGAACGCCCGCCGGAGGCCGACGGCAGGAGCGCGTTCGGCCATTGGGAGGCCGACAGCGTCATCGGAGTGGGATGCAACCTGCACACCGAGGTGGAGAGGAGGACCAGGTTCCTCATGGCCCGCGTCGTTCCGGACAAGACCGCCGGCGAGAGCGTCGGGGCGCAGCTGGACATGTTCTCGCCGCTGCCGGCCGGCGCGCGCGTCAGCGTCACGCACGACAACGGCACCGAGTTCGCCCACCACGAAAGGCTGCGCGACGGGCTGGGCATGGCCACGTACTTCGCCGACCCGTACTCCAGCCGGCGGCGGGGAAGCAACGAGAACAGGAACGGCATGATCCGCCGGTATCTGCCCAAACGCTGCGAGATACGGATGGACATGGCCAGGGAACTGCGGGAGATTGTCGACGAGGCCGACAACCGTCCCATGCGCGTGCTCGGCTACCGGACGCCCTCCGAGGCATTCGCCGACGAACTGTTAGAATTACAGGACCAACAAGGGTGTTGCACTTCTAAATAGACATCGGGAATCTAAAAGGTTCTAAAAGGCTTCGGGACAAACCTCGCATTTCCGAAGCGCCCATGCATGTCGTCGATTATGGATTCAGTAAGGAGCATCATCGTATCCGCAAGGACGAAGAAGGACAGTACGGGACCGTCGTCGGGGCGTCGGGGCCTGTTCGGCACCGTGACGCCGCGTTATGACGCTGCAGGCAATCTCATCGCCTGGCAGGTGCGGTACCCGGACCCGAAGCGTCCGGCAAGAAGGTCCAGCGTCAGTTCAAGCCGGATATGGAGCACGAAGCGCACCAGTGGCTCGAAGGGGAACGGCACCTGGTCGAACTGGACCGCAAGAACATCCAGGAATGGGTTCACCCGTCCGAACGCCGTCGCAGGAAGCGCACGAGCCTTATCTCGTTCGAGGATTACGTGATCCGGTGGGCGGAGGAATACCGGCTGCCGAACGGCGAGAGGATAGCCGGCGGCATGCGCCGGAACCTCTATCTCGACATCGCGCACTTCATGCCGGGCTTCAAAGGCAAGCTCCTGACCGTGCGCCACTCCGTCAACAGAGGATATTCGGATCGCGGCTCGACGCGCATCGCCAGGACCAAGACCGACTCCAGCCGGCGCACCGTGCCTATCCCCGACGAGCTCGGCCGCGTCGGCGAGAAGGTCGCCATCAAGCACTACCAGCGCATCGTTGCCCAGCATCGCAACCAGATCGTCAACCAACTCGCCGAAGACTTCATCAAAGCGGCTGTCGTATATGAAGAGCATAAATAAGACAACAGTGATACTGTTTAAAATACTATTAATAATCGAAATTCATTAACAAATATATGGATGCCGACGATGTGATGGGCATTTCGCGAATATTAAAATTACCTCACTAAATTCGAAGTCTTCATAACTACTTTTGTTTTGAATTTGCGGTTGGTCTTCTTTTGGAAGGTCAACCGCAAATTCTAATCATATTCAATTCAATTCGATAACAGTATCTATTGCTGGTCTTTTTATAAGATTCTCTTATTTATCTCCCTGTATTATCTCCTTATCTTGTAATTTATACACGCTTGCAATACTATATAAAACAAGTGCAACTAGTGCCATAAATCGAGTCCAGTTGGTATTGCAGATGATCAGCGCGAGAAGGATAAGAGCACAATATATTGTGGATCTAATCCAACGATAGTGATGCTTGTCGTTGATTTTAAGAGACTGTATTACCACCCAAATAAACGCACCGACTATAATTGCACCATTCAACCATAGGAGGAGTGATCTTCCTGTAGGGTCGGGGGTGTCTGAGACTGCAAAATTGCCGAACCAGCATATACATGCACCTGTAAACAGTGCTTCGGGTGCCATCAGCATTTTCTGCGAAAACATCTCACGATGTCCTTTCTACTGGACACTGACTCCGGGCGGAATGGCTATCGTTAGGCAGATTCCCTTTCCGGTGGCTACGGCACGGGTGATTTGCAGAGCGAGATTCGCAAGATATGCGGCTCCTACAGCGGAAACAAGTATGCCGGCAATTGTTCCAGCGGGTCCTCCGACCATGGTGCCCAACGCAGTCAAGGCCGCTGCCAGCGCCTCGGGTCCTATGCCGGCCGCGACAGTTACTGCGGTAGCAATGCCTATAGTGAGATCCGAGTAGGAAATATACCATCCATCGCATTTCGCCATTGCTCCGGATGGAGAAGCGGGGACTCTCGCAGGTGAAGTGTTATCGGCATGAGTGACTCCTAGAACGGCATCTTGCAAGAATGTATATTGAGATTCCGAAAAACCGTATGCATTCTTAAGTTCGCTCTCATTCAAGGTAATGGTTAACTGATTGTTTACATATTTAAAATACGGGCCAACAGATACAATTTTATTCAAAGTATCTTGTTGTTCGTTGGTCAATTCAATAGGATTGGTTTGACATGTCGTTACATCGATAGGAGGTGAATTATCCTCGGCGGCCGTTGCGGTGCCCGTGAAGGCTGACATGCACAAAAAGATTGCAATAATACTGCTTAGTATGCGCCTAAAGTATTTCATGATAATCTCCTTTGATTATTGTTTTAGGGAACCTTGTCCCAATTTAATTAAAGCATATAGTGCACATTCCAGGGCTCTATCATTGGTGGTTTTGTCATCTGAAGATGACAAAACCACCACAGCTTCCGTCATTTCTGGTATTGCCAATCTTCAATCGTATGTTCTCTCGGAATGCGAACAGTGCTACATACCCGATGTCTGATATATCAGAGGAAAAGCGTGAAACGACCCTGCTCGTGCTCAAAGACGGCGCCCTAAGGAGATCTCATGGACAAGCTCGGCCACGTCAGCGAGAAGGTCGCCATCAAGCACTACCAGCGCATCGTCGCCCAACACCGCAACCAGATCGTCAACTAACTCGCCGAAGACTTCATCAAAGCAGCGAACTAGTGTGCTCTTTTTAGGGTATCGTGTATAGATTATAGATTTCGTTTTGTGACAGCGGCTTGCGGTAAACTTGTCTCAAGTTTACCGCAAGCCGCTGTACTCAGAATCTAAAGTTAAGTACATAGAAGCTTCAATTATCCATATTAGAGTATATTTTAAACTGTTTAATAAATGTCACACAATGCCAATTGTGTCGAATTAACAGTTCGCATATATACGAATGATATATCCTTTTCGACCATTGCCTCCCAAAAGTGTTGGATTGAATAAAAGACAGATACTTAATACAAATTCACTAGTGTATTCATTAGCCACGGTATGAAGAGAACGAAGAAACATCCTATAACGGAAACAATAACAATCTTCATTATCTTTTTGAAATTCTGCTTATCCATGGTGACTCCTCAGAGAAGACCGAAACAGGCTATAACACCACCGACGTTGGCGGCTCCCATCGCAGCAACTGCTCCAATGCAGGCAGCACAAACAGGTGCGGCAATAGGTTGTGCAGCACATGCAGTCGTGCAGGTACCAAGAATAATCCAGGCAACAGCCACATCGACCCCTAAAACAGCAGTCAGACAAGTGGCTGCCTCTCCCCATCCCTGAGTTTGCGGAAGACTGGCGTACTCATCTAACTTTTTTTGAATGTCTTCATTGGAGATGAAATCGAAGTCGCTGACTTGCTGATTAACCAAATCGCCGTTCATGTAAACCTGCATTAAAAACTTATTATTATCGGTTTTTGAAAGCAACTGCTCTGCGTAGTTGCTGATGTTCCAGCTAGAGTCAAAGACGGCGGTAATATTACTCAATATAGAGTAACGAGAATCCTGGATTTGAAGAGTTATTGAACGAAAAGTTCCGTTATCGGTGTCGAACTCTAGCAATGAAGGTTCGCTCCAGTTGAGTTTGACATCTTGATAATGTGTCTTTATATGCGCTGATTTCAATAGGGCTTTCGTGTTTGTGACTAATTTTGACCTTACCTCGACATCATGAATATTTTTTGCTTGACTTATTGTAGTTTTCGCTAATTCGCATTCAACATTGCACTGTGTTCTCGCTTCCGTTGCTGGAAGCGTAGGCAAAAGAAGCAAAATTAAATGACATAATAATGGTGCAAAGTGATGCAGCAACTCGTTTAGCTATAGTTTTCATTTTTCCTCCGTTAACACCTTTGTTGACAAAAGAGACATTATAAAAATGTCTCTTTTATTTTATGATGATGGGTGGACGCCTTTAATGCAGAAGCTTCCCTGTGAATCTAGGTTCTTTCCGTATGTTGTATACAGAACTATGGCCTTTCGCTGTTTGTGGTGGGTGGTTTGGGTGCGGGGTGATGCCGGTCGGGTA